>Ga0315282_10005410_pt1 | contig 21783 bp, 27 predicted proteins | sample YL17G07_20_MG_FD_203693 | JGI IMG/M metagenome (GOLD analysis project Ga0315282, IMG submission 203693) | Sediment microbial communities from Yellowstone Lake, YNP, Wyoming, USA - YL17G07_20 | ecosystem: Environmental > Aquatic > Freshwater > Lake > Sediment | place: USA: Wyoming | collected... | reverse complement strand
AGAGGAGACAGAATCGCGCGCGATCCTGATGTTTCTCTATGCCCAGATATAATCAGCATAGTTCCAAAAGAATCTGAACGGCTTTTCTTACGAAGTGGACGCATTTCTTCCCAAAAACGTCCGAGTCACGCGCGGCTTGCAATTCATCAGGATTTGATAAATCATATCCTATTAGGTCTTCGCATAACACACTACCACACTCCTTCTCAAACTGGTCATAGAACTTTGACGCCAATGAGTATGCCTTTTCTCTCTCCTTAGAGATCGGTCTGTTTGTTCCATGTCTAGAACCGATAGCAATCACCCCGCCCGTCAACGCACCGCATAAGGAGCCTTTCCTGCCTATACCTCCTCCAAATGCCGAGGCCACCTTCGGCTCCAACGCCGTCTCCTCGTTCCAGTATTCCTGCACAGCGAGCAAGACGCTTTGAGCGCAGTTAAAACCTTCATCGAAGTATGAAACTGCCCTGTCGGGACAGACTCGTTTCTCAAGACGCATGACACTTACACCCGCACACAGTCATCATTCAAGTCGTTCAATAGCCGCGTTGTTATGATCCCATTATTCTGATTGTCTCGTTTAACTTTTTGCGCGCGCGATGCTAAAAAAAGGAGGCGAAAAAATGAGTGATAGAGACAGCAAACCTTAATCTGCAACACAGAACTCATTTACGCAGCAGAACCGGTCATCGTAAACCTTTTTAACAAGCGTTGCTGTTTAAGGGGTTTATCGCATCAACTTATGCTTGAATCAAAGTCTACAAAAGCCTTTGTAACCGCACTAATTCATTCTTGAATTACGTTTTCGAAGGCCTTTGAAAACGTCATGCAGAATTCTTGTGATAGGAGAAATGATAGATATGCAAATACAATGTTTCGAAGAGTTGCCATTAAGCAGAGAAGTTATGAAAGGCATCGGAGAGCTTGGATTCAGCAGTCTCTTCCCAATTCAGGCTCAAGCAATAACGCCCCTACTTGAAGGCAAAGATGTAATTGGTCAAGCGCAGACTGGAACAGGCAAGACTGCGGCCTTCGGAATTCCATTGGTCGAACGCCTAAACCCACAAATCAACAGCGTCCAAGGCTTAGTCTTGGAGCCAACACGCGAACTCGCCATACAGGTTGCCGACCACATAAGCCGGTTCGGCAAATACTCGAAATTGAGGGTCTTACCTGTTTATGGGGGAGAACCCATCCAAAGACAAATCCGTGCACTCGAAAGAGGCGTCCATATCGTCGTTGGCACCCCCGGCCGAATAATAGACCTGCTTGAAAGAGGCAAGTTGAGACTGGCATCGGTGAAGGTCGTTGTCCTCGACGAAGCTGACAGAATGCTTGACATGGGCTTCATAGACGACGTAGAATACATACTGTCAAAGGCACCCGCGAACCGGCAGACAAGTCTCTTCTCGGCAATCATCGACCAGTCGGTAATGCGCCTATGCAACAGATACATGAAGAGCCCTGAAAAAATACTTGTAAGCAAAGACGAAATAGCCCTCACACAGATAAGCCAGTACTACCTAGTTGTAAACCCCCAAAGCAAGCTCGAAAACCTGTGCAACATTCTGGACGAACACCGAGTAGAACGGGCCATCATCTTCTGCAAGAACCGTAGAGGAACAGACATACTGGCAGGCAGACTAAGGGCACGAGGATACAATGCGGAACCGTTTCATGCCGGTTTCACCCAACCGCAAAGAGAATCCGTAATCAATGCTTTCCGAAAAGGAAAGATAAAGCTACTCGTCGCAACCGACGTCGCTGCCAGAGGCCTAGACATCCAAGGAATAACCCACATAATAAACTACGACATCCCCCTAGATCCACCGATATACTTTCACCGGATTGGCCGAACAGCCAGAATGGGGCGCGAGGGAACCGCCATAACGCTAGTGGGCTACGGCGAGATAACCGAATTAAACCAGATAAGAGCCATGACAAAGACCGCAATAGAAGAATTAGAGTTGAACGTGATCTAGGAAACAGGCAATTGCCCTCTACTAGATCATGCCAGACTACCCGCTGATCGCGACGTTTTTTAGCTCGCAAGTCTGGAGAAGTTCTTCCAAGCTTCCCCTACCCGGTTTCTCCTTGTACGCTCTCAGCTTATCCAAAAGCTCCTCCTTTTCAAGCTTCGGAAAAATCTTCTTCAAGTGTCTTGCCACTTCGCTGCCGATGAACAAAAACTGGCAGATCGAGGTCACATTGGATACTCTCCTAATCCTGCTTGCCGACTCGAAGTCTACGATCACCGGCATACCTCTCACATCAACTATTACATGCTTTGACGCTCTGTTGAGCTCACCGTGATCTATACCTGCTTGGTCGAGCCTCCAGCAGTCTTCAACGATCCTTCTCAAGACCCGTTGAATCCTCTTCTTCATTCCTCTACCCTTGGCAGCCTTCAACCATTCAAGAAGCCTTGAGCCTTTGACGTAGTCCATAAGAATCATATTATTCGTGACGCCAAACAGCCTCGGCCCAACCCCCAAACCATTAGCTTCCTCAAGCATCGCTGCCTCATGCCTCATATCTGTCCTTCTTGAATCAGTCCTTCTAATCTTAATCACGCGTCTGCCTTGATCCGTGTGCACCATCACGACGACGCTTACATAACCCTTACCAAGAGTCATCAAGCTCTCTATCCTGATCTGTCCGGAAAACTCCAAACCCAAAACCTTAAGCTCCTTTAACTCCCTGAGCCTAGCCTCGAATTCTTCTCTTTCAACCTTAGGATAGCATATGACCTTGCCATGCTTTTCATACCTGAGTTCATCTAGGGGCACAACGGCACAGGTGTCCAATCCCTTTGCTCGCATCGAACTAGACTGTTTCAAGAAATCCTCGAAGAGAATAGGAAAGCCTCTCGCTTTAGAGCCTTTGTCCCATCTTTTCGCTGAGGACTTCCTGCGACTAGCTACTAATATGACCTTTGCATCTCGGACTCTGTCAAGTCGTCGGTTGATTGATGAGGCTGTCAAAGGTTCCTATGAACTGGCTCTAAAAGCTTTGATGGCACATCGCCTAGTTAGAACATACACAAAGGCTAAAGCAATACTTGATGATTTGCCAGAAGCCGACAAGGAGTACTTACCCCCAAATTCTTTAAAAAAACAGAGTATACTAGGGGTTAGTATATCGTGATCAATTCTTTAACACTTTAAATCTATTCATTGCAGGTTACTTTAGAGTGGTGATTCGATAAATGCTTAAGGAGAAAAGGGAATCCCATCCATATTTTATGTGGGACTCGATTTCAACTACCAATGAATTCCTGAGGAAAACGATGGGTGAAGAAGAGAGCATAAAGTCGGTTGCAAGAAAGATCGCGGATAAGAAGCTTCTCAAGATTTTCCTAACTGGGTGTGGTACATCGCATCATTCAGCGATTGCCGGAAGACATATTCTCGAAAACATAGCCAAGCTTCCGGCAGAGTCTATTCCAGCTTTTGAACTATTGAATTATCCGCCGCAAGGCCTCAATGATAAGGCAGCTTTGATCGCTTTTTCTCATTCAGGCGCGTCAAAGACTGTTGTTGACGCTGTGAAATTCGCTAGAGAGAAGGGTGTATGCACCGTCGCCATGACCAGTACTTCTCAGAGTCCCATAACAAAGGCGTCGGATTATGCGGTAATGGTTCCTGGCAGGGAAGAGAAAGCTGGCCCCAAAACTAGGAGTTACACAGCAGGACTAATGGTAATGTATCTGTTCTCCATCGGCCTAGGAGCCTTGGTAAGACCACAAGACTCACAAAGGTTTCTCGAACTGCGGAAGAATCTGGACAGCGTTTGTGGTGTTGTTGAAGCCACGCTGAAGAATACTGAGAAGAGAGTGGTAGAACTCGCGGAAAAGTACAAGAATCTGAAAGATCTGTTCGTGGTGGGTGGGGGACCGAACTATGCTACGGCGCTTGAAGCTGCGATAAAGTTGAAAGAAGCGTCTCTAATACATGCGGAGGGGGTAGAAGTGGAAGAGATGGCGCATGGACTCCTAGCTGTATTAGATGATGAGACGGGGCTCATCGCCATCGCGCCTCCGGGAAAGAGTTACACTAGAACGCTGGATATTGTCAATGCCGCAAATACCATAGGTTCGCCCACAATCTCGATGGTGAGCGAAGAGGACGTCGAACTCTCTAAGATCTCCACCGAAGTCATCAGAATGCCTTCTGGCATAGAAGAACTATTCTCACCAACTTTGTACATTGTGCCTTTGCAGATGCTTTCGTATTACCTAGCCATTAAGAAGGGACATATGCCAGACTGGGTACGAACAGAGGAACCAAAATACTCCAAGGCAAATGGTATTGTATTCCCGCCTGGGACCCACTAAGGATTTTGAACACAGAAGTTTCGAAGGATGATGCGGGAATAACGGCTCTCAAGTTTAGAGACGGCCCAGCAACAACGAGAATCAAGTAGGACTTACAATGGACATGAAGCAATAATATGCCTATGAAGTTAACATCATGAGCCCACGATTACCTATGATACACTTTGAGGGGTACGCTATACCAAAAAGATGGAAAAAGAATATGGTATTACGTCCCTAAACGGACTCTTCACCCCACTCAGCCTCTCGTCGAGTAAGTAACAGGCAGCGAGTAACTTCCCATCTTCGCTCTCGACGAACGCCAGACAGTGCACCAAACCGATGCCTAGCCCCATAAGGGATGCTTCAAGCAGTCTGAATCGTCGCCACGCGTAGTATGAAACCATGGGAACGAGGCGAAATCATCTCTAACTATTTAGCCATAAGGGCCTCTATCGCCTCTGGCAGGTGCCAGATGCTCTTGATGGTTGCGTCAGGCATAATCCTCTCTGAAAGGCGCTGAAGCTCCGCCGAACCCTTAGTGATAAAAGCGGTCTTGGTTCCAACCATCTTCCCCGCCAGTACATCCAAAATAGAGTCACCGACTACCAGCGCTCTATAAGGTAGCGTATTCAACCTCTTCAACGACTCCGAGATCTGCCAAGCCTTAAACTTCGTCTTAAAATTCGGGGAAAGAAACTGCTTGAGCGCGACGACCCACGTCGGAGAACCGTAGTCGTCTAAAGTCAGGACGCTCTTAAACCGGTCCAACCCCAATGCCTGAAGTATGTTCGTCGTAGCCTTCGTGCCCGTGCCGCTGCTGATCATCGCCATCTCCAAATTCAACGAAGAGAGGTAGTCGATCACATGCTTGACTCTGGGGATCAGCCTGAGATTGAACTTCTCACGAGATAAAACGTATCTTCGATAGAGGTATCCTAAGACATCTCGGGCTCTCGTATCGAAGAGGGTGCCGTCCCGATCGAAGAGAATCGCCTGCAGGCTCATCCTGAAAACCGTTAATGGTACGTTACTTGAATTTGAGGTATAAGAACCTTATCTAAAAAACTGAGAAAAGATTCTGGCACGCATCGCTGTGCTGGTTCGGCAAAAGGTGGGATTCGTTAAGGCTCTGTGATCTTTATCGCCTGCTCTGGGCACTGCGCCTCGCACGCTCTGCAATATATGCATTCGGCCTCGTTGACGGGGTCAGACTTCTTCTCTGACTTGGGGTGGCCAGGCGTCTCCACCATCTCGAAGACGTTGACCGGGCAAATCGAAATGCACGTTTCGTCGCCGTTGCATGAGTCGCAGTCTACGGCTACGTTGGTTCCGTGAATGCCAAGCTTCGTCGGTGGCTCAACCGTCCCCCAGACCTTATGTCCTTTATGTTCTCCATTCACCTTCAAATTCTTCTGGAAATCGGGATCTATAGGCATAACCTTTCACCAATAAATCAACATTCGTAACATCTGCCACATATAAGTCTTCTTAAACTAAACGACTCTTCACCTAGACTTGCCCGACAGCCACGAAGGTTCCGCTACGAGGTAAGATGACAAGAACTTTGCGAACTCTAGATTCGAAGAATATGTCGGAGTAACTTCTTCATTCAAGAGTATCTTCAAAGAGCCTTTGACGCTCTTCACCAGTCTACTTGCCACACCCACGCTTCTGCCCCCGTCCTTCAGCTTATCTTTGAGCAGAGACACCGCGTCGCGGTATTGCCGCTCCACCGCCACAACCCAACGTCCCTCCTCGACCCATGGACCCGCAACCGTGTCATCAGCTCCAACGTGGCTCTCAAGGAACCTATCGACGCTACTTGAGAAGGCTTGAGGCCCCGTATGCTTCCTTATCCTTGAGAGGACGCTGGTCTCAAACTCGATCAGCAGCACGTTAAACGTCTTCTCGTCGCTCCAAACCGCGCCCCTCACGACGCCGAAACCGTACTGCTTCATCAACCTCTTAATAGACCTAAGCGACTTGTACAGCTGCCCCCAGAGGACATCGGGAACCGCGTCGACGCCCACGAAAGTCAAGAAAACGGTCTCCGTACCACGCCGCTTCAACGCATCCTTCAGTTCATTAACGCTGAGGGGTTTCACGTCAGGCGGAAAGAAGAGCGCCTCCCTCGGCTCCTCCAGAAAGCTTCTACACGCCATGACGAACTCCGCGGCCTTCTCCTCGGAGACCGCCGCCGCCGCGTTCCGATTCCTATCCACCGGATCGACGACGATCAACGGCGAATCGAAGAGGACGCGTGCCTCCTCCAACTTCCCTCCATAGAAGCCCTCCACGTCCACGACTTCGCCGCGCTGCCAGCCCGACGCCGACTCAAGCGTCTCAACAAACGAACCATAATTCAGCGTCAAGACCTCGCAGAGGTAGCCGCTGAACCCGCCCACCCTGATCTCCGCCCCGTAAACCCCCGTCCCCTTCATGAACCTCTTCAAAAGCCGAATCTCACCCCTCAAATCCCGCTGACCCAACCTACCCCTAACGTACTCCGTGTGGAACGGGCTCCTATCCGCCGCGCTCACCCACTCCCCCCGCCTAACCCGGTAGCAAGGTACAATGTTCACCCTGACCCCGTCAACAATCGCCTCCAGATACGGGTGCTCCGCAAACCGCTTCACCCAAGGCCAACCCTCAACCGCCGCCTCCGCCACCCCCAACGCCGCCCCCTCCAACCTCTCCCGGCCAAAATCCTTTGGAAAAACCATGAATACATCCAAGTCCACATCCCCGCTCAGCCACGTATCCTTAGCCACGGACCCCCCAACCTCCACACCCACCCCAAGCCCACGCCTCTCCGCCTCCGCCGCCACCCTACCCTTCAAACCCTCGGCCAGCCGAAGCACCCTCCGCCGCTCCCCCGGCCCCGGCACAATCCTCCTCAAAACCCTCCCACAGACCGCTTCCACACCGCTCACCTCCCCACTTCATGCAACACACTATAGACCGGCCCACGCGGCGTCAAAACACTCCTAAAAAGCTTCAGCGTGTCCACCCTCACAACCCCAAACTCAAAACCCTCCAACTCCAAAACCCTACGCCTCAACCCCTCCAAACCCCTACCCGACCTCACCCGCGCAATCGTCACATGCGGACTAAACCCCCTCCTATCCTGCTTCAAACCAAGCCCAACCACCCCCCCCTCCACCAAATCAAAAATTTTTCCAAGCTCCTCCACCCCCTTCACAATCCCCACCCAAACCACATTAATACGCCTCAAACTCGGAAACACCCCCACCCCACGCAACTCAACATCAAAAGGCACAAAAGAAACCCCATCCAGCACCTCAGCAATCCTCTCAACCACACCCGGCTCAACCTCACCCAAAAACCGCAACGTAACATGCACATTCCCCGTCTCAACAAACTTCAAATCCGCCCCCGTCTCCCCAAGCAACCGCCGAACCTCCGCCAAACGCCCAAGCACAACCTCATCATCCACGTCAAAAGCCACAAAACACCTAACCAGCTCTCTAGACATCCTTCCACCGTCCGAATAACAAAACACTCAAAGATATTTAATAAATCAGCCTAATAATCACATGAAAAAGCCTTCTCTAAAGAGATAAGAATTACTCACCGCACAATCACACACTAAACCACACCAAATACCACATGCTCAATTCAAAAGGAGGAAGAACAACTTACCAAACAACAAAAAAGTCATCGGCATCGTAGGCATGCCCGGCTCAGGAAAAACCGCCCTCAGCCGACTAGCCCAAGACAAAGGCATAGCCGTCGTCATGATGGGCGACATCGTCCGAAAAGAAACCGCCAAAAGAGACCTAAAACCAACCCCCGAAAACATCGGCAAAACCATGCTAAAACTAAGAGAAGAAAACGGATCCGCCGCCATCGCCAAAAGATGCCTCCAAGAAATCCTACACACAAAAAGCAAAACCGTCGTAGTCGAAGGCATAAGAAGCCTCGAAGAAGTCAAAGAATTCAAGAAGAACCTACCAAACTTCACCTTAATCGCCGTACACGCCTCCCCAAAGACAAGATACCACCGCCTCCACAACCGCGGAAGAAGCGACGACCCAAAGAACTGGAACGAATTCACCGAAAGAGACGAACGGGAACTCAGCGTCGGAATCAGCTCCGCCATCGCCACAGCCGACCACGTAATCACCAACGACAATACCCTCAGCCAATTCGAAACTGAAGCGAAAAAACTCCTTGCGGAGTTGACCAAAAATGGACAAAATTAGCTTGACCATCGAGACAAAGGTGAATCCAACCGAAGACCCCGAAAAAGTCAAAAAAGCCGTCGAAAACGTCGCCCCCACATCAACCTTCAAAATCACCTCGCGCGGCAACATATGCACAATTCTAGCAAAGGCTGAGGACAAGGCAGCGTTAGCCAAACTCCACGCCCTACTACGACAAGAACGAATCCTGGATGCGGCGAGAAAGGTCCTACGCTCAGGCATCGCTGGGAAAAAGATAACCTTCCACCTAAACAAGCAAGTTGCCTACGCTGGGCACATCTCATTATGCGCACCTGAAGGCGAGTCGCCCCTCGGCCCGATAAAGTTCGAAATAATATGCGACGATCCTAAACAAATGATCGACTGGCTTGCGCCAAGAACCGTAAAAAGATAGTCGTCTCGGAACTGAAATTACACATACGGACCAGAGGCCGGTCCTTTCACTCTACTCCGAGTATGGAACCTCGATCTCCATCAAATCCTCGGCCACAAGGACGTCCCGAAATATCTTTCCCGCCTGCTCGACGAGAATCGACGGATTACTATATCTAGCGCTAACATGCGTCAAGATCAGCCTTCTAACACCCGCTTTCCTAGCGACCTCAGCCGCCTGACTGGCTGTTGAATGCCTCTCCTCCACGGCCCATTCCAACATCTCATCATCAAATGTGCATTCATGAATGAGCAGATCGGCCCCTCTCGCCAACTCCTCAATTGCCTCAGCAGGCCCCGTATCTCCGCTGTAAACAATCTTTCTACCCGCTCTCGGAGAACCCATAACCTCTCTTGGACTCACAACCCTGTCATCGGTCAGTTTTACAGCCTCACCGTGTTGAAGCTTAGACCAAAGTATTCCCCGCGGAACACCTAAAGCATTAGCCTTCTCCGGAAAGAATCTTCCAAGCCTCTCATCCTCTACAAGCGCGTAGGCAAAGCTTTGAACCGTATGATTCCCCTGAACCGCGTAGATCTTAAACTCCTTGTTCTGGCATACGAGGAACTGGTCTACTTCCTGCACATCAATCGGGTAGGCGTTTCCAAGCCTTGCAATACTTACGCTCGTCTCGATGAACTCCCTAATGCCCCTAGGACCGTAGACCTCGAGGGGCTTCTTCCTACCGAGCAAAGCCATCGTCTGAAACAATCCAAGCAACCCGAAGACATGATCTCCGTGCATATGTGAGATGAAAATCTTCGTCTTCCGGCAGAAGCCCACCTTCGCCGCCAGCATCTGCCTCTGCGTCCCTTCACCACAGTCAAACAACAAAAGCTCCCCTTTTCTACGCACCGCAACCGCCGGCAATCCTCTATTAATCGTGGGAACCCCGGCACTCGTGCCAAGAAAAGTCACACGCATTTCTCTTTCCATCCTACGTTTTCTTCAGAACTGCCAGCTCTCGCGTCAAGCTCTTATGCACATAAACTGAATGCCTCTCCACCACATCAAATCCCACACTTCTACCCAACTCGGATGCATCCACATCTTCAGGCGACGCAATAGAGACGTAGCCGCCTCTCGGCAAAACGTCGAGCGATGACAAGAATTGGCAGATAAGGTCCTTAACAGGCAAACCAAGTGTAGTCGCTCTCCTTCCGTAGGGTGGATCCGTAACGACACAGTCAACTTCACTGAATGGCAACCTCAATGCATCTGAGACAATAAGCGCCAGAGGCTTAATATTAAAACGTCGTAGATTCATCAAACTTCCATTGACCATCAGACGCCTGACATCCGCGCCCAAGACTCTGCAACCAATTAACCCCGCCTCAATAAGTATGGAACCGGTTCCGCAGAACGGATCTAACACTAGTGAGCCAGGGGCAGCCCTGGCCAAGTTTACCATGCAGCGAGCGAGCTTCGGATGGAGGGCGGACGGATGGAAGAAGGGTCGGTTCTTCAGTTTCCTCTCCTTAAAGGAATGATATGAGGCTTCTGCCAATTCAAGGCCAAAGATGAAACTTTGATCTGTTATCACCCCTAGGAAAACTTTGCCAGGCGCCTCCAAACTCACCTTCGTCCCGCCCGATCTTTCAGAAATCACACTTCCAATACTCTTCTTCAGCCTATTTGCACTGATCCAAGGAGCGCTTCTTTGCACCCTCTTTACTGCAACAGCGAAGGTCTGTTTCCCAGCCAAAGCCTCTTCATATGACGCGTCTTTAGACATTCGAAGTATCTCATCCTGATCCGCTTCACATGCAAAGATCTCTCTGCCACAGATTTTGGTCAAACCGCTCCTTGAAGAGACAGCCCAGACGGCATCTTCACTGGCGTCCAAGCAAAGAACTTGACTAGAAGTTTTCGGCTTCTTGTACGTAATGTTTTCGGCTTCGAGAATTGCCTTTATCTCCGCTTCAGGAAGTGTGGGGTGTTCACCTGAGAGCAAGAAGAAGATTCGGGTCACGTCAAACGCCTTTCAACCAAGCCCATGCGGCCATTGAGGCGAACAGATGATCATTACAGATTGGCGCAACTTTTCCTAAGGGCTTGAATAGCCTCTCTAATATCCTGTTTTCCGTACACCGCTGTTCCTGCAACCAAGACATTTGCCCCCGCCTTAACCGCTAAAGGCGCCGTTTCCTCGGTTATGCCTCCGTCTACTTCAATGTCTAACTTTAAGCCTCTTTCTTCAACCATCTTTCTGCACTCCCTGATCTTAGGCAACACGTTTGGAATGAACGACTGGCCTGGAAATCCAGGGTTCACCGTCATGAGCAAGACCTGATCAATGTCTTCAAGCACATATTCGATCGTACAGAGAGGTGTCGAAGGGTTAAGTGCAACGGATACCTTTTTCCCCAACTCCTTTATGTTTTGTATAGTTCTGTGCAAATGAACACAGGCTTCCGCACTCACTCCTATAATATCGCTGCCAGCTTTGGCAAATTCCTCTATTTGGTCATCTGGATTTAGAATCATGAGGTGCACATCAAACGGCAGCTTCGTTTTATCTCTAATAGACTTAACAACCAAAGGTCCAATCGTTATGTTGGGAACGAAACGACCATCCATAACATCTATATGTAACAAGTCAGCCCCACCCCCCTCCACTCTTCTCACTTCCTTTGCCAATTCGCTGAAATCAGCTGACAAAATCGAAGGCGCTATCTTCAAAATCATACGTTGAACCACACAAAGTTCTTGTTGGTTGTGAGTTATTAAAATTATGAGCTTGCGCTGGTCATATTGCAGGAATCAGCACTTATTCAATCAATCGACCGAAAAAGCCGTTGGTCCTACAATTGTCTCTGCAAAGCCTCAACTATTATTGGTGCAACTGAAACAACGTTAACTTTGTTTGAGACACAATCGGTTCCAACAACCCCTTCAGCACCTGCGGATAAAATTCTTTCAAAGGCGCCTTCAGCAAAAATCGGATGAGCGCAAGCAGCATATACCCTTCTCGCTTTCTGTGCTTTCAAAATCTTTACAGCTGTTTGCATCGTAGCGCCCGTGCTTACTATGTCGTCAAAAACAACCACATCCTTATCTTTAACATTGAATTCCTTCTCAACCACGTTGATCTCGCCGGTTACTATGTCCCTCTTTTTATCTAAACATCCATAGCCGCCTTTCAGAACCCTGTCGCCTTCCTTCGCTAAATCCAAAGCTCCATCATCAGGTGCGAATGAAAAGGCTCCTTCTAACCCCTGTTCCTTGAAAAAGTTCGCCAAGAGCGTAATTGCCGACAAGTTTTCCACGGGGATTTTGAACCACTCTAATATTTCAGGCGAGTGCGCATTCACCGTAACAAAACGATCAGTACCAACGCATTCGATGAGGTTGACGACAACTTCAGCACTTACACATTCACCAGCTCTCGACCTCCTCAATTGCCTAGCATAGGCAAAATACGGTACAACAGCGGTGACCGACTTTGCACCCAAGTCCTTTGCGGTCTTCAATAAGAGAAGGAGTTGGATTAAATTTGTGTCTTGAGGCGGACCGGTGGTTTGGATGATAGCTACATCTTCCCCTTTTACTTCCTCCTTGAAACGCATATATGATTCACCGTCAGGGAAGTGTTTGAATTCAATATGGATGACCTTAGCGTTGAGCCTTCTAGCAGTCTCCAGTCCCAAGGCCGATGAAGCTGGTCCAGGCACAATATACAAATTGCATCAACCCTGCAAAATTATTGATCCGCGTGGTGTTATGACTTAACAGCATTTATCTGTTTTCTACAGGAAAAATACAATGACTTCAAGTGAGCGTGTGGGCGAGCATAAACTTGGAAAGACGCCTAGAATTGGATAGAGCGTAACCTCTAAAAAAGACCATAAACATCGCACCCTATGGAAAAATTCAGAACCTCCCCGCCAAAATGACTTTATCCGTGTAGATAGAATAAGTTCCAGAGAAACTCGCACTTTCCGCGATCAACTTTGGTGAATGATAAGCGTTTCGTCAAAAGTCGGGCAGAATTGGAGAAAACCAAGCACTCGTATGAGGTTCAACAATGTGGAATCTTCTTCGGCCCGATTCCTTCAGGGTCTTAAGCGATCGAAAGGTCAGACGGGGATATAGACGGTACTTACAAATCGTGGAAGACCAGCTTATCGCCAAGTTTCTGATCGCCCGCAAGATCCCAGCTGACTACAGCGAAAATGATCCGTTGGAAAAACTGTGGGCAATCCATGAGCAACTCACGAAAGAATACTACGGTCTGGAGAAACGTGTAGATCAGAGTGAGATTGACCTCAAAGAGCTGTTCGTTTCAGAGAGATCATACTTTGATCTGAAGGTAGAGATAGCTCGGCAGATGCTAAAAAGTTGCCGACTATGCGAAAGAAAGTGCAATATAGACAGACTTGCTGGAAAACTCGGATACTGCAAATGCGGGAATCAGCTGCTCGTGTCTTCTATGTTTGAACACTTGGGTGAAGAACCTGAGATCTCGCCAAGCTTCACAATCTTCACTTTGGGATGCAATCTCAAATGTCGACACTGCCAAAACTGGACTATATCACAATGGTACGAGGCGGGCACGTTGGCCTCTTCCGAAAACCTAGTCAAAGCCGTCGAACGTGCCCGGAAGAAAGGTTGCCGAAACGCTAACCTCGTCGGAGGAGATCCGACCCCTTGGACCTATCATTGGCTCGAAGTCTTCAGACATATAAATGTTAATATACCCGTCTTCTGGAACACTAACGGCTACTATAGCGAAGAATGCGCCAACCTCCTGACCGGCTTCGTCGACATATACAAAATTGACTTCAAATACGGAAACGACGAATGCGCCGTCAGGATCTCGGATGCACCAAACTTCTTCAAAGTCTGTACAAGAAACCTATCGATAGCAAAGGAATATGGCGATGTTCTCATTCGTGTACTAGTTCTTCCAAAGCACAGTGAATGTTGCACCAAACCTATACTAAGTTGGATCGCTAAGAACTTGGGTCCAGCCACTAGGGTCAACATAATGGACCAATATAGACCAGAGTGGAGAGCCTACGAGATACCGGAACTCCGAAGTGGATTAACAAGACAAGAATTTGAGGAAGCGCTCAAATTCGCGGATGAGGTAGGTCTTGAGAACGTTACCACTTAGTTTACAGCGCTCTTGTAAGTCTTATCTGCCACCAATAGCCGAGTACGTGACGAGATAATGTCGCCCGGATAGGCGGATAGTCTTGATCAAAGCGATGTCTGAAAGGTCCTCAAGAAACCTCTTGAAATCTTCGATTCTTACCTTCGCTACGACCATTCTGAACTTCCTCCAAATTTCAATGTGGAACGGATGAAGTATAAATAGGGTATTAAACAGTCTTAGAATTTCATAGCCATGAAACTTCCAAATACGTAAAGTAAAAATCTAAGAGCCCTCAGTTCTCGTTAGAAGTGGAGATTATGCCCTACTGCCCTGAATGCGGCGATGAGATGCTGTATGATCCAAAGCTCCGGCGTTTCGCGTGCAAAGGCTGCGGGCTCTACCTGACCTCACAAGAACTCATGGAGATGAGAGACAAGTTGAGGCCCGACGTAGAAAGTAAGGAAGAGGCGCAGAAGAAGAAGCGTAACGAGTACCTTAAATGGTGGCTATCAAAAAAAGACTGAGCGTCAAAATTTCCAGGCTGTCGAAACTGCTCAATAGATTTAATGCTCTAGATTAATCGCATGGATGTCAGAATTTCAGTATGTATTCTCAAAAACGCGTTAACTTTGAAGTAATCACAATAGGCAACGAACTCTTGACCGGCAGAACATTGAACACTAACATGCGTTATTTAGCAAAAACTGTCACTGACTTGGGAGGAAACGTCGTCCGAGCAACTACGGTCGGAGACTATGTGAAGGACATATCTTCCGCAGTAAACGACGCTTTAAGCAGGAAGACGGATTTCTTGATTATGTGTGGCGGCCTGGGCCCAACCTTTGACGATAGGACCCTGGAGGCACTTTCTGATGCTGTTAGTAGCCCGCTAGAACTGAACGAATTAGCTCTTGAATACATGAAAATGCATTATCGAGATCGTCAAGAAGGTCATAAATACGAGGAATTTGAACCGATGCCTTCAAGATTGAAGATGGTAAGCCTGCCGAGGGACGCGACGCCGCTGCAAAACCCTGTTGGATCGGCTTCAGGTGTGTACATGAAACACAGAGAAATGAACATAGTGGCATTGCCGGGTGTCCCGCGGGAGATGGAAGCCATATTCGAACGTAGTGTAAGTCCTCTGATTAGCGATCTTGTAGGAAACCTTTTCAGGAGAGAGGGAAGCTTGAAGGTGATTGGGGTAGGGGAGTCTAAGGTTGCACCGCTGATCGATAAAGTCATGCGTGAATATTCTGAGGTCTACATAAAGTCTCATCCAAGACCCGGACCAGGACCGGTGCTTGAAATTAACTTCTCAACTATATCGGAATCGGATGAGATGGCCAAAAACGCCGTGAAAAGGTCTATGGCGAAGCTTTCAAGTCTCCTGATCCGTCATAGAGCAAAAGTCGAATCAATGGCTGACCAAAACTTTGATCAACAACCGCAAATTCAAGGTCGAGCCTCCCGTTCACAGGAACCATATAACAGTTCGTCCCAACCTTAAAACAGGCAACTCAGTGGTCGATCTTGTACGTCGCCTTCATGATAGGAACAGCATGGTCAGAAAAATCACTCTTAACCGCCTCATTTTCAAACTGGACGAAAATGAAGGAGCAAGACGTTGTTACGGTTAACCTCGACGCCGGGGCCATGATATTGCCCTACTCACCAGATGTAGACATCAGGAACTATTTTTCAGTAGAAGGGCTGATTGAAAAATACGATCTGGGCCCGAATGGCGCGTTGCTCCTGGCGGCCGATTTCATTCCAGAAAGTTTGGTTGAAAGAATAGTAGATGGGGGATCGAATCCTGAGATGCTGGAGACAGCTATAGAGGAGCAAATTCCGGGGTCGACGCAACTCTTAACTCGTGATATTGCGCAAGCGTTGTCCAGTATAGGCTTATCGTTCAGTTTGATTCCCGTCTCAGCGAAAGATACTTCTGGTTTCATCGACTTCCATGCCTTATTGATTAGAATATTCTCTGGAGAGTAGGAAGCACATCTTTGCGGGACATAATCTTACCAAAACATTCAAAGGCTAATGAATGATGCGTGATGCTGCAAATGTCGTGTCTTGGAAGACGTAAAAAGAGAACAGAGATAAAGGAGCTGTTGCTAATTCTAGCCTTGAAAAAGGCAGGACCTATTGGACGCTATAGATTAAAAAAAATCTTGGATCTGTCTGAGTATGAAGGAATCGTTCGACTAATGCTCACTGATCTAGAAAGAAAAAGAATTATATCTGCCTCTAGAAAAGGTTGTAAACTGACAAGAAAAGGTGAGAGCTTACTCGCAAAAAGTCTGGGTGCGTACAACATCGCTAAAATCAAACAAGTTGACTTAAGATCACTAGGACTTGACAACAGCTTTTGCGTTCATGTTCGCGACCGCGCTGAAATGATTAGACCAGTCGCTCAGTATAGAGACGCTGCAGTCAGAGCAGGAGCTCTCGGCGCCATTATCCTAAAGTACGCAGACGGGATTTTAGCGGTTCCGAATGTCTACTCCGACTTTTCTCTAGAATATCCGAAACTCACTGTCGAGATCCTTCAAGGCTTCGATTTCTTAAATGGTGATGTTCTAATCTTGGGTTTCGCAGGGGATGAATGGAAGGCTCTGGAAGGCGCGTTGGCGGTCGCCATAGAAATGGCTAAAGATATTAAACACGACATATAGTTCTCAGATTTATCTGGCATCAAAGGGCTGGGTTTAGATCTGGACGCGACTTTATCAAAGAAAATTCAGGAACTCAACTCAAGGTTGTCGCCATTGTCTGAGCAAAGAAAGCTACTGACTGAAGAGTTGAAGGCATTGGCTGGAAAGAGGGATAGGCTGAACTCAGAACACCGCCAGGTCAAGAATGAAGCCATAGCCTTCAAAAATCTGCGAGATGAATGCAATGCTAGAGTCAGAAACCTCAAGGATGATCTAAAGACCCTTCAAACACTGCTTCGAGAAATGTGCTTAAACGCTGACGTTCTTCGAAAAAGAGCGTCTCTATTAAAGAATCAACTACAGAACGAGAGCATGGCCTTTAAGAAGATTCAGGAACTCGAATGGAAGATTCAGACAGCCTCAATGAGCTTGGAAGAAGAGAAACGGATCGTTCATCAGATTCAAACATTTGAGAAACGGTTGGATGCGCACCGTGAAGTCGGATCGATCAACGAGAAACTGGAGGCTCTGGAGGCAGAAATAGCCAACATTAAAGACAGAATTAGTCAGGTGTGCGAAGAAAGATGTCGTCTGTCTGAGGAAAGTGGAGAACATCATCAGAAGATGCTAGAAAAGTTTGAACAAGCTGCCAAGGTCAAGGTCTCCGCGGATCAGATGCACGCAGAATTTTGTGAGTGTAGGGAAAGGATAATCAACACTGAGCAACGGTGTTCGGAGATTTTGAAGCAGATTAATGAGGTCGAGGGGGACCTCAACAAAGCGTTGCTTAGAGACAATGTCTCTAAAGTTAAGAAGGCTAATAAGGATCTAGCTGAGAGCGCTAAGATGAAGTTAGAGAAAAAGAAAAGAATGACGATTGACGAGTTAAAGACGCTGATAAAGAGAGGCCTAATCCAGATAGATTAACATACGAAAACGGTAAAGGAACCTTTGATGTCCAAGAAAAAGGAAACCGAAAAAACCCTGATACTCTGCGTAGACAGAGACAACGACATCGGAGTGAAAGGCGAAATTCAAAGCCCCATAATTGGGAGAAAGAGAAACATCGAAGCAGCCTCAAAGCTGGCCTTAAAGGATCCGGAGGAAGCTGATGCAAACGCCGTATTCGGCGCCATACGAACCTACGACGCCCTTTCCAAAGAAAAAGGAGAAGAATCATACGAAGTAGCCACCATCACCGGATCTGAGCTTGGTGGGGTAAAGGCCGATAAGAACCTTGTAACTCAGCTGAAAGAGGTTCTTAGTAAGTTTCCCGCGAAGAACGTCGTTCTCGTCACCGACGGATTCGCTGACGAAGAAGTCATTCCAATCATACAGTCTTATGTGCCGATAATGTCCATTAGAAGGATTGTCGTCAGACATAGCGAAACTATAGAGGAGAGTTGGGCGCTCTTCTCCCGCTATCTTAGAAAGCTGGCCGAAGATCCTTACTATTCCAGAATCGCACTGGGGGTTCCTGGAATCCTCTTAGTCACCCTTGCTGTACTATGGATATTCAACTACCTCCTATACGCTGGCTACGCGTTTCTTATAATCATAGGTTCGGTTCTTCTAATCAAGGGCTTCGGGATTGATAAGAGGATCGCATCTGTATCGATTCCAAACCCTCTAGAGCTGATAAAGCTCTTCACGATGATTACGGCCATAGTCGTTTTGGGGGTTGATGCCTATCAGACGTTCAGTTCGGTTGCACCCCATGTCCCTTCAGACTCAGCACTCTGGTGGAGTAGCCTCCCCAGAATAGCGGGCTTGGTCACAGCAGACGCTGTGGATCTGATCGTTGTTGCGCTCTCTATTCTTCTGATTGGTAGAGCAATATTCTATTACTTTACCCACAATCGGAGAATCTGGCGGAATGGCGTTGGAATCGTCGTGTTGATATGGGTCAGGGAGGTAGCGCTCAGGGCATCATCAATCCTTTTGGCGCCCGTTCCTCCCACTTCCATCTCGGACAGACTGATCATAGATCTTCTATTCTCGGCTGGTTTAGGAATAGCGGGAACGCTGATAGCTGTTTTAGTAACCATGAGCCTAAGCAGGAGGTACAAGCACTATTTTGGAAGCGAAGGGGAGGAGAGGACTGAAAAAGCTTAAAATAGCCGTGATCGGCGGGACTGGAACGGCTTCTCTTCTACAGGGAAACAATAAAAAGCGGGTGGGGACTCCTTACGGCCCTTCTCCAACGATAACCATTGGTCAGTTAGGAGGCGTAGAGGTTGCCTTCATGCCCAGACATGGCGAGATGCATGCAAATCCTCCGCATAAAATCAACTACAGGGCAAACATATGGGCTCTTCATGCCATAGGCGTTGAAAGGATACTGGCCATGAATGCAACTGGAGCAATAAATCCCGATTATGGAATCGGGGGTTTGGTTATCCCGAACGATTTCCTAGACTTCACTTGGCTCAGGTCCCGAACCTTCTATGATAAGTCTCCTGTTACACACATCGATCTCACTGCGCCATACTGTCCAGAGCTTAGAAGGACTTTGATAGATGCAGCCAGGGGAAAGACAAGGCAACTTTGGGACGAAGCGGTCTATGTCTGCACCGAAGGGCCAAGATACGAGACTCCTGCCGAGATCAGGATGTTTCGAACCTTGGGCGGCGACATCGTAGGAATGACTGGCATCCCAGAAGTTGTACTGGCGCGTGAACTGGAGATGTGCTATGCAAGTATCTGCTTTGTTTCAAACATGGCAGCTGGCATGCAGAAAAGGGTTGATTCAGAAGAGGTTCTTGAGATCGGTAAGAGGATAGAGCCTATTCTTAGGCGCATTCTACGTGAGGCCGTTAAACGTATTCCTGAAAGAAGACGCTGCCCATGTTCCCATGCCTTGGAAGGGGCTCGACTTTGAGCGTTCGAAGATATCTATCAATCTTGTCTCGGAGAATTACCTGTAATCCGATAATCTATAATATGTATGAGAGGATGCTCTGGGGCCAGATAAAAGACGGAAACAAACCTGAACACATAGGCATAATATTGGACGGAAATAGAAGGTGGGCGAAGCAGCATTCTCTACCGCTACGGATGGGACATCGTTTCGGATCCAAGAAAGTAGACGAGTTACTCGAATGGTTACTTGAATTGGGGGTGAAGACTATAACGCTATATGTTTTTTCAACCGAAAATTTCCAGCGCTCAAAAAAGGAAGTGGAGGAAATAATTCAAGTGATCAGAGAGAAGGCGATGAAGATAAGTGGCCCAGAAAGTAACCCCATTCATAAGAAAGGGATTCGCGTAAAGACGATAGGACGTGTCGACCTTCTTCCGAGGGATGTTCAGAATGTGTTGCATGAGATTGAAGAGACCACAAAGGATTATAGCAATTTCTACCTCAACCTTGCTATTGCGTATGGTGGGCGTGCTGAGATAGTTGATGCGACAAAGAATATAGCAGAAGAAGTTAAAGAAGGCAGAATGACCTTGGATCAAATAGATGAAGAAACCTTCGAACAGCATTTGTACACATCGTATTTACCAAAATCCGATCCAGACCTCATCATAAGGACTTCTGGGGAGGAGCGACTTAGCGGCTTTCTCATATGGCAGGCCGCTTATAGTGAATTATGTTTTCTAGATGTCTTCTGGCCTGACTTCAGGCGGATTGACCTTTGGCGTTCCATTAGAACCTATCAGAGTCGCAAGCGCCGTTATGGACAATAGAATGGCTTCAAGTTAAGGTTCGGGGCGTTTTTGTAAGCCTCTCCCCCTCTTCCTTCAGAACGAGGACGGTGTCCTCGATTCTTGCGCCCCCGAAACCTTTGATGTAGATTCCAGGTTCAACGGTTACGATATTTCCAACTTCCAAGAAATCGTTACTTCTGCTGGATAGTGTGGGTTGCTCATGTGTATCCAAGCCGACGCCGTGTCCTACGCCGTGTAAGAATTCTTTTACATAACCCCCCTTCTTCAAAACATTACGGGCAACTTCATCAACCTCCCTACAGGCGACTCCTGAATGAATATGACGAAAGGCTTTCTCCTGTGCCTCAAGAACGAGGTCGAATACCTGCCGTTGTCTGGGAGAAGGCTCGTCGACGATCGTTGTCCTCGTGATGTCACTCCTGTATCCCTTGAAAAGGGCGCCAAGATCCAAGACTACGATGTCCCCTTTATGAATTCGTCTGTCAGCGCAGATGCCATGCGGGTAAGCTGATCTTGGGCCGGACGCAACTACGGTCTCAAAGGCTACACCCTCGGAGCCGTTTCTTCTCATCGCGTACTCTGCCTCGGCGGCAACTTCGTACTCTAGCGTCCCGGCCTTAACTGCCTCCAGTCCAGCCTGTGCGCCTACGTCTGTGAGTTCGGCAGCCCTCTTCATGTACTCGATCTCGACTTTTTCCTTGATCCGGCGAAGATTCCAGATCATGTCCGAATCTTGCTTAACTTCAAGACCTTTACCCAACATCTTCAGGTAGGTAGGGAAACTCATTTCATCGAAGTGGATATTTTTGAGCTTCAGTTGGACGGCTTCCTCTATCATGCACTCCGCGAGGCTTCCGGGATCAACAACCTTAACTGTGCAACCCTTGGCTGTTTCTGAGGCTGCTAAGTAACTCAATGGATAAGTCAACAGGACGGGGTCGCGGTCTAAGGGAACGATTAGACAGAGGGAGGCATTAGAGATGTCCAAGAAGTCAGTTAAGTAGTAGACGTTTCTAACGTTGGTTACTAGGTAGCCGTCTAATCCTAGATTCTCCAACTGCTTCTTTATTGCTTTAATACGTTCGTTCAAATCCGTTTGACAACCCTGCGTCGAAATTTCTGATTCGCTATAAACGTTTGGACGAAGGCTTTTAATAGTTACGTGGCTGTATTGCTGACGTGGCAAGGGAGATATCAAAGCATTTTTTTGTTGAAACAGCAAAATAATCAATGTTTTCGAGACTATCAATTTAAAGAGGCTCTCAAGCTTAAGGTAATGAAGAATTGCATTTATTTTTAGAGCACGATGAGAAATGGTGGAGACTGTAAAAGTTCAAAACTTAAAACTGTAGCCTCAGGTTTTAAAG
>Ga0315282_10005409_pt1 | contig 21791 bp, 17 predicted proteins | sample YL17G07_20_MG_FD_203693 | JGI IMG/M metagenome (GOLD analysis project Ga0315282, IMG submission 203693) | Sediment microbial communities from Yellowstone Lake, YNP, Wyoming, USA - YL17G07_20 | ecosystem: Environmental > Aquatic > Freshwater > Lake > Sediment | place: USA: Wyoming | collected... | reverse complement strand
ATATTCGCCTTCTCGGACGTCATAATCATAAACAAAGTGGATCTCGCTCAAGCGATGGAGGTCGACCCGAAGATACTGGAGCGGGACGCCCGCCGGATCAACCCCGGGGCGAAGATCATCATGATGGACGCTCGGCACGGAAAGGGCATGGACGAGCTTGTCTCCGCCCTGGGCCTCTAGAGGATATGGAAATGAAGATAACTGTATACGGCATAGTTCAAGGAGTCGGCTTCAGGCCCACTGTCTACAGGGTCGCGAAGGCGATGGGCCTGAAAGGCTTCGTCCTGAACAACGGCTCGAACGCCGAGATACACGTGGACAGGGACGCTGAGAGGTTCCTCACCGAGCTGAAGAATGCCTTGCCCGCACTCGCCCGGATAGACAGCGCGGAGATCGAGGAGGCCGACGAGAAGCTCGGAGAGTTCACCATCGTACAAAGCCACGACGGCGAGCGGGTCTCGCTGATCCCCACCGACACCGCCATCTGCAAGAACTGCACGAACGACTTCATCGGGGACAACAATCGCCGTCACCTCTACCCATTCACCAACTGCACCGAATGCGGCGCGCGGTTCACCGTGATCGAGGACCTGCCTTTCGACCGGGCAAGGACCAGCATGTCCGACTTCCCCATGTGTCCCGAATGCCAGCAAGAGTACGCGTCGCCTGAGGACCGACGGTTCCACGCGCAGACCATCTCGTGCCCAAGATGCGGGCCGAAGTACAGACTGTACAACAAGAACGGAGAAACGGTCCGAGGAGACCCGTTCGAGAACTTCGCCAGAATGATCGACAGCGGAAAAGTGGGTCTGCTCAAAGGCTGGGGCGGGATGCACATAATCTGCACCTTCGAAAACGCCTCAAGGCTGAGGAAAGTCTACCGCCGCGGGGACAAACCATACGCTGTGATGATGAGGGACCTCAAGACCACGATGAGATACGCCAGAGTCTCAGACCCCGAGAGAGCGCTCCTGACCTCCACTCAGAGGCCAATCGTCCTGCTGAGCAAACGGGAGGACGCTATGGACGGGCTGGAGAGAGTCTCGCCTGGTCTCGGCAACCTGGGCGTGATGCTTCCGTACTCCGGAGCGCATTTGCTCATGTTCTACCATCTCAAGGCCGACGGCGTCATCATGACCTCGGCGAACCCACCGGGGGAGCCGATGGTCACCGAGAACAAGAGGGCGTTCGACCTCGGCCTCGACTGCTATCTAATGCACAACCGGGAGATCGTCCACAGATGTGACGACTCCGTCGTCAAGATCAACTCGGGCAGGAGCAACTTCATCAGGAAGTCGCGAGGTTTCGTCCCGGTCCCGGTGCAAGCCAACCACAAGCACTTCATCGCTGGCGTCGGGGCGCAGTGGGACGTCACGGGCTCCATCTCGAGGAAAGGGGAGATATTCCTGACTCAGTACGTGGGAGAGTCGCAACAGTATCCGACCCTCCAGTATCTGGATGACGCTATCCATCACCTGGCGAGTCTGCTCGGCGTGGAGCACTTCGAGGCCATAGGAGTCGACAAGCATCCGAGGTACTCGACGCGCCTCGTGGCCAAGAGACTGGCGAAGGAGCACGGGGCGGAGCTGATTGAGACCCAGCACTACCACGCGCATGCGGCCGCTCTCAAGATCGATCGGAGGGTCGAAGGTCCGCTCGTATGTCTCACATGGGACGGCACTGGGTACGGCGACGACGGCACCGCATGGGGCGGAGAGACGCTGCTGGCTGACTTCTCGGAGTACAAGAGAATCGGCTCCTTGGAGCCGATACCGTTGCTCGGGGGAGACCGCGCGGTCATAGATCCGAAGCGAGTCATCACCGCTATACAGTTGAAGCTCAAGCGGGAACCGACTTTCGCCAAGAAGGGCGAGACTGAGGTGTATGAAAAGATGCTTGACAAGAGCATCACGGCCTCGAGCATGGGACGCGTGCTGGATTCCGTCTCATGCATACTCGGCATCTGCTGCAAGAGGACCTACGAGGGGGAGCCCGCGATCAAACTCGAGAAATGGCTCGAGAGAGGCGATGCAAAGATTGATTTCGAGCTCGAGTTCGGGAAGAGAGGGGCCTTTGAGTATGCGAGGACCCTCCCGATGTTCGACAGGCTGCTCGACATGGAGCTCGACTCCGACAAGAAGAGGGCGGATGCCGCTTCGTCATTCGTCAAGACACTAGTCTGCGGCATGGCCGACCATGCCTGCAGCTTTGCTGATGGACAAGGGCTCAAGCAGGTCGGGTTCACGGGCGGGGTCTCATACAGCGGCCCGATTACCGCTTGGGTCAAGGAGACCGTCGAGAAGAGAGGGCTGGAATTCATCGGTCACGAGCGGATATCCAACGGGGACGGGGGAATCTCAACTGGCCAGAATGCGATAGCTGGCTCGTTGGTTGACTAAGTCTTTATAATACACCGGCCTACTTCAAGACCGATGTGTCTAGCTGTTCCTGCGGAGATCAAAGAGATAGATGGTACCGTCGCCACCGTTGACTATGGAGGCGTCAAGAGGACGGCAAATATTTCTCTAGTCGAGGCGAAAGTGGGAGACTTTGTCATAGTCCACGCGGGATACGCAATCCAGGTCATGGATAAGGAAGAGGCGGAGAAGACCCTGGACATCTTCCGCGAAATGCTCAATCTGGAAGATGCAGGGGCGTAGCGGATGCACGAGTACTCGGTGATGACCCAGATAGTGGACAGCATCCTTGCAGAAGCGAACCAGCGGAAGGCGAAGAAGGTCGAGGAGGTGGATCTCGAGATAGGCGAGTACACGCTCCTCGGCGACGAGCAGCTGAAGTTCGCCTACGAGTTGATGTCGAAGGACACGATTCTTGAGGGTTCAAAACTCAACATTAGACATCTCAAGGGCAAGATCAAGTGCACGTCCTGCGACTATGAGGGCCCTGTCTCGATCTCCGAGGACTCACCGCACAGGATGGTACCGATCCTGATGTGCCCGAAGTGCAGCGGCATCGCGCAGATAACCGAGGGCAGGGAGTGCCTGGTCAGGAACATCAGGATGGTGGTGCCAGACGTTTAGGTTCAGGGACAAGGACATGTCCAAGGAGATCGTCGAGCGGCTCCGTTCGATGGACCTCAAGCTCACCCTGATGCACGTCTGCGGGACGCATCAGGACACCCTGATAAGGTTCGGCCTCGACGATATCTTCAAGGAAGTCGGAGTGGACATCCGACAGGGTCCAGGATGCCCGGTCTGCGTCACGCCCCAGGTCGAGATCGAGGAGATCCTCGCCCTTGCCAGATCGGGACTTACAGTGGCGGCCTTCGGGGACGCCATGAAGGTCCCGGGTGAGAGCGGCTCGCTCAACGATGCGAAGACCGAAGGGGCGGATGTGCGGATCGTCTTCGGGATCGACGACGCTGTCGCTCTCGCAAGAAGGTCGAAGAAGGAGGTCGTGTTCATGGGGATCGGGTTCGAGACGACCGCGCCCACGACCGCCTCTGCCTTGCTCGCGGATCCGCCGGACAACTTCTCAGTCCTCAGCTGTCACAGGACCGTGCCCCCAGCATTGGAGGCCATAGCCCAGATGGGCGAGATAAAGCTGGACGGCATGATCGAGCCCGGCCATGTCAGCACGATCATCGGGACAAAGCCTTATGAGTTCCTTTCAAAGGAATACCATATGCCGCAGGTCGTAGCGGGCTTCGAGCCGCTCGACCTGATGATGGCCGTCTACATGCTCGCGAACCAGATCAAGGAAGGGCGGGCCCAAGTGGAGAACGAATATGTTCGGGTCGTGCACCCCGAAGGCAACCTCTTGGCGCTGGACGCGATGAAGAAGGCCTTCGAGCCTTCGGACGTCGTCTGGCGGGGGTTTCCGGTGATCAAGGGAAGCGGCCTCGCTGTGCGGAAGAAGCTCGAGAAGCACGATGCTAGGAAGAATTTTGAGGACCTGCTGTTCCCTGTCCAAGAGAAAGAATACAGCGAGGCGAAGGGTTGCAGGTGCGGCGAGATGCTCCGCGGGATTACCACGAGCGAGGAGTGTCCGCTCTTCGCAAAACGGTGCACACCAGCCTCGCCCGTCGGACCGTGCATGGTATCGCGAGAAGGGAGCTGCTACATCTCCTACAGGTACCTGAAGAGAAGGAAGTGAGGGCGAAGGACGAGCCTGAGGTTTACATTTGACAGACGAAAGTGTGCTCTGAAACCTCCAACATCAATACTTATCACCTCGAAGATAGCGCTCGAAAAGCGTCCATACCCTTTCGTTTCGCGGAAGGGCCGAAACAGCGGATTCGAAAAAGGCAGACTAAACGAATTTCGAAATTCGGACCAAAAATCTGCATTCCAATCTGTATCCCTTCCGAGTTACTCAAACGATAATCGCAAGTCATCGAACGGTTTTCGAAAGTGTGGTATCGAAACGTATATAAATGACCGTTGAATTACTAAAAGTTGTCAGAACACTCACAGGTCCGGGTAGTTGCGCCAGTCATCCCAGGATGGCGACCATTATCGGGGTCACTCGGGCCGGTCGAGAACCGTCTAACCTGTAACGAGGGAGGTGGGACATGACCGCACCCGCACCGCAAGAAAAGCATATTGAAACTAGCGATCCGACAAAGGGAGCCGGCGACGGCGCCGGATCGAAGATCGGTGTTTTCATCTGCCACTGCGGAAGCAACATTGCTGGAGTGGTGGACTGCGGTAAGGTCAGGGAGGCCGCAGAGAAGCTTCCGGGGGTGGTCGTGGTCAAGGAGAACAATTATACCTGCTCCGACCTCGGCCAAGCGGAGATAATCAAGGCCATCAAAGAGAACGGGGTCCAGCGCGTGGTCGTCGCGTCCTGCTCCCCTAGGCTCCACGAACCCACTTTCAGGAAGTGCGTACAACAGGCTGGTCTGAACCCGTACCTTTTGCAGATGGTGAACATCCGTGAGCAGTGCTCATGGGTCCATTCACACGAGAAGGAGAAGGCCACCGAGAAGGCCGCGAACCTGGTCCAGATGGGCGTTTCGAAAGCCGCGAAGCTCAAGCCGCTCGAAGCCAGGGAGGTCCCAGTCGAGCCGACCTCGCTCGTGATCGGCGGGGGCGTGGCAGGCATCCAAGCAGCTCTCGACCTGGCGAACATGGGCTTCAAGGTCTACCTGGTCGAGACCCAGCCGAGCATCGGCGGGAAGATGGCGCAGCTGGACAAGACCTTCCCGACGGGCGACTGCGCGATATGTATCCTCGCGCCGAAGATGGTCGAGCTCTCGAGGCATCCGAATATCACTCTCCTCTCATACTCGGACGTCGAGGAGGTCAAGGGCTATGTCGGGAGCTTTGAGGTGAAGGTCAGGCGCAAGGCCAGGTTCGTCCACGAAGACAAGTGCGTCGGCTGCGGCTTGTGCGCCGAGGTGTGCCCGGTCAAGGTCGACAACGAGTTCGACCTCGGGTTCGGCCAGAGGAAGGCCGTCTACATCCCGTTCCCACAGGCGGTCCCGCTGAAGTACACCATCGACAAGGAGAACTGCCTGCATTTCAAGTCGGGCAAGTGCTTGCTCTGCGTCAAGAAGTGCTCGAACCAGGCCATCGACCATGACATGAAGGACGATATCCTGACGCTGAAGGTGGGGACGATCATCGTCGCCACTGGCTACGATACCTACGAGCCCACGAGAAAGGGTGTCTACAAGTACTGGGAATACGAGAACGTCATCACCGGCCTGGAGCTCGAGAGGATGCTGAACGCCTCGGGCCCGACGGGCGGGCGCCTGATTAGACCCTCCGATGGCAATCCGCCGAAGAGGGTCGCTTTCATCCAGTGCGTCGGTTCGAGGAACAAGAAGATCGGGAACAACTACTGCTCCCGTGTCTGCTGCATGTATGCGATCAAGAACGCACAGATAGTCATGGAGCACGAACCGGAGACTGAGATCGCCGTATACTACAATGACATCAGGGCGTTCGGCAAGGGCTTCGAGGAGCTCTACCACAGGGTCAGGGAGGACTACGCAGTTGAGTTCATCAGGGGCCGGCCGGCGAAGCTGACACTGGACCCGAAGACGAAGAGCATCAAGATACGGGCAGAGGAGACCCTTCTCAGCAAGATTACCGAGAGGGAGTTCGACCTCGTCGTGCTGTCGACCGGGCTCATACCCTCCGAGGGCAGCAAGAGGATAGGGAAGATCCTGAGACTCACGCAGAGCCCGGACGGGTTCTTCATGGAGGCACACCCGAAGTTGAGACCGGTGGACACGGCCATGGACGGGATCTATCTGGCCGGGTGCGCCCAGAGCCCGAAGGACATCCCCGACAGCGTGGCCCAGGCAAAGGCCGCGGCCTCCTCCGCCGCCGGACCGATGTTCGCGAGGAAGGTCATGATCGAGCCCCTGACCGCGGTCGTCAACGAGGACCTGTGCCAAGGATGCGGCCTTTGCGTCGACCTGTGCCCATACAGCGCCCCCGAGCTGGTCCCGGGAGTCAAGGGTGGCATGAGGGCGCACGTGATCGAGGCACTCTGCCACGGCTGCGGGACCTGCGCCGCTTCGTGCCCCCAGAAAGCCATCTCACCGATGCAGTTCACTGACGATCAGATCTATTCGGAGATCCAGGCAGCCCTCACGGAGACCACGAGGAGGCACTCGCCCAAGAAGAAGGCCGAGGCGGAGGTGTCGCCATGACGGACCCGGAACCGGAGGTCGAGAAGGTCTTCATAGGCGGCCTGCACGAGAGGCTGGTGGAGGACAAGATCATCGAGGAGTCGCAGCTCGATCCGAACTTCTCGAAGGAGATCAGGAAGTATGGCGGCAAGGACGTCATGACTTGTCTCCAGTGCGGCAACTGCACCGGCGTCTGCCCGATCAGTCTCAAGATCGACTACAAGACCAGAATGATCATGAAGTACTGTCAGTTCGGCCTGAAGAAGTACACCCTTGACACGAGGTGGGTGTGCGCGACATGCTACAGGTGCTACGAGCACTGCCCAGCGGACCTGAACCCGGCCGAGGTCATGATCGCCCTGAGGCACATCGCGATCAGGGAGGGCATCATCCCTCCGTTCATCAAGACCGCCGCGACTAACCTCGTGAGGTACGGCCAGAGCGTCAAGCCCGACCCCGAGATAGACAAGATCAGGATCGAGCTGGGGCTCAAGCCGATCCACACCCACGACGCTGACTACCAAACGGTCATCAGAGAGATACAGGTGCTCGTGCACGCGTCGAAGTACGACAAGCTCATAGGCATCCAGGATGAGGTGAAGGTGTGAACGACTCCAACAGATTCGTCTACTTCTTCGGATGCGTCGTACCGAACAGGTACCCTGGCATCGAGTACGCCGTCAGGTGGGTCACCGGGAAGGAAGGTTTCAACCTTGATGTCAAGGATCAGAAAGAGTTCTCATGCTGTCCAGTGCCCGGCATCTTCTACTCAACGGACAAGGACACATGGCTTCTCCTCGCCGCGAGGAACTTGGTGCTCGCCCAGGAAGAGCGCAGGCAAATACTCACGGTCTGCAACGGCTGTCTATCATCCCTGCTCAAGGCCACGGAGTACCTCCAGGAGCCCAAGAACATGGGCAAGGTCAACAGGGTGCTCTCCCAGATCGGGAAGAAGTACACGGGCATAGCGCAGAGGACGGAGGGCAGAAGGAAGATCTTCGAGCCCGTGAAGGTCAGGCACTATGTCGAGATCATGGCCAACGATGTCGGTTTGGACGAGATCTCGAGGAAGGCGAAGCACCCGCTCAGGAACATCAGGGCAGCCGTCCACTACGGCTGCCACTACCTGAGGCCCACTGAGCACGCGGCCTTCGAGGACCCGAATGATCCCGTGATGATCGACAAGATCGTGGAAGCGTGCGGTGCGATCAGCGTCGACTACGAGGACAGGCTGGACTGCTGCGGCGCTGGCGGAGGCGTTAGGTCCCACGTCGTAGAGCTTGCCAACTCGCTGACGCAGGACAAATGCCGGAACATAGCGGCCGCTGGGGCCGACTGCATCGTCACCGGTTGCCCGTTCTGCATGCTCCAGTTCGACAACGCCCAGAGGTCGTTCTCTAAGGACGGCATCCCGGTCATGCACATCTCCCAGTTCCAGGCGCTCGCGATGGGCATAGACCCGATCTCCCTCGGCTTCGACACTCACCACATATCGGCTCACTCGTTCCTCAGGAAGGTCAGGGGGCGCTGACCATGGAGGCAGGGGCACAGAGGACGGACCGCCAGGCGGCCCACGAACCGAAGATCGTCGCGTTCTGCTGCAACTGGTGCTCGTACGCGGGCGCGGACCTCGCGGGCACCACCAGGCTCCAGTATCCTCCGAACGTAAGGATCATCAGGGTCATGTGCTCCGGCAGGGTGGACCCGTCGTTCGTGCTGAAAGCCTACGCCCTTGGCGCGGACGGGGTCATAGTCGCCGGCTGCCATCCCGCGGACTGTCACTACATCAACGGAAACGAGAAGACCTCGATGCGGGGGGACTTCCTGGAGAACTTCCTGGACGATGCAGGCATTGAGCCCCAGAGGTTCAAGGTGGAGTGGATCGCCGGTTCAGAGGGCAGGAAGTTCGCAGAGACGGTCAAGAAGATGGTCGTGGAGCTGGAGAAGCTCGGGCCGATCTCCGAGGAGGCGGTTCAGGATGAGTGAGGGCAGGACCGTGGGAGCCGCACTGATAATCGGCGGAGGACCCGCGGGCATGCAGGCGGCGCTCGACCTTGCTGATTCCGGGTACAAGGTCTACATACTCGAGACGACGCCTAGCATAGGCGGCACGATGGCCCAGCTCGACAAGACCTTCCCGACGAACGACTGCGCCATGTGCATCCTGTCGCCGAAGCTCGTCGCGACGGGCAGGCACGAGAACATCACGATGCTGACGCACGCCGAGCTCAAGAAGGTCGAGGGCAAGGCGGGTGACTTCAAGGTCACGATCACGAAGCATTCCAGATACATCCTCGAGGACAAGTGCACTGGTTGCGGCGTCTGCGCCGAGCACTGTCCAGTCGAGGGCGTCAACTCGTTCGACGTGGACATGGCGCCCGCGAAAGCGATCTACGTGCCCTTCCCCCAAGCCGTGCCCCTCGTGTACACCATCTCCCGTGGGCTGTGCATCGGCTGCGGCGTCTGCGAGAAGTTCTGCGAGGCCAAGGCCATCCAGTTCTCGATGGAGCCGGACAAGGAGGAGGTCATCGAGGTAGGGTCCATCATCGTGAGCCCTGGGCTCAGCGTGTTCGACGCGACGAAGAAGGTCGAGTACGGGTTCGGGGTCTTCCCCAACGTGCTCACGAACATCGAGTTCGAGAGGATGCTGAGCGCCTCAGGCCCCACGGAGGGGCACATCATCCGGCCCTCGGACGGCGACGTACCCACGCGGATCGCGTTCATCCAATGCGTCGGTTCGAGGGACGTGCAGACGGGAAACACTTACTGCTCATCCTACTGCTGCATGGCAGCGCTCAAGCAGGCGGTCATCGGCCAGGAGCACGTGCCGGGGCTGAAGACCACGATATTCTTCATGGACACGAGGGCCTTCGGGAAGGAGTTCGAGGAATACCTGATGAGGGCCGAGAACGAGTACGGCGTCAGGATCGTGAGGAACAACAGGATCCCGAAGGTGACCGAGGATCCGAAGACCAAAAACCTCACCGTCACATATCACGCGGGGGCAGAGCTGGAGGACCAGGAGTTCGACATGGTCGTGCTCGCAGCGGGCGCGAGGCCGCCGGCATCCGCGGAGGGTCTCGCCAAGACGCTCGGAATCCAGCTCAACAAATTCGGCTTCTGCGAGACGGACGATCTAGCACCTGTGGAGACTTCGGTGCCCGGGATCTTCGTTTGCGGGGCGTTCTCCGGCCCGAAGGACATTCCGGACTCGATCGCCCAGGCCAGCGGCGCCGCCGGGAAGGTGGCCGCGATGCTTTCCAAGGAGAGGGGGAAGCTCGTGAAGAAGAAGGAGTACCCTCCCGAGAAGGACGTATCGAAGAAAGAGCCCCGGATCGGGGTCTTCGTGTGCCACTGCGGCATCAACATCGGGTCCGTCGTGAACGTGCCCGAGGTGGTGGAATACGCATCGAAGCTGCCGAATGTCGTGTACACCGAGAGGAACCTGTACACTTGCTCGGGCGATACGCAGAAGAAGATCAAGGAGATGATCGCGAAACACGACCTGAACAGGGTCATCGTCGCGAGCTGCACGCCCAGGACCCACGAACCGCTCTTCCAGAACACCTGCAGGGAGGCGGGCCTCAACAAGTACCTGTTCGAGATGGCAAACATCAGGGACCAGTGCTCGTGGGTGCACAGGCTGGAGCCGGAGAAGGCCACCGAGAAGGCGAAAGACCTTGTCCGAATGTCAGTGGCGAAGGCGGCGACGCTCGAGCCACTTCTGCAGCCGAAGATACCGGTGACGCCGTCCGCGCTGGTGATAGGCGGAGGACTCAGCGGAATGACCGCGGCACTGGAGATCGCCAATTCGGGATTCGAGGTCCACCTGGTCGACAAGGACAAGGAGCTGGGGGGCCACCTGAGGAACATCTACTTCACGCTGTCCGGAATAGACCCGCAGGAACTCCTCAAGCGCCTGAAGAAGGAGATCCAGGAGAGCAAGAACGTCAAGGTCCACCTCGGCGATCATGTGGCTGAGGTCAAGGGATACATAGGCAACTTCGAATCCACGCTCGAGAGCGGCGAGAAGATCAAGCACGGGGCCATAGTCGTCGCTAGCGGGGGAATAGAATACGAACCGACAGAGTACCTCCATGGCAAGCACAAGAGGGTCATCAAGCAGACCGAGCTGGGGACGATGATCGCCACCGGGAAGCTGAAGGCGAAGAATGTGGTCATCATCCAGTGCGTGGGCTCCAGGAACGAGGAGCACCCGAACTGCTCCCGGATATGCTGCTCGACGGCCATGGCGAACGCCATCAGGATCAAACAAGAGCAACCGGACACGAACGTGTACCTCCTCTACAGGGACATCAGGACCTACGGGTTCAGGGAGGAGCATTACAATGAAGCCGCACGGCTCGGCGTCATCTTCCTGAGGTATGACCCCGCGTCGCCTCCGAAGGTCACCGCGAGGGGCGACCATCTGGAGGTCGAGGTGACGGAGCAGTTCATAGATCAGGGGGTCAGGATAGTCGCCGACTACCTGGTTCTGAACGCTGCCACGCATCCGAACCCGGACAACAAGGAGCTGGCGAAGCTTCTCAAGGTGCCCCTGAACAAGGAAGGGTTCTTCCTCGAGGCGCATATGAAGCTCAGGCCGGTCGACTTCGCGACCGACGGCATATTCCTGTGCGGCCTCGCGCACTCTCCCAGGCTGATAGGCGAGAGCATATCGCAGGCACTGGCAGCCGCGGCCAGGGTCAACACGGTGCTCTCCAAGGAGTTCATCGAGGCCGACGGCGCCGTGAGCGTCGTGGACGAGGAGAAATGCATCGCCTGCGGCAGATGCGAGGAGATTTGCGAGTACGGCGCACCGAACATCGTCGAGGTCTCCCCCGGAGTCTTCAAGTCGAGGATCAACGAGGCGCTCTGCAAGGGCTGCGGCTCGTGCGCGGTCGCGTGCTGCGCGAGGGCCATCAGGCCGAAGCACTTCAAGACCGAGCAGATAATGGTCATGATCGAGGCCGCCCTCAAGAAGGACGAGCCCAAGGAGGAGGCGAAGGCGTGACGGACCACAAGTTCGAGCCGAACATCGTCGCCTTCTGCTGCAACTGGTGCTCGTACGCGGGCGCCGACCTGGCAGGCGTTTCCAGGATGCAGTATCCGCCAAATGCCAGGATCATCCGGGTGATGTGCTCGGGAAGGGTCGAACCATACTTCATCCTGAAGGCATTGGAGCTCGGGGCCGACGGCGTTCTGGTGACCGGCTGCCACATAGGCGACTGTCACTACATCTCCGGGAACGAGGAGGCCGAGAAGAGGATGGCCGTCACGGCCGAAGTCCTCGACAAGCTCGGGCTCGGAAGGAACCGCATGAGGCTCGAGTGGATCTCGGCGTCCGAGGGACAGAAGTTCGCATCGACGATGAAGGAATTCACGGAACAGATCCGGGCATTGGGGCCGAACCCGCTGCCGAAAGCCGTTCCTGCCAAGAAGGGCGACCCGGCGAAGATCAAGGCAGTGATGAATCAGATCATAGAGGACACAGGAGCGTTCGACTGCGTGGAGTGCGGCAAGTGCACTACCGTCTGCCCGGTTGCTAAGTACAACCCCGACTTCGCGCCCAGGACCGTCGTCCTGAAGGCCTCCGAAGGCATAGTCGAGAACGTCTCGAAGAACCGCGATGTCTGGACCTGCGTGACCTGCGAGCAGTGCAACTCGATGTGCCCGTACAAGGTCGACTATTCTGGATTCATAAGGAGCATGAGGACCGAGGCGGTCACTTTCGACAACTCACCAGTGTGCTCCCAGGGCGGGCTGATGCATTCAGTCATGAGGGTCCAAGCCGCTGGCAACTTCAAGCAGGACCGGTTGGGCTGGATGAAACCGGAGCTCAAGATCGCTGAGAAGAGCGATGTCTTCTACTTCACCGGCTGCGTGTCGTATTACGACGCCATATTCAGAGACCGCAACCTCGACCTGGCAGGCATCCCCCAAGCTGCAGTAAAGATAATGAATAAGGGGGGTATTACACCGGCCGTCAGCAACGACGAGGTATGCTGCGGGCACGACCTGAACTGGACGGGGGACGAGACGGGTCTTCGGAAGCTGATGAAGAAGAACGTCGAGCTGATCAAAGCCTCCGGGGCCAAGAAGGTGGTGTTCTCATGCCCGGAGTGCTTGCGGACATTCAAGTTGGACTATCAGGACCTGATGGGGGACTTCGACTTCGAGATGGTGCACATCTCGGAGCTCGCGGACGAACTCATCCAGGAGGGCAAGCTCAAGCTCAAGGACAGCGCCCGGAGACTGACTTTCCAAGACTCGTGCAGGCTGGGTAGGCATCTGGGCATCTACGATCCTCCCAGGAACGCCCTCAAGGCGGCCAAGGGAACGCAGATCGTCGAGATGGACAACACGAGGGACAAGGCCTTGTGTTGTGGAGTGAACGCCTGGGCCACCTGCGACGAGACCTCGCGCAAGATGCAGGTGGATCGCCTGAAGGAGGCGAAGAGGACCGGGGCGGAGTGCCTCGTGACTGGGTGCTACAAGTGCCTCATACACCTGAACTGCGCGCAGGCGAACAAGACCCAGGTGCCCAAGGAGCAGATAGACATCCCGATCAAGGACCTGAGCGTGATGATAGCGGAATCATTGGAATGATAGGAAGGTAGCGTAGGATGAACCCACAGCAATCAACGAAGGCAGAGCAGAAGGTGCAGCACAGCGAGGACAGATATCTCCTGGTCGAGCTGTCCTGCAAGGACCGCAAGTGCTCTCCGTGCACATACCCGAACTGCCAGAGGTTCGCGACGACCGCACCGAAGAAGAAGCCTTACGAGACGCGCATGACCAAGATATTCGAGGTCAAGAAGCCCATAACGAGCCCCGGGGAACCGCGCGAGAGGATGGTGCTGATCGAGCTCTCGTGCAAGGACAAGAAGTGCTCCCCGTGCACATACCCGAACTGCCAGAGGTTCGCAAAGGAGACGGGCAAGGGCAAGAGGCCGTTCAAAGTGAAGGTCACCGAGATAGAGAAGGACAGGGAGGTGCAGAGCCTTCTGTCCAGATAACTGCGGCAAGAGTTCGCCACACGCCGAGAAAGGGAGATTGCGGAGCTATGAAAAGTCGGGTCGGGGCAACGAAACGCATAAGAAAGAGCTTGCGTTATCCAGGATGTTTGGCTTCACGACTTTCAGACGAGCGATAACGGTAACGAACCGGGGAACAAGCAAGGAGGTCTTTGAATGGAGAAGTCAGTCATGGTGATAGGGGGAGGAATCGCAGGGATCCAAGCGTCTTTGGACCTCGCGGACAAGGGAATAATCGTCCACTTGATCGAGAAGTCGCCGAGCATCGGAGGCCGGATGGCTCAACTTGACAAGACTTTCCCGACGAACGACTGCTCGATTTGCATTCTGGCGCCCAAGATGGCCGACTGCTTCAGCCATCCCAACACGAACGTCATCACCTATGCCGAGGTCGTTGGCGTCGAGGGGAAGGTAGGAGCGTTCAAGGTCAAGGTGCTCAAGAAGGCCCGGTACGTGGACGAGACGAAGTGCACTGGCTGCGGCGAGTGCCTCGAGAAGTGCCCGGTCAAGGTCCCGAGCGAGTTCGACATGGGTCTATCCAACAGGAAGGCCATATACACCCCATTCATGCAGGCCGTCCCTAGGGTCATGACCATCGACAAGGAGCACTGCATAATGCTCACGAAGGGCAAGTGCGGGAACTGCAAGAAGGCCTGCAAGAGAGAGGCCATCAACTACGAGATGAAGGACCAGATGCTCGAGATCGAGGTCGGGTCCATCATCGTCGCCACAGGCTTCGACAGCTGGAACCCGTCCTCGTCGACCGAGTACGGGTACGGCAGGTACCCGAACGTCTACACGGCTTTGGAGTACGAGAGGATGATCAACGCCGCGGGTCCTACCCACGGCCACATCGAGAGGAGGTCGGACAAGAAGAGGCCGACCAAGATGGCGTTCATACAGTGCGTGGGCTCGAGGAACCCGCAGGTGGGACACCCCTACTGCTGCGCGGTCTGCTGCATGCACTCCACGAAGGAGGCGATGCTTGCCAGAGAGCACCACGACGACATGGAATCCACCATATTCTACAAGGACATGCGCGCGTGCGCCAAAGGCTTCTGGGAGTACATCGAGAGGGCGAAGCGCGATTACGGCGTCCGGTACTTGAATTCCGATGCGACGGTCCAGGAGAACCCGGAGAACCACAACCCGATCGTGGTCTACGATGTGGGCGGGAGACAGCAATCCGAGGAGTTCGACATGGTCGTGCTCGCGACGACGCTGATCCCGAGGAAGGAGACCCTGGAGCTTGCGAAAATCTTGGGCATCAAGGCCGACGAGTTCGGGTTCCTCGAATCCAGTGACAGGATTCTGGGCATGGGCAGGACGAACGTGCCCGGCGTGCTCATCGCAGGGTACGCTGCTGGTCCGGCCGACATTCCAGAATCAGTAGCTCAGGGCTCGAGCGCGGCCGCGAAGGCGGTCGAGGCCATGGTCCAGGCAGGGGGAGCGTGACGACGATGGCTGAGAAGACCAAGGAAGCCAAAGAGAAGCCGAGGATTGGCGTGTTCGTCTGCCACTGCGGCTCGAACATCGGTGGGTTCGTCGACGTGCCGTCCGTGGCGGAGTACGCAAAGACCCTGGCCGACGTCGTCTACGCCACCGACAACCTGTACACGTGCGCAGAGGATGGACTCACCTCGATCAGGGAAGGTATCCGGAAGCACAACCTGAACAGGGTGGTCGTGGCGAGCTGCACGCCGAGGACGCACGCGCCTCTGTTCCAGGCGACCTGCGAGTCCGCGGGCCTGAACAAGTACCTGTTCACATTCGTCAACATCCGGGAGCACTGCTCTTGGGTGCACATGAAAGAGAAGGAGAAGGCCACACAGAAGGCCAGGGACCTGATCAAGATGGGCGTCGCAAGGGCGAGGCTCCTGATGCCCCAGGAAGAGGAGAAGGTCGACGTCGAGCCCACGGGGCTGGTCATAGGCGGAGGCGTCTCCGGCATGACTGCGGCGCTGTCGCTCGCGGACATGGGGTTCCCAGTGCACCTGGTCGAGAAGGAGGGAGAGCTGGGAGGGTTCGTCAGGAACCTGAACAACCTCTACGTGACCGAGAAGAGCGCCGCTGAGACGATCAAGCCGCTCATCGAGAAGGTGAAGGCGAGCAAGAACGTCAAGCTGCACATGAACTCGCATGTCAGGTCCGTCGAGGGGTTCATCGGCAACTATGACGTCGTCATAGCGTCGAAGGGCGCCGAGGACATCAAGACGAAGGTCGGGACGATCGTGCTCGCGACCGGAGCCCTCGAGTTCGTCCCCGAGGGACTCTACGGCTACAACCAGTACCCGAACGTGGTCACGCTGACGGAGTTCGAGATACTGTGCAAGAAGAAGAGCCTCCCGAACCTGAAGAACGTGGCGTTCATCCAGTGCGTCGGGTCGAGGGGGCAGAAGGTCTCGTACTGCTCCAGGATATGCTGCAACGTCGCGATCAAGAACGCGATCAACATCGTCGACAACCACGAGAACATGCTCGGCCTGGCCGAGAAGAACGGGACCATCATAGACAAGATCCCGGTCGAGAAGAAGGTGCCCGACGAGATACTCGAGCGCAGGCGCAGAAGGCGCGGCAGGGAGCGAGGAGAGGAGGGCGAGGCGGAGGAGGTCAAGCTTGGACCGTCAGAGAAGATCGAGGTCACGGTGTTCAACAGGGACATCATGGCGTACGGTATCGAGCACGAGCTCACTTACAACAAGGCGAGGGAGCACAGGGTCAAGTTCGTCAGGTACACGCCAGAGAACCCACCGAAGGTGTTCATGGAAGGCAACCAGCTGATGGTGAGCTACTTCCACGAGACCCTGAAGCTGGACAGGTCGATGCCGGTCGACATGGTCGTGCTTTCCACGCCGATGGTGCCCCAGCTCGACACGCGGGAGATGTCCCAGATGCTCAAGGTGCCCCAGGGCCAGGACGGCTGGTTCCTGGAGGCCCACGTGAAATTGAGACCCGTGGACTTCGCGACTGACGGCATCTACGTGTGCGGCACGTGCAAGGGCCCGGCCGACATAACGGAGGCCGCGACCCAGGCGGCTGCCGCGGCTTCGAGGGCTGCGATACCGATGGCGAAGGGGTACGTCCAGGCTGAAGCTCTGACATCCGTCGTTGACGAGAACAAGTGTTCCGGGTGCGGCACCTGCGTACAGGTCTGCCCTTACGGAGCAATGAGGAAGAACGAGAAGGGTTTCGCGGAAACGATAGTAGCGGCCTGCAAGGGCTGCGGATGCTGCGGCGCGACCTGCCCAGAGATGGCGATCACGATGACCAACTACACGGACGCCCAGCTGCTCGCGGAAGCCAAGGCGACGCTCGAGGAGGTGTGAGCGATGGCCGAACCACAACACACCATCTCGGAGAAGAGGAACGAGCCGAAGGCGGCGGCAGGGGAGTTCGAGCCGAAGATCATAGGGTTCCTGTGCAACTGGTGCTCATATGCGGGCGCGGACCTATGTGGAGTAAGCAGATACCAGTACCCGACCAATGTGAGGGCCGTCAGGGTCATGTGCTCCACGAGGATCAGCCCGCACCTGGTGCTGGACATATTCAAGGCTGGGGCGGACGGCATCCTCATTGGCGGATGCCACCTGAACGACTGCCACTACATATCCGGCAACTTCTACACGGAGAAGCGTGTCAGGCTCATGTTGAAGCTCCTGGAGGATGCGGGCGTGGACCCGAAAAGGCTGAGGCTGGAGTGGGTATCCGCGTCCGAGGGTGAGAAGTTCTCCAAGGTAGTGACGGAGTTCACCGAGACGGTCAGGAAGCTGGGTCCGATCCAGGTCAAGAAGGATGCGACCCTGAAGTCCAAGATTGCCGCGGCCGACGAGGCCTCCGACACCTTCAGGCTGAGGGCGCTGGTGGGCAAGGAGCTCGGCCTGGAGAAGACCGGCAACGTGTACGGCAACAAGCTTGAGCAGACGGAGCTGGAGAAGCTCATCGACAGCGCGACGAAGGAGGAGTTCGAGCGCTCGCTCATACTCGAGCTGTCGAAGGACAAGCCGAGGTCGGTCAAGGAGCTCGGGAAGATCATGGAGGTCCCGACGGACAGGGTCCTGAGGCACATCGTGGTGCTGAGGCAGAAGAACATGCTCTCGATGGACCACCCGGAGGGCTTCACGCCCACATACAAGACCATAATCATAGGAGGTGAGCAGTGATGGCAGCTAGCGACAAGGTCGGCGCGGTCATGGTAGTCGGCGGAGGCATCTCAGGGATGCAGTCCGCTCTTGACCTGGCCGATTCTGGATACAAGGTGTACCTGGTCGAGAAGCAGCCGAGCATCGGGGGAACGATGGCCCAGCTCGACAAGACCTTCCCGACGAACGACTGCGCCATGTGCATCATGGCGCCGAAGCTCGTCGCGACGGGCAGGCACAACAACATCGATCTGATAACCAATGCTGAGATAGCGATCGTGGACGGACAAGCCGGCAACTTCACGGTCACGGTGAAGCAGCACGCCTTCAGGGTTGACACCAAGAAGTGCACTGGCTGCGGCTCGTGCGCCCAGAAGTGCCCGGTCGAGACCACGAACGAATACGACGAGAACATGAAGATGCGGAAGGCCATCTACGTGCGGTACCCGCAAGCGGTCCCGCTCGTTTACGCCATCGACGGCGACAAGTGCATCGGCTGCGGCATATGCGCTGAGGAGTGCAAGGCCAAGGCCGTCGAGTACGACCAGAAGGAGAAGGTCCTCGAGATCAAGGTCGGGTCGATTATACTGTCGCCAGGGTTCGACGAATTCAACCCGAGGCTGAAGACGGAGTACGGATACGGCGTCTACAAGAACGTCGTCTCGAGCATAGAGTTCGAGCGATTGCTCAGCGCCACGGGGCCGTACATGGGCGCGGTGCTCAGGCCTTCCGACGGCGACATACCCGAGAAGATAGCATTCATCCAGTGCGTCGGATCGAGGGACGAGCACTGCGGGAACGAGTACTGCTCTAGCGTCTGCTGCATGTACTCCATGAAGGAGGCCGTGATCGCGAAGGAGCATGGCGGGAACATCAAGCCCAGCATATTCTTCATGGACATGAGGGCGTTCGGGAAGGAGTTCGACGAGTACTACAACCGCGCTCAGAACGAGTACGGGATCAGGTTCGTCAGGTCCAGGGTCGCGGCCGTGGCCGAGGACCCTAAGACGAAGAACCTGAAGCTCAAGTTCGTCGAGAAGGGCGAGCCGAAGGAGGAGGAGTTCCAGATGGTCGTCCTCGCGGTCGGCTTGAGGCCTCCGGCGGACGCCGAGAACCTGAGCAGGATCATGAAGTTCAGGCTGAACGACGACGGGTTCGCCCAGACCACGACATTCACGCCGGTCGAGACCTCGAGGCCGGGGATATTCGTCAGCGGGGCGTTCTCCGCCCCCAAGGATATCCCGATGACCGTCGCGGAAGCGTCAGGCGCGGCTGCGAAGGCGGGCACCGAGATCGCGAGCGTCAGGGGAACGCTCGTGACGAAGAAGGAGTACCCGAAGGAGATGAGCGTGGAGGGACAGGAGCCGAGGATCGGCGTCTTCGTGTGCCACTGTGGCATCAACATCGGCGGGGTGGTCAAGGTCCCGGAGGTCATGGAATACGCCAAGACCCTCCCGAACGTGGTCTACGCCGCGGAGAACCTGTACACCTGCTCTCAGGACACCCAAGAGAAGATAAAGGAGAAGATCAAGGAGTTCAAGCTGAACAGGGTGGTCGTCGCGAGCTGCACTCCGAGGACCCACGAACCGCTCTTCCAAAACACCATCCGAGAGGCGGGCCTGAACGCCTACCTGTTCGAGATGGCAAACATCAGGGACCAGTGCTCGTGGATTCACATGCACGAGCCCAAGGCTGCGACGAAGAAGTCGAAGGACCTGGTCAGGATGGCGGTCGCGAAGTCGAGATTGCTCGAACCGCTGGAGAACCTGGAGATCAACGTGAACCCGCAGGCGCTGGTCATAGGCGGGGGCGTGTCAGGCATGACATCCGCGCTCGAGCTCGCGAAGCAGGGCTTCAAGGTGCACCTGGTCGAGAAGGAGAAGGTCCTGGGCGGGAACGCGCCCAAGCTGCACTTCCTGCCGACTGGCGAGGACCCCGTCGCGTTCGTCAAGGAGCTCGACAAGGAGATCTCGGCGAACAAGAACATAACCGTCTACACCGGCACGACAGTGAAGGCGATCGACGGGTATGTCGGGAACTTCAAGACGACTTTGGCAAGCGGAGAGCAGATAGACCACGGAGTCGTCATTCTCGCCATAGGTGCTCAGGAGTACAAGCCCCAGGGCGAGTACCTGTATGGGAAGAACAAGAACGTCATGACCCTGCTCGAGTTCAAGGAGAAGCTGTCGAAGAACGAGGCGAAGGGAAACGAGTACGTGTTCATCCAGTGTGTCGGGTCCAGGGAGGACAAGCACCCGAACTGTTCCCGGGTCTGCTGCACGGGCACGATGACTGCAGCGTTGGAGATCAAGAAGAAGGATCCGAACGCGAAGGTCTTCGTGCTCTACAGGGACATCAGGACCTACGGGTTCAGGGAGAAGTTCTACAAGGAAGCGTCCAGCAAGGGCGTGACCTTCATCAGGTTCGAGGACAAGGAGAAGCCGAAGGTCGAGGAGAAGAACGGAAAGCTCGAGGTGACCGTGAAGGACGAGGACACGGGAAAGGACATCTTCCTGAAGACGGACTACCTGGTGCTCGCGTCCGGGACGAGGCCGCAGCACGATGCTGAGGCGCTCGCTCCGATGCTCAAGGTGCCGGTCACGAAGGAGGGGTTCTTCCTGGAAGCGCACATGAAGCTCAGGCCGCTGGACTTCGCCACCGAGGGCGTGTACCTGGCGGGCCTGGCCCACGGCCCCAAGTTCATCGACGAGAGCATCGCACAGGCTCTGGGCGCAGTGTCGAGGGCCACGACGGTCCTGTCGAAGAAGACGCTCGAGGCCGAGGGCATCGTCGCGGAGATAGACGAGAAGCTGTGCGACGGCTGCGGCATATGCGTCCCGATCTGCGAGTACAAGGCGCTCGAGGTCGTGAAGGACAAGAAGGATGCTAACAAGAAGCTCGTCGAGGTGAACGTGGGCCTGTGCAAGGGCTGCGGCGCGTGTGTGGGCGCGTGCCCCTCCGGAGCGTTGACCCAGAAAGGGTATAAGGACTCCCAAATCTACGCAATGATAGACGCAGCGCTTGAATCAGACAAGCCGAAGCAGGAGGTGAAGCAATGAGCAGCGAGGTGGAACCACAGACGACCGCTCATGCGACCGGTGGCAAGGAACCCGACCCGAAGATACTCGTGTTCTGCTGCAACTGGTGCTCCTATGCTGGCGCGGACCTCGCGGGAGTCAGCAGGCTCCAGATGCCCCCATACTTCAGGACCATCAGGGTCATGTGCTCAGCGAGAGTGGACCCGGAGTTCGTCCTGCGGGCCTTCCAGAAGGGGGCGGACGGCGTGCTCGTTGCCGGCTGCCACCCAGCGGACTGCCACTACATAGGTGGCAACTACAGGACGCGCAGGAGGATCGCGCTCCTGAAGATGCTCATACAGCAGTTCGGGTTCGACTCCGACAGGCTGAGGCTCGAGTGGATCTCTGCAGGTGAGGGGGAGAAGTTCCAGAAGACCATCATCGAGTTCACCAACACGATCAAGGAACTCGGGCCCTCGCCCATGGCAAAGGGTGATGAGTGATGACGGTTCAGAGGGAGGCAAAGATACGAGCGGCACTGAGGACCGTCGATGGCGAGAGGGTCAGATGGCTCCTGGGGAAGAAGGGGCAACTGACGACCACGGGGAACGTGTTCGGGGACCCCATCACCGAGCCGAGGTACGACTTCATAGTCCAGAAGGCCGCCGCGGTGGAGCTGGAGAGGAACCTCCTGCTCCAGGAGATGGAGACGGAGCCGAGGACGGTCCACGAACTCCACGACGCCACGGGCATCGCAAAGCCGGAGATCGTGAAGCACATCATAGCCCTCAAGAGATGGAGGCTGGTCGAGCTGACGGGAATGAAGGGCCGGTCGCCGCAGTACATGGCTGTGACTAGCAAGGGAGAGCCTGAGGACGGAGAGGTGAGCTGAGATGGCAGAGAAGATCAAGATCGCACAATACTGGGGAGCGGGTTGCGGAGGCTGCGACGTCGCTCTCCTGGACATAGACGCGAAGATACTGGACGTGCA
>Ga0315282_10005408_pt1 | contig 21796 bp, 20 predicted proteins | sample YL17G07_20_MG_FD_203693 | JGI IMG/M metagenome (GOLD analysis project Ga0315282, IMG submission 203693) | Sediment microbial communities from Yellowstone Lake, YNP, Wyoming, USA - YL17G07_20 | ecosystem: Environmental > Aquatic > Freshwater > Lake > Sediment | place: USA: Wyoming | collected... | reverse complement strand
CGCCATCCCAATTCCAGGCTCTCAATCGGCTCGCCGATGTCTGTCTGGACAGTTTCACCTGGTCCGCATGCAACACGACGTTGGAAGCCATAGCTTGGAATTTGCCGGTCGTAACAATGCCGGGCGACCTCATGCGCGGCAGGCACAGCTATGCCATACTCACCATGATGGGAGTAACTGAGACCATCGCCACAACTCAAGATGACTACGCGCGCATGGCCATTCGGCTAGGCGAACAAACCGAATACCGGCGTCACATCGCTGCCCGCATCGCCGAGAGCAGGCATCGGATCTACCGGGACATGACATGCATCCGTGGATTGGAGCAGTTCCTCGAGGGAGCGGTGGACCAGTACACCGCTTGATCCGCGATTGCGGCAGGTTCTCCGCTTGCGCACCCAGCCGTCCAGGCGCCGTCGATGATCCGATGCAGCGGCGGACAGATATGCTAACTGAATCGAAGGATCTTCGATATACGGACAGTTCATCAACGGAACATTCCCATCATGGGCCGGGGGCAGATCTGGAGAATTTGCAGGAAGGCGCCTCCAGATGAGATTCCAGGATCTGCCCCTTTCCATGCGACGGTTACCGGCTCGTCGTTGGATTTCCTTCGATGTCGAGGACGACAATCGGCGCGATGCCGGTTGCCTTCAGCGGACCTTCGATGCTGGCCCGATCCCCCACGATGACAATGTTGAGGTGGTCGAGATCGATATACTTCTTCGCGACCCGCACCACGTCATCCTTGGTAACTGCCCCGACCGCCCTGCCGTATTCCTGGTAGTACGTGTCGGGCAACCCCTGCGTCCAGAGAGTCGCGATCGCGCCGTTGATCGCGCTCACCGAGGCGAAGGTGCTTGGCAGCCGCTGGATGAGCGCGTCCTTGGCCGTCGTGAGCTCTTCATCGCTAACCGGGCGGCTCCCCTCGATGCCACGCAATTCTTTCATGAACTCGATGAGCGCCGCGTCGGTCTTGGCAGACTGGACGTCTCCTCCGGCGCGAAAAGGACCCGGTCCTTTGCCGAATGCAAACGAGGAGCTGACGCCGTAGCTGTAGCCCTTTTCCTCCCGTATGTTGGCATTGAGCCGCGACTGGAACAGCCCGCCGAGCATCGTGTTCATCACTTGGATCGCGTAGTAGTCCGGCGTGTTGCGCGGCGGCCCCGGATTTCCGATGGCAAAGGTCGACTGAGCCGCGCCCGGCTTGTCCACCAGGTAGATTGTGGTAGCCCTGCGCTCCGGCAATTCCGGATAGGAGAACGCCGGCTTGCTGCCTCCTGCAGACCAGTTTGCCAGGGCTTTCTCAATCGTGGCCTTCACGGCCGCAGGATTCACATCGCCGGATACCATGATGAGCGCGCGCCCGGGCTGGAAATAGGTTTTGTGAAATGCGACCACGTCGTCGCGCGTGATCGCCTTGTATGATTCTTCCGTCACGTTTTGGCCGAACGGGTGAGCGCTGCCGTAAAGCACTCTTGGAAACACCCGCTCCGCGATGGAGGCGGGCTGGGCTTTGGCCTGAGTCAAGGCCACCAGCCGTTGCGCGCGCAGCCGTTCCAGCGCATCGCCGGGGAAGGTAGGATTGAGAAGCATGTCGGCCAGAATGTCGAGCGTGGCCGCGAACTTGCTCGAAGTCGAGACGAAGCTCATCGTCCCTGATTCCGTGCCGATGGCAACGCCCACCGTCGTGCCCAGCAACTGCATCGCGCTCGACAGTGCGTCGCCGTCGCGTGTTTTCGTGCCTTCGCTCATCATCGCCGCAGTGATGCCTGCAAGTCCGCGGCGGCTGGCGGGTTCGAACTGGTAACTGCCTCCGAGAATCGTCAGCGAAAACGATACGAGCGGCAGGTCGTGCTTCTCGGAAACCATCAGCTCGGCGCCATTGGCGAGTGTTGTCCTCGTCCAGGTCGGCACCCGAAGCACCGGCGCCTTGCCCGCCGGCGGGATCTTCGTGCGATCCAGCGCCTGCTGCGACAGCAGCGGGAAGGAAGCAAAGGCAAGCAGCGCAAGTGCACACAGAAACACACCAACGAACTTCAAATTCGGGCTCTTCCGTTTCATCGCTTCACCTCCGGGCTTGGCATTTTCTCAATCGTGACTTTCTTGCTTTCCGAGGGCTTGGACGCCTGGTCGAGCTTCCCGAGCGGAACGACGCTCAGAACCACTCGGCCGTCAGTGAGGTACTTGTTGGCAACCCGCTTGACGTCGGCTGCGGTCACGGCCTGAGACTTCTGATACTCTGTGCGGAAATATCCCGGATCGCCGTGGAATCCGGCGCCATCGCAAAGGGTCATCGCCTTGCCGAGGTTTGATTCGAGGCCGCGCAAAAATGCCAACTCATCACCGGCCGCCGCCCGGCGGATCTCATCCTCGGTGGGCCCTTCCTTTTTGAGCTTTTCGATGATCGCATCGGCAGATGCTTCGAGATCGGTCAACGAGTGATTGGGCCGCGGAATGACCATCAGGAAAAACTCCCCGACATCCTCGTTTGAACTCTGGTATGCCGATACCGACGCCGCCGCTTGCTGATCGTAAACGAGGGCCTTGGTGAGCCGTGCCGTGCGCGGGCCGGTCAGGATCGATCCAAGGACATCCAACGCGTATTGGTCGTCATTCTTCACGCCGACGGTCGGCCATTCGATGTAGAGGCGAGGCACCTGGACGCGATCTTCATAGACCAGCCGCTGCCCGCTTGCCAGAGTCACAGGAGGCGCCGAGGGCCTCGTCACCGGCTTTCCGCGCGAGATGTCTCCGAAATATTTCGCGACCCATGCTCTTGCCTGCGCAGGGTCGAAATCGCCTACGACAGCAAGGAAGGCATTGTTGGGAGCGTAGTAGAGCCGGAAGAAGTTTTTCACATCCTCTTCCGACGCCGCCGAGAGGTCTGCCATGCTCCCGATTACGGACCAGGAGTACGGATGCGAAGCCGGATAGGTGGCGTGTGAGAGGATCTCGCTCACAAGGCCGTAAGGCTGATTTTCGTAGCTCTGGCGGCGCTCGTTCTTGACTATATCCCGCTGCGCGTTCAGCTTGGCGATATCGAGCTTGTCGAGCAGGAATCCCATCCGATCCGATTCCAGCCAGAGAGCCGACTCCAGGTAGTTGGACGGCACCGTTTCAAAATATGTCGTGCGGTCATTCGACGTCGTGCCGTTGTTGCCGCCGCCGACACCCTCGGTGAGCTTGTCGTGCAGACCGTAAGGCACGTGGCCTGATCCGGTAAACATAATGTGCTCGAAAAGGTGTGCAAATCCGGTGCGGCCCGGCATCTCGTTTTTGGAACCCACGTGATACCACACATTGACGGCGACCGTCGGCGTCGTGTGATCGGCCGAAAGGATCACCGTCAGGCCGTTGGGAAGCGTGTAACTCTCAAAGGGGATCCGAATCGTATCGGATCCGGCACTCGAACCGCCTGAGGGCGGCCTCTGAACCGCAGCGCAGCACGCCAGCGCCAGGATGGCGATTCGGGTGATGTTTCGAACGCTGGTTGACACAGTTATCCATCTCCTCTCATTGCTCCGGGTGTGCCGGACGAATTAGTGGCCAGACAGGCAGATGCTTGAATCCATGTGCAAGAGGATAGCATGGCTCGCTCCCGGGAGTGCGCAGAACTTATCCCCCCTGCCGAGGAGCAGGGCATGCCGTTGTGCTACTCGTGGCGGAGCGCCTGATACGGGTCGATGCGGGCTGCGCGACGCGGCCAGCGAGAATCAGCCCGCCAATTCCGCGCCACACATCCTCGAGAGTCTCATGGCACTCGAAAAACTCGCCGGAGCCAACCTCATCCACACCCTTGTGAATCTGGAGCGCATTCTCTTAGACGACCGCGGGGTAGAGGCGCCCGCCGAGCACCACCAGGAGGGCCGTCACGGCAGCCAAAACGCCGAAATCCATCCCGATCCCATAAGGGCTCGGCACGCCCTTGAGCATCAGCGCACGCAAGGCCTCCAGCAGATAGGTCAGCGGATTGACGCGCGAGATGAACTGGAGCCAACGCGGCATGACCGAGATCGGATAGATCGCGTTGCTCGCGAAAAACAGAGGCATGGTCAATATCTAGCCGATGCCCATGAAGCGCTCGCGGGTTTTTACCAGGCAGGCTATGATCAGGGAGAACGTCGAAAAGCAGGCCGCTCCCAGAATCACAGCCAGCAGTACGCCCAACAAAGCGGGCGCCTGCCAGTTGATCTTCACTCCCATCGCCAGCGCCAGCGCAAAGACGATCACCACCTGGGAGATGGCGCGCATGCCGGCTGAGAACGCCTTGCCGAGCACGAGCGCCGCGCGAGGCGTCGGTGTGGCCAGGAATTTGTGCAGGATGCCGAGGTCGCGTTCCCAGATGATCGCGATGCCGTAGAAGATGGCGATGAACAGCACGCTCTGCGCCAGGATACCCGGGGCCATGAAGTCGATGTAGCGCACGTTGCTGGTCGGTATGACGCGCATCCGGTCGAATACCCGGCCGAAGACCAGCAGCCAGAGCGCTGGTTGCACGGCTCGGGTAACCAGCTCGGTAGGCTCGTGCCGGAGCTTGCGGACTTCCATTTCGGCGATCACCAGCGTCTTGGCGAAAAAACGAGCCGTCAGGTGCATGCCCCGCAGCATCGGCTTCAAAAACAGATTAGGCGAGGCGCCGCGCGGCGCGTCTTGCTGCAATGGGACTATGATCTCAGGCAGCGATGACCAGCGAAGCAGACATGGCAATGTTCGTCACCAGGTTCCACACCACGTTGGCCGCCATCGCGCCTATGGGAACCGGCTCCGCCGCGCTCCGGAACGCCCATCGCAGAGGCGCTGCCAATAAGAGAGAGGGAGCCGCCGCGGCGAGGCTCGTCGCCGGCAGGGCGCCCGCCGTGACAGCTATTATGATGGAAAGGGGCGTCAGGAAGGCGGCAGCCGCATAGACGAGGGCCGCCCGGCGCCTGCCCAGCAGAATTACCAGGTGCCTGCGCCCGCCGGTGCGGTCGGCCACCTCGTCCGGAAATTCGTTCAGCAGCAGCAGATTAAACGTCATAAAAAAGGCGGGGATCCCCGCGGCCGTCGCTGCATTGGAAAGGTGGCCACCCTGCACGATTGCCGTTCCCATCACAGGCAGCAGCCCGAGCCCCAGACCGGCAGCGATCTCGCCGACGCCGGTGCGGGCAAAGATGTTTGCATAGGCAAGGACACAGATAGCACCAAGAATGAGGATCGGGAGCAAGACCAGGCCCACCTGCGACAGCAGATAAATCCCGATTCCGAGTCCGGCCAGCGCCAGCACCACGGCAAATACGAAGGCTGTCCGGGTTCGCATTTGGCCCGACGGAAGCGTGCCGCTTCCTCCTGAGAACGGAGTCCTCTGCGTCCGCAGATCGATCCCGGTCTTCATGTCGCTGACTTCGTTGAAGGCGTCAACAGACGCGTGGAGCGCAACGAGACCGATGAGCGCGAGCAGCGTCCGGCCCCAATCATAGTCACCGGCGTAGTAGGCCGCCGCCGCGCCCGAGGCGACCAGCGTCACGGACAGAAGCAGGAAAGGCGCCCGCGCTACACCAAGGTAAGCTTGAAGCTTTGCCATATTCGCTCCTTTTCAGCGCTTCAGTCTCTTCTCCACGCGACCAAAAGAACGGGGGTCAGGATAAAACAACATACTGCCGCAATCAACAAGGCTGCCAGTAAGAAGATAGAAAGGGACATTGCCTCGCTGCCTTTCGTATTGTCCGACAGAATTCGTTTGGGTATGCTGCAGGCGTACATTTGGGGGCAGCCATCCTCTAGCTTCCGGAGGCCCATTTGGACTTTGCGAGGGTGATCAGAGAAGTCACAGGATTCTTCGAGCACGAGAGACTTCCTCTTGCGGCCATCGGTGCATTTGCCCTTCACGCGTACGGACTGAGCCGAGCAACTTCGGATCTGGACTTTGTGACTGAGCTTGCTGCGCAAGCCAGGCTGGTTCCATTCCTTGAATCCCTGGGTTATGAAACGCTTCATCTCTCTGCCGGCTACTCGAATCACCTGCATTCCGACCCCGCCATGGGCCGGATCGATTTCGTTTATGTCGGCGGCGAAACCAGCCAGCGGCTGTTCGGATCTACCCGGATCATGCCGGTGATGGAAGGGATTTCTCTAGCGGTTCCGCGCGCAGAGCACCTGGCGGCGATGAAGATCCAGGCCATGAAGAACGATCCTGAGCGTACCTTCCAGGAAATGGCGGACATCCTTTTTCTGCTCCGGCTGCCGGGGATTGACGAAGATGAGGTCAGGGGATATTTTGAAAAACAGGGTATGATCGAAAAATATTATGAAATCCGCGGACTCTTATAAATTGGCCGACCTGGAGCATGATCTTCCCACAACCCGGGAGGACGTCCTCGCCATGAGGCGCGCCCGGGAGTCTCAACCACTGAATCTCGCGGCCTACCTCGAATTCCTTGCGACTTTTCCGCCGCCTTCCATAACCGCGCTTCGTGCCCGCAAGGGGCCCGCCGGCGTCAAGCCTTTCGAGCTGTAATACAAATGGCGCCGTATCTGCCGCCGTCAAAGTTGGGTGAAGAATTGACGATGGCAGATGCAACAGCCAATGCCGTCTTTCTACTTAGTTTCTGCTCCGAAAATGGACGGAGCGGCAGCCTGCTTGGACGGGCTAAAGCCCAACCCCACTGTATCTTACTATCAGAAATCTCAAGTGGGCACGGGCTTCAGCCCGTGCGCTTTTTCGTACGCTTAGGTGCGCCCCCGGCGCATGAAAAGGCTATCCATCGTGGTCGGCGGCCGTCGGAATCGGCATCGGGATCGCAATCGCGATCGGGTCTTGCAGGCCGACAACTTCGATAGCGATCGCGACCCCGATTCCGAAGCCGATCTTCTCGACTGTTCGTTTCTATTTTCGGAACAGATACTACTTCGCCTTCTTCAAGTACGGTACGCCGTTGACCATCCAGTCGGGCGCGGGCGCGTCCTTGAGATAGTGGTCGTAGAACTGCTGGATGCGAACCAGGAAGTCCTTCTGGTTTTCCAGGTTCCGCAAACCGTGGGCCTCGCCGGGGTACGACAAGAAGATCACGTTCTTCCCGTTGAAGCGCAGCGCGTTGTAAAATTCGACCCCCTGCAGCCAGTCAACCGACCCGTCATCCGTGCCCTGCATCAGCAGCAGCGCCGTGTTCATCGTCCGGGCATGGAACACCGCCGACTGGTCCATGAAGAGTTGCAGGTCGTCGTAAGGATTCGTGCCGAAACGGCCCTGGCCATAGATGTCGTAGCGGTGCTGGTTCGTGCCGTTCGTCTTCCAGAGCTGGTTGAAGTCGCTGATCAGGTCCGACGCGGCGGCGCCGGCGACGATCGCCGCGAACATCTTCGACTGCGTGGAAATGTAGGCAGAGCCCTGGCCGCTGTAACTGTGGCCGTGCAGGCCGACCCTCTTCGGATCGGCATAGCCCAGGTCAATCACCTTCTGCACGCCCGCCTCGACGCACTCGAGCATGTCCGAGTGCGACCTGCCCGTGTTGAAGTGAATGTCGGGCTGCATGACGAGGTAGCCGTTGCTCACGAACCCGGAGAACTGTGGACTCGAGGCGTAGTTCGGGGCCTGGTACACGTGGAGGTTCTGGGAGTTCTTCTCATAGAAATTGACCAGCATCGGCAATTTCTGCCCCGGCTGGTAATCGTCCGGGATGGCCAGAGTGCCCTGCAGCCGGACGCCGGCCTTGTTCTTGAAATCGAACAGAATCCTGTGCCCCCACTTGTATTCCGACTGTTGGGGATTGGCATCCGTGATTCGCTTCGGGTTCGAAAACTTCAAGTCGGTCATGTAGTAATCCGGGAAATCGACGAACGTCTCCATGGTGAAGAGCAGACGGTCGGTCTTTTTCGCCTTGACCAGACGGCCGAAGGACTTGTCGTCGTAAATGAGCTTCTTCAGCTCCTTGCCGTTAAGCTCGTAATAGCCCGCCTTCTTCGTCCACTGGCCGAAGGCAGTGAGAAGCACAGGCTTGGAAAGGTCAATGGTCCGATCCTGCTGCCGTCCCCCGGGCCCGCCGAACTGCCTGTCAACTTCACCCTGATCTGCATCAACGTCGAAGGTCTCGTCGTCGGCTTCTCTGGTGACGACAGCCTGTTCCGCCTCGCCGCCAAGGGGCTGGTATCGGAAGCGGATCTCCTCCTTGGCGCCGACTCCTCCGGTCAGGTTCTCGGCCGGCGAACCGTCATAGGGCTGGAGATAAATGTCGTACTGGTGGTTGAGGACGACTCCGCGGCCGTCCTTCGTGTACCCCGCGACACCATAGGAGGGCTTGGTTCCTGGGTGGTCATAGTCCTTGTCCACGAAGCTCACCGCCGCTTTTTGCGTCAGGTTCCTGGTCTGGCCGGTCTCCAGGACGTAGTCCCAGACGTGACCATCCTTCCAGTAGAGGAAGTGCTTCGAGTCGGGCGACAGGCCGAGAGTCTGGCCTTGCGCCTTGAACATCAGCGTCCGCTCACCGGTCGTCAAGTTCACGCGGTAGTAATCGGCTTTGGTCTCCTGCCAGTCTGAGATGTACGCACGGTCGTCGCGGCCGACGCCCCACGCTTCGTTTCGGGTTAGCTGGATGTTCCGCATGCCTTCATCAGTGAGCCGGATGAACTTGCCGCTGCTTAGAAGGTATACGGCACGATAGGTGAAATTCTGGTCCTGGTTCGCCTGAATCATCTGCACTGACTGCAGGCGGTCGTCTTTCCAGTGCCAGATATCGACGTTTGCGACCGGCGGCGCGTCATCCTTCCTCCTCTCGGGCTCCTTCTGCTGCCCTTTAATTCCGAAGAATACTCGCGTCAAGTCCTCACTCCACGACACGGCGCCCCTTTCGCTGATCACCATGTCCTTGGGGAAATCCGCGGAACTGGCCGCCTTGAATTCGAAGCGCTCCGGCTGCTTGTCCAGCCCTTTGAACGCCAGAAGACTGTTCTCACGTTCGACCAAGCCGGTCTTCTTTTCGCCCTTGAGAACCGCGAGAGCGGTTCCCTCGTCGTCCCACGCCAGCCTTCCGTAGAGTGCCTTGCCGCTATCCAGGGTCCGGCGGATTCCTTTCGCAAGGTCCACGACGGTGACGCCGTTTCCTATCATGTCCGCTGCGTCGATCGTGAAAGCTAGCAGGGCGCCTCCCTTGTTGACCGCGAACTCTCCAGCGCTGCCATAGGACTCATCGAGCCCGCTTTCCAGGTAGTGGACGATAATATCCGTACCGTTGTGAGCGGCCTGGTCGAGCTTTGGCCGTTTGATGATCAGTGCCCGAGAGCCCTCGGTAAAGGCGAAGGAGGCGACATTCTCCCAGGATGTCTTTTCACCGTCCGCGAGATTCAGCAACTCAAGCCGCCGCGAGGGAGCAGGAGCGGCCGTGGCAGCAGAAGCTGCTTGGGCTCCGCCTCTACCGCCGGTGCTCGGGGTAGCAGCTCCGCGCCCTTGCCCTCCGCGAGCTCCGGGGCGCTCGGGCGGGTTCACCAAGTATGCAATCCAGTGGGAATCGTCGGAGAACTGCGGCCCGCCCGCGCCACCCGGGGCGCCGCCACCGGTTGGCGGACCGCCGGCCCCCCTCGCGCCCGCCCCCTGCGGTCCGAGCGAGACCGTGTAGAGCTTGTCGCCGTCAAGTTGCCTGACGTTCAGCACCGAATCCCCTTCGCGGGGCCGATAGACGTAGCACGCCCACAAGCCGTCGTCGGTGACGGCAACGTTCGCGATCGAGCGCCACCGCCCGTAGTCTTCGATCGTCAGGACTTTCTTGGCGACCGCCGCCTGTTGTGCCGGCTGGGCTTGTCCCTGGGCTTGCGGACCGGCCTGAAGCTTGCCGTCCGGAACGACGATGACCGGAATCGTGACAAGTAGAAATAGGATGAACCAGCAGGATCGGATTCTCCTCATTTGTGCCTCCTCTGACTCGATAAACTCGATTTCGCGAAATCACCCAGAGCTGCTTGACGCAGCCGGGATCACTTCGCGCGTAACATTATCATTATCATGGGTGTCAGGTCTGGAAAATTTCATTTCCGGTGGAGAGCCGAACGCAGCATTCGCGCTGGAAATGAAATTTTCCAGACCTGACACCGTTTTGTGGTAGGCTACCACTCCAAGCAAGGGTGATCCTCATGCAGAAGCTTTCACGACGCCAGTTTTTTCACGCCTCGACGACGATCGCCGCCGGGGCCGCCATTCCGCAAAACCTGAAGAATATGGATGCGCAACCGATCCCGGCGCCGAAGATCAAGCGTTACAAGCCACTGGGCAAGACCGGCTGGAAGGTAAGCGACATCTCCGGCGGCTCCGGCCAGACCGACCCGAGCATCATCCACTACCTGTTCGAATGCGGCATCAACCTGATTGATACCGGAGCCCAGTATCGGGGGCACGAGGAGGTCATCGGCCAGGTCCTGCCCAAATGGCGTGACAAAGTCTTCGTCGTGGACAAATGGGATCCGCCCCTCGTGACCGCAACCGTGACCAAGAGCGCTCTTCTGGAGGCGGTCGATGCGGCACTCAAGCGGCTGAACACCAGCTACATCGACTGCATGATGATCCACTCCATCGGCCACCCTCAGTATGGAGGCATCGAGCGCATTCAGAACCCCGCGATCTACGAGGCTTGGGACGAAGCCAAGAAACTTGGCAAGGTTCGATTTACCGGCGCATCCGGCCACAGTGTCAATGTGATCAAGGAGATGGAATGGGGCATCGACAACAACCGGTTTGACGTGATCCTCGTGGGAGCGAACTTCCTGACGCACGGCGTCGAGCCGCTGCTCAAGAAAGCCAGGGCCAAGGGCGTGGCCGCCATTGCGATGAAAACCATGACGATCATCAAGTCGGACCTGAACATCCGGGCGCTGCAGAATCAGAACACCAGCGCGCGCCAGGCTGTCATCAAGTGGATCCTGGCCTCGGATCTGTTCGACACCATGGTGGTCCGCATGCCCAGCTTCGACCAGGCCAACGAGTACATGGCGGTCTCTGGAACGACCCGATTGACCCAGCAGGACCGCAGGCACCTGGAAACACTGGAGGCGGCAATTACCACCAGGTACTGCCGGCCGGGCTGCGACGCCTGCTATGGGTCCTGCCCGCAGGAAGTGCCGATCTGGGACATTCTGCGCTACAAGATGTACTTCGAAAACTATGGCGACCAGAAGTATGCGATGGCCGAGTACCGGCAGATTCCCGCATCCAGCAGCGCGGCTGCCTGCACCGGCTGCAGCGCGCCTTGCGAAGCGGCGTGCCCATACGGCATTCGAGTGCGGGAGCGCCTGCTCGAGGCACACTCCCAACTCACCTTCGCCGAACCCGGACCGGAGGGCGCATCATGAGGAACCGTGCCACCACAAAAGCGCTGCCCGGACTGCTGCTCGCCGTGTTCTCCCTCGGCTTTCAATCCATGTCGCCCCAGGACATTCTCAGCCGGTCCGTCAAGGCCCATGGCGGCGACAAGCTTTCCAACTGGAAGAGCATGACGATCAAGGGCACCATCGACATGTACGACGGCATTACCTTCAGAGCGGCGTACGCTCTCTATGCACAGGCGCCCGACAAGCTCCGCGTCGAGGAGGACATGACTGCCGCGCAGGGAGGGCGCTATTTCTACGACTACTTCATGAACGGCGAAGTGGCGTGGAGCCGGCGGAATCTGGTTCCGGACCGCGGCAATCTTGAAGAAATGAAGCGCTGGATGGCACGTTGCTACGGCATCGCATATTACGCAAACAAGGCCGAATCGCTGACCCTCAAGGCAGACGCCGCCGTCGAGTGGCGGGAGAAAAAGGATATCCAGTCCCGTGAATATAAGGCCGTCGCAACCAGTCCGGCCTATGTGGTCGCCGCAACCATCGGCAAGGAGACATTCGATCTCTATATCGACAAGGAAAACTTTCATTTTCTGCAGGAAGTGTCTGGCAGGACCAGGCGCGTCTTCTGGAACTTCAAGAAATTCGGCGATGTAATAATGCCGACGCAACTCCTGGAGATTACCGCCGGGCCGCGCGGAGAGCAGATCACCCCATACACCTACGAAAGTGTGAAGTACAACGTGCTGATCGAAGACTGGCTCTTCACCGAAGACATGCCGAAAATCAAGGTCGGCAGATGGGCACTACAGCATCGCGTCGGTTACCAGGAGGGCCATGATGCAGAGAGCGTAGAGGTTGATGGAGCGGAACGCGGACCAGAACGGCTGTTTTTCCGAGTGCGCCCGCACTAATTTCGATGCTTCCCACGCGAGCCCGATGCCGCAAGCGATAAACCCGAGACTGATCCATTCGGAATAGGTGAGGCCGTAAAGGGAGAGCAGAAGACTCGAGAGGAAGGTGGCCAACATCCAGATGAAGGTCAGACGGGCAAGCTGCCGCCGGCTGAACAGCTTCGTGAGGGAAGGAAGGCCCGCCTTCTCGTAGTCGGTTCCGAAGGCGAAGAGCAGGAGCCAGAAGTGGGGCACCTGCCAGATAAAGAAAAAGAAGGCGAGCGCCAGCGCCCGCGGATCAGCGGGTCTCCCTCCCGCAGCGGCCCATCCAATCACCGGGGGCAGAGCGCCGATCAAGGCCCCAGGAACGACTGCAAAGGCCCAGACTCGTTTCAGGTAGGTATAGACTCCGTTGTACCAGGCGACGGCAAACGCTCCAATGAGCGCAGCGGCAAGATTGTGCACGAGCCACAAGAGGAGAAATCCGCCGATGACCAGGAGCGCAGCGACCGCGAACGCCGCGGCAGGCGTCACGGCGCCGCTGGGAATCGGCCGATGGCGCGTCCGCTCCATGAGCGCGTCGATTTGCCGGTCTTGGAGCTGATTCATGGCGCACGCGCTCATGGCGAGGAAAAGAACGCCCAGGGAAGCGGTGACAACGCCTGCATTCAGCATATGGCTGAAAACGACGTACCCCGTCGCGGCAGACAGAGTCGAGAGGCCCGCGATGCGGAACTTGGTGAGTTCCACAATTGACCGCAGCCGCGAAAATGCCGGAACAAGAAGACCTGAGCCTTCGTGTCTTCGGGGGTCCGTATTGACTCCGCAAGCGATGTTGGCTGATCTCATTTCAGATTCTTGATGAAGGCAATGATCTGCTTCAGCTCCGCTTCTGTCAGCTTAACAGTGGGCATGGCAGGCGGATACCCCTTCGTAACCTCCACATTGGGATTCTCGATCGCTCTCGCCAAGCCTGATTCGTCGACTGTGATCTCGCGCTCCGTGCCCGCCGGCTCCTTGACGACCTCCTTGCTTCCATAGAGGCCCTTGAAGGTCGGGCCGACTGCCACGCTGCCGTCCACAGAATGGCAGGCAAGGCAGCCTTTTTCATCCAGGAGCGCCATTGCAGGATTCGGAGGCGCGGGCGTTGGCGCGGCCTGGGCCTTTGCCTGGCCTGGCAGCGGCGCATCTTCATCTCCGAAGTACCAGGCCTCGAAGTCGGAAACCGGGACCACGACGACCTTCGACAGCATGTTGGCATGGCCCACGCCGCAAATGACGGTGCACTCTATCTCGAACTTCCCCAGCTTTGTCGGGATAAACCAGGTGTAGTTCTCCTTGTTCGGCACGACGTCTTCCTTGATTCGGAAGGCGGGCACGTAGAAGCCGTGAATCACGTCGAGAGAGCGAAGCTCCGCTTTCACGGGCTTGTTGAGCGCCACATACATCTCAGTCGTCCGCTTTCCGTTGGGGTAGGTAAAAGACCATGCCCACTGGCGGGCGGTCACGGTGATGACCATGGCATCACGCGGCACGTGGCGCAGGTAGTCGAAGTTTGTCCAGCCGAAGTAAAACATCAGCAGGAACAGCACCGCCGGCGTTACCGTCCAGGTGATTTCAAGCCAGGCGTTGCCCTCGATATCCTCGCCCTTCGGGTGCTTCTTCCTGTTGTATTTGATGACGAAGTACACAAGAAGAAACGTGATAACGATAAAGAACACCACGCAGAGAGCAACGATGAAAAGAAAGACGGCGTCCATCCTGCCGGCAGCCGTTGAAGCCTGGGGCAGAAGCGGCATGGCAGCTCACCTCAAAAAAACGTCAAGGAAGGTCAAGCCAATGAATACGATCAGCACAAAAAGCACTAACAGAAGCAGCCCTTTCAGTAAAGGCCTCTCGTACTTCAGGTGCATGAAATAGAAAAAGACCAGGCCTGCTTTGAGCGGTGTCAGCACGAGCATGGCATACACGGAAAGGGCCCGTTCATATATGACGCTGCTCAAAACCAGAATGGCCGTCAGGACGAGCAGCAGCAGCCAGACTTTGACGAAGGTCCGGTAAGGGACGATGTGACCATGCCTTGCTGCTTGTTCCATATTCAGCTCCTCGAAAGCGGGACGAACCGGAACCAAAGAAGGACAGTGCCCTTCGAGCATTTTTGCCGTTTCCTGAGCGCGGTCAGCCATCAGCTTTCAGCTCTCAGCCTGCTTGCAATCCTGACGGGTGAATGCTGATTGCTGACAGCTTTTGGCCGGTTTGACACAGACCTCCTTCCAAGAGGCTAAGCCGCCAGGTACAGCAGCGGGAGAAGGAAGATCCAGATTACATCGACAAGATGCCAATAGAGCCCCGCGTTCTCAAGCTTGGAGAAATCAGTACTGGTGATCTTGTTCCTCCAGACGAAGCCAAAAACCACCGTGAGCACGCTGATTCCCGCCAGGACGTGCAGTCCGTGCAATCCTGTCATGGAATAGTAGAGACCGTAGAAAATCTTCTCCCCGTCCGGAAGTTTCAGCAGCGCAGGCCCGTTGGGATAAATGCCCCGGCGGATCTCTTCACCCCACTCAATATACTTGTCCACCAAGAACAGAAGGCCGAAAACGATCGTGGTTGCGAGGCACAGGAGGGCCAGCTTCCTGTTGCCCTTCTGTATCGCTGAAATCGCCACTGCCACCGTCAGGCTGCTCGTCAGCAGTATGACGGTATTGGCAACCCCTATAACCACGTTCAGATGCTGACCTCCGATATGAAATTCGGCCGGGTACTTCGCTCGATAGGCCGAATAGAGAAGAAATAGCCCGCCGAAGAGAAGGATCTCGGTAAATAGGAAAATCCACATCCCGAGCTTGGATCCTTCATAGTCCTTGTGAACCGGGCGCGCGCCGGCAGCCATGCTGCTCATTTGGCAACCTCCGGGTTGAACACGTAGGGACGGCTCGTGATTGTCGGAATCTCCGCGAAGTTTTCCTGCGGAGGAGGCGTCGGTATCTGCCACTCGAGCGTCACACCTCCCCAAGGATTCTGCTCGGCCTCTTTCCCCTTAAAGAGCGCGACAGCAAGGTTCGCGAAAAACAGAATCAGCCCGGACACCATGACAAAGGCGCCAATCGACGCCATGACGTGGGCCATGTGATACTGGGGAAGGTGCGTGAAGTACCTCCGCGGCATGCCCATGTAGCCCAGAACCAACATGGTGAAGTAGAACATGTTGAAGCCGATAAAAATCGGAAACCAGGCAATCGTGGCTGTCTTTTCGTTGTACATCTTGCCGAACATCTTGGGAAACCAGTAGAGAAGCGCCGCCAGAAATCCCATGCCGGTGCCGCCGAACATGACGTAGTGGAAGTGCCCCACGATCCAGTAAGTGTCGTGGAGGTGCACGTTCACGTTGAGAGCGCCCTGGATGATGCCGGTGAGCCCGCCGATGATGAACAGAAAGACGAACGTGAGCGCGAAAATCATCGGCGGCCTGAGCTCAATAGACCCTTTGTATAGCGTCGCCGTCCAGTTGAAGACCTTGACGGCGCTGGGAACGGCCACAAGGAAGGTCAAGAGAGAGAAGATCACGTCCGCCGGGTCCCCCATGCCGCTGGTGAACATGTGATGCCCCCACACCAGAGAACCTACCGCTGCGATGGCCATGGACGAGTAGGCGATAGCTTTATAGCCGAAGATCGTCCGATGGGCCAAGGTAGGAATGATCTCCGAGATAGCTCCCATCGCGGGAACGATCATGATGTAGACCGCCGGGTGGGAGTAGATCCAGAACAGGTGCTGGTAAAGGAGCGGATCCCCGCCTTTGGCCGGATCGAAAACGCCAACCCCGAAGAGCCGCTCTACGATCACCAAAAGGAGAGTGATCCCAAGAATGGGGGTCGCGAGCACCTGAATCCACGCCGTCGCATAGAGAGACCAGACGAAGAGAGGCATTCGAAACCAGGTCATTCCGGGGGCGCGCATGCGATGCACCGTCGTGATGAAGTTCAGTCCTGTCAGAATCGAGGAGAACCCGAGCACAAATGCGCCAAAGACCCCCAGCGTGACGTTGGTCGAGGTACGGATGCTGAAAGGCACATAGAACGTCCACCCTGTGTCCGGCGGACCATTTCCGGTAAAGAGCGATGCAACCACGAGCAGCGTCCCCGCGATAAAAAAATACCAGGACGTCAGGTTCAGGCGGGGGAATGCCACATCTCTGGCGCCGATCATGATGGGAAGGAAGAAGTTGCCGAAGGTAGCCGACAGGCCCGGCAAGACAAACATGAAGATCATGATGACGCCGTGCACGGTGAAGAAGGCGTTGTAGGTCTCCGGCGAAAAGAGCGGCGGATGCACCGTGAGCTGCTCGATCCTCATGAGGACGCCGAGCGTCACCGCCACGAAAAAGAGCGTCAGCATAGATGCGAGATAAAGGACGCCGATTCTCTTATGATCCGTAGACAGAATCCACGCGAGTATTCCCTTTCGTCCGCCCTCATCCAGATATCCTCTGGCGGCGGGAATCCTGCTCGTTGCCGCGGTACTCATGCCGATTAGCCTTTCTTCAAAAGCTTGAATTGCGATTGCTTCCCGCTTACCCATACAGAGCCGCGAGCGTCGGCGAGCGGGTGGCTTATCCGCTTTTTCATTCTGTGCCATTCGCGTGTCACGACCCGCTCCCTTACGGTCGCGGCTCTGAAGGAGATCTGCACTTTGTCGCTGTTTTTCATGAATGATCCGGGCTACACCTTCGTTGCCGCGCGGGCTTTGCCCTTTAAGAGAAAGATTACGAAGGCTCCCGCAAGTATCAGGACTGCCACGCCTCCCACGCGGGTTATGTTGATCACATAGCGCTTGCCTTGAGGGTCGTAGCTGAAGCAGAGGGCAAGAACTCTCGATATGCTCGGGCGCACCTGCCCGCTCGCCGCTTCCTGCATCGCCATCTCAAGGTCAGCGGGAATGAAGGTGATGCCGTACATGTACCGGCTCACAATTCCCTTGGGGGTGAGCGCAATGATCACGCCTGCGTGGTCGAATCCGTAATCCGTCGCGCGGAAGCTGAAACCCACCGAATCGGTCACTGCCTTGGTGGCCTGGGCGCTTCCGGTCAGAAAGCGCCAGCCCGATGGCGGGAATGGCCGCGTCATTTCTTTCAGGTAGTTGATCCGCTTCTCGCGCGCCACCTCGGGAGTGTCGAGGGGATCAAAGCTCAGGGTGATGACTTGAAACTGCTTGCCCCGCTCGAGCTTGATTTGATTGAGGGCATCCGCGAGACCATTGAGGAGTGGGGTGCAGATTCCGGAACAACGGAAATAGTTAAGCGTAAGAATCGTCGGCTTGTCGATCAATTGCCGCAAGGTGACATCGTTTCCGTCCTCGTCCTTGAGCACGGAATCGAGCGCCACCTGCGCCCCCAGCTTCTCTTCGACCCCTGCTCCGCTCCCAGTGATTCCCCCTTGAGCGCGCACTCCCGGAGTCGCGCCCAAGATCAACACAAATCCCAGACCCAATAAGAATTTCGACTTAGACATCAGTTTACTTCTGCGTCCTTTCTTGAGAAATTGATCCGGCCGCCGCCTTGCTCCCCTGCGCGCCTTGAGCGGATATTTTGAGGATCTCCTCCTCGAGCGCCTGCCATTCAGCCGCGCCCAGAGTTGCCGCGCTTACCGAAAACCCATTCGCAGGCATCCCGGGCAGTACGCTGGCAGCCAGTTCGTTTGCGCCTTTCTGCCATGCTGAAGATCCTGCGAGAGTCTGGGCGGCACGAACCGGATCGGTGACCACGCGTCGGAAAACCTGCGCCCCGAGGCTCCGATCGTCCGGAGGGACGGTGAGCGGCCGCGGCGCGCGGAATTCCGCTACCAGCCTGGCAATGGCCATGCTCACGGGGATCTTGTTCGGCGTCCTTTCACCCGGCGCCGCGAGGTCCTTCGCGAGGTCGTCCATCGCCGCGGGACTTCCCGTGCCGTGAGGGAAGGCGCCCAGGCTCTGAACGTAGTGAGCAAGCTCCATGCGATCCTTCTTGGACAGGTAATCAAAAGACGCCATGGACGTCCCCGCCACGCCCCGGCTGACGGTCTTGTAGATCGACGGGAGGTCGTATCCGTTCGTCCACCCGTCCGGGATTGTGAGATTGCGGGGCCGCGGACTCATGGTGGAAGCCGCCGGCCCGTCGCCGTGCCCCGACTCGCCATGGCACGGCACGCAGTTTGCTTCGAAAAGTCCCTTCCCCTTTTCGATCAACCGCGGGGAAGGCACGATCAGGGTCTTGGGGTCGACAGGAGGTATTACTTTTCCCATCTCCGGCGGAAACTCGGTGGGATCGAGCCATCCCGGCTCGCCCACGGCCGGATTCACCGGCATGGGAGTCTCCGGTTTGTTGGCGTTCCGCAGTCCCGGCACGGCGGTGATGGCAAAAAGGCCGGCGAGAGCGAGCGCTGCCAGAACAACGACCAGCGTGGAAAGCAGGCGCCTGAGTTCTTCCGCATTGACATATTTCTCGATCATAATCGGAACTCCAGGCCTGCCTTCAGGAATGGATCGCCAACCGGCATGTCGGCCCCGCGGCTCATGGCGCGCCGAATCCAGAGCAGGCAGGAAGTCACGAAGAAGACGCCAAAGGACAGCTCGGGCCAGCTGAACACGAGCCCCTTGCCGAGAACGGGAAAGATCATCCAGTAGAGATCAAGCCAGTGCGCGAACAGCATGAGGCTTGCAACCCAGATGAGCCGCTTGGGCTCGGTCTTCGCATCGCGCGGAATCAGCGCCAGGAACGGCACGAAGAAATGGAAGACAGCCAGGACCAGCACCAGAGGGCCCCAGAATCCCTGCAGGCGCTCTTTGTACCAGAAGACCTCCTCCGGCATGTTTGCGTACCACATGAGCAGGTACTGCGCGAAACCGATGTAGGCCCAGAACACCGTGAAGGCGAAGAGAAATCCGCCCAAGTTGTACACATGATCCGGAGCGACTTCCGGGAGCCTCCCTCGAGCCATGAGATAAAGGACTGCCAGTGTGGTAACCGCAAGACCCGCAAGAAACGTGCCTGCGAAGATGTATACGCCGAAGACGTCGCTGCACCACGCCGGCTCGAGGCTCGAGATCCAATCGAAGCCCACAATCGTGATGGTGATCCCGAAGATGACCATGAATATGGGAGCAAAGCGGCGGGCGCGCACGTTAAACCGCGGATCCTTGTCGTGATCCTGCCGCGCGGATCCTCTCACAAAAATCCTGTAAGCGAGAATCCAAAGACCGACGCACACGACTACGCGCACGACGAAGAACGGGACGTTGAGCCAGACCGTTTTCCCGGCAACAACCGGATCGTTCAGGCCTTCGCTGGATGTCCATGGATACAAGACGCGCAGGGACAACAAACCGAGAAGTGCCGCGGGCGCCATGAGGACAGCCAGGCTGGAGAGCCGCTCCGGAACGCGCCGCAGGGGCACGCTCCACCGGGCGCCCACGACGTGCTCGAGAGCCACAATGAAGAGGCATCCGAGGCCGATCGTCAGAAAGAACAGGAACCAGAAAATCCAATTGACCCAGAAGCGTTCCCAGCCGGCAACGAAACCCGTGGCCAGGACGCCCACCAGGCCTGCGAGCGCCCCCAATGCGAGAATTTTCGCGGCGCCGCTGCGGTTCACTTCCGAGCCTCCTTCGGAATGTCCTCGTCCTTGGCGTTGAGCGCGCGCTGCAGCACTCGAACGTAATGCACAACAGACCAGCGCTCTTCCCCGCTCAAGTCGGCAGTGTAGGAAGGCATGGCGTTCTTCCCCGCCATGATGACGTGGTAAATCATTCCGTCCGGATAATCCCGGATCTTCTCAGCCACGAGATTGGCGGGCTTGGCGCCGTATGTGGCCGTGAGCATGGGCTCGCCGGTGCCGAGAAGGCCGTGGCACACAGCGCAATAGGTGTTGAAAGTCTGCCGGCCTTTTCTCAAAACGCTCTCGCTCCCCGGGAGCGGATTCGCAAGAACGGCCGCGTCTTCCTGCTTTTGGATCGTGTACGGGAGTTGTCCGCGCGCCACGGTTCCGGGAACGGGCATCTGCATGCCGAAGCCGTCCTTGAAGAAACTGCCCGCGCGCTGGGGATCGAGCCTCGGCTGGTCGAGCATGTGCACGACCGGAATGGAAACGGGGAAAAGCTTCACTCCCCAGTACGTGAGACAGCCGGCAACCAGGCACGAGATCCCGATTCCCAGGACCACTCTGAACAGGAAATTCGGCGATATCAGACCCGGCGGCGCGGGCTGCTCGATTACCTCGATTGCCTGCGCGCCGGTTTCTCTGAGTATGGCAGCAATCGCATCGACATCGAGAGTCTGCCCGTCCGCTTCCACGGCAAGAGCGAATTTGTCCCTGGTGATGTGCGGCATCGACTTCGAGCGCAGCATGGGGTGCCGGAAATACGGGAGCCGGTTCAAGAGGAAGAGCATGCCGAGACCCGAAGTGAAGCACGCGAAGAGAACCGTCACCTCGAACATGATCGGGACGAAGGCCTGCCAGGAAAAGTGGGGCTTGCCTGCGGTGACCAGCGCGTAGTCCGAACCTTCCGTCCACAGTTCGAACCCCATCGCCGCAACCGCGCCGATGAGGCCCATAATAAAGACCATGCCTCCTATCGGCGATTTCCTGAGCCCAAGAGCTTCATCTATTCCATGAATCGGGTAAGGCGTGTTAGGCATCCAGGCGCGCCGAGACCTTTTTCCTTACGACGGGTATGGCATCCATCAACCGCTGCGCGCTGTCGAAGAGCCCCAAAATGGAGAAGGCCTGTTTATTCATGGGCACCTCCGGCGTGCCGCAGCTGCGCTCCAGGAAGCGAACCCTTCATTTCAGTCGTGGCAATCACGGGGAGCGCGCGTGCGAAGAGGAGCACGAAGGTAAAAAAGAGCCCAAAAGATCCAACGAGTATGCCAACGTCCACGTAAGTCGGTTTGTACATGTGCCAGGATGATGTGAGGAAATCCTGGTGAAGCGAGCTCACGATGATCACGAAGCGCTCAAACCACATGCCTATCGTCACGGCGACGCACACGAAGAGCATCACGAAGTAGTTGCGCCGGAAACGGCGCGCCCAGAATAGCTGTGGAATAAGAATATTGCATGTAATCGTGGTCCACCCGGCCCACCAGTAGTTACCGGCGATGTACTCCCAAAACGTGTGGTGGATGAACCGGTTCATGCTGTACCAGGCAGTGAAGCCTTCCATGATGTACGCATATCCCATCAGGCAGGAACAGGTCAGGATGATCCTGTTCATCACATCGAGGTGGTACATGGTAATGATGTTTTCCAGGCCCATGGTGGTCCGAACCGCGACCATCGCCATCACCACCATGGCGAAACCCGCGAAGATAGCCCCCGTCACGAAGTAGGGCGGGAAGATGGTCATGTGCCAGCCGGGGACGAGCGAAACCGCGAAGTCGAACGACACGACGCTGTGCACGGAAAGAACCAGTCCGGTCGCGATCCCTGCGATGATCAGGTACGCCTTCTCAAAATGGCGCCAGTGCGAGGCCGATCCGCGCCAACCGGCGCTGAGCGCCGCGTAAAAGAATTTGCGGATCTTGCTCTTGGTCCGATCGCGCATGGAGGCGAAGTCCGGCACGAGGCCGAGGTACCAGAAGAGAA
>Ga0315282_10005407_pt1 | contig 21797 bp, 18 predicted proteins | sample YL17G07_20_MG_FD_203693 | JGI IMG/M metagenome (GOLD analysis project Ga0315282, IMG submission 203693) | Sediment microbial communities from Yellowstone Lake, YNP, Wyoming, USA - YL17G07_20 | ecosystem: Environmental > Aquatic > Freshwater > Lake > Sediment | place: USA: Wyoming | collected... | reverse complement strand
CCCCCCTGTTTTTGCTCGACAAGAGGGACCGACCTCCCCTATAGTCGAAGCGCGGCCTAGCAGCCGTCTGTTTTCAAACCTAAAAAAGGAGAAGAGGCATGGAACTGGGCAAAGAGCAACTGATCAAACTCTACACCAACCTGGTCCGCGCCCGGAAGCTGGACGAAGTCACCTGCCAGGGCCTGCGGGAAGGCAAGGTGTTGGGCTTTTTCCACAGCGGCCAGGGCGAGGAAGCCGTGCCCGTGGGCGGCTGCACCTTTTTAAGAGAAGACGATTACATCTATGCCCACCATCGCGGGCACGGCCTGGCCTACATCCTTTCCAAGGGGGTCAAGCCGCATGGCTTTCTGGCCGAGCACTACGGCAAGGTCACCGGCTGCTGCCTGGGCATTTCCGGGTTTCACAACGTGGAGCCCAGCCTGGGCATCCTGGGTTTCAGCGGCACCATCGGCTCGGCCTTTCCCCTGGCCCTGGGGTGGGGCGTGGCCGCCCAGAACAATGGCCGGCAGCAGGTGGTCGTCTGTTTCTTCGGGGACGGCAACTCGAACCGCGGCACCCTGCATGAGGCCATGAACACGGCTTCGCTGTGGAAGCTGCCCATCGTCTGGGTCTGCCAGAACAACCTGTACGCCCAGTTCATGCCCATCAAGGACGCCTATGCCCGGGACGACATCGCCGACCTCGCCGCCGGCTATGGCATGCCCGGCGTGGTGGTGGACGGCATGGACGTTCTGGCCGTGTACGAGGCGGTGCAGGCGGCCGTGGCCCGGGCCAGGGCCGGCGACGGGCCTTCCCTGCTGGAATGCAAGACCTACCGCTTTCATGTGCATTCCGAGGGCACGCGGGACATCTCGCATTACGAGCCCCGCCCGCCGGAGGAGGTGGCGGCCTGGAAGAAACGGGACCCCATCCTGCTCTGCCGGCAAAAACTCCTGGCCCAAGGCGTGCTGACCGAGGCCGACGTGGCCCGCATCGACCAGGAGGCCGACGCCGAGGCCGTGGAAGTCGAGCGGTTCGCCTCGGAAAGCCCCAAGCCGGATCCGGCCAAACTGCCCTCGTTCCTCTATGCCGATTGATCCAGGAGACTACCTATGAGAACGATTCGATATCGAGAAGCGATCAACGAGGCCATTTCTGAAGAGATGAAGCGCGATGACCGCGTATTCGTCGTGGGCGAGGACGTTCAGGCCGGCTCCTTCGGCACCACCACCGGCCTGGTTCAGGCCTTCGGCCCCAAGCGCGTCCGGGACACGCCCCTGGCCGAAACCGCGGTGGCCGGCATCGCCGTGGGCTCGGCCATGGCCGGCTACCGGCCCATCGCCGATTTCATGTTCGGCGACTTCATATTCATCGCCGGCGACGAGATTTTCATAAAGGCGGCCAAGTGGCGGTTCCTGCACGGCGGCAAGCTCCAGCTCCCCCTGGTCTTCATGGCCGCCATCGGCGGCTACAACAAGCTCGGCGCCGAGCACTCCCAGAGCCCGGAATCCGTGGTCATGCACACGCCCGGATTAAAACTGGTCCTGCCCTCCACGCCCTACGACGCCAAGGGGCTGATGAAAACCGCCATCCGGGACAACAATCCCGTCGTCTATTTTTACCACAAGCGGCTGATCGGCCTCTCGGGCGAGATACCCGAGGAGGAGTACACCATTCCTTTTGGTAAGGCCGACATCAAGCGGGAGGGGACCGACGTGACCGTGGTGGCCACCTCCTTCATGGTCCAGCTCGCTTTAGCCGTGGCCAAGGAACTCGAAGGCCGGATCAGCGTCGAGGTCGTGGACCCCAGGACCCTCGAACCGCTGGACATCGAAACCATCGTCGCCTCGGTCAAGAAAACCGGCCGGCTCGTGGTCGTGGATGAAGACACCCTGCGCTGCGGCGTGACCTCGGAGATCATCACCCAGGTTCTCGAGAACGCCTTCGACTACCTGGACGCCCCGCCCCAGCGCGTCGCCGCGGCCAACCTGCCCATCGCCGCCGGCTTCATGGAAGAACACGTCCTGCCTCAGCCCAAGGCCATCCTGGCCGCCATCGAAAAGGTTGTGGGGTGAGGCAGGAGGGTCAGCCAGAGTAGGTTGGGTTGAGCTGTGAGCCTGCCGAACGGCGAAACCCAACGATAAAGAAGTGCGAGAGTGCGAAAGTGCGTGGTGCAGGCAGGCAAAACCGGCCGTAGGGGCGGGTTTTAAACCCGCCCGTGTGAGTGCCTGCACAACCGACCAAAATTGTTGGGTTTCGCTTTGCTCAACCCAACCTACGGCTGATGCTTGTGGGATTCAAGGCCAATGCAAGTGTTGTGGAATTCCACATGGGGTCAATATGCATGGCCGACCGCCATGGCACCCGGCAAGGATTTATTTCAATGCGTTCTAAAATCTTATCAGTAGCCATTTGTCTTGCATTATTGCTAAGCCTTAATTCTGCCGACGCGGCCTCATTTTACGGCCTTGGGGATTTTCCTAGCGGCGACTTTTACAGCTGCGCAAGGGATGTCTCGGCAGACGGCTCCGTCGTCGTCGGGTATGGTACATCGGCCTTTGGGGCTGAAGCGTTTCGCTGGACCCAGAGCACGGGCATGGTTGGCCTCGGGAATTTACCTGGTGGCGACTTTTTCAATGAGGCATGGGGTGTCTCAGCAGATGGCTCCGTCGTCGTCGGGTATGGTACATCGGCCTTTGGGGCTGAAGCGTTTCGCTGGACCCAGAGCGCAGGCATGGTTGGCCTTGGGGATTTGTCTGGTGGCTCCTTTGACAGCACTGCATTTGGAGCATCAGCAGACGGCTCCGTTGTCGTCGGATATGGCCATTCGGCCTCTGGGGGGCAAGCGTTTCGTTGGACCCAGAGCACGGGCATGGTTGGCCTTGGGGATTTGCCTGGTGGCGAATTCTTCAGCCTAGCATATGGTGTCTCAGCAGATGGCTCCGTCGTCGTGGGTCGGAGCTATTCGGCCTCTGGGGTTGAAGCGTTTCGCTGGACCCAGAGCACGGGCATGGTTGGCCTAGGGGATTTGTCTGGTGGCAATTTTTATAGCACCGCAGGGGGTGTCTCGGCAGACGGCTCCGTCGTCGTCGGCATGAGCAATTCAGCCTCTGGATATGAAGCATTTCGCTGGACCCAGAGCGCAGGCATGGTTGGCCTTGGGGATTTACATAGTGGTGGTGGCTTTTGGAGCGAAGCATGTAGTGTCTCAGCAGATGGCTCTGTCGTCGTGGGGTACGGAAAAGAAGCAGGGCCTTTCATAGGTCCGTTATCCGGTACAGCTTTTATTTGGGATTCGACAAATGGAATGCGCCTCTTGTCGGACGTCTTGACTGCTAGTGGGCTTGATTTAGCCGGTTGGAAACTCGGGGTGGCTATGGGTATTTCCGATGATGGTACGGTAATTGTGGGTTATGGAATAAATCCTAATGGAAATTACGAGGCTTGGTTGGCCGATTTACGTCAGACTCCGGCTGGTGCCGTTCCCGTCCCCGCAGTAGTGTGGCTTCTTGGTTCAGGCTTGATCGGGCTTGTTGGTCTCAAGAGAAAATGGATCGATCGACGGTAGAGATTTTTGGCGCTCAGTATGGGCAAGTTATCCAACACGCCCACTAGGCGCGGCCGGCCGTCGTCGCCGGGGTCCGGGGGTCCGGGAACCAAACGCAAGGGAAAAGGGCTGATATCGGGGCAAAAAAGACCAAGGGTCCGGGTGAACGCCGAACCACGGGCCACACGCGAAGCCGAGCGGGGAATTATGAGGCCGAGGGGACACCTTCCGGCCTTTTCCTTTGGTGGGTCCGGTCGGGTCCGGGGAAGTGGGGGCAATGACCTATTTTAAAAAAAGTGGGGGTAAAGTGGGGGTAAATTTCAAGACGCTGGACAAAAAAGAAAAGGGTTTAAAGCCGCTTAAAGCCTTAAGCCCTTGAATTTACTGGTGCCGGAGGTCGGAATCGAACCGACATGACCACGAGGGTCGGGGGATTTTGAGTCCCCTGCGTCTACCTATTTCACCACTCCGGCTTGCCTGAATATTTAGAGGGTTTTGCCGGCGTTGTCAAGCCGGTTAAGACCAGTGCAAAACTTCGGCTTCCGGCCGGACTCATTGTCGGGCTTCGGCTCGAAGTCCTCGAAATAGGATTACTATTCCTGCGGCTTCGATCCTCGCCCTCCTCGATTTCGGCTCGAAATCCTGTGTTTTGCAATGGTCTCCGGTTATAGGGCGGGCGGCACGGCGGAGCGAAAAAGGGGTCAGGAACCTTTTTCTGAGGTTTTATCGCCGGGCTTTTCTGGGCGGAAGTTTACGCCTATTTTGAATCTGTTCATCGGCATATGGGAAAAAGGTTCCTGACCCCTTTTTCGCTCGACAAGCCGTTCGGCAGGCTCACGGCCCTGAGCAAAGTCGAAGGGCGGCCAGGGCACCCAATCTCCGTGGTTCACCCAACCGTCTCCCCACGGGATCGTAGCATGGGCGTCCCGCCCATGCATCCGATGCACGGCCGAGACGGCCGTGTTACAATTCTCCCGGCGGGAGAGGGATTTCCAACCGCTCCCGCACTACGCACTTTCGCACCCCGCACTGTAGTTTCCTGGGTACCATGACGCCAGGCGGGTTGTCGCCATGCAGGCGCTCCCTTACTCCACCAACTCCCCGGCCAGGTCGTAATCGTGGGCCTGGGTGATGGCTACCCTCCGGATCTCGCCGGCCCGGGCCGTGCCGAAGGTGATGTACACCACGCCGTCCACGTCCGGGGCCTGGCCCGGGGTGCGTCCCACCAGCAGCAGGTCGGTTTCGGGCGAAGGCCCTTCGATGAGCACGGGTAGGACTTGGCCCACCTTGGCTTTGTTTTTGTCACGGGAAATCTTCCGCTGCACGGCCATGAGTCGCCTTCGCCGGGTCTCTTTCACCCGCCCGGCTACCTGGTCGGGCCGCTTGGCCGCCGCGGTTCCCTGCTCGGGCGAGAATTTAAACACGCCCACGTGGTCGAAGCGGACCTCTTGGACAAAGGCCGTGAGCCGGTCAAAATCCTCGTCGGTCTCGCCTGGAAAGCCGACCATGAAGGTTGTTCTCAAGCTGATGCCCGGCATGGCTTTTCGCAAGCGCCGGATCAGGGCGGGCAGGTTTTGGTTGCCCTTGCGGCCCATGGCCCGGAGCACGGCCGGGCTGGCGTGTTGGAGAGGCAGGTCCAAATAGGCGCAGACCTTGGGCTGCTCGGCCATGACCTTGATGAGTTCCCTGGTCACGCGGCCCGGATAGGCGTACATGACACGAATCCAGGCCAAGCCGTCGATGCCTACGAGCCGCTCGATCAGGCCGGCCAAGCTGGCCCGCGGCTCAAGGTCCAGGCCATACGCGGTCGTGTCCTGGGCCACCAGGATAAGCTCCTTGACCCTGCCCGCGGCCAGCATTTCCGCCTCCCTGACCAGCACCTCCCCACCACGGCTCCTGAACGGTCCTCTCAGGCGCGGGATCAGGCAGTACGAGCAGGCGTTCGAGCACCCCTCGGCGATCTTGAGGTAGGCCCGCCAGAAAGGGGCGGCGCCCAAGCGCGGCCCGGCCGCCTCAGGAATAAAACCTGGTTTGGGCCATTTTTCTTCAGCGGCTGTTCGCCCGAGCCGGAGAGCCTCGAGCCGGGCCGGGAGATCGCCCAGCCCGCCGGTCCCGCAGATGAGGTCAGCTTCAGGCAAGGCCTTGGAGAGATCCTCCCTATACCGCTCCGGCAGGCAGCCGGCCACGACCACGGCCCAGGCCGAGCCCGCGGCCTTGTGCGCGGCCAGGTCCAGCACCGTCTCGATGGATTCCTCGACCGCGGCCTGGATAAAGGCGCAGGTGTTGACCAGCAGCACGCCCGCCTCATCGGGCCGGTTAACCACGGCGTAGCCTTGCGCGGCCAGGGACCCCAGCAGAAACTCGGTGTCCACCAGGTTCTTGGGACAGCCCAGGCTGACGGCATACACGTTTTTATTCACGGCGCGTGGCATCAATAGAAAGATCGGATGTTGTAAATGTCGATCAGGCGGCCGACCAGGACGTACACCACGCTGAAGGCGAGCGCGGCTGCCAGCCAGCGGACGGCCGTGGGCTTGATGCTCCGGCCGACCAGGACCACGAAGTGGTACATCACGTAACAGGCCACGGCAAAAGGCGGGAACCCGAGAAAGCCGAGCACCGGCATCTCGAACACCTTGACGTAGCTGAAAAAGGGCACGGTGTAGACCCACTTGGTCTCAGCCCAAAAATTCCAGAATTCCCACAAGAGCCCGCACACGAGCCCGGCGGCCAGCAGGTTCAGCAGAACGCGCGGGTTGCCTTGCTCGAGGTCCCGCATGAGCGACGGGCCGCCGCGGGCGTATAGCACCGGCTCCAGCAGAAAGACAGGGAAAAGCCAGGTCATGGGAAAGAAGTAGCGCGGCTGGAAAAAAACCCCGGCCAGCATGATGAGACCGAGCAAGGCAAAGGGCCGGTGCCAGGCGCTGGTTTGGGGCAGGGGCCGGGTTTTCGCTTTATTGAACCATCCCAGGCCCTCGATGAGTTCCGCGGTCTCGAACAGGCCGGGCAGCACCGTGGCGTAGGCAACAAAATAGCCTGGCCAGCGGATCCACGCCTCCTGCGGAGCCATGACGTAGTGCCAGTTCTTCAAATAGACGTTCAGGCCTTCGAAGATCAGCCAGAAGGCGGCCGAAATCGGCAGCAGCGCCAGGAACTCCCGCCGCCGGCCCACCCAGAGGGAGGTCCCTTTCAGGTGATAAACGGCCTGGTCCGCGATCATGATGTAGGACCACCAGGCCAGGGAATAGAACCAGACGGTAAAGGGCTGCACCCCGGCCAGCATGAGAATCTCGGCGAGGGTCAAGACGCCGAGCCCGATGAAGCCGTGGTAGCGTGGTTTTTTAGGGGTCGCCTCTTTTTTTTCGCTCAGCAAAGGGGTCATGGGGTCAGGGTGGGTCGGGAGGGCCGGGAGGGTTGCGGCGTCCGGCAAATGGGCCGGCCCGGTCACTCCGAGAGCCGGGCCAGGAGGTCCTTCGCTTCCGTCATATCGGGACAGAGGTCCAGGGCCTGCTCGAGCGATTTTCGGGCCTCATCCATCCATCCCATTTCCAGGTAGCACCGTCCGAGATTGAAGTGGAGATTTTCGTCCTGCGGGTTAAGGCCCAGGGCCTCGAGATAATGAGCCACGGCCTGGGCGTATTTCTTCTGCCGGCGAAAGGCGATGCCGAGCCGGTTCAAGGCAAAGGCGTGACCCGGCCGAACAGCCAGGACCTTCTGAAACGCTTCCTCGGCTTCCGCGTCCCGGCCCAGGACAAGCAGGGCTTCGGCCAGTTCCAGCCGGGCGTCGATGCTCTCCGGTTCGAGGTTCTGGGCCTGTTCCAGGGCCGCCCGGGCCTCTTCGCTCCGCCCGGCCGCGGCCAGAACCCGGCCCTTGACGGCCAGGGGCCTCATCAGGGACGGGGCAATCTCGACCGCCTGTTCCAGGCTGTCCAGCGCCTCATCCAGCCTGCCTGCCTTTTCCTGAACCAGGCTCATGTCCGTGTAAAGGCCGGCCACGTGCTTTGCCCCGGCCTGGGCCGCGCTTAGGTACTGCTCGAGCGCCTCCTCGGGCCGCTCCGAACCCAGGAGTTCATCGCCGGCGTTCACCAGCGCCTCCGGATTCTCCCCTCGCCCCAGTACCTCCTCCACCAGGTCTTGAAGCGCTTCGGGCGAAAACGGCCGAGTCAAGAAACCGCTTATGCCCAGAGCCGCGGCCTGGCGTTGCTGTCTTTCCTCCACCTCCTCGCCAACCAGGATGACGGGCAGGGAGACCAAGGCCGGGTCGCGCCGCACTTCTTCCAGGAGACGAAGTCCGCTGAGTTGTGAGAGCGCCAGGTCGGCGACCAGGAGGGAAGGGGCCTTGTGCCTCAGCCGCCTCAGCGCCGCCAGGCCGTTTTCGGCCACCGTGACGTTCAGCCCCATCTCGCTAAAAAATTCCTCGAGCCTGGCGGCCTCGCGCGGCGCCTCGATGGCAAGGAGGATGCTTGTTTCCAGCCGGTCCATATTTTCAGTCTATACCAAGAGACGAACGAAAGAAACGATATTATACAGAGCGCCATAACTTCGCAACCCTGTGTTGCTCCTTGGCTCGTCACTGCGGCGTACTGAAAAAGTACGCCTCATTCCTCGCCTTTGTCGCGCCTTGGTCTGCTTTGTTCTGACGCTCTGTAGGCGAACCATTTTATAACGTTGTGTATAGTCCCGGAGGCGGGCTAAAGCCCTTTGCGCGTCATGGGCACGAACTGCACCGGCAGCAGGCTCCGGGTTTTCACCTGTCCGGAGGAGTCTTTTTGGGCGAGCACGAGGCGCTGCACCATCCAGGCCGAGCCGACCGGGATGATCATCCGTCCGCCGGGCTTGAGCTGGGCCAGGAGTGGCGGGGGGATGTGCCCGGCGGCGCAGGTGACGATGATGCAGTCGAAGGGCGCTTCCTCCTGCCAGCCGAAATACCCGTCGCCGGACTTGAGATGAACGGACCCGTATCCCAGGGCCTCGAGTCGGTCCCGGGCCTGGGCGTAGAGCGCGTCGATCACCTCCACGGAATAGACCTCCCGGGCCGTTTGGGCCAGCACGGCCGCCTGGTACCCGGAGCCGGTCCCGATCTCGAGGACCTTCTCCCGGCCGGTGAGCTTCAGCGCTTCGGTCATGTAGGCCACGATGTAAGGCTGGCTGATGGTCTGGCCGTAGCCGATGGAAAGCGGGGTGTCGTCGTAAGCCTCGGACAGGTCCTGGGGCCGCACGAAGCGGTGCCGCGGCACCTGCCGCATGGCGGCCAGCACCCGTTCGTCGCTGACGTCCCGGCCCTTGATCTGGGTCTCGACCATGGCCAGCCGCCTGCTTTCGTACTTGTCCCCGGCCCCCCAGGCCATTACAACCAGCACACACGCCGCCAGCACCGACAGACCGACCGTCTTCAGAGGCTTCATGGCCGTTTTCCTCCGGCGAAAAGACCAGCCAGAAGGTAGCTCCCCCCGGCCAGACCAATGGCCACGCTGTGGCCGAGTTCCAAACAGACGAGCGTGGCCCCAAGTGCCCCGGCCACGGAAAAAAAGCCGTTCACGCCAAAGGCCCAGGCCCGGTGCGCCGGCCGAGGCCCGGCCAGGTGCGTCAGGCCTCCGGCGAACGGCGCCCCCATGAACAGGGCCGGAACGGCCAGCAGCAGGGCGCCGGACACGGCGCCGCCCGAAAGATGCCTCAGACCGGCCAGGGCGGCGGCCAGGGTTAGGGCCGAGGCCAGGCAGAAAATGGCCGGCCGCCGGGACCCCCAGGCGAGGCTGCCCAGCCCGGACACGAGCAGAAAGACGCCCACGACCAGGGGCATGGCCAGCGCCGGTCTCCCCAATCGGAACGTGATTTCGGAGAGGAGCGTGACCTCGGCCAGCATGTACCCCAGGCCGATCAGGCTGAAAAAAAGAAGGCCCCGCGGCCGCGGACGGAGGCTGAGCAAAGGCCCAAAAATGCCCAGGCCCGCCAGCAGAAGCGCGGCCGCCAGACCGCCCCAGGTGAAGAGCAACCCCCACTGCACCACCGACAACGCTCCGGATACTCCCGGATTCAGAATCAGCGGCAAGGTCCGGAAGCGAAAAAAATGATGAAAGTACGGCCGGTCGCGCGTGGCCGGCTTTAATAAAAACAGACTCTGGCTGTAAAGATCGGCCGTCCGCCCGGCCAGGATCGAACGAATGGCCTTCTCCAACGGTCGGCCCGTCAAATCGTGCACGAGATTCGTGGGCTCGCCTCGGCCCGGCGCATAGGCCAGGTCGAATCCCCAACGACCGGCCTCGGCCTCGGCCTTCTGGACCTCGGTTTCCGTGAGACCGGACGGCTTGATCAAGACCAGCACGGTCTGCCAGTCCCGCGCTACGAGCAGGCCCTCCTTCAGCGGAAGACCCCGCCGAACGCAGGCGGTCTTGGCCGTGGCCAGCAGCTTGATCGAGGCCCGCGGCGGGGTCAGCAGCGGTCCGCTGACGGCCAGGCCGCCTTGGGGCCCAAGGCGGCCGAGCAGCATCGCCAGCCCTTCAACGGTCAGGAACCGATCCACGCCCAGCCCGGATTCGGACCCGGCCCCCCAGGCCGTGCCTTGTCCCAGCACGATCAGGTCGAACCGGTCCCTGGTCTTAAACAGGTAGAGCCAGGGATCGGCCTGAATGAGCCGCACGCCCGGACGTTCGTAAAGCAAACCGCTGAACAAGGCCATCGGTCCGGTCATGAGTCGCGCTATAGCGCGATTTTCCTCGAGGCAGACCACCTGCTCGGCGCCGCCGTCCAGGGCGGTCAGGACCGGCAGGCCGCCGCCAGGGTAGAGCAGCAGCACCCGTTTCGGATTCAGGACGGACTGGGGAAGTCGGCCCAGGAGGCACCGGGTAAAGGCGGTATCCCGGTCCGGGACCCGCACGCGGGTGATCGGCCCGAGCAGGTCTCCGTCCAGAAACAGGCCCCGCTGTTCGGGCAGAGGCGTCCGGCAGGCCAAGGACAAACCCGCCGCAAAGTGAAAGGCCGGCCCGCCGATGATTTCGGCCACGCCGTCCAGACCGATGGCCTGGGCTTCCAGGGCGCTGCCTTGAGCGGCCAGGGCCTGAGCGCGGTCCTTAAAGGGCTCGAAATAAAGAATCAAGGGCGCGTGCAAGAGAAAAAGAGCCAGGACTGAAGCCGCCAGCAGACCGGCCAGGCGCACCAGGGGGCGGCAGGCCGGCGCCTGGAAAACGAATCCGAGCGCGGTCAGGCCGGCCGCCAGGTACAGCGCCTCCTGCGGCGGAAGCAAGGAAAGGGCCAGGGCGGCAGCCAGACAGCCCACCCCGGACCCGGCCAGGTTGGCGGCATAGAGAAGATGGGTCCGGGGGGCCCAGGCCAGGGCCAGACCGAGGTGGGCGGCGCCCAGGCCAAAGGGGACGATTAGAATGAGGCAGACCAGCCCCAGTTCGAACCAGCTCCGACCGCTCCAGGCCAGGGCCAGCGGCTCCAAGCCCACGGCGAGAACCGCCAGGTAGCTGAGCGGCATGGCCAACGCCGCGCCGAGAGCCGTAACGGCCAGGGCCGGAGAAACATGGCGGGTCAGCCGCGGCATGGTCAAGGCTGCCAGACTTCCGGCTGTACCGAAGCCGGTCAAAGCCAGGGCGATCAGCAAGGCGGCGAAGTGATGCCAGTAGACCAGCGAAAAGATGCGGGTCAGGATCACCTCGAAGGCCAGTATACCGGCGGACACGCAGCCGACAGAGGCGAGGGTCGGACCCCCACGGATTGCCATGAACTCCCTCCGGCCTGGACGCGGAACCGGTCGCGGATGGGTGAACGTCCCCTGTTTTATTTGGAAGCCGGGCGCAGGATACGTTATGTTATAGTAACACAGGATTCTCGATGGCAGTATCGGACCATGATTTTTCCATCGGGTCCCAGGGAGCGTTTCATACGGTTGTGGTGAAAGAAATCGAGACCGACATTTTCCAAAAGATCGCCGAACAGAAAATCCGCGAGGCTCAAGAGCGTGGAGACTTTGACGACCTGCCCGGCAAAGGCAAGCCGCTGGACCTGGAAGATTGGGAACGGGTGCCGGAGGAGCTTCGCCTGGCTTACAAGGTGCTCAAAAATGCGGGCTTCACCCCGCCGGAACTCACGATCAAGAAGGAGATCGCTCAAATCGAGGACCTCCTGGCCACCGCCACGGACGAACAGCAAAAATACCTTCAGATCAAAAAGTTGAATTACCTGATCACCAAGCTGAGCCTGATGCGTCCCGGTCTGGTCCGCCTGGACCAGGACCCCACCTATGTCGGCAAGATCGTGGATCGGATCACCGTTCACCCCAAACCATCGAAATAAATCACGTCTGCCCCGGCCCGGCGCCCATCCCCTTGATACTTCGCATAAAATGTTGGAATGGCTTTTCTGCCGTTTGGGGGAGCCTCCTGCGCGCCACTTGAAGGTCTGTTTTATCCGCAAGTCGGATGGGAAGAAAAGCAGCGGGTTTTGGTATACCCATTGCTCTATTTTTCTTTCTAAAGCGTTTGTGGTATGGTTATTCCAGTTCATGCAGCATCAGGAGTCGCACCGGGCGGTCTGGAAAGGTCGAACCAGGAAGACCCTTGGGCAGCGCTGAGGGCCGGTAGCGCTCAGGGAGAAGCAGCAGATGGGGAAATCGTCACCCTAAGCCGCCCGCCCCGGGAACCAGGAGGGCACGGTCATGAAAAAGATCCTCATTCTCGACCAGCATGGACCCACCTGCGCCCTCCTGTCCCTTGAACTGACCGATGCCGGGTACGAGGTCGTGATCAGCCGAGATGCAGCCCGCTTCGTGAAAAATATGGAACAAGCCCGACCGGATCTCATCATCATGGACGTTCAACTTGGATCTATGAGCGGTCTGGACCTCCTAACTCAGATTCGTCTCGCCCATTACGATCTGCCGGTCGTCATCTGGACGAACTCCAGCTATTTCAGGCAAGACCTGCGGTCCAGGGCCGCGAATTATTATGTCATCAAGAGTTCGAACCTGGAGGAGCTGCTGCTTTATGTGAATCGGGCCTTGGAGAGTCGGGGGATTCCTTATTTTCGAGGCGGGTCTGGCGGGGCCGGCGCCTGTGGGGCCCTGAGCCTCCAGCGCCGGACCGCGCCTTCGGTGCGACAGGGCCGTTGGTCTTTTCAGCGCATCGAACAAGAGGCGAACCAGTGGCTTCCACCTTTCGCCTTCTTCACCATGTAAGCGGCCAGAGTCTCCATCTGGAGATAGAGGGAGACCTTGACGGAGCTTCGGTCCGTGAGCGGTGCAACCGTCCGGCCCATCGTCGAAATGAGGGACGGATTGCCAATGCAGTGGAGCTGAGCTAGGTCCATCCGGTCGGGTGCGGGGTGTTCTGCCGCCAGCCCGGAGACGGAAGAGTCCAGAGGGGCTGGGAGGGCCCGGTTCTAAGCAAAAATGGGAGGGAGCGATGACTGGTAATCTGGGAGAGGTGATGTATTATCCCGGGATGTATGACAGGCTGAGGCGGAGTCCTTCGGAGCTCGCCAAGCGGTTTCTTCGCGAGTGGGCGATCGAGATCAAGGACACCAGGATTCCGATCACGATCTGCTTTTCGCGCATGATCGGGGTGGGCGTCCTGGAGATCGCGGACCTTCTGGGCGAAAAGCTCGGCTATCGTGTGGTCGATCGGCAAATCATGGAATATATCGCCACGCAGGCCGACCTGAGCGAGAAGACCGTGGCTTTATTCGACGAGCGGTATCCGGGTCGGATGCGCGAGTTGCTGGCCCTGCTTTTCGGCGAAAAAGCCTTTGTCGAAAGCGACTACACCCGGCAGCTCTTCAGCGCGGTCCTATCCATTGCCGGGATTGGAAACTCCATCCTGGTCGGGCGGGGCGCGCACCTGATCCTGAGACGCGACCGGGTGCTCGCCGTCCGGTTCATCGGTTCCAAGTCTTTCCGCGCTCAGCGGCTGGCCAAGATTCTGGAAATCTCGGAGGATGAGGCCGACAAGAAGTTATCACAGATGGACAAGGAGCAGCAGGCCTTTTTCAAAGGGGTTTTCAACAAGAAGGAGGTCTCTCCGTACGAGTTTGACCTGGTGATCAACTGCGATTACCTGGACAAGCCGCAGTGGGCTACAGAAATCGTGGCCGAGGCCTTTTATCATAAGTTCGGCGACCAGGTGAAGCGGCCGGAGCAGGCCACCTGACCGGAGGGGTGACGGGCCGCCAGTCGCTTGGGGCGCACCGCCATCAGACGTTGCACTCCCCAGGGTCGCAGGACGAACCGTGATCGAGCTGGTAGGACTCCTCGGCGACCCCCAACTCGAAAACCTGCGCCGCCTTGCTGCGGTACCGGTAGATGGTGACGCCTTTCAGCCCTAGGGACCAGGCCCGTTGGTAAACGTCACGGACGTCGTCGACCGTTGCCTCCTGGGGTAGGTTCACCGTTTTCGAGACGGAGTTGTCCACGTGACGTTGGAAGGCCGCCTGGACCTCGAGATGCCGCCGGGTCGGAATTTCGAGGGCCGTGACAAAGAGCCTGCGCATCGCTTCGGGAAGTCCTCCGACCTCGGCCAGCCGTCCATGGGAGAACACCGACGCAAGCACGCGGTCTTCGTCCAGCCCATGCTCCCTCAGGGAGGCCCGGAAGAGGGGGTTGACTTCGTAAAGGCGCTGTCCGTTCAGCACGTGGCTGCGCTGGTAGGCCAGAGCGAAGAGCGGCTCGATGCCCGGGCTGGTGCCGGCGATGATCCCGATCGTACCTGTGGGGGCGATGGCCGTGCGCGTGGCGTTGCGGACGGCCAGTCCCTTTTGCTTATAAATGCTCTCGGCCCAGTTCGGAAAGACCCCCCGTTCCTTGGCCAGGTCCTGGCTGGCCGCGAGGGCCTCCTCGGCGATGACCCTCATAATCCTCTCGGCCGTTTCGATCGCTTCGTCAGAGTCGTAGGAGATGCCTAGATGGATGAGCATCTCGGCGAAGCCCATGACCCCGAGGCCGATCTTGCGATTTCCGCGGGTCATGAGGGCGATGTTCTCGAGAGGATAGGTGCTGACTTCCACCACGTCGTCCAGGAACCGCACGGCCTGCCGGGTCGTCAGACGCAGCGCCTCCAGGTCCATGAACGCGTCGCCTTTTGAGCCGCGGATCATGCGCGCCAGGTTGATCGAGCCCAGGTTGCATGATTCGTAGGGCAGGAGCGGGATTTCGCCGCAGGGGTTCGTTGCCTCCAAGGCGCCCAGGGCCGGGGTGGGGTTGGTCCGGTTGATCGGATCGAGAAAGAGCAGGCCCGGGTCGCCCGTCTGCCAGGCTGACTGGGCGATGGTCTCGAAAATCTCTTTCGCCCGCGCCCGGCCCGCCTTTCGACCCGTGCCCGGATGAATGAATTCTTGATACCCGTCCTCCTGAACCGCGTGCATGAAGGCGTCGGTCACGGCCACGGAGATGTTGAAATTGCGCAGGGCCGGCTCGACCTTCTTGGCGGTGATAAATTCAATAATATCTGGATGATCCACCCGAAGCACACCCATGTTCGCCCCGCGCCTCCGGCCCCCCTGCTTGATGTTCTCGGTGGCGCAGTCGAAGATGCGCATGAAGGCCACCGGTCCGGCCGCCTCGCCCGCGGTCGAGGCCACTAAATCCCCTTTCGGCCTGAGCCTGGAAAAGGAGAAACCGGTGCCTCCGCCGGTGGCCTGTACCAGGGCCATGTTCTTCACCGCGTCAAATATTTTCTCCATGGTGTCTTCCACGGGCAGAACGAAGCAGGCGCTGAGTTGGCCTTTGGGCCTGCCGGCATTCATGAGGGTCGGGCTGTTGGGCAGGAAGGTCAGCGTGGACATCAGCCCGTAAAAGGTCTCCTCCCACTCGGCGGCGCGGGCGGCGCCTCCCCAGGTCTGCTCCGCCTCGGCCACGTGGGCGGCCACGGTCCGAAAAAGCTCCTTGGGGCTTTGGACGGACTGCCGATCAGGGTCGCGGCGCAGATACCGTGCCTTGAGTACCTTCATGGCGTTGGGGGTGAGCTGAATCTCGGTTGTCATTCCCGCACCATTTATGACCGGCGTCAAGCGCCAAGAAATGGTTTTCATTCAGGATAGCACAAACCAAGGCGATTTGCACGGGCCTGCCGCCCTGCGCGCACGGCTTTACCTGCTTCCCGTCCTCTAGCACCGCGCGCTTCGCCGACCGCGCGCCACATTCCTTGAAACAGATCATTTCCGCTCATATCGGCAGAAGGACGCGGAAGGTGGCGCCTTTTCCTTCCCCCCCGCTTTCGGCCCAGATCACCCCGCCGTGGAGGTAGACCAGCCTGCGGGTCAGGGAGAGGCCCAGCCCGGTGCCCCGATGCTTTCGCCCCATGGAGCTGTCGACCTGTTCGAAGGGTTCGAAGATGCTCTTCAGGTGTTCCGGGGCGAGGCCGATGCCCGTGTCCGAGATGCTGATTTCCAGCCCCTGGTCCTGAGTCCATTGTGCCGGGGGCGTCTCTTCCCGGTCCTTATTGAACTGTCGGGCTTTCAGATGGATACGGCCTCCTTCCGGCGTGAACTTGACGGCGTTGGTCAGCAGGTTGTAGAGGATCTGCTTCAGCTTGCGTTCATCCGCCCGGAGTGTCTTGGGCGCGTCGGTCCAATCGACCGTCAGCTCGATGCCGCGGGATCGTGCCTCTTCTTCAATCATGGATAGGCCGTTTTCCAGCGCTTGCCCAAGCGGGATTTCCGAGACTTCCAGGTCGAGCTGGCCGGCGTCCACTTTGGATATGTCCAGGATATCGTTCACAAGGGAAAGGAGGTGCCGTCCGCTTTGCTGGATATCGCCCAGAAACTCCTCCTGCTTTTCGTTGATCTCCCCGAACTGTTTCATGAGGAGCAATTCGGTGAAGCCGATGATATGGCTCAGCGGCGTTCGGAACTCGTGGCTCATATTGGCCAAAAAGTCGCTCTTGGTTCGGTTGGCTTTTTCGGCGGCCACCTTGGCCTGTTCCAGCTCAGCCGTTCGTTCTTGCACCCGGCTGTCCAGTTCGGCATACGCCTGCATCAGTCTCTGCTCAGCCATTTTTTGGGCCGTAATGTCCCGCCCGATGCAGCTAACCGATACCACTTGGCCGTCCCGGAAGACCGGAGCGAGGCTGATCTCCCCCACCCCTGTCGTTCCGTCCTTGGAGACCAATTCATAGGTGACCGAAGATATTTTTTCACCCTTGAGAACGCGCCCTAACACGCTCAGGGCCGCATTCATGCGTTCTTCCGGCAGAAGGGCCAGGTCCTGGATGGACCTGCCCACGATCTCCTCGGGCTTGAAGCCGAGGATCCTCTCCACGGAAGGAGAAATGTCTGTAAAAACGAGGTCCCGGTCGATGGAGAAAATAACGTCGAAGGCGTTGTCGAAAATAAGCCGAAACCGCGCCTCGCTCTTTTCCAGCGCCACCCTAGCCTCTTCTTTTCTTTCCATTTCCTGGGTCAGCTGCCGGTTGGCCAGGCGAAGCTCGTTCTCCGAAGTTTTGAGGTTGTTTTGATAGATGACCATCTCTTCGATATAGGCGTTCATCATGGCATTGATCAGAAGAGAGGAAACCGAAACCAGAAGCAGAGTGATCATGAATCTCGAGCGCAGCTCCAAGATCATCTCCTGATGCGAGACGGAAGAGATTCCGAAATATAAGACTAAAAATATCAAGATCATGTAGACCACAACCCAAACTACGGCCTCTTTTCGCTTGAGGGACCAGGTCATGACAATGGGGTAAACGTATGACCAGAACATCATACTGATTTCCCCCTTGTAACCCACGGAATAGAGAATATAGGCCGTCAGCGAGGCGAAAAAGACCCGGTAGAAAATGCCAAGACTCAGGCGGGAGCTCTGCTCGCTCGGAAAGAGCCGGAGCGCGACCCATTCGGCCAGCAAGAGCAGGATCACGAAGGAGGCCATCACCCAGCCATGGGGCCTTCCCAGGGAGATATCTTCAACGAGCATAAAGAGCAATATCGGCACGCCAAAAATGAGGATAAAATGGAAGGCGAACTTTCGCAGGTGGAGTTCATTCCCAGCCCTTATATAGGAAAGGAAATGAGGCAATGTAGGGTTCATGACGACCTCACTTGTCCGAAGGGAAGTCCAAAATATTGTAGAAAAATAAGCTAGTTCCAGGCTTGTTGCCCGCATGGCGGCCGTCGCCTGGACGCGTGGGCGTGGCCCGCCTCGCCTGGCAAGTACCCATCTTTCAGGCGTCAACCGGCATTTATTAAGATATACGGCATCTTATGGATTTCCCGGCCGCATGTCAAGGCAGGGCTCTGAGGCCGGTTTCGCCTTTGGAGCACCGACAAGGCCGTGAAAGGAAGCGTATCCTCCTCCTTTCATCTGGCGTTGTTGTTCGCCTTAGGATATGATCCCTGTGTCCGTTCATGGCACCCGGCCGGAATGGCCGGTCATTTCGAGTGGTTACCAGGAGGTGGCAGCGATGGAGATGCCGGAATACGTGACCAGGCAGGAGGTCAGGCGCGTCTCGAAGGAACTCGGCCTAAGAGATTGGTCTCGCATGAAAAAACCCCGCGTCTCGGATAAGGAGGCCGAAATTGTGCGGAAGGCTGTGGGCGGAGAGGCCCTCAAGGTCTCGCTTGACGCTTTCCGTACCGGACTTGAAGTGGAGTTGGAGCACGGCGTTGTCTTCCCCGACTCGAACGTGACCAACAACCACCCGCTGCTTACCGGCAAGATCGTGGTGGCGCATCTCAAGGAGATGCTGGATTACTACGAGCGCCTGGAAGTAGCTGAAATCGAAGGTGATATTTACAAGGCCGTCAAGAAAAAGGACGCCGCCAAGATCGCCCGCTACTTTAAAAAGCTCGCCATTGCCCGGCAGAAGCTCGCCGAGGTCGAGGCCGCCGGTCTCAAGTAGCGGTTCTGCGGCTCGAGCGGTATGCCGAGTCCGAACCTGCTCCTTGGCCGGGAGCCAAGGGGCAAACAATGATAGCTCATTGATGGCCGGTTGACGGCCGGTTATCGGCCTGCATCCCGCCGCCAAGCTGCCGGTAGACTGCCTTTAAACCGCCTCTTTCCTGCCGAGGCTTGGGGCTTTTCGGCAGCCGCACCCCGGCCCCCGGCCGAAGTGAACGAAAGCGACGCCGAATCTTGGGCCGTCATCTACAAAGACAAGAAGTGGCTTCCTCACGGCGCGGAGAACTACCGTGGCATCAGCGTGCGGGGCAAAAGCATATACCCGATCCCGGACAATAGCGACATCGCGGCCATCGACCATTCCGCGCAGCCCACGGACCTTGAGCACGTGCAGCGCCTGAACGGCAAGATCGCTGCCTTTCGAGTGAACGGCGGCGTGACGATAAAATGGTTGAAATACATGGAAAAAAAGGGTATGGTGCTCGGCGTACCCGAAAATCGTGAAGAGCTGGACTACATGGTCGCCCTGCAGGGCGAAGAGATCAATCAAGGGCTAGTGGGGCAGGTAAGATGGTGGTGGAGTAAAAGGTAGGGGTGAGATGAAAAAATTTCATTTCATAGCTATATGCTTTTTAATTTTTAATATTTCCTTTGCCGTGAATGCTGGGACTAGAAGAATTCCAGGATCAACTACCGGCCGCTATTACAATACTGTATGGAAGAAATGGTCTATAGAGCCCATCACAGCATATGTTGATAATGAGGAAGATCTTTATATCAGGGGCGGGGATGGGGTGCTTTCTGCAGTGGGAGTTATAAGATCGGATAATAAGCAAAGACTTATAGACTCATTAAAAACAGGACTCAATTTTATGGACAAGGCTAAAAGGGATAAAATAGAAATTACAAAAGACTTTGGATATTTTTATGGATATGACGGCAATGAACTGTCGTTAAAATTGACCTTCTTTTCAAGAAATAAAGGACGAGAATCAAATATTATTCTTGAGATTTCTGATTTTGATGTTCCAATTAAACAAATAACGCTCTATTTAAACAGTTTCCAAGTTGGGGAGCTTATTAAGCTTTTAGAAAAAGCTCCTTCGGTAATAAAAATTCTGCAAGAAAATGAAGAAAAAGCTAAAGAATTAGAGTAAGGAAGAGTTTGATTACGCGGTCTTCCTCGAAGGTTTGGAGGAAATCGTTGGGGGCATTGTAGGTATGGTGAGATGGTGGTGGAGTAAGAGGTGAGCGCCAAGGGAGGTGAAAGTGCCTTCTTCGCAATCTAACGGTAAAATGGGCGGGAAGACGGTCTTTGTATTTTTCATACTTGCAATTATTGTTCTCGGCGCAATTTATTCTGGGCTTAATAGCGTAGCAGGGAGATGGAAGGAAAATCGAACACGCACGATCGCTGAGCAGAACGCCCTGCGACGGAAGGCTAATTTTGAGAAAAACATCGAACAATATTACCAAGATTTTCTAACCAAGTACAAGCAAAAGCAATACAAGGAGGTTGATCAAGCCGCGAAAGCATTTCAAACGAACGGAAGATATGAGTACAAGTCTGTTCCGGAATTACATAAGGAAGCCCTCCGCCTGTTACAAGAGCAAAATCGGATACAGCAAATTGCAGACCTCCAGCAAGAAGCCAAGAAAATTCCTGATTCTAACTATCAAGCAAAATTTTTTATATATAAAAAACTTCTAACCCTTGATCCCCAGAATCAGCAATATCAAAAAGAAATTGCCTTCAGCCAAAAAAAATTGCAGGCCGAGCAGGAAGCGCGTCGGAAAAAGCTAAAAGCTGAGGAAGAAGAAAATAAGAAGCGGCTCGCGCGCTTTGGTCCACCTCCTGAAAATAGCGCCTGGGATGGCTCCGTAGGTTGTGTAAAGGAATATCTGAAGGCTATCGCAAAAGATCCGGATAGTCTGAAATTCGGAAATTGGAGTAAGGTGTTTTACTCGAATGACGGGTGGATCGTGCTATGCGACTGGCGGGCCAAAAACTCATTCGGTGGATATGTCCGCAGCGTTAATTGGTTCGTGATTCGTTACAACCGAGTTATAGCCATGAAGAGTGGTGACCACTATCGTTTTTAAAAGGAGGAGCAAAAATGAACATAAAAAGTATCGCTATCGGACTCGTCTGCTCAATAATTCTGCTATTATCTGGGTGCGCTACAAGTGGATATGTTTGGAAAAGCGAGCCAGTGATGAATCTAGTTGGAAATGATTACTTTGCTGCCGAAATCAGTCCTATATGTACATCTTGGGGATGCGAATCTTTTGCGCTACGGATTACGAATAAAACAGATAAGAATTTAGAACTCAATTGGAATAAGACTCTTTACATCTCCCAAGGACAGACACGAGGTGGCTTCATGTTTGAGGGTGTCGTTTATAAAGATAGAAATAATCCCAAATCGCCCGACATTATTTTTTCTGGCAGTAACCTGGTTAAACAAATATGGCCTAATAACTTAGTTTATTTTGAGAGCGGTCGATATGGTGGCTGGCGGCACATATCAATGCCGCCCGGAGAAAATGGAGTATATCTCACAATCACAATCGACGGAAAGGAAGTTAATGAAAAATTAAGCGTATCACTATCAATGGAAAAAGAAAAGAAATAGTTAGAGGAATTTATATAATTTTCGAATGATTACTGTACCGATGCCTTTAAATATAACCACTCAATAATTATCATGCCCACCTTTTACCTCTCCGCCTGTCTCTTCACCGCCGCCGAGCAGGCCTTCAACCGCGATCTGGCCGCTTCCCGGTCGCGGCCGCCGGCTTTTCGGTAGATGAAAAAAATTGGCGGAAGTGCATGGGAATCGAACCCACCGCCGACGTTTCCAGCGCCGGCCACTGGATTTGAAGTCCAGGAGCCCCACCAGGGTACTATCCACTTCCACCTGCACTTTATAGCGCCTCCCCGCGACTGTCAATCATCAGGGGCACTTTGGGGTATGACGTCGTCGCTTCGTCGGAAATCGAAAGAGCGGCTTTTTCGCTCGCCCTTTCTTCTGGAGAAATGGTGGTTAGGCCGGGATAACGGGGCCGGATGCCTTTGCGCCTGGATTCTGGCTTCCTTGGAAAATCTGGCCAAGCTTTGACGGTCGAGCGAATCGCGACCTCAGTGGTAGCAACTGTCTTGATAGTCAAGCCGGAAGTTGTTGTTGCCAGGGTTGTTGGTGGCGGGCCATAGCGTTAAGGATGGTGAGCAGTTTTCTCATGCAGGCCACGAGGGCGAGTTTTTTAGGTTTGCCGTGTGCGACCAGGCGCAGATAGAAGGCGCGGATGATCGGGTTGAAACGGGTGCCGACAAGGGTGGCCATGTAGAGCTTTTGACGGACCGAAGCCCGACCTCCCCAGATACGACGTTTTCCCTGGAACTGTCCCGAGTCACAGGCCAGCGGGGCCACCCCCACCAGC
>Ga0315282_10005406_pt1 | contig 21799 bp, 13 predicted proteins | sample YL17G07_20_MG_FD_203693 | JGI IMG/M metagenome (GOLD analysis project Ga0315282, IMG submission 203693) | Sediment microbial communities from Yellowstone Lake, YNP, Wyoming, USA - YL17G07_20 | ecosystem: Environmental > Aquatic > Freshwater > Lake > Sediment | place: USA: Wyoming | collected... | reverse complement strand
CCGCCAATTTCTACTGCAACTTGCGAGCCACGGCTAGCAGTAAGAACAGACACCCCTTCCTGTAACACGGCAGTGGCATTGTCAATTGCCGGAAGGCCGCCAAACTCTCCGCTATGGCAACAATCTAATATTATAATTCTCTCATGTGCTTTGGATTGATTCGCAAATGTCAAAACGTCTTGCATAGATAAGCCCTCGTCGTAACGTTCTGCATCTTGCGTGACCAAGTATCCCCCGAGAACGTTTGCGGTGCCGTGACCGGAAAAATAAAACAATGCAACATCAGCAGGGTCTGCAAATAGTCTCTCTACCTGTTCTTTCAATTTAGCTCTATTAACTGATGCCTTGGTGACTGGTGCCTTATCAGACAACAGAACCTGACAACTGAAATTCGGGGAGCCGTCGTAATGCCTACAGAGTATGCTAGCCATTCGGCTAGCGTCATGAACGCAACCCTGGAGCGGTGCTTTGGGATAGTCGTCGATTCCTACAAAAAGGGCTCGGCGCATGGTCAGACTACCGCGCTCCTTCAATAAGCGATTTCAAATTGTCCCATGTCCACTTGTAGATTTTATCCGTCTGAAGGGCAGAAAGGGGTTTCTTTGCTTGCTTATCACTCCTGCCCCATAGCAGGACATACGGAATCCCTTCTTCTTTGGCTATACGTAATTCCTCTTTTACACCCGAAGCGGTATCCGTACTTGTCCCACAGATTGCGATTACTAGGTGCGCCCTCCTAATTCGCTGCCTAGCTTCTTGTTTCCAGTCTCCTGTGACCTCTTCCTTGACGGAATAGTCGGCAATTTCAAATGGTGAATCCTTAATTCTTGCTTGGGCTACGAGTGCGTTCTTGAGGTCTTGATCGTGGTCGTAATCAAAACTGATGAATACCCGCTTCATAATAAACCTCCCATAAACTTATACGCTATTGGTCAAGCCGAAAGACGAGATTCGACACACAATAGCACCTTCTCGCGCCACTTTTTAAATAGTTCCTGAAGTCGTCGTCTGTCAGATGCGAGAGATTCAGATATTGGTATAGGATGGATGAATATGTCAGCCACTCCAATTTCGAATATGCCCTCGCTTATGCCTTCTTCTCTAAACACTATGAGCGGCAAGCCAATGGCAACCATAACACCGGCCTCTAAGTGATTCCAGGGAGTGGGAAAGAGCCGTGGGCTGTCAAGATGCCTTGCAGACAAGGTATCGCGCTTCCACGTCCCGCTATCGGCATAAAATTGTTCGAAACCGAGGACAACCCCGCCGTAACATTGCCTTGCAATTTGCACAACTTCCGTCAGGGGGCATTGCAGCGGGTAGTCTGTTCTTCCCAGAGAGCGAGGTTGAAGCCCAAGCGCATGCAAATGCCCTTCGATGCGTTTACGGCAAGCCTCTTGAGGTTCTGTAAGGTCGGAGGGACAGGATATGAAGACCGGAATACGCATGGGCCTTCCCCGTGAGGGACTGATCGCGGCGCCAAGTCTCCTACTTCAAGGGCGGGCAACTTAAGTAGGCAGGATCATAACGATCTAAATATCGAAAAGTAAGGCGGATGTCAAACAGTAGCGGTTGATGCGGCACCAGGTGCTCCCTGTATTGCCCCCGAACAGCAGGGCGTCCAACTTCTCGGCCACGTGGGCCATCCTGCGACGCCATCATTGGAACGTCAGGGCGCGCTGCCTTGACGGCGGCCGGCGCCAGGATGCCGCGGACCGAGATAGCGCTGGAGGACTAGCAGGCAGCTTGACAAGCCGATGGCGGCGGCTAGAATCCCCCCGAGAGCCTCTCCTTCCTACACGCACTCTCTGATCCAAGTTCTCGCCTTGCGTCTCTCGCCTTCGGCTCCGATTCCATCCTCCCGGGGGAAGAAAGTGTACAAGCGCAGCGACGCCTGGTATTCGGACTTCACCTACCAGGGGCAGCGTTACGTCAAGAGTTGGGGGCCGGTCAGCAAGACCGTGGCCAGGGAGAAGGACCGGAAGCTCCGCACCGAAGTGGCCGAGGGCAGGTTCCAGCGGCGGGGCGAGAACCCGCCCGTCTCCAAGTTGGTCGAGCAATACCTGGAGTGGTCGAGGGTGAACAAGCGCCCCAAGAGCCATATCCGGGACGTCTCCTCCACGAAGCACCTCCTGGCCGCCTTCGGCGACCGCCGCTTGGACGGCATAGCGGCCTGGGCCGTCGAGCGCTACAAGAAGGAGCGGCGGGACGCCGGGGCCATGCCGGCCACGGTCAACCGCGAGGTGGCCTGCCTGCGGCACATGCTCAACAAGGCGGTGGAGTGGGGCATCGCCAGGGCCAACCCGATGCGGGGAGTGAAGCTCTTCCGTGAGGACAACAAGCGGATACGCATCCTCAGCCCTGAGGAGGAGGTCAGACTGCTGGCCGCCTGCGAGTCCTCCCGCACCTGGCAGCTCAAGCCGATTGTCCTGACGGCCCTCAACACCGGCATGCGCAAGGGAGAGATTCTCGGCCTGAAGAAGGGTGAGGTTGACTTTCAGGCGGGATATATTACAGTTGAACAGTCAAAAAACGGCCACAGCAGGCGGATTCCCTTGAACGCCGCACTGCGGGAGGCTCTCCAGAAGGCCTTCAGGCAGAGCGACTCGGGGTACGTCTTTGCGGGTGGAGACGGGCGGCCGCTCACGGACTTCAAGAAGGGCTGGTGGAAGGCCTTGGAGGCGGCAGGCATCAGCGGTCTGAGGTTCCACGACCTGCGCCACACCTTCGGCTCCAGGCTGGTCATGAAGGGGGTGGACCTGGTCACGATAGCCGAACTCCTGGGCCATCAGGACATCACGATGACGCGCCGCTACAGCCACCCCACGCCTGAGCACAAGCGACGGGCGGTCGAGCTTCTGTGCGAGGTCCCAACAGATTCCACAACGGAGGCTGCTGACCCCAACCGGAGGTCGCTGGTAACGTCTTAAAATCATTAGGTAGGGGCGATTAGCTCAGGGGATAGAGCGTTGGTCTCCGGAACCAAAGGTCGTGGGTTCGATCCCCACATCGCCCTCCAACATGAAATCAAGGGGTTCGGGTAACTCCCGGACCCTTCCTTTTTGGGCTCCTAAAGGTCGAATTGATCGAGAAACGCGGTAACACTCTCCGCGTGGACAACGAAGATGGTCTGTTCGCTTTTTTTGCTAAGTTCCCTGAGATCGCGGACAGAAGCAGACTGTGCGAGAACCGAGAGAGCCTTCCTAAACCTCACGTAGGGCACCTCTACAAGGGGTGTGTCTTTGGGGAGAGCCCCGTCATCGAGTGTGACCGTAGCTGGGTCGAAGGACGCAGCGAAGAGATGCGCAGTGGTAACGAGGACAGGCACAAAATACCGGGAGAAGCTAGCTATCCCGTTGCGCTCAACGAGCGCCAATTCTTGACACGCGAGAGCCTCGACCGACTCCACAAGGTCCGAAGCTGTACGTTCCAGCAAGTTTCGCCGCCCCTGCTCCTGACCCGGAATTGAGCAGTATCGTGACTGGTAAGTGTCAGGATACGCCGGACAATTCGCCCAGCCGTGGTTTATTCGCTTCCCATCTGCCAGACTAGAGTGCCAGACAGTGGCCTGGCTTCTAGTCTGGGGAGGTGTTTTCGGAATGAGAAAGACCCATGGGGCTTGTCGGACGCGTTTGCACTCGACAACCATGGCCCCTGAGTCGGGATAGCGGCGCTTCATCGCCACAATGTCGATGAAGCCCTCTGATCCGGTTTCGTCGGAACGCCAGGGATGCTCTTCGACCACAACTTGCCATTCTGAGGACTGATTAATGGCGTGCACTACCCCAATCTGAAGTGGAAAGCCGGACGAATTGGCAACTGAGATGGGTTGTTGGTTCAAGTCGCTTACCATTTGGCCTCATCCTTGTTGGACGGTGTTCCGGGCCGTCTGGAATATTTGCGTAAGTTGTGCTCCCGGCGTTGTCATAATCGAAGCGGTTGACGAGGGGGGTGCCATCCGCGCTGCCCTGGTGAATCTCCTTGAGCCGGTTGCCGGTGTCGTAAAGTAAGCTAGTGTGCCAGCCGCCTTAGTGCAGGTCAAGCAATTGCCTCACAGTTACAACCCTGAACGAAAAGCCCCCGGCGCCCGAGCACCGGGGGTCTGGCTGGCTTGTATCCGGCTATCTTTTCGCCGCCGCCTCAGTGGCCGGGCCCCGCCGTGAGCTTCAAGCCTCTCTTGCCCCTCCACAGCGGTGCCGCCGCGACCACGAATCCGGAACTGGCGCCGCGGCTCGCGCTTCTGGTCAAAACATATGCACAAGCGCAAACTATAGGTAAATTACTTGACAAATCTGCCTGGTAGTGGGCAATAAAGGTTAGAAGGCAAAAGTCGCTGACGACAAGAGCCGGTGAGCTTCAACGCTCGCCGGCCTTCTTTTTTAGCGGCGCCCCGGTCCTCGCGAAAGGAGTCCTCCACCCATGCCGAAGCGCATCCCTGGGCTCTTTGCCTGCCTGCTCGCCCTGGCCTGCTCGCTCGCCCTGCCCGGCCCCTCCTGGGCGACGACGACGCTGTACACCCGGTACTTCACCGTCAACCGCCAGACATCGAGCATAAGCATCTCCAGCGTGAGCGCCGCGGGGACCACGTCAGACAGCCTCAATAAATATAATATTACCCTGGCCAGCGGCAGCCTCGCCGGCTACGGGCCCTACGACAATATCAAGGACGTCTGCGCCCATTACTTCTACATCCTGTCCGTCGCCGACAATACCCACGCCACGATCGTCGACATGAAGTGGAACGGGAGCTCCCACACCCCCGCCTCCGGGGCAGGGAGCGTCGGCGAAGCCTACTCGACTCTCGCGGGGGTCGCGGGGCGCAACCGCAACCTGACCAGTGACAACGCCAAGGAGGTCTGGTACGTCAGCGGCCAAAAGGGCGTCTTGAGCGACAACGCCTCGGTCAGCTCGAGCTGGACGACCGACGCCACCCGCTACATCAACATCAAGGCCTCGCCCGGCTATGAAGCCAACGGCACGTACAGCGGTGCCATGGTCGCCAATGCGAACACCACCGCGTCCACGATCTCCGTGGCCACCAAGGTGGTCTACATCGACGACCTGGCCGTGGCGAGCAACGGGTCGAACCAGCCGGCCATAAAGTATGAGGCCGGGCCCTCCGGTGCCGCCCTCTACGTCCGGCGCTGCGTCGTCAAGCACGACGCCACCAATGGTGCGGCGCTGCTCCAGTGCGGCAGCCCGAGCAACTCGGCGACCTGGTATCTGGTCAACTCCGTCGCCTACTCCGAGTCCACGACCACCGAGCTGTTCAACACGGGGACGAGCGGCAAGTTTACCGCCTACCTCTACAATGACACCTTCTTCGGGGGCAACCGGGGCATCGTCAGGGCCTCGGGCACGGTCGTCTGCAAGAACTGCTACGTCGGCTCCACCTCGGCCTCGAATGCATATGTCGGCACCTTTGCCGCGGCGAGCACGAACAACGTCACCTGGGACACCTCGGACCACACGCCCAGCATCGGGAGCAACCCCCTCTATGGCTGCAGCTCGTATGCGGCCTACTTCGTGGCCACGGCCAGCGGCGCGGAGAACCTCCACTGGAAGGCCGACTCCTATACCCTCTTCGGGGCCGGCAACCAGGGGGCCGACCTGTCGGCCGACTCCGCCTGCCCGGTCAGCGACGACATCGACCGCCAGGGCCGCCTGGCCGCCTACTTCGACTACGGCGCCGACCAGACCAACTGGGCGCCGATCTTCACCTCCGGCAACAGCCAGAGCGGGGCCGAGGGCACGGCACTCAGCTTCACGGTCAGCGCCACCGACCCGGAGGGCGGTGCCGTCACCTACAGCGCCTCGAGCCTGCCCAGCGGGGCCACCTTCGACGCCCCGTCGCACACCTTTAGCTGGACGCCCGCCTACGGCCAGGCCGGCGTCTACGGGGTGACCTTCACGGCCACCGACGGCGCGGGCCGGAGCAGGTCGCAGACGGTGACCATCACTATCACCAGCGTCAACCGGCCCCCCGTCCTCAGCGTGCCGGGGGCGCAATCGGTGAACGAGGGCGCACCCCTCACCTTCACGGTGAGTGCGACCGACCCCGACAGCGGCCAGACGCTGACCTACTCGGCCACGGGCCTGCCCACCGGGGCCGGCTTCAACGCCTCCACCCGCACCTTCAGCTGGACGCCCGGCTACGGCCAGGCCGGCGCCTATAGCGTTACCTTCGGCGTGGCCGACAACGGCTTCCCGGTGATGTCCGACACCAAGACCGTGTCCATCACCGTCAACCTCGTCAACCGGGCCCCCGCCCTCAGCGTGCCGGGGGCGCAGACGGTGAACGAGGGCTCACCCCTCACCTTCACGGTGAGCGCGACCGACCCCGACGCCGGCCAGACGCTGACCTACTCGGCCACGGGCCTGCCCACCGGGGCGAGCTTCAACGCCTCCACCCGCACCTTCAGCTGGACGCCCGGCTACGGCCAGGCCGGCAGCTATAGCGTCACCTTCGGCGTGGCCGACAACGGCTCCCCGGTGATGTCCGACACCAAGACCGTGTCCATCACGGTGGGCGCGACCAACCGGGCCCCCGCCCTCAGCGTGCCGGGGGCGCAATCGGTGAACGAGGGCGCACCCCTCACCTTCACGGTCAGTGCGACCGACCCCGACACCGGCCAGACGCTGACCTACTCGGCCTCGGGCCTGCCCACCGGGGCGAGCTTCAACGCCTCGACGCGCACCTTCAGCTGGACCCCCGGCTACGGTCAGGCCGGCAGCTATAGCGTCACCTTCAGCGTGCACGACAACGGCACCCCGACCCTGTCCGACACCAAGACCGTCTCCATCACGGTCGGCCACGTCAACCGGCCCCCGGTGCTGAATGCCGTCGGGAACAAGAGTGTCGCCGAGGGCGCCGCCCTCACCTTCACCCTGAGCGCCACCGACCCCGACAGCGGCGAGACGCTGACCTACGCGGCCACGGGCCTGCCCCCCGGGGCAACCTTTGATGCACCCACGGCCACCTTCACCTGGACGCCCGGCTACGACCAGACCGGGACGTACCCGAACGTGAGCTTCACGGTCACCGACAACGGCACCCCCACGCCCCAGTCCGACTCGGAGGCGATCACCATCACGGTGACCGACACCAACCGCAACCCGGTGCTTAACCCCATCGGCAACAAGAGCGTGGCCGAGGGCGCCGCCCTCACCTTCACCGTCGGCGGCACAGATCCCGACGCCGGGCAGACGCTGACCTACTCGGCCTCAGGGCTCCCCACCGGAGCCAGCTTCAACCAGCAAACGGCCACCTTCGCCTGGACCCCCGGCTATAATCAGTCGGGCAGCTGCGAGGTCACCTTCAGCGCGGCCGACAACGGCTCCCCGCAACTGTCGGCCTCGGAGCGGATCACCATCACGGTGACCGACACCAACCGCAACCCGGTGCTTAACCCCATCGGCAACAAGAGTGTCGCCGAAGGTGCCACTCTTTCCTTCACCATCGGCGCGACCGACCCCGACACCGGCCAGACGCTGACCTACTCGGCCTCGGGGCTCCCCAATGGGGCGGCCTTCAACCCGCAGACGGCCACCTTCACCTGGACCCCCGGCTATGACGCGGCTGGCGCCTACACCAACGTCACCTTCACCGCGGCGGACAACGGCAACCCACCGCTGTCGGCCTCCGAGCAGGTGACCCTCACGGTCACGAACAGCAACCGCGCCCCGGTGCTGGGGACCCTGGCCGGCCAGAGCGTGGCCGAAGGGGCGACGCTGAGCTACACCGTCCCGGCCAGCGACCCGGACAACGATCCCCTCACCTACGGCGCCTCGGGCCTCCCCGCCGGCGCCAACTTCGACCCGCAGGCGGGGACCCTGATCTGGACGCCCGGCTATGATGCGGCGGGCAGCTACACCGTCACCGTCACGGCCAGCGACGCCACGCTGTCGGCCTCCGGGCAGGTCACCATCGCCGTGGCCGACACCAACCGGCCGCCGCAGCTTGCCGCCACCCCCTACCAGGCGGTGCCCGAGGGCGTGGCCCTGACCTTCAGCCTGAGCGCCACCGACCCCGACGGCGGCCAGGCGCTCAGCTACAGCGCGCACGACCTGCCTGACGGGGCCGGCTTCGACCCAGGGACCGCCACCTTCAGCTGGACGCCGACCTACGGCCAGGCGGGCACCTATTATGTAATGCTTACCGTCAGTGACGGCTCGCTGACCGACTCCAAGATGGCCGTCATCGGCGTCAGCCACGTCAACCGCCCACCGACCCTCGGCCACATCGGCAACAAGACGATCAACGAAGGCCTGACGCTCACCTTCACCCTCGCGGCTGCCGACCCCGACGAGGGCGACGAGCTGACCTTCGCGGCGAGTAGCCTGCCCACCGGGGCCACCTTCGACCCGGCCACCCGCCGCTTCACCTGGACGCCGACCTACTGGCAGGCGGGCAGCTACCAGAGCGTCCTCTTCACGGTCACCGACAATGGAACCCCGCCGCTCGCGGCCTCGGAGGCGATCACCATCACGGTGGGCGACGTCAACCGCGCCCCGTCCCTCAACCCCATCGGCAACCAGACGGTCAACGAGGGCCAGACCCTGGCCTTCACCATCGGCGGCACGGATCCCGACAGCGGCCAGACGCTGAGCTACGCGGCGAGTAACCTGCCCACCGGGGCCACCTTCAACCCGGCCACGCGCAGCTTCGCCTGGACGCCGACCTACGGGCAGGCGGGCAACTACCTGGTCACCTTCACCGTCACCGACAACGGCGTGCCGCTGCTCTCGGCCTGGGAGCAGGTCACCATCTCGGTGGGTGACGTCAACCGACCGCCCGCTCTCAACCCCGTCGGCGGCAAGACGGCCCTCGAAGGCCAGCCGCTCATCTTCACCGTCACGGCGAGTGACCCCGACGGCGGCCAGACCTTGACCTACGCGGCCTCTAATTTGCCCGAGGGGGCCACCTTCGACCCGGCCACCCAGACCTTCGCCTGGACGCCCACCTACGGGCAGGCGGGCAACTACCAGGTCACCTTCACCGTCACCGATGACGGCGCGCCTCAGGCCGGCGACTCGGAGGCCGTGACCATCTCGGTGGGCGACGTCAACCGCCCGCCCGTGCTCTACGCCATCGGCAACAAGACGGTCTTCGAGGGCCAGACCCTCACCTTCAGCGTCACGGCGAGCGACCCGGACAACGGCGAGATCCTGACCTACACCGCGAGCGGCCTGCCCGCGGGGGCCGCCTTCGACCCGGCCACCCAGACCTTCACCTGGACGCCACCCCCCGGCTGGGAGGGCTGTCAGGTTACCTTCACGGTGACCGACAGCGGAGCGCCGCCGCTCTCGGTCTCCGAGACGATCACCATCACGGTCAGGACCCTGACGACCATCGGGGCAACGCTCACCGTGAAGCCGAACCCCATCACCCTGGCGTCCAAGCCCAAGCGCTACACCGTCCTGATCGGCCTGCCCTCGGGCTACAGCGCCTCCCAGATCGTCCAGTCCTCGCTGCAGCTGTCCCTGCCGGACTGCCCCGACTGCGGCCAGAACGCAAGCCCCGCGGGTGCCCTCCAGGGGAACCTCTACGCGGCCAAGTTCACGCGCGCCTTCCTGTGGCAGGCCCCGCTCGGTGGGGTGCGCATAAGGGTGGCTGGAAGACTTACCGACGGCACCCTGTTCGCGGGGATGGCCACGGTGGAGGACTGGAAGCCGGTCAGCGCGCTCGCCATCCAGACCGAGGACGCCACGGAGAAGCCTGAATGGCAGTTCGCCCGGAACGAGGCGATCGTCTTCATTTGCGACTACGCCATTGATCCGCGCATCGGGAATGGCCTGAAGGTTTCGCTGCTCGTCCAGGCCTTCGGCCAGCAGTTTGCCAGCGCCTGGCTGCCGGTCATCGCCGGGGAGGGTGTTGTAGGCCACACCCTGCGAGTCCCGCTCGACACCGGCATCGGGACCTCGACGATGAAGGTCACGCTGCGGCTGCGCAAGAAAAAGAAGATCTGCGACACGGTCGTCATGATGATGCCCGTGGAGGTGCTGCTGCACTCGAAGCTCAACCCGGAGCCGTAGGCCGGGCGGCCACCGGCAATGCCGGGCCCTTGGAGCACTGAGGTAGCCCAGCCTCGGCGTGGGGGCGGAATCCCGCTGCCGTTGGCAGCGTGGCGTAAGAACCGCCACGGGGCACCCGGGCTGGGGCGAGGCGAGGTGCGGGTCGAGGGCGCCTCAGGTATAGGGGCAGGTGGGCAAGCACGGGTGGGCTCACATCTGGGCGGCCCGCCTGCTGGAGCGGCCTGCCCGGCCGGGCGGGGTCAGTCGACGACGCAGACGGCGCAGTCCTTGACGCTGCGCAGCACGGCGCTCGAAACACTGCCGAAGAGGAGCCGCTGTCTGGCCGAGAGGCCGCGGCGGCCAATGATGGCCAGCCCGTAGGGCCCGTCCTCCAGCTCCCGGATGATATCCCCTGCTATCCCCAGCTCCTCGGGCACCACCTTGAGCTGGATGTTGGCGGGCGGCACCCCCGAGTTCGCCAGCATGTCCCTGGCCTGATCGACCATCTCCCGGACCACCAGGTCCACCGAGCCGTCGCCCGCCCCGTCGGCCCGCGAGACGTGGAACAGGGTGATGCTCTGCCCGCAGCCGCTCGGCCCCGGCAGGAAGCGGCGGGCATACTCCACCGCGCTCAGCGAGTTGTCCGACCCGTCGATGGCGATGAGCACGTCGGCGCAGGTGCGGTCGCCCCTGACAGATGCCCTGACGCGCACGCGCCTCTGGGCGTCCCACCGGGGGCAGACGGCGGGCTCGTTCCTGAGCACGCTGATGAAGCACTGCTGGCAGCCCCGGCACTGCCGGATGTTCTTCGACCTGCCCTCGAGGGCCTTCCGGGGCCACTGCGGATCGACGAACAGCCCCCGGGCCAGCCCGATGAGATCAGCCCGGTCCTCCTCGAGGATCTTCTCGGCGAGCTGGGGGGAGTTGATGCGCCCGGCCGTGATCACGGGCACGGACACGACCCGCTTGATCTGGTCGGCCAGCGGCACCAGGCAGCCGGGGCGCCGCAGCCGCTTGAACACCTCGGGCAGGAGGATGGACTCATAGGTGGCGCCGACCACGGAGAGGTAGGCCACCCCCAGCTCATCGAGCCTCTTGGCGAAGACCTTGGCCTGGGGAAGGTCGAAGCCCCCCGGCAGCCACTCCTCGGCCAGGAAGCGATAGCCCACCGGAAAACCAGGCCCGACCAGCTCCTTGACCCTGGCGACCACCTCGAGGGGAAACCGCATCCGGCCCTCGAGGCTGCCGCCGTAGCCGTCGCTCCGTGTGTTCGTGCGCGGCGACAGGAACTGCGCGAGCAGGTAGCCCGTGGCCCCGTGCAGCTCGACCGCCTCGTAGCCGGCCTGCTTGGCCCGCAGCGCGGCCTGGGCGTAGCTGTCGGCGGCGGCCTCGATCTCCTCGGCGCTCATCTCCCGCCGGCAGTTGGCCAGGCCCCGGCAGAAGCTGCGGATGAGGCTCAGCCGGGTCCCGGCGCCCAGCCCGCAGGGGTCGCGCTCCAGAAACGACAGATCCGAGCCCACGATCCTCAGGGGCACGGGCGAGGGGGTGGCCGGGGAAGGGACCTGGGCGTAGCGGCCGGCGTGGTTGAGCTGGAGGCAGGGGACGCTGCCGGCCTCCTTGAGGGTGGCGGCCAGCCTGGCCAGGCCGGGGATAAAGCGGTCGTCGTCGATGCGCAGCGCGCGCGCCGACATCGACCCATCTGGCGCGACGATGGCGTTGGCGACCACGATCATGGAGGCCCCGCCCTGGGCGATCTCCCGGTAGGTGTCGAGCAGCGGCTCGCTCACGCTGCCGTCGCGGTGGGCGTAGCCCCAGAACATGGGGGCCATGACGATGCGGTGCTTGAGGCGGAGCGGCCCCAGGTCGAAGGGGCTGAAGAGAAGCGGCCAGGCCGCGGCTCCCGGGGGGTAGTCGGCGGGCAGGCCGGCGGCGACGAACTCCTTGATGGCCGTCAGGGCCGGGAGAGCGAGGTGGTCGAACTGGAGGCCGACCCGGCAGCACAGGCCCGCGTCCTGCTCGATCCACTCCACCCTGCCGCTGACCGACAAGGGCCGATCGTTTGGGCCGGGCAGCCGCAGCTCGAGCTGGGCCTGCTCCCCCACGCTGAGGGGATAGTCCGTCTCAACGCACATGCCGCCCAGGCTGACGTCCCGGGCCGTGGCGTAGAAACGACCGAACCTGCCGCTCCCGCCGACGCCGGCCCCGCAGGCCACGCGCGGGAACTGCCTTTCAACGAAGCCACCCATGGCTCCTCCGGAGAGGGGAGCGTTCTAGGTAAGCAGAACAGGGGTAGTGTGCTCGTGCTCTCCTTCACTTTTTCGGTATGTGGATGCGTTCCCATTAATCCGATTTGACGCCGGCGGCGGGGCGAGAGGCGGCGAGAGGGCCGCGGCCGAGGCGGTCCCGTCTTGAGGGCAGCCCCATGAGCGGGGTTGGGGCCGCGTGGGAGATGCCCCTTGCAGGGTTATATACATCAGGTAAGGCGGCGCGGGCCTTGGGCTTTTGTGCTATTGTGAAAAGGCTCACCTGAGACGTGTAAAAAAAGGCGCTACCGCACGGGCTACCTAGAGGGTGATGGAACCTGCCCGGTGGCCAGCGGCCACCCGCAATGCCGGGCCCGCGAAAGCCTTGAGGTGCTTCAGCCTCGGCGTGGGCCCGGAGTCCCGCTGCCGTTGGCAGCGGGGCGTGGCAGCAGGCTGCGGCGCATCCGCCACCATTGCTTCTTGCAGTTGGAAGCCGCCCAGGACCAAGGTGCGGCAGCGGTGGCCCGAGAGGCTCGACGGCGGCTAGTCTTGAGCGGCTGAGCTAGTGGCTAGCCTTGCGTCGATTCCGGCTAGCCCTGCGCCGGTTCCGGGATGATCTCCAGCTCGACCCGCCGGTTCTTGGCCCGGCCCTCAGGCGTGGCGTTGCCGGCCACGGGGAGCGACTCGCCCAGGCCGACGGCCGTCAGCCGCGAGGCCGCCACGTCCTGGGCCACCAGGAAGTTGCCCACCATCTGCGCCCGCCGCTCCGAGAGCTTCTGGTTCTTCTCCTCCGCCCCCACGTTGTCCGTGTAGCCCTTGACGATGACCTTGCTCTCCGGGTAGCGCTTGAGCACGCCCGCCACCTTGGCCAGCGTGGGCGTGGCCTCCGGCTTGAGTGTCGCCGAGTCGAAGTCGAAGAGCACCGCCTCGTTCATGCGCACGCTCAGGCGCTCGCCCTGCCGCTGCACCTGCGCCCCTTGGATTCTCTCCAGCTCGGCGGCCTGCCGGTCGAGGTAGTAGCCGACGCCGCCCCCGGCCAACCCGCCCACTACCGCGCCGATGATCGCCCCCGTCCCGGCACTCCCCCGCGGGGCGAGGATGGCGCCGCCGGCCGCCCCGGCCACCGTGCCGATGGCCGCACCCTGGGCCGTGCGCGCCCTCGTCCACTCGGGGGCGGTGGCACACCCGGCCGCGAGCATCAGCAGCGCCACGATCAGCACCAGGGCCGCGCCGACAATCCTGTTCGTCATAATCCGACCTCCTTGTCCCCACCTCTTGGTCCCCGCCTCCTGAGGAGGGCGCATTGAAGCAAAGGGGCGGCGCGCTGGCAACGGATTTTTTTGAGAGGTCTTGCGCCCTAGATTCCTGGGAAGGTGCCGGCCAAGGTACCAGCGAGGAGCTGCGCGGGGTGGACCACCGGCACGTCGCGGCCCATCTCGCGCAGGCCGGCGGTGAGCTGCACCAGGCAGCCCGAGCAGTCGGTGACGACGGCGTCGGGGTGGAGGGCGAGCAGGCCCCGCAGGCGCTGGCTCAGGATGCTCAATGAGAGCTCCGGGTGGGTGAGGCTGAACAGCCCCCCGAAGCCGCAGCAGGCGTCTTCCACCTCGAGTAATTCGACGTTGGGCAGGGCCGCCAGCAGCCCCAGCAGCGGCTTGGTCCCCGCCGGCGAGAAGCGGGCGTGGCAGGGGGCGTGGTAGGCGACGCGCAGCCGGTCGCCCCCGGGTGTTACGGCCGCCGTCGGGAGGGCCTCGGCGAGCAGGCGCACCGGGGGCAGGCCGGGGATGCGCCGCAGGTGATGCGCGCACGAGGCGCACAGGGCGACAATGCCCGAGAGCCCGGCGAAGGCCTCCCGGTTGCGGTGGGCCAGCTCCGCGGCCGAGGCGCTGTCTCCCGCACCCGCGGCGGGCAGACCGCAGCAGACCTGAGCGGCGGGCACCACCACGCTCACCCCGGCGCGCTCCAGCAGGCCCAGGGCGGCCCTGGCAGCCTCGGGCCAGACGTAGTTGGCCCCGCAGCCGACGAAGAGCCCCACGGCCCCGGCAGAGGGCTCGGCGGCGGGCAGATCCCCCGAGAGGAAGGGCTTGGCGGCGAGCTTGAGGGCGGCGGCATACTTGCCCACCCAGGGCAGCAGCGACAGCGGCGCGCCGGGCACCACCCCGGCCAGGTCCTGGAAGAGACGCCCCGCGCGGGCGGCCACCCCGAGCAAGGCCGGCTTCTCCAGGCCGGCAAAGAGGAGCGAGTAGAGCCGGGGCAGCCCCAGGGAAGAGGCGGCGGCGGCCCTCACCTGCTCGATCACGGCGGCCGTATCGACCCCGCGGGCGCAGAAGCTGCGGCAGGCCCCGCACAGCAGGCAGCGCGAGATGGTGTCGATGAAGGCGGGGGTGGGCTCGAGCCCTCCTTCGCGGACGGCCTGGATGAGGGCGAGCTTGCCCCGGGCCACCAGCCGCTCCTGCCCCGTGGCCAGGTAGACCGGGCAGACGGCCTGGCAGCGGCCGCAGCGGCTGCACTTGAGCAGCTCATCCACCGCCAGCGCGGCACCGTCCAGAAAGCCCTTCTTCAAGGCACTCTTCACGGCACTTTTCGCAACGCTTGCCATAACAGCCTCAGAGCATAGCGCAGGTGCAGGGAGCGCGCCAGCGGCCGGGCGATTTCTGTGGCCCGCGCGCCATGACTGCCTCTAGACTGATTGGGTAAGACAAATGGCTAGCCATCAACCCTCCAGCCGCACGGGGAGGCCGCGATGACCATGAAAGAGGTGCAGGAGAGGCTGGTGGAGAACATGAAGCGGTGGCAGCGGATCGAGAACGCCACCATCTCGGCCACTGCCAGGGCGATGGAGCAGACCGCCAACCCCCTGCTGCGCGCCGTGATGGAGGTCATCCAGCACGACGCCAACAACCACCACCGCATCCAGCAGCTCATCATCGACAGTCTGGAGAGCGAGGCCATCAACCTGAGCGTGGACGACCTGGGGGCGCTGGGGATGCGCTGGAGCGCCACGCCCAGATCGAGCGCGACTCGATCGCCCTGGCCAAGGAGAGCCTCGAGGCGCTGGGGCCCTCGCGCATGGTGGCCCAGAAGTACCTGCTCACCTACCTGCTCGAAGACGAGCAGAAGCACGAGCGCATGCTCTCGGACCTGGGCGTGATCAAGCGGGGGATGTACCCCTACGGCGGGTTCTAGGGTCAAGGCTGCGGGGCCTGGCGCGGCGCGGGCCGGGCCCCCTCTCTCAAAGAGCCTGTTTGAGAGACAGTCCCTTTCAGGCCAACGGGCTGCTCAGGGCCACATCTTGCCGGGATTCAATATCCCCGCGGGGTCGAAGGCGGCCTTGATGCGGCGCATGAGGGCGGCGGCCTCCTCGGGCACCTCCAGGCCGACGTAGGGCGCCTTGGTGAGGCCCACCCCGTGCTCGCCCGAGATCGTGCCCCCCAGCCTCAAGGTCTCCTCGAACAGGGCCCGCACGGCGCGGTCTGCCCGGGCCATGACCTCGGGCTTCGAACGGTCAACGATGAAGTTGACGTGCAGGTTGCCGTCGCCCGCGTGGCCGTAGGAGAGCACCGGCAGCTCATGCTCCCGGCCGATTCTCTCTACGGCGCGCACTATCTCGGCCAATTGAGAGCAGGGCACGACGATATCCTCGCTCGTCTTGTTGGGCCCCAGCCGGAAGACGGCCGGGGAGACCGCCCGGCGGGCCTGCCACAGGGCCTCGGAGCGGGCCTCGTCCTCGGCCACCTCGACCGACGTCGCCCCCGCGGCCAGGCAGGCGGCGCGCGCCAGCTCGACCTCCTCGGCCACCGCACTTGGTCTGCCGTCGCAGTCGATGAGCAGCAGCGCGTCAACATCCCTCGGCAGGCCGATCTTCAGGTAGTCCTCGGCGCAGGCAATGGCCGTGCGGTCCATGTACTCGATCGTGGCGGGGAGCACCCCTGAGGCCCGGAGCCCCGCGGCGGCCCGGGCGGCGTCCTCGAAGACGCGGAAGTAGGCCAGCACGCTTCGCCGCAGCATTGGCTTGGGAAGGAGGCGCAGCACGATCTTGGTGATGACGGCCAGTGTCCCCTCCGAGCCCACCAGGAGCCTCGTCAGGTCGTAGCCGACCACACCCTTGAGCGTGCGCACCCCGCACTGGATAATCTCGCCCGTGGGCAGCACCGCCTCGAGCCCGAGGACGTAGTCGCGCGTGACGCCGTACTTGACCGCGCGCGCCCCGCCGGCGTTCTCGGCCACGTTGCCCCCCAGGGTGCAGAAGGAGAGCGAGGCCGGGTCGGGCGGGTAGAACAGGCCGCGGCGCAGTACCTCGCGCTGGAGTGTCGCGCAGACCACCCCCGGCTCGGCCACGGCGAGCATGTCGCGGGTGTCGATCTCGAGTATCCGGTTCATCCGGCTCATGGCGAGCACCAGGCCGCCCTTGACCGGCAGCGCCCCCCCCGACAGCCCGCTGCCAGCACCGCGCGCCACCACCGGGAAGCGGGCCTGCGTGGCGAGGGCGAGGGCCGCGGCGACCTGTCGGGCGTCGGTGGGCCAGGCGACGGCCTCGGGGGTGAACTTGAGCCCCGTGGCGTCGTAGCTGTAGGCGAGCAGGTCCTCAGGGGAGAGCGAGAGGGCCTCGCCGAAGATGCGCCGCAGGGCGTGGGTGGAGGCGTCGGTGATCGTCACGCGGGCGATTATAGCCGGGGCGGGGGGAAAAGGAAATTGCGGTCGGCAGGCAGCGAGCCGCTGCGGGCAATGCCGCCCCCTTGAGAGGCACAGACGCTTGGTGCTTTGCGAGAGGCCGGGGTTCCTGGAGGTGTTGGCAGCAGGTCGGCAGCGGTAGCTTGAAGAGTAAGAAACGGCCTGCCCTCAGGCCGGGCGGGCCTGTGCCTCCCCGCTTGGCCCCGGAGGGGCTTTGGCACCCACGACGGCTCGCCCGCGGTCGGGCCGGCAAACTCCCTGCGGTCAGACAGTGCCGTCCCGCCGCCTGCATCAGGCAGGCCCCTATGAGCCGCAGCGGCTGCTGGAGTCAATGAGCGAATATTTGCCACAGTGCTGCCTGGAGTGGTGCAGGCCTGCCTGCCAGGCGTCCCGCGGGCTGGAGCCGGTGGGTACCCGCCAAAGGCCCCTATGGGCCGTGGCGAGGAGGCACGGGGTTATCGCCGGCGCTGCCGGCGGCGGCCGCACAGCGGCCGCGGGTGCCACCGGCAACCGCGGCAACTCAACCGGAGGCACGGAGTCTTAAGCCAAGCGGCGACGCGGCAAGGGCGTCTCTTCTCTTCCTCTTCAACCACCCGTGCTCTGCCTGGCAGGCGGCCGGGAGCCCCGACAGGCGATAACCGGGCCCCTGGGCCCATCGGCTGCTGAATACTCAGCGTGGGCCCGGAATCCCGCCGCCGTTGGCAGCGGGGTGGCGAGCCGCCACGGGCAATGCCGCCCCCTTGAAGGACAGGGGCGATTGCGGGATCAGTCTGGGGGCGGAATCCCGCTGCCGTTGGCAGCGGGGCGGCAGCGCTGACGGGGGACTCTTCCTCTTCAACCATCCGTGCTCTGCCTTGCAGGCGCCATTTGGGATAGCCCTTGCGGGCACCCGCCGTCACAGGGCTTCCCGACCTTTGGCAGGCAGGCCTGCACCACTCCAGGCACCACTGTGGCAAGTTCTAGCTCAGTGACTCCAGGTGCCGCGGTGGCCAATGGGGCCTGCAATGCAAAGGGCGCGCACTTCCTCTCGGGGCGCAGCCCTCAAGTGCGCGAGGGAAGCCTGTGGCGACTGCGGGTGCAAGGGCATCCCTGGCGCCAGAGGCAGAGCACGAGCCCGCCCGGCGATAGAGGGCCTCTTGCTGTTTTCTTGTTAGTTATTCTCCAGGAAAGCGGCGAGGCACGGCACAATTCGCGGCCAAGTGAGTGCTTCCTGCAACTTGGTCAGGGTGGAGACGATAAGAACCTTGCGCGGCTCGCGACCCGTTATCGCCCGTGGCGGCTCGCCACCGGATGCGCCGCAGCCTGCGGCCACGACCCGCTGGCAACGACAGCGGGACCCCGCCCCCACGCTTACCCCGCAATAGCCATCGAGCCTCAAGGGGGCGGTTATTGCCCGTCGCGGCTCGCGACCCCGTCGGCGCTGCCGACCAGGCGCTGGGAGAGGAACTCCACCTGGTGGCAGAAGGTGCCCTTCTGGCGCATCTGGCGCTCGACGGCCTGCACGGCGTAGAGGACGGTGGCGTGGTCGCGGCCGAAGGCCTGGCCGATGGCTTCGAGGGGGGCGCGGGTGTGCTTGCGGCACAGGTACATGGCCATGTTGCGGGGCTGGGCGACCTGGCGCTTGCGGGAGCGCGAGACTAAATCTTCGCGCGAGAGGCGGAAGTACTGGCCGATGACGTCCTGGACCAGCTCGACCGTCACCTCGCGGGGCGAGCCCAGGATGTCGCCCACCACCTGACGGGCCAGGGCGAGATCGACCTCGCAGCCCATGAGGCCGCTCTTGGCGGCCAGGCCGACGATGGCCCCCTCGAGCTGGCGCACGTCGCCGGAGAGGTTCTCGGCGAGATACCCCGCGACCTCTTCGGGCAGGCTCAGGCCCCGGTGGGCCGCCTTGCGGGTCAGGATGCGGGCGCGGGTGGCGAAGCCCGGGGCCGCGATCGAGGTGATGAGGGCCGACGACAGGCGAGAGCGCAGCCGGCCTTGGAGGCGCGGGATGTCGCGGGGAAGGGTCGAGCCGGTGAAGATGACCTTCTTGCCCTCGCTGCACAGGGTGTCCAAGGTGTAGGCCAGCTCGGCCTGCGTCTTCTCCTTGCCCGCCAGGAACTGGACCTCCTCTAACAGGAGCAGGTCGCAGCCGCGCCGCCACTTCTCCTTGAACTGCTGGGTGCGGTCGCCCCTGATGGCCGCGACCATCTCGTTGGTGAACTCCTCGGCCGTGGCGTAGAGGATGCGCGTCTGCGGCTGGTGAGCCCGGACGTGGTTGCCGATGGCCTGGGCGAGGTGGCTCTTGCCCAGGCCGGTGCCCGAGAAGAGGTAGATGGAGTCGACCAGGCCGCTCGTGTTGTTGGCCAGGGCCAGGGCGGCCTGATAGGCGAAGCTGTTGGAGTCGCCGACGACGAACTCATCGAAGGTGAAGTCGCGCGACAGCTTCACGGGCAGGCGCGGGGCGGTGGCGGCGGGCAGGCTGAGCTGGTCGCCGCCGCATGAAGCGCTTGGGGCGGCGGCGTGAGCGGCGGGCCTGGGGCTGACGGCGACGACGACCTCGACCGCGGCCTCGCTCAGGCCCTGGAGCGCGTCGCGGATGAGCTGCAGGTAGTGCTCGCGCACCCAGGTGGCGAAGAAGCGGTTCGGGCAGCCGAGCACGAGCGTGCCGTCCGGGGCCTCCTCGGCCTGGATGGGTGCGACCCAGACCTTGAAGACGGCCTCGGAGAGCCGGGCCTGGAGCGCGTTGCTGACTTGGTGCCAGAGATTGCCCAAAGTGCCTTATTACCCTTGCAGCCCCCCGGCGCGGGCAGACCTGTCCGGTTGCGCCATGCCGCGCGAGTCGAGCATGGTCTGAGCGATAAGCCTCAGCCTCTAGTGATGGTCCGAGCTAGCAGGAAAGAGTAAACGCTGACGGAAAACCTATTCCCCCAAGGACGCGTCACTTCTACGCCAAGGGGCGGAGGGCTGTCAAACCGGATGGCGGCGGGCGGGGGGGCGGAGGCGGCGCGGCAGCGGCCAGAGGCCCTAAGGGGGTGTGCGCACTGCCATCTCGTGGAGGGGGGGGCTCCAGGCGCCCAAGATAGGCCTCTCGCGGGAGGAGCGGTTTTGGGCCAGCCAAATCGCCACCTTGCCCGCCTGGGAGGCGCGTGGCGGCCGGGCCGTGCCAGGGCGGCAAGCTCGCAAAAGCTCGCTCTAGCTCACGCTAGCTTACGAATACTCGCTTTTTTGATTTTCGCCCTCCGGCGCTCCCCCACCCGGACCTACCTGAGAAAAGGTGCAGATAGCCAGGTGAAGGACGGCACTTTGGCGAGGCGAGTAAAGAAAACGGACTGAACGCGGTTCAGCAGATGCGGGGCAACTGCTCGCCGGTGAGCATATCCACCAGGCGGCTGCCACCAATCTTTGTCTGAAGATAAACTTTGGCCGCCGGACCGGCCGCCACCTCGCCGATGAGCGTCGCCTCCCGGCCGTAGCGCTCGGCGCGCATCACCTCGAGGGCCCGCTCGGCCTGCGCGTGGGGCAGGATCACCAGGCACTTGCCCTCGTTGGCGATGTAGAGGGGATCGAGCCCCAGGACCTCGCAGGCCCCGATGACCGAGCTCTTGTAGGGCAGCGCCTCCTCGACGAGCTTGATGGCGACGCCAGACTGCGCGGCGATCTCGTTGAGCGTGGTGGCCACGCCGCCGCGGGTGGGGTCGCGCAACACATGGACGTCGAGGTTTGCCGCAAGCAGTGCCGCCACCAGGCCGTTCAGGGGTGCCGAGTCGCTCTCCACCTGCGTCTGGAAGGCCAGCCCCTCGCGCTTGGAGAGGACGGCCACGCCGTGGTCGCCGATGGTGCCGTTGATGAGCACGGCGTCGCCCGCCTTGGCGTTGTGGCCCGAGATGTCCACCCCGGTCGGGACGAGCCCGATGCCGGCCGTGTTGATGAAGACCTTGTCGGCCGCCCCGTGGGGGACGACCTTGGTGTCGCCGGCCACGATCTGGACCCCGGCCTCGCGCGCGGCGCGGTCCATCGAGGCGATGATCTCCTTGAGGTCGGCGATGGGCAGCCCTTCATCGAGGATGAAGCCGCAGGAGATATAGAGCGGCCTGGCCCCGCGCATCGACAGGTCGTTGACCGTGCCGTGGATGGCCAGCGAGCCGATGTCGCCCCCGGGGAAGAAGATGGGGTCGACCACGTAGGAGTCGGTGGTGAAGGCGAGCTTGCTCCCGCCCACGTCGAAGACGGCCGCGTCGTCGAGCGCGCCCAGCAGGTCGTTGTCGAAGCGGGAGACGAACAGCGCCTCCACCAGGTCATGGGAGGCCCGGCCTCCCGAGCCGTGGTCGAGCAGGACGCACTCGGTGTAGAGCTTGGTCAATTCAGATCCCCTTTCAGCCGTTATTGCTCACCGTCGCCCTCTCTTGGGGCCGGTGCGTGCCCGTGGCGGCTCGCCACTACTCCGAATACTTGTAGTAGGCCGCGCAGGTGCCCTCGGTCGAGACCATGCACGGGCCCACGGGGTTGCGCGGGTGGCAGCGCTTGGCGTAGAGCGGGCACTGCGGCGGTATCTTCACCCCGCGCAGGATGTCCCCACACGCACACCCCTTGGGGTCGGCCGCGTGGGGCACGTCGAGATCGAAGCGGCGGGCGGCGTCGAACTCCTGATAGGGGGCACGCAGGGCGAGCCCCGAGCCGGGGATGACCCCCAGCCCGCGCCACTCGGCCGCGGCCGGCTCGAAGACCTCCCACATCACCTCGAGGGCCTTGGGGTTGCCCTTGGCGGCCACCCCGCGGCGGTACTGGATCTCGACAGCCGGGTTGCCCTCGTTGATCAGCTCGACAAGCCGCATGATCGTCTGGAGGATGTCGACCGGCTCGAAGCCGCACACCACGCACGGCGTGCCATA
>Ga0315282_10005405_pt1 | contig 21802 bp, 28 predicted proteins | sample YL17G07_20_MG_FD_203693 | JGI IMG/M metagenome (GOLD analysis project Ga0315282, IMG submission 203693) | Sediment microbial communities from Yellowstone Lake, YNP, Wyoming, USA - YL17G07_20 | ecosystem: Environmental > Aquatic > Freshwater > Lake > Sediment | place: USA: Wyoming | collected... | reverse complement strand
CATCATGGTCCCGACGTGTCGGGATCGAATAGATGTGTGGTGGAACCTGGCCACCCCTTCATGGCGAGCCATCAACCAGGACCGACCAAAGAATTTTGCTTGACGGAGCCGACGATCTTATAGATGCTCGATTTAGTGAATTGCTGTCACTTGCATCTTTCTTGATTTGTTCAAGACCCTTCAAGAACGCCTCGGCAGAGAACCGCTTCCCTTCCCATTGAATCTGCGCATCGATTGGGCCCAGGCTTGATGCGTCATCCATCAGAATCTCATCCCCTGCCATAACCATAATCGTTCCTGCGCTTTTGGCCATACCCGGGACGATAAACGCAACAGATGCATACTTTTTCCGCAACATCCTTACGATGTCTTCGGCTACTTCTCCAGAGCCACCAACTGTCTCGAGAATCACGTCCAGGGCCGCACCTGAAAGGTTGGCAAGCTGGTCCGAAATGGGAAGCAGGTCATCATACTCGATCCCTATCGGTGCTCTCCCAGCCTTGGTGGCGTCGCAAGCATAGACCAAAATATCCCGATTTCGAAGCGCCGATATTCGCTTCAGTTGCAACTTCCTTTGGGAAGTTAGGTCCTGGAACGCCATTTTCTTTTCTAGATACTCAGAATAAATCCCCATTCCGTCACCCTCGCTCTAACCATTCATGGATTAACTCGTCTGCTCAAATACGGCCCCCCGCGGGTCGCGCACCGATCGCGCTCTTTGCGATGTGTGCGCCCGCCGGGCGGTGACCATGATACAACGATGACGGGTATACAACGATGGCGTGGGAAAAGCAAGGGCAGAAGAACAGGTGTCAGGTTTCGGGTGCCTGGTGTCGGGGGTCGGGGGAGAAGAGCTAGGACTGGGGGGGGAGGGCAGAAAAGAGGCATGCAGCTACGGTCAGTCCGTCGGCTGGCGGGCGGCTCCGGTGCGACGTGGGATTCGTCGAATTCCTTCTTACCGAACGAGGTAGCGCAGCACCCGCCCTCCGGTCCTGCGGCATCTCCTGGCGGTACAAATCTGGACGCGTAGGCGAACAAAAGGCGAAAGCCAGTTTGGAATACCCCCCCTTTTAATCCTCCATTTTCAACATAACGAGCTATCACGGGATTCGCGCATGCCTGCCCTTCACGGGCGGGAGACTGGCGCTACTGCGCGTCGGCGATGGGGACATCGCCGCTACAGTGATCTCAGGCGGCGCGGGCCTTGGAGGCGCCAGCGCGCGAGTGGAAGTTGCTGATGAGGACCTTGGAGATTTCGTCGCGCTGGATCTGGTTGGTGCCTTCGTAGATCTGAGTGATCTTGGCGTCGCGCATGTACTTCTCGATGGGATAGTCGTGCATGTAGCCGTAACCGCCGAAGATCTGCACGGCGTCGACGGTGACGTCCATGGCGACGTCGGAGGCATAGCACTTCGACATGGCGGAATAGAGTGTAGGCCGCTCCTTGGGCTGGCGATCGATGTGCCGCGCCGTGGCGTACACCAGGGCGCGCGCGGCTTCAATCTTCATCGCCATATCGGCCATCATGAAGCGCAGCCCCTGGAACGAGCCGATGGGCGCATCGAACTGGCGGCGCGTGCAGGCGTACTCGAGGGCGAGATCGAAAGCGCCCTGCGCGATGCCCAGCGCTTGCGCGCCCACGCCCGGCCGCGAGGCGTCAAACGTCTTCATGGCAGTGATGAAGCCCATGCCTTCGCGCCCCAGGCAGTTGGCTACGGGCACGCGGCAGTCCTGGAAAATCAGCTCACGCGTCGCGGAAGCGCGGATGCCGAGCTTGTCTTCTTTCTTTCCGAACGTGAATCCGGGCGTTCCCTTCTCGACTACGATGCAGGAGGCGCCGCGCGGTCCCTTGGCGGGATTGGTGAGGGCGATGACGGAATAGATTTCCGCCTCGCCGCCGTTGGTGATCCACTGCTTGGTGCCGTTCAGGACGAAGTGGTCGTCATCGCGGAGGGCAGTGGTGCGCACGGCGGCGGCGTCGGAACCCGCCTGCGGCTCAGTGAGCGCGAAGGCGGCGAGTTTCCTGCCCGCGGCAATATCGGGCAGCCAGCGCTGCTTCTGCTCTTCACTGCCGGAGAGAATAATCGGCAGCGCGCCCAGCGCCGTTCCCGCAAACGCTAGCGCGATGCCCGCGCAGGCCTTGGAAAGCTCTTCGGTCACAATCACCATGTTCATGATCGGCGTGCCGTCGGTGAGGCCTTCATACTTCTCGTCCACGTAGACGCGGAAGAGGTCCGCGTCGGCCAGCACTTTCACGACCGGCCAGGGAAACTTGGCCTCTTGATCGTATTCGGCGGCGATGGGGCGGATTTCCTTCTCGGCAATCTCTCGCGACAAATCTCGAATCGCGGTCTGATATTCGGTGAATCCGTAGTCGAGCATAATGAGAGCCTCAAGGGTTGACAGTTGACAGTCCACAGTCAACAGTCAAGAAATAGAAGTCGCAAAGGCGAGGAGCCGAGCAATTGAAAAGTCGGGTGGGGCAATCTAGGGAACGCCTCAGTCGGCCTTTCACTGTCAACTGTCAACTGTTGACTGTCGGCTGCCTTTGTCACGCCGCGGTTTCCATCGGTTTGGGCGGCTCGGGCAGAGACTGGGGCATATCGCTCCAGAGCGCCGGCCGCGCGACCCAAATCTCGCCCGCCCGCAGCACGAAGCGGCAATAATCTTCCACGTCGCCCGCGCGGAACGAACTCACGTCAATTTCCCCTTCCAGCGATGCAGCGGGCTCAGCTTTGGCTTTCAGGGCTTTGATCAGTTGCAGGACGCTGGCGTTAACGTCAAAGAAACGGACTTCAAGATTCTTCCCCATCTGCAGCGCTTCGAACTCTCCCTGCGGATACAGACCCGCGAAGCGGTCGATAACCGCTTGGACTTCGTCCACGGCGCCCGCCTGCGCCTGGAACTTCACCGCGCCGTTCAGCCGCTGGTAGGCATCGAAGACCACCGGTGTCGGCCCCTCGCGATACCGTTCCCACGTGGCGCGGGAGTAGTCGGGCTGAGCCCAGGCAACCGTCACAAAGGCGCCTTCCCAAACCTTGATACGGACCGACTGGCCCGTCTGCTCGTCGAGGTAGTAGAGCGCTCCGCCCGGAATCTTCTTGCGCTCCTCCTCCGGGATGGCGGTGAGGAAATCGAACAACTCGCCTGCGATCTCGCGCATGGGCGGAATGTCGTCCGGTTGGACGTGACGAACCACCAGAGTCCCGGTCTCCGGCATGAGTTCCAGCCAGGTAGCTGGTATCTTCTCGAGCCGTGTCTGCGTTTCGAGGCCGAGCTTCCCAAGTTCAACTCTGCCTGTACAACCAAGATGAGTGCGCATTTTTTCACTCCCGGTGTACGCGATGGGGACACAATATCCCTCTCTGTGCCCCGGAGTGACACTATGTGCACTTTTCGGGCCAAGGGCGTGGGCAATGCGGGTTCGACGAGGACCCCGGGGTACCTTGCAATCGTGGCGATCCTCCGTCCTAATGTAGGTGAACTTGCAGGCCGCGCGTGGCATGGGAGTATATTCTGCCTTTGCGGGAATGCCGTGTTCGAGAACCTTAGTCTCTTATACAATCACGCTTCCAATTGACCCCGAGGAGGAGTGGCTATGACGACGAGGCGAGTTCTGGCCGTCCTGATTTGTCTTTTGGGATTGGACGCCGGCGGAATGGCAGTGGAAGGCTGGCGCGTCCCAACGGCGGTAAAGAAGCTCAGTAACGGTCTGGTGGTCGTTGTTTCCGAGGATAATTCGGCCCCCACCTTCGGGCTGTGCATCAACTACGGGATCGGCTTCCGGCTCGAGCCTCAGGGCCGCTCGGGTTTTGCGCACCTGTTCGAACACATGATGTTTGAAGGAACGCCCACTTCTCCCAAAGGGACGTTCGACCGAGTGATCGAGGGCGGCGGAGGTTCGACGAATGGCTTCACACGTTTTGATTCTACGGCCTACATTGAGTCGGCGCCGGCGTCCGCGCTGGAGCCTACGCTCTGGCTGGAAGCCGACCGCATGAAGACGCTCGACTTCTCAACCCAGAATCTCGACAACCAACGGAGTGTGGTTCAGGAGGAAGTCCGAGTGAATGTCTTGAACCAGCCTTACGGCGGGTTCTACTGGCTTGACCTGCCGCAGAAAGCATTCGATAGCTACCCTAACGCGCACAATTTCTATGGTGACTTTAAAGATCTTGATGCGGCTTCGATCGTGGACGTGAAGAGTTTCTTTGAGCAATACTACGCTCCGAACAACGCCGTCCTGGCCATCGTGGGAGACCTTCAGTCGGAAGAGGTCTTCGCTCAAGCGGAGAAATACTTCGGCGGAATTCCGACCCGCCAGGTGCCGCCCAAGCCGGACGTCTCCGAGCCCCCCCAGAAGGGCGAGCGCCACGCCACGCAGGAAGACAAATTCGCCAAGGTGCCGGCGCTAGCGGTCGGCTATCGGATGCCGCCACGCCAGTCGCACGAATCGGTGGTGGGGGCGGTGGTCGCGGAACTGCTCCACAACGGGCAGGCTTCGCGCTTGTACCAGGCGCTGGTGAAGGAGAAGAAGGTAGCGCTGGAAGTCTCCGGTGGAGTGAACTTTCCGCTGGGAAACGCCTTCGACTACAACGGCCCGATTCTGATGGCGACGCTTGTGACCTATCCGCCAAACCTCAAGGAAAGCGACGTCATCAGCGCGTACGACGCGGTGATCCGCGACCTGGCGGAGCGCGGGCCCGCGGAAAGTGAGTTGGCGCGCGTCCGCGCCAAGATGCGCTCGGATTGGTACGGGCAACTGGAGATTCCCATCCAGCGAGCCATCGCCCTGGCCAACGCGATGCTCTTTGACGGCAATCCCGAACGCGTCAACGAGGTTCCCGATGAACTCGCCCAGGTCAGCGCGGCGGAAATCAAGACCTTCGCCGCCAAATATCTCGTCCCCACCAACCGCACCATAATCAATCGCGTTCCGGCAGCTGGCGCGGCCAAGATGGCCGAAGACACCGAGAAGGGAGGGTTGTAATGAGATCCAGCGTGCGCGTCATGCTATTTGCTGCTCTGTTGCTGGTCCTGCCGGCGGGGGCGGCGGAGAAAGAGAATCCGCTGCCCAAAGACCTGCCGCCCTACGGGACACTCAAGCCGTTCGTCGCACCCATAGCCACAGTCCAGAAACTCTCGAACGGCCTCATGCTCTGGCTGGTCCCCCGGCCGGGCTTCCCTAAGGTGTCCATCGCGGTCGCCGTTCGGGGCGGAATGGCGGCGGACCCGGTGGCTCGGCCGGGATTGTCCGAGCTGATTGTGGCTACCGTCGATCAAGGGACCAGGACGCGAACCGCGAAACAGATTGCCGAGGAGATTCAAGCGGCGGGCGGAGACATTAGCGGCAACGCCGAAGCCGACGCCATTGTCGTTGCCGCCAGCGTCCTTGCCGAAAAAACCGAGGCGGGGCTGGCCGTGCTGGCCGACCTGCTTCAGGGTGCCACATTTCCCGACAGTGAAGTTGATCTGCAGAAGCGTAACGCTGCGGACCGTCTCCGCTCTAACGAGGCCAGCCCGTTTTTCCTTGCCGCCCGCGCTCTGGCCAAATCGATTTTCGGATCGCATCCTTATGGGGTCATTTCGCCGACGCAGGACTCTATTGCCCGAACGACGCCGCTTGAGTTGCGCCGCGAATACGCGCGGCGGTTTCGGCCTGACCAGGCGGTGCTTGTTGCCGTTGGTGATTTTGACGCCCAGAAGATGACAGCTCTGGTGCGGTCGGCACTGGGCGGCTGGGCCGCCCCCAAGGCGCCGCCGGTGCCCGAGACCGGGAAGCCCACGCGCCCCGCTCCGCACGCCGCTTTCCTGGTGGCGCGAGCCGAGTCGGTGCAGACGACCATCGCCTTAGGCAGCCTGGGGCCCACGCGGGGTGAGGCGGACTACGCGCCAACCCAAGTTGCGAACGCGATATACGGTGGAATGTTTGGCTCGCGCTTAACGCGCAATATTCGCGAGGACAAAGGCTACACCTACAGTCCCTTTGCCTTTCTCAACCCACGCCGCAAGGCGGCCGTCTTCCAAAGTTGGGCGCCGGTGCGCAACGAGGTGACAGGAGCTGCCATCAACGAAATAAGCTACGAACTGAACCGTCTTGCCACGACTGTGCCCACCAACGAGGAAGTCACAAATGCGCAGCGTTACTTGGTTGGCAACCAGGCGCTCGAACTCCAATCGCAGGATGCGGTAGCCCGGCAAATGGCTAGGTTGTGGGTTTTCGGACTGCCGCCGGAAGAGTTGGGGCGCGAAGGCGAGAGAATCGGGCGAGTGACCGCTCAGGACGTCCAAACCGTGGGGAAGAAGTATTTCCCCGCGGCGCGTCAGGCCATCGTGGCAGTGGGCGACAGGAGTGTCGTCAGGGAGCAGCTCGCCCCCTTCGGGATCGAGGTTCGCCCGACGCTCTAGAAGAATCGAAACTGACGGAATTGTCCCACCAAGTCTCGGGAGGACTCAGCCTTGGGAGGGAAGAGGTGTGCCTTCCTCAGGTTGAGTTGGAGCAGGGGAGGGTATGATCTCCGTCCGGGTGTGGAAGGCATGGGAAGCTGGCAACCCCTCCAAGCCGTTGATTCTAATAGGCATCATTGTGATCCCCATAGGCTTTCGTTCCTTTGTTCCCCCCAGCACAATGTCCTGAGCAATCTTGTTGGTATTGCAGGCTTCTTGACCGCGGTACTGGACGAGCCGCCTCTGGCGTCGGACCCACCCAAATTAACCCACGTCGCGATAAATCTTGTGGCGGCGGGAAGAAATTGTGTTAAAATAAAAGTGCAGTTTGTAGTTGTAACTCCGTCGTGTCTCGCATTAGCCCAAAGAGCCTTCCCTTGAAACGCTCGGTGCTTCTGTGGCCCGCGGTTTTACAGCGGACCGCCGGGTAAATCCGTCGCGCCGCTTCCGCAAATTGCAGAATCAACAGGAGGATTTTAGTCGAGTATGAAGGAACAAGGAACTGTGAAGTGGTTTAACGCCTCCAAGGGCTACGGATTCATTCGCCGGGAAAGTGGGGAGGACGTTTTCGTCCATTACTCCGCGATCCAGGGCGATGGCTATCGCTCGCTCGAGGAAGGCGCGCGCGTGGCCTTCGAAGTCCGCAAGGGGCCCAAGGGCCTGCAAGCGGATGCCGTGGAACGCGTGTAAGGTTCGATGGGGGCGGGCTGAGGTCCGCCCCTTTCCGGAGGAGAAAATGGCGCAGAAGCTGTTTGTGGGCAATCTGCCCCACAGCACGACCGACAGTGTGCTCGCTGATTTCGTGACGGCGGCGGGCTTTCAGGTGGCCTCGGCGACGGTGGTCCGTGACAAATTTAGTGGGCAATCGCGGGGCTTCGGCTTTGTGGAATTGGGCGACGGCGAAGATATGGAAAGGGCGATTGCCGGCTTGAACGGCCAGTCCTTGGAAGGCCGACGTCTCACCGTCAACGAGGCGCGTCCGCCGCGAACGGATTTCTCTCGGCCGCGTCCAGGTGGTGGAGGCGGGGGCGGGGGACGAGGAAATCGCAACGACCGACGGCGACGTTTCTAAGGGGAGCGCAAACCTATGAGTCTTAAACCAGGGCAGTACGTGCGCCACGCCAAGTACGGGTGCGGTACGATCGTCACCCGTGACAGCGAGCGCACTACCGTGGATTTCGATACCGCCGGCCTCAAAATGTTCGTGACCGCGCTAGCCGCCTTCGAGATGGCCGAGGGCCAGCCTCCCGTGAAAAAGCGGCCCGCCGTTCGTCGTCGTGTGAAGGCCGCTGTAAATTGATTCAACCCTTCTCCCTGGGGAGAGAAGACACATCCTCGAGTTTGGTGCGACCTGGACCCCCTTCCAGCAACGTCCAGGCACATCCCGCTGCCTTCTTGACTTAAGCGCTGCCGGAGTGCCCCCGGCGCCTCAGGCAGGGCGTGTTTAACAAAGGGTTTTCCTAGTCGAAAATTAGTCTGTCATCTCCAAAGGGGAAGTCGCGGACCCTTGCCACCAGCCATCGTAACAGATCGACCTGAAATGCCGCAGAGTGAATCTCAAAAACAGCCGCGCTACACGACCGTGACAGCCTTGCCTTTCTTGCTGATGCACCTGGCGTGCGCGGCGGTTTTCTTCGTTCCTTTTCGGTGGTCCTATGTCCTTTGGGCGCTGGGACTCTACTATGCCCGGATGTTCTTCGTGACCGCCGGGTATCACCGCTACTTCTCCCACCGTTCCTTCAAGACCAGCCGAGTGTTTCAATTCGTGCTGGCGTTTTGCGCCATGACTTCGTCGCAGAAAGGGGTCCTTTGGTGGGCTGCTCATCATCGCCGCCATCACCGCTACTCTGATACGGAAGATGATGTTCACTCGCCCACTCGGAACACTTTCTTCTGGGCGCATATCGGCTGGATCATGAGTACGAAGAATGACGCCACGGAAGTGGAATGGATTGCGGACTTGAACCGCTTTCCGGAGCTGCGCTGGCTGAACCGCCGCTTCTTGGTTCCACCGGTGCTTCTGGCCGTGACGCTATTCCTGGCGGGAGGCTGGAGCATGCTGGTCTGGGGCTTCGTCGTCAGCACCGTCGCGCTCTGGCATGGAACCTTCGTGATCAATTCACTGGCGCATCTGTTCGGCCGCCGCCGCTACAAGACCTCTGACACCAGCCGCAACAGCCTTCTCCTGGCGCTCGTGACGCTTGGCGAAGGCTGGCACAATAATCACCACCATTACATGGCTTCTGTTCGTCAAGGCTTCTTCTGGTGGGAGATCGATATTACCTACTATATCCTGCGCGTACTTTCCTGGGTGCGCATCGTGCGGGACCTGCGGCTTCCTCCGCCTTCTGTCCTGAACCCACCCGCCGAAGCAGCGTAGATTCCCTGCTGCTTCCAACGGCAACCGCTGGTCGAGAGCCTTAGAGCCCATCCCCGAAACCAAAGACCTCCGTGAGCTATGATTCAGGCGTGTCCGCAAGTCGTGAGGCTCCGCGGAGAGGGTGGACACCGTCCGTTCGCCAGTGATACGCTGTCCTCAGACACACGGGCCTGTAGCTCAGAAGGATAGAGCAACGGTTTCCTAAACCACTGAGGGCCATCCGGCCCAAATCCCTGATAACATTAGGCTCTAACCCCCGTGTCTTCAACACGGAAATGCGGGGGCGCAACGGCTTTGCCCACGAGGTATAGATATCTCACCTTTTGACGGGGCATAGTTTGGGCATAGCCATAGATTCCTTGTAGCCCACAGTAAAATCGGCCAACCGATGGACTCCGCCAACACAGACCCCGAACTGCGAGACTGGCTCCGCTGGGCATCCGAGGGCGGCAGCACGCCGATGTTCATGCGCAAGGTCGCCGAGGCTGCCCTCATCGCCTGCTCGACCGACTACGACCTGCTCCGGCCAGTTCTTGTGGAATTGAAAAGCCGGTACCCTGAGGACACAGCATAGACGCCGAGATATGAGATTCCCTTCGGCGTCTACCGATTGAGCTTCTTCACCAGAGCATCCCACCCCTCCTCGTTCAGGAATTTCGTGAAGTCCCGGACCGGATGTTGGTACACGCCTGCCGCAATCCGACGCTCGTCATCTTTGCCGTCTTTCATATCTCTCGTCTCCCAGCATCGGTTGCGCTCGGTGACCCACAGGTAGCATTGAACGACCTTTTTTCCCTTGGGACCGTGAATTCGCTTCACGCGGCGTCGGAATTCTGCGGTGGGCACAACGACAAAGTCAGGCGAGCGCCTTTTGAATCCGCTCAGCACGAAAACCCAGAAATCGGCCTGCGATGCTCGGAGCTTGTCCCTGTTTATTGTGAACCAGCTACAGGCACGTAGCGGCCCTTGAAGCTCAGCAGCCATTTCCGGGAGGAAATCCTTGCCGAATTTTACCTGGAGCGAGGCGGTGCGCCGGTTTTGGCGGTCGGAGACAAGCAGGTCTATGCCGGTGTCCTTCGACGGAATCCACACATTCATCCGATTCTTGAAATGCCGTTCGATGTAGCTGCCCGCCAAGTATTCCCCGGCGTGAATGGTGAACAGCGGCGTCATGGCGTTGGTCCCCCTTAGATATCCACGTCTCTCAGACAGAGAGAACGCCGTTACACTGACTTCTCTTCCACGAGGTCAAAGCTCACCCGGTATGTGTAGAAAGAAATTCCTTGGCTCACCAGCATCGCATACTTGATTCGGTCGTCTGGGGCGCTGGTGATAATGATTCCCCGGACGCCTTCCCCTCCCGTCGCCTTATGCTTCTTCACCCAACCCATATACCGGAGCAGTTGCCCCACCACGGCGTCGGAACTTCTCCCCTTCTTCAATTCAATAACGACCCAATCTTGGTTATTCGTGTCACGAGCGAGGATGTCAATCGGTCCGAGGTCGGTGGGGTATTGTGTCGCACTCTCCTCGTCTTCATCATACAGCGCCAAGGTCTTGCCAATGACCGTCTTTTCCCAATTGGAGACGAGGAAATCTTCAAGGTATTTTTCCAAGGGAAAGATGAAGGATTCACCGATAGCCGTACTCTGAACGGGTGCAATCCCAGAATCTTCTTCACCACCTACGCCGCCCTCCGAGGGGGGTGGGAAAATGAGCGGAGATTCAACGCCGTGGACCATGAGGGAAAACATCGAGTCGATGAGGGAGAGCGGTTGTTTAATCTCATCAGCAATCTGGTGGCAAGCCTCATTGATTGCCACATACCGCTTACCGAAGCTGTCCGTCGGTTTGGCCGTGTTTCGACCGAGCCAATTTAGCCCTTCTTCGCTGATTCGGTTATGCACGGCGTACTTGTCGGGGTACACACACATTAGGATAGGTGTCAGCACGGCCCTGCCGAGTCCCTTGATATAGAGGGGACCACTTTTATTCGCAATCTTGTCCAGCCGATTCTGAATCGGTTGCGACTCATCCAGCAGCACCAGCAGCGTGGCCCTGAGGCGGTCCATGTCTGCATAGATGTTAGGCTGCCGGTGGATGCCTGCCCAATGCTTGTTGTTCTTCAACAGCAGGAATGCCTTGAACTGGTCTTCCGTGATGCTGGGAACACTCTTGGGCTGGAACAGATTGCCGTATTGTTCGAGTGCGGCCTTCTGTGCAGCGACCTCGGCAGGTTTCTGAGTGACCCATTTGGAAAGGATTTGGGATGCGTCTTCGAGCGTCATCTTCATCGTCCGTGCCTCCCGGAAGCGAAGTTTACGCCAAGGCGTCTCGCAATGCGACTGATGCCGCAGCCGTCCAAATCGGACGGGAATCCGCAAGGGGACGATGCCCTCGATGCTGTGGTCGGCCTTTTCGGGATGCTCCATGTGAGCCTCAGCGAGCGTGCGACCGGCGAGCCGGACGGCCGAGTAATCCGTGAGATTGAAGGCTGGATACTTGGCCGGGAGCCCTGGCGATGCCGCTGCCGTTCACGCCGCCGCTGGTTTCTCGGAGGCAGATTGACTGGCGCGGTATATTCTCCTTGATGGACTCAGCCAACACCGACCCCGAACTCACGCATTGGCTTCACTGGGCAGAAGAGGGGGGCAAAGTCCCGATGTTTGTCCGCACGGTTGCAACAGCCGCCCGAATGGCTTGCATGCCTGACTACGCCCTGCTTCGGCCGGTATTGGTCGAACTGAAGCGGCGGTACCCTGAGGGCTTAAAGGCGAGGCTGTGGGAGCTACCAAACTGAATGAACCACGGAGGAACAACCAATGTCCTGACCGAGAGACGCATAGTCTGCTCCGAATTGAAGTTGAACATGACGGGTCTATTCTGCGTTCACGCCTTCACTGGGGCAGTGTCCAACCTGGAGCCGGGACACCCTCTCACTAGCGAACCCGCGCAGTTCTGTAATCGCTTTGGCCATTATCAAAGACCTCGACCCAAATCGTGCCGTCGTCTCTTACTAGTCCGAATTCCAGCCATCGCGGCACACTCGTGCCATCGGCATAAACGGGTCGTGAGAAACACAGCGTTCCCGGATGCTCGTGACAGTACGCTTCCATTCTTCGATAAATCTTTCCTTGCGCTGACCAGCCTCGGTTCAGAGCCCGGTCTTGCGAAAAGACGTTCACGTCCAGTCCGCCGCCGATGTAATGCGCCATGAAGTGGCCCTTGTCTCTGTCCTTGCCTATGTACTTTTCAGTTGTCCCAACCCACCCACGTAAGCGGCTTGGATTGCGTGGGCCTGTCGTCGGTGCAGATAATCCGATGACGCCGACGAGCCTGTCCTCTATTGTCTGGCTGTACGACACATCACCGCTCGCTTTCAGCTCGGAGTAGAGGTCGTAAAAGTACTCGAAGGTGTTGTAGTGGAAACGGACAATGTTTGTGACGTGCGGGGTCTGTTCGACGTACAACTCTCGCCATTTGTACGGCAGTTCCTCCGACAGGAATCGAGCAAGGCTGTCCCTTCCTTTCGTCGCGGCAACGCCGCAGAACAGTGCATAATCAATCGCAAACTGCGCTGGCAGTATGCTCACTACACCCCCCCAATGCCTGAGATTTAGAAGCGCCGTGAATTCCGCGTTCACGGCGAACGCATCGTGACAACCGCTCAAGTGGGATATCTGGCGGACTTCAATGCCTTTACGGAGAACCTGGAAACAGCGATGCAACAATCCGTGAGCGGACAAGCGGCAGCACTTAAGGCTGCAACCCCAGCGCCCTCGTCGTGAACTCGACCAACGGCAGCATCGTCCGGCACGCGGCAGCGAAATCCCTCATGAGCTTGGGGCCGCACACCTGCGCCTCGGTGAGCCCCACCGATGCCACGAAGTCCTTCCGCTTGATGTCCTCGATGAACTTGTGATTTGGGTCGAATCCTCGGGGTGGCCGCATGAGGCTGTCGCCCTCAGGCTCCAGGTTCCGCCTGGCCTTCGCCCATTGCCCGGGCTCGGCGACAATCGCCATCCGGATTTTCGTCAGGGCGCTATTGTCAGGATGCCAGACGCCTGCCGCCGCGAAGCAGTTGCCCGGCTCCAGGTGGAGGTAGAACACGGGCGCATGGGCGTCCTTGCCGCTGGCGTGGGAGAAATGCATGCCGACATGCGTCTTGAAGGGGCGCTTGTCCGGCGAGAACCTGGTGTCGCGATATATCCGGAAGAGCGAACCGCGTGCGGGGCGCGGGTCGGCGACGAAATGCGGGCCGAGCTTGTGCAAATGTGGCCCGAAGCTGCTGATGAACAGCAGTGCCGGGTCGCGAACGGCCTCTTCATATCGTTGTTTGTTCCTGGCGAACCAGTCCCGGTTGTTGTGGCGCTTGAGCTGGCGCAGGAAATCGAACAGTTCCGGGCGGAAGAAGGCGGTGTCGGGCATCGTCAGTCACCACTGATGACAAAATAGTCTAGCTTCATGGGGTTCCGCGTTTCACCGTAGGCCACTTTTGCGCCCTGCGCTGAGGCTTTGCCTTGCTGCGGAAGCTCGTGTCCATTCCGCAACCTTAACTCGAAGCGTCCAGGTTCTGCCCGCCATCCTGATGGGAAGGCAGCAATGCCAGCCTCATTCCCTCCTTGGGAGAGAGGTGCGGCAGGGGCAAGAGCCTGTTGACGTTCCCTCCCCTAAGTGGCAAAACCAGCAAGCAGCCGGGGAGTCGGATGTCAGCGTCCCGCATCACGGGGGCCAAAAATTGCGGTTCGGCCTGGCAAAGCTTGGCCAGTAGTCGTACCCGCATGAGTCGAATCAGCTCAGTAGCTTCCCAAAGTATTCAGCTAAAGCCATCGTATTACGAACAATAAACTCCGCATCTGGCCTTTTGAAATAGCCGGGAGTGGATGGGTGATGGGCTTGACTGCTGACCTCCCACAACAGCTTCATTTCGTCCGCGATGAGCTTCCTCTGTTTGTCTTCCAGAGAACTTTTCAGATGCTCATTCATTAGTGCGTCTACTTTGGCTCCAAAAGAGCGACCTGAAGGCAGCTGTAAAGTTCTTGACTCAGGAATGGCTTCGACAGCCTTCCGGCATTGCTCGACTGCGTTCTCCCAATTACCCTCACTGAGATGCCTCTGCGCTTGACGAAGTTCTTGAACCGCCTGGGGCAACCCTTCTGACCGCACGTTGGTCGTAATTCGAACCTCCAGGAGTTCCAATCCGCCATAGCCAAGCTGCGGCAGGAGCTGCTCGACCCATTGCGACTTGGGAATGCCGAATCCGAGAGCCTCGACTCGCCCCACCTGAAACTCTCGAACTGCGCCGTCTTCAGAGTGGATAGCCAAGAGTGGCCTGAATGTCAAACCGACTCGGAGGTCTCCAGACCGCGACTGTTCAATCCGTCCCAGCTTGATTAAGTCTAGGGGAATCTCAACCCGAACCTGTCCGGTCATAGGACGAGTCTCCTCGGACGCAAAGAGCCCAATCTCATCCCGAAAGCCTGCTATAGCCCTTTCCGGAGGAGAGCAAAACTCGCCTGAGAGACACACGCAAGTAAGCGGGTGAAAGGTAGGTTGCTTACCTTGCCGAAACCTACGGCAGGCAGTAAGGCCAAGGTCGAGAGGGACACATAGCAGCGGGAAGTCAGGGCCATTGCGAGCGTAGACCTGTTGAATTTCAAAACCGATGTTCCCTACTGGAGAACTGCCATCCAGCATGATGGTCGTCTTGGGCATTGGAGCCTCCCAATTCGTTTTCGGAAAAATGCAATCCTGGATTACCGATGTGGCATCCTGGCTGGTTGAGAGTGTACAACGCTCAGGCTTGTTTCGGAACGTTCCATCTGAGCTTTGTTCGCTGCGGTCAAAAATGTATACGTCTCTTAAGGGGTCCCAAAGAGGTCAAGCGGAGGCAAGCAAAAGGTGTCCAGGCTAGCTTACGAGATTCAGCAGGGTGTTGACTTGATTCGAAAGCATCCGACCGGACCGAAAATTAAGCATTGAGCATTGGAGGCAGAGCAATGGCCAGTTCAAGTGAAAAGAGGATTGTGGAGGCCGATGAGTTTGTGCTGAAAGACGGGCTCGGCAGAGTTCGTGCAAAGTTGGCTATGGGGGAGCAAGGCCCGGCGCTGAATCTCTACGATGACAGCGGACAACCCAGAGTAACAGTGGGTGTAGCGACCACTGGCCCATGCGTGGCCCTTTATGGCGCTGACGGAAAGTCTCGGGCTGGCGTAGTCGTTATGGCGGACGGACCGCGCCTAACCCTGTACGATGCTGAAGGCAAGGCCCGAGCGAGATGGGCTGTTCTGGATAGCGTCCCGGCACTGACGTTCGACGATAGCGATGGGAGGACCCGCCTTGGGTTAGCTGTGTCGCCATACGGACCCGAGATAGATATGTTCGATGCACAAGGCAAGCGCCTTTATTCGATACCTTCGGCACACACTCAGTGATGCCTCGCTGCAATGTACCCAGTGTCTCGGACCCCCAGGATGCATGATGCGATGGTGGAGAGTCAGTCACCACAAGGAGCCACAAAATCTCTCCCTGTCTGGATTCGTGCCGATGATGGTTTTGTGGCGGCCACGGAGGCACGCCAGCGGTGGGTGGCTTAGTGGAAAAGGGCCGAGTTACAGTTTTCCAAGGAATGGACGAAGCATCAAGGGACCACAGTCAGTGCCCTCATGTCACCCTATCTGATTAACGCGATTGACAACACACATTCGGGAGTCTATGCTTCCGGCAACCCGTAGGACCTCGCCAGTTCACAGCCGGTACAGCCCCGATGCCCTAGGGAGGTGCATATGATGGCTAATCTATCGTTCCAAAGGTCCCTACTTATCGTGGCAGCGTTTGCTCTTTTTGCCTCTGTGCCTGCCGTCGGGCGGAAGAAGGCGGAGGTCGACCCTCGTGTTCAAGAGGTTCGGACCATTTTCATCAAGGGTAACAACGAGGCAGCCGTCAAAGCACGCGAAAACCTTTCCAAGTGGACATGCTTCCGTCTCGCCAAGAATGCCAGCGCGGCGGACGGCATCCTGGAATTTTCCCAACAGCAGAGCGTCAGCGGGGCGGTGTTCTCTTCCAACCGGGAAAGAAGTATCGTGAGCGGTGAGCTTACGAGTAAGGACGGGGATGTCTTGTGGAGCAAGAGTGCCACGCAGGATGCCGGGCTTATCAACACGGGCGCGGGAAGCGCGGCCCGCTCAGTCTTAGTTCATCTTCAACGGGACGCTTTCCCCCAAGTCAAACTCGGGTTTCGAGGCGTGGAAGGATGCCCGGAGGTCAGTGCGCCGGATAGCTCTGCATCGCCTGCATCAGCGCCGCAACCGGAGCCAGCGCCGAAAGCTCCTTCAAGCGAGCCCAAGGAAATCAAGCTCGGCATGACGATAGCCGACGTAGACAAAATTCTAGGACCTCCGGCAACCAAGGCCGACCTCGGCGAAAAGGTTCTCTACAAATACAAGGACATGACCGTCGAGTTCCATGACGGCAAAGTGACCGATGTGAAGTGACGGCGAACCTCCAGGGCAAGTCGGTTATCGTTTCCTGCAACCCGCGAAACCTCGCAAAATCTCTGCTGTCCGAAGTTGCGGTCACGGACCTGCTCAGTACGCGCACTCAGCCTACGAAAGGGAATGAAAAGGAGGAGTATGGGAACGAAAGACCATTTGAAGAAGCTGGTCGACGAATTCCTCTCGGAGGTTCCTTCAATCAAGCAGGTGAAACCTCACGAGTATGATATCAATGAGGTCTACCCTGCCCACGACGGCGATGAATGGCGGGTTGCGCCAGGGGTCTACTACTTCTCTTTGGGCGACGAGGTTAATTACGTGGGAAGCGGCGTATCTAGGTGGGGCGTGGGCTACCGTGTTTACAAAGGTCTGAATAGAATTGGCCTGAGAAACGGCTATCCCGCTGCCCCCATGCAAGGATGGAGCGAGCTACTGAACAATCCGGAAAGCAAGGTTGGCATCTTCCAATTCGAACAATCTGATTGGTATTGGCCGCTCTCATTGGAGGCACTTTTGGTTTGGGGCTTACAGCCCGCACTTAACAACCACAAATTTAGACCGCCCGCTCTCTGCGCTTAATGAGGGGAATGCACCGAATGGCCCCGCCAAAACTATCGGCTGAACAAGTCGCACAGGTTTCTGGCCTCGTTTTCCAGTACATCACCGCACAGCGCGAGAGATTCTCTCCGCAAGCCGTTCCCCTCGACGCAGCGCAGAGGGCGGCAATGGCTGGCTTCTTCCTGCCACCGGTGCTCGATGCTGCGCGGGTTATCGCCTTGCATGGCATCCGGGTCGAAAACCCGCCCTTCTACCCGATGCTGGCGGGCATGGGTTTCCAGAACCTGCCGGACTTCTCCCAGATGGCCGCCATCACCTTCTGCGATGTGGTCGTATCGCACGTGCCGTTTACGGGCGGGCTCCTGTTCCATGAACTCGTCCATGTCGAGCAATACCGCCAGCTTGGGATTCCGCGATTCTCGGGGCTGTACGTCCGGGGGTTCCTGTCGGGCGGCGGCTACGACGGCATCCCGCTGGAAGTGAACGCCTACGCCCTTGGCCGTGTGTTCGAGGGAAACCCTCGGCAGCAATTCTCGGTGGCCGAAGAAGTAGCCAGGTGGGTTCGGGAGAACAGGTTTTGAGCCGCATGGCATTCGCGCTGATGCTCTCCGCCGCCCCAAAGGACCCCAGCATCTTCCATCCGAGCGCAACTTTGAGTTACAAGCAGACGCAGTTTGATGTGACCAATGTGCAGTTGACTTTCCACCAAGGGAACGCCAAGGCCCTTCCTGGTCCAGATGGGTCATCAGTCGATTGCGTCGTCGTCGAGCCAGACATCGACTACTATAAAGACCTGCTGGCCCACTTCTTCCTAGAAGTTGTGCCAAACAAGTTCACCAAAGGACTCACCGACCCGCGAGCGGTTTGCGTTCTTCGCTGGATGGCGGGCAGGCAAGCAGGGGCGGATTTCAACCCGCTCTACACCCTGACCGCGTAGCGACCGCCGGTCAGGGTTGGTTAATTGGCTCCGGCAAGGTCAACGCTCGCTAGTCTCGGCGGCGTGCCAGCGCGAAGGGGCGCACCCGTCAGAGCCGAAAAAAGCAGGCCGATAATGACCTCCCTTCATGATATAGAAACCGCAAGGCTCAATATGCTGGAAGCGCGAAAGGCGCTTGAGGACTATGAAACGATTAGGGGCTTTGTTTCGTCTTGCGAACACACAAGGCTGACTCAGGTATTCACAAGAGCCACACAGACCTACTTGAAGCTATCAGCGAGCCAACGCCACTGGAAAGCAGGGCGTGAGCAATAACCCATTCCCTCGCCCGATTCATCCCCGGACATGCACCCTCTTCGAGCCAGCCGGAGAAAGACACGTGGTGATAAAGGCCGGTCAGACCGGACCGGCAATTCAGCTCTTTCGCTCCGAGGATAAGGCGACCAGCACAGCTACCAGCCCGAGGCCCCGCAGCAAAAGGCAGCGAGGCGACCGCGACCACCGAGATGACGAATCTTTCCTACGACGAGATGGACAAGCTGACGCCGTGCCGCGTGTGCGGCTCCCGCCGCTACTGGTTTGATGGCGAAGCGTGGCAATGCTGGAATTGCGTTCCCCCGCCATCACGCGACATGATTCGGGTAGACCTCAAAGAGAGAGTGAATTAAAGTCCGCCGTGGTTCTATCCTCGTGCCGCTCTCGAAGGAGGCAACGAGATGAAAATGCGAATCCATTTCGCCATCCCTGTGGCTTTCGTCTGCATCCTCCTGGCGCATGGGGCCCGGGCCCAGTCCGGCCGCATTGGCCCTGCGGACATCTATCCTGACCCAGTTAGGACTCCGGGTGCAGCGAACCCGCAGGTCACGCAGCAGAACATCCAGGACAGCATCTGCAACCGCCACTGGAGCACGAAGCTGATAAGGCCCCCGGCAGGATACACGGGCAAGCTGAAAAGGAAACAGCTTCGGGAATACGGTGACACTGTGCATCAGGCAAGGGCGCAGCTCGTCAACCCAAACACGGGGAAGGTCGATACCACCCGGTGCGTTTCGCATTCCGACAACCCGGCCTGCTACGAGGAAGACCACCTTATTTCGCTCGAAGACGGCGGACACCCGACAGACCCGAAGAACCTCTTTCCCGAACCATATAACACAAAGGTCGCCGGGGTAATCATGGGCGCTCACCAGAAGGATGTCGTCGAGGGCTTCATCCATGACGAGATTTGCTACGACATTCCCAATTCCAGGAAAAACTCGCACATACCGGCGACCACCTCAATCACGCTGAAGAGGGGCCAGGAGATTCTCGCTGGCGACTGGTATGCCTGCTATGAGTCGATAAGGAAAGGGAAGCCGTGCAAGTAATCCCGCAGCCCGACGGAGCAGGTTCGGCCGGCGTTCGCCAGGCGAGCCGCACAAATCTCCTTGATAACCCCTGCGGCGCATGAAAATCTCCAACTATGCATCCGTTGACTTGAGTTTCCCGGCGGCGTAACTTCCCCGCATGGTCCCTGGCAGCAAGAATCTCGGCCCACTTCGAAAAAGAATCCTGTCGCTCGTGAAAGCCGAACGCAGCCACATGTGCTGGGAGCTTGGCCATTTTCAGGCCCCGATGTTCGTAAAGGAGCCAGGAAAACCCCCATCAAAGCCTTACATGCTCGTCTGTATTGACACGGCATCAGGAGCCATCATGGGCAGCAGCCCATTGCTGGACACTCCCGTGCCGCAGGACCTTCTCTCCTTGCTCGTCGCCTCGATGGAAAAGCCCTGTGCGGGAATGGGTGTTCCCGTTCTCCCTGAGTCAGTCCGGTTGGACGGCTCCGCCGTCTTTGAGTTAATCGGAAGTGCGTTGGGGCGATTAGCCTGTTCGCACAGCCACGGCGACTCGTCAGGCTAGATACGGGAGGACACAGTGGGTAAATTCCTCGAAAGCGAGAAGGCGCAGCAGGGAAGTTTCAAGGCCAGTTCCCCCTATTTTTCCGACGCCGCTCGGGGCGATGGCATTTACAAAGGCAAGGCGCGCCCGTTTTGCCTGCCCCTCGAATACGCCGAAGAAAATCTCTTTCCTGGAATTCGCAAAAGTGCCTTAGCCTACTTTGAGTCTCAAGGCATTAAATGGCATGACGGGCATGACGGCAAGCCGAGCAACCATCTTTGCGACTCGCAAGTCTGCTGCCTGAATTTTCTGTTCCCGTTTGCAGACCAGCCTGGCGCATTGGTCGAAGTGTTGCGGCCCGTTTTCCCTGCCATTCGCAAAATGCTCCCGATAAGGGAACAAGAGGAACAGTACATCGTTTGTGAGTGGATAGGCCGAGAGAATTACCTGGGCGAGAGAACTTCCCGCAATGGCAAACGCACACGGGGCGCGAACTGCACCAGCGCGGACGCGGCGGTCATGTTCGAGCGGACCGATGGAAAGCGGCAGGTTGTCTTGATTGAGTGGAAGTACACCGAGTCGTATGGCGGCGCACCGCTGAAAACCGCCAAAAGCGGCACAGACCGCACTGCCATCTACAAGCCGCTGTTTGAGCGCGACGATTGCCCAATCAACCGAGACTTATTGCCCAGCTTCGACTCGCTTTTCTTTGAGCCGTTTTATCAGTTCATGCGGCAGCAGTTTTTGGCCCATGAAATGGAGCGTGCGCGGGAATTGGGCGCAGACACGGTAAGCGTGCTTCATATCTCGCCTGCCCGCAACACCGACTTCCACAAGGTGACTTCCCCTGACCTCGGGACTCTTGGAGAGACGGCTACGAGCATTTGGAAGAGATTGGCGGGGCCACGCGATAGATTCATCAGGGTCAGCACAGAGGAATTGTTTGGCAGGCTCTCTGCTGACCAGTCGCATGGGATGCAGGCATGGCTGGACTACATCTTCACGAGATACCCATGGGTTCGGACAGGCACGGCACCGGCTCCATGAGCGGGGTGCGCGGTACGACCCGGTTCCACCCAGCTCGCTTCTTTCTGCTAAGTTCCCCTTCGTTTCTCCGGCATCCCCGAGGGGGCGATTCCCGCTGTCCTTGCGCGGCTGTCGCGGGCCGCACGCCAAGCCGGACATATGCCGCCCGAGGCGTGCAATCCTGTCCCTATTTACCGGCAGCTTGCCGAGGCGCTGGAATAAAATGGTGGGAGCTGCGGTGACCTCCTTGTCATGTCCACTCAAAGTCGAGAAGAGTTCCGAACGCGCTTAGGGAGCTGAGCACGAGATTGCCGATGTCGTGGGCGTCCTGGTCGTTGGCGAAGACCTGCATTGTCATGCCAAATCGCGCAGCGAGGAAAAGTGGTTAAGGAGTCCTCTGCATCCTGGTCTCGCTTCTATGTCAGCGTCAAAGAGCAGAATGATGATGGATGACAATGTTTCGTTCCTTAGGGTCGGTGATTCCGACCTCCTGCCAGTTCTTCAAGCCATTTTTGTATCTGTACCTTCCTGGGTCCGGGCCGAGCAAGGGTCAGTGCGCGGCCCAAATGCGTTTGCGCTTCCTGGGTTCTCCCGAGTTCCATAAATGAGACACCTAATGCGTACTCAGCGTTGGGATGGTTTGAGTCCTTGTCGATAATGCGCAGAAAATAACTCAGAGCCATGTCGGCATTTTCCCTAACGAGTTTTCTGGCAGCTTCCAAGTGAGGATAATCCAATGCAAGGCGAAGTGCCTCCTCGGTCGAACCGGTCTTACGGTAGTTAGCTATCGCCGCCTGAATAGGCTGTTCAGGATGGACGACTTGAGAGAGATACCATGAGAGAAGTTCGTCGGCCGATTTTCCGAACAGGTTTAGGCTAAAGAGCGTGCAATAGGTGACCACTGTGGGCCGAATGCCCTCTTCCTTCATCCGGTTGAACGAAGCCTCTGCCGTCGCGTAGTCGGGACCCTTGGAAATGAGCGCGTTGTAGGTGAAGACGTCGGGCTGAATGCCCTCGTCCTTCATCAGTTTGAGCCAAGCCTCCGCCATAACGTAGTCGGGGGATTTTGATATCAGCGTGTTG
>Ga0315282_10005404_pt1 | contig 21803 bp, 17 predicted proteins | sample YL17G07_20_MG_FD_203693 | JGI IMG/M metagenome (GOLD analysis project Ga0315282, IMG submission 203693) | Sediment microbial communities from Yellowstone Lake, YNP, Wyoming, USA - YL17G07_20 | ecosystem: Environmental > Aquatic > Freshwater > Lake > Sediment | place: USA: Wyoming | collected... | reverse complement strand
TACGACCTGGCCAGCGAGAAGACCCTTGAAGAGCGCGGCTCCATTAAGAACCTCAAGCTGGCCGTCGGCCAGCGGTCCTACAGCCTCGTCCTCCTGCCGCCGGGCTTCCGGAACATCGACGACTCGACCCTCGTCCTCCTCCGCGACTACCTGATGCGCGGCGGAAAGGTCATTTCCTGGCCGGCGCCGCCGGAATACGTCGACGGCAAGGCCACCAACGACATCCGGGTCCTGGCCGCCTCCTACGCCGACAGATGGCTGAACGCCGGCCCGGGCGACGGCTTCGACAAGATCCGCGAGTACGGCTCGCCGCGGATCACCTTCTCCGAGCCCGCGACGCATCCCCTGCTCTTCCACCAGCGCCGGGAATTCTCCGGCGGGCAGTTCGTCTTCCTGGCCAACGTCGATCCCGCCCGTCCGGCCGAAGGGACGGTCAGCCTCGAAGGCGGGAGCGTCGAGGCCTGGAACCTTTTCACGGGAGAGGTGAAGGCCTATCCCTTCTCCCGCCGCAAGGGGAACGTCGAGACGAAGTTCTCCCTGCCGCCCGGCGGCAGCCTCCTGCTGTGCGTCCCGGCCAAGAAGGCGCGGCCGCTCGAGGCTTCCGCCCCGGCGCCCGCCGAAGAGATCCCGGCCGCGGGCGAGGCCGCCGTCGAACGGGCCTCTCCGAACGTCCTGACGATCGACTACTGCGACCTCGTCCTCGGCGGCAAGACGGAGCGGGACCTCTATTTTTATGACGCCCAGATGAAGACTTTCAAGTTCCACGGCCTGCCCAGAAATCCTTGGGACAGCGCCGTCCAGTACAAGACGAACATCCTGGATCTCGACAAGTTCGCGCCCGCCTCGGGCTTCGAGGCCGTCTTCTGGTTCACGGCCGTCAAGGGCGACGCTTTCGATTACGGGACGCTCAAGGCCGTCGTCGAGAGGCCGGAGCTCTACGCCGTGGCCATCAACGGACACGAGGTCAAACCGCTGGCCGGCCAGTGGTGGCTCGACCGGGCCTTCGGCGTCTATCCGATCGGCGACCACGTCGTCGCCGGGAAGAACAGGATCTCGGTCAAGGCCAAGCCGTTCACCATCCATTCGGAGCTCGAGCCGGTCTACATCCTCGGCGATTTCCGGCTGACGCCCGCGCCCAAGGGCTTCGAGTTCAGGCCCCCGGCGGCGCTCAAGCTCGGCCCGTGGGCGGGCCAGGGGATGCCGCTCTACGGAGCGTCCGTCCGCTACCGGAAAACCTTCGACGTCCCGGCGGGCGAGAAGGGGAAGACCCGGTACTTCGTCCGCCTCGGGGAGTGGCGCGGCGCCGCGGCCGAGGTTACCGTCGGCGGCAAGGCCGCCGGCACGATCGCCTTCGCGCCCTTCGAGCTGGACGTCACCGATTTCCTCATCCCCGGGCCCAACGAGATCTCCGTCTCGGTCTGCGGCACCCTCAAGAACACCCTCGGGCCGTTCCACAACAACCCGCCGCTCGGCCGGGCCTGGCCGGGATCCTTCCAGAAGGGGGCCGCCGACGGCTGGCCGCCGGGAGCGTCCTATTCCGTCGTCGACTACGGCCTGTTCGAGGACTTCAAGCTTATGAAGGGGGGCGCCCGATGAGCCGCGCCCTGGGCTTCGACAACGAGCTCTACCTGAAGAAGCAGGAGCAGGCCATCCTCGAGCGGATGGCCAAGTTCGACAACAAGCTTTACCTCGAATTCGGCGGCAAGCTCCTGTTCGACTACCACGCCGCCCGGGTCCTGCCGGGCTACGACCCCAACGTCAAGATGAAGCTCCTGCGCGACCTCCGCAGCCAGGCGGACATCCTCCTCTGCATCTACGCCGGCGACATCGAGCGGAAAAAGGTCCGGGCGGACTTCGGCATCACCTATGACGTCGACGCCCTGAAGCTCATCGACGACCTCAAGGACTGGGGGATCGAGATCCGGGCCGTCGTCATCACCCGGTTCGACAACCAGCCCTCGGCCAGGGTCTTCAAGAACAAGCTCGAGCGGCAGGGGATCCGGGTCTACACCCACCGCTTCACCCGGGGATATCCCACCGACGTCGACATGATCGTCAGCGACGAGGGCTACGGGGCCAACGACTACATCGAGACCGAGCATCCTCTCGTCATCGTCACGGGGCCCGGACCGGGCAGCGGCAAGCTGGCGACCTGCCTGTCCCAGCTCTACCATGATTACCGGCGGGGCCGCGCCTCCGGTTACGCCAAGTTCGAAACGTTCCCCATCTGGAACATGCCCCTCAAGCACCCCGTCAACGTGGCCTACGAGGCGGCGACGGCGGACATCGGCGACTTCAACCTCGTCGATCCGTTCCATCTCGAGGCCTACGGCAAAACGGCGGTCAACTACAACCGGGACGTCGAGGTCTTTCCCGTCCTGCGGCGGATCCTGGAGAAGATCACCGGGGCGCAGTCCCTCTACCTTTCTCCGACGGACATGGGGATGAACGCCGCCGGCTTCGGCATCATGGACGACGCGGTCGTCCGCGCGGCGGCCAAGCAGGAGCTCATCCGCCGCTATTTCCGCTATCAGTGCGAATACATGCTGGGCTTCGTCGAGAAGGAAACGGTCCAGCGGGCCGAGCTCCTGATGAAAGAACTCGGCGTCGTGCCCGAGGACCGGACGACGGTCGGGCCGGCCCGCCGGACGGCGGCCGAGGCCCGGGCGGCCGGCAAGGGGAACAAGGGCGTCTTCGTCGGGGCGGCCATCGAGCTCCCCGACGGCTCGATCGTCACCGGTGGGAACTCGCCCCTCATGCACGCCTCGTCGGCCCTCGTTCTCAACGCGGTCAAGAAGCTGGCCGGCATTCCCGACAACGTTCACCTCCTGTCTCCGGCCACGCTCGAGTCCGTGTCCCAGGTCAAGGAAAAGATCCTGGGGGCCAAATCGGTCAGCCTCGATCTCTCGGAGGTGCTCATCTGCCTGAGCATCAACGCGGCCACGGACGCCACGGCCCGGCGGGCCATCGAGAAGCTGAAGGAGCTGCACGGCTGCGAGGTCCACAGCACGCACATTCCGACGCCGGGCGACGAGGCGGGCCTGCGCCGCTTCGGGATCAACCTGACGAGCGACGCCAATTTCGCGACCAAGAGTCTCTTCGTGAGCTGAAAGGAATCTTCCGAGATGTCGATCTTTTACTGCTATGCCGCGGCGACGGCCGTCTGCCCCCGGAAAGCCATGCAGCGGCTGGCCGGCGAAGCGCATCCCGCCCGGGCCGCGGCCGGCGCCGTCGGTTTCGTCGGCGTCCTGTACGCCGGGGCCTCGATCGCCCTGGCCGCCTGCGGGGCCGTGCCCCTGACGTCCGTCGTCCTTGATATCGCACCGGAGAATTACTATGTCTGGCAGGCGATCTTCGCCCTTCCGTTCGCCTTCCTGGCTTGGGCCGCGGCCGCCTGTCTCGTCCTCCTCATCGTGAAAAAGGAGAAGGGCCGGAAGGCCTTCCAGACCTTCGCCGGCCTGGCCGGGATCGCCGCCGCGGCGACGCTTCTCGTCGCCTGGATCCCGATGGCGGTGGAAACCTTTTTCGTGGTCGCCGGGATGCGCCAGCAGGAGTTCGTCGACATCCTGTCCGCGCCCGGATTCTGGCAATGCCTTTATATCTCGTGCTATATCCTGGCGGCGGCCGCCGCGGTCGTCCTGCTGACGCTGGCCGCGGCCTCCGGACAATTCAAGAAAGGCCGCCGTTTCCGCTCGCTCGTCGCCGGCGTCTTCGCGGCGGCCGTGCTCGCCGGCGGTTTCGCGCTCGTGATCCGCTGAGCCGGCAACCGCACGGCCGGGGGAATCGGAGGAAAAAAGGGGGAACGCCGATGGCTCAGAATCCTCAGGCTTCCCGGAAAGACGAGGTTGTCATCCGGGAATTCATCATGGCCGACTACGACCGGGTCATGGAGATCTGGGCGGCCGGGCGCCTTCCCCTCAAGCAGCAGGGGAGGGATGGCCGGGCGAGCATCGAGAACCAGCTCCGTCGCCCCAATCTCATTTTCCTCGTGGCCGAGGCTGAGGGCCGGGTCATCGGCACCGTGCTGGCGACACACGACGGCCGCAAGGGCTGGATCAATCGCCTGGCGGTCGACGAGTCCTTCCGGAAAAAGGGGCTCGGGCGGCGGCTCGTCCTCGCGGCCGAAGATCGTCTGAAGGCCGAGGGAATGGAGATCTACGCCTGCCTGATCGAGGACTGGAACACGGTTTCCATGGCCGTTTTCGAACGCCTGGGCTACAAGAAGTACCCCGAGATCATCTATTTCGCCAAGCGCAAACACCCAGGCGTCTAGGCGCAGGCTGGCGGGAGGCGGTCACGAAGGAAAGAATCGAGTTGGTCATGGGGGATATCACGAAACTGGAAGTCCACGCCATCGTCAACGCCGCCAACAGGAGCCTGCTCGGCGGCGGAGGCGTGGACGGTGCCATCCATCGGAGGGCGGGACCGCAGCTGCTTGAGGAGTGCCGGCGGCTCGACGGCTGCGAAACCGGACAGGCCAAAATGACCGGGGGCTACAACCTGCCGGCCAGGCATGTCATTCACACCGTGGGCCCGGTCTGGCACGGCGGCGACAGGGGTGAGGAGGCTTTGCTTGAAGCCGCATACGAAAATTCTCTCCGGCTGGCCGAGGAAAACGGCCTCAAGAGCATCGCCTTTCCCAACATCAGCACCGGCGTCTACGGCTTCCCGAAGGTTCGGGCCGCCGCCATCGCCATCCGCACCACCGAGGAGTTCCTCAGCCGTCACCCCGGGATCGAGAGGGTCGTTTTCGTCTGTTTTGACCGGGAAAATTATGATCTCTATGAAGAATTGCTGGCCGGGTGAGGGACGGCTTCAGCCTCGGAACGCCAGGTGGTCGTCGGGCCTTTCTTTTTTTGCATTAATACTATAAAATAACTAGGAATTACGGTTATCGAAGGAGTCCAACACCCATGAAACCGAAAGAGATCGTGCCGGGCGTCCGCTGGGTCGGCGCCGAGGATTGGGACCGAAGACTATTCGATTCTTTGATACCTCTGCCCGACGGGACGAGCTACAACGCCTATCTCATCACCGGCGGGGATAAAACGGCCCTCCTGGATACCGTCGATCCGTCCAAGCTCGCCGTCCTGGAAGACCATCTCCAGGGAGTTTCGAAGATCGACTATCTCATCGCCCACCACGTCGAACAGGATCACGCCGGGTCCATTCCCTGGGCGCTCGAGCGCTACCCCGGCGCCGCGCTGCTGTGCTCGGAGCCGGCCAAGTCCATGCTCATCGACCATCTCCATATCCCCGAGGCCAGGATTCGGACCGTCAAGGACGGCGAGACGCTCTCGCTGGGCGGCAAGACCCTGCGATTCATCTACACGCCCTGGGTCCACTGGCCCGAGACCATGTCCACCTTCCTCGAGGAGGAGGGCATCCTGTTCAGCTGCGACTTCTTCGGCTCGCATGTGGCCTCGTCCGACATCTTCGTCGACGGGGCGGAGTTCGTCTACGAGGAAGCCAAGCGGTATTACGCCGAGATCATGATGCCCTTCCGCAAGATCGTCCGCCAGGACATGAACAAAATCGCCGGCCTGAACATCCGCATGATCGCCCCGAGCCACGGCCCCGTGCACCGCGAGCCCGCCTCCATCATCCAGGCCTATCGCGATTGGACCGACGACATGCCCCACAACACCGTCGCCCTGCCCTGGGTGAGCATGCACGGCTCGACGGCGCTCATGGTCGACCGCCTGGTCGGGGCGCTGACCGAGCGCGGCGTCAAGGTCTTTCCCTTCAACATGGCCACGGCCGACATCGGCAAGGTGGCCATGAGCCTGGTCGACGCGGCGACGATCATCGTCGGGGCGCCCACGGTCCACTTCGGACCCCACCCGGCCCTGCTTTACGCCGTCATCCTGGCCAATGCCCTGCGGCCCAAGGCCCGCTTCGCCTCGATCATCGGCTCCTACGGCTGGGCCGGCAAGATGGTCGATACGATCAAGTCGGGCCTGCCCAACCTCAAGGTCGAGCTGCTCGACCCGGTCATCTGCAAGGGCTTGCCGAGGGAGCAGGATTTCCTGGCCCTGGACAAGCTGGCGGACGCCGTGGCCGCGAAGCACAGGGAACTCGGCTTGAAATGATCTCGAGGGAAACGGCGCGGGGACGATCCCGGGAAAAATCCCGTTTCAGCGCCCCGACCCGCCGGCTTCGCCCCCGGCCAGGATCTCGACGATCCTGACGCTCGCCGCGGGCAGGGGATACCGGCGGACGGAGCGCAGGGATACCCAACGGCGTTCCGGCCCGGCCTCGGGCGCACGGCCCCCGGGCTGGCAGCGGTAGACGTGGAGCGTCACCCGGAATCGGGTGTAGGCGTGCTTCACCGTGGCCAGGAAGCGGACGCCCCTGATTCGGGCGCCCGTCTCCTCCAGGACCTCGCGTCGCAGGGCGGCCTCGCGGCTTTCCCCGCGCTTCCTCTTTCCCCCCGGAAATTCCCAGAGACCGCCGAACAGCCCGTTAGGCGGCCGTTTCTGGATGAGGAAGCGGCCGTCCTTTTCGATGACGGCGACGACGGCCTCGATCTTCTCGGCGGCGCTCTTCCTGGGGCGGGGGATCCTGTCCTGGCGCCCTTCGCGGGCGGCGCGGCAATCGCCGGCGGCCGGACAGTCCCGGCAGAGCGGATTGCGGCTCCGGCAGACCAGGGCGCCGAGCTCCATCATAGCCTGGTTGAAGTCTCCCGGCTCGCGGACGGCGGCGATGAGGGGGCGAAGGCGGGAGAGGAGGGCCTTGTCTTTCGCGGCCGAGGCCTGGCCGCCGAGGCCTAGGATCCTCATAAGGACGCGGCGGACGTTGGCGTCGACGACCGGCAGGGGTCGGCCGTAAGCCAAGCTGAGGACCGCGGCCGTCGTGTACGGGCCAAATCCCGGCAGGCGTCGCAGGACCTTTTCGTCGTCGGGGATGCGGCCGCCGTGGTCGCGGACGAGGGTGGCCGCGGCGCGATGAAGATTCCTCGCCCTCTGATAATACCCGAGGCCCTGCCAGGCGCGTAGGACCTTCGGGAGCGGCGCCCGGGCCAGCGACGGCATGTCCGGGAAGAGACGCAGCCATCTTTCGAAATAGGGCACGACGGTCCGGACGGCCGTCTGCTGGAGCATGATTTCGGAAATCCAGATGCGGTAGGGATCGAAGCCTTCCCGCCAGGGAAGCCGGCGGCGATGTTTTGCGTACCAGGCGAGGAGTCGGCGGGAGAAATCTGGGCCGGGCGGCGACGGCCGCTCCTTTGCCTTCGCCGCGGCGGCCGGACGACTGTTGGTCATGGGCGTCCGCGGGCGCTATTTCTTGGCGTCGGAGGCTGGGACCGGTGCGGTCTTCCAGTCCTTGGCGTCCTTCGGGAAATCCTGGAGGAAGGAGGCGTCGACGCGGAAGAGGTAGTCGAGCTTGGCGTTCTTGACGACAACCTGCTTTTTCTCCGTGTCCTCGGTGCCGAGGAGAAGGGCGGTTTCGACGGGCTTGCCGTCCGCGCCCTTGGTCCGGACGCGAATCTCGGCCCCCGGACGATCGAGTCCATAGGCGGAGAGGCCGGTGGGATTGTCGATGAAGGCCGCGGCCTCGAGCCCTTCGATCCTGCGGATGAAAGCCTCGACTTTGGCGGCGTCCGCGGCGTCCTTGGCGGCCGTGTCAAGGAACCATCCGTCCTGGTCGTTGACCTTCTCGCGCAGGGCCGCGAGCTCGAACGCTCCCTTCTTCACAAAGACCTTGTCCGCCTCCCAGCTCGAAAAAGAGGCCACTTTCTTGTCGCGGAGCTCGTCCGGCTTCTTCTCCAGGTCGGCCAGAAGGGAGCCTTCGAAGGCGACAATCTTGCCGGACTCTGAGTTCATGGCGCACGACTTGTCGCCGACCTTGCCCAGCGAGAAGACGAGGGTCTTCCCGGCGGCGGTCATGGACAGCGTGACCTCGCAGGCGGGCTTGTCCAAGCCCAGCCGCTTGACGTCCGCCGCGCTCTTGTCTTCCGACAGGAACTCCTTGGCCTTGATGGCGGAGATGGAGTCGAGCAGGGATTCGACCTTGATCCTGTCGGCCAGGGCCCGGACCGGGGACTGGAGAAGCCAGCCGTCTCCCTCCCGGACGGCCTCCCAGGAGAGGTCCTTGGCCTTGACGCGGACGGACTTGACCCCGGCCGCCTCGAACTTGAAGATATCTTTGTCCCTGAGGTCGATGAGCTTCTTCTCCAGTGCGCTCTTCAGCGAGCTCGCCAAAAGGACGAGGCGCGGATCGCCGTCGCGCTTGGCGAAAAACGATTGGTCGAGGGGATTCTCCATGCCGATGAGGATCCGCAGCGGCGCACGGCCGTCCTTGAGCCAGAGGGAGATCTCCCGGCCGGGGATGCCGTAGGCTTTAAGGTCGCCGGCGTTTGCCTCGACCACGCGCTCGAAGCGGAGACTCGAGAGGGCCGAGAGGAGTCCCTCGACCTCGGTGGCGTCGGCCCCGGCCTGGAGCGGCGCGGTCAGGCGCCAGGCGCCCTGGGCGTCCTTTTCGAGGGCGATCGTGCCGTCCTCCCGCTTGATCTCGATCTTCCGGACGTCGGCCGAGGCGACGTCGACAAGCTTGCCCTCTTTCTCCTTGACGGCGGCCGCTTTCCTGTCCTTGGACTCGAAGAGGAGGACGACGGCGAGCAGGGCGGCGAAGGCCGCCAGCAGGACGAGGGTCGTCTTGAGCTTCACAGCGACCTCCTCCGCCACCAGATGAAGATGCCGACGCCGAGGACGCCGAGCGGCAGGACATAAAAAACGACGAGACGGATGAGGGACATTTGGACCGGGGTGAGCTGGATCGTGTGGGGCTTCTGGGTCCTGGGCTGGATGGAGATGAGGTCGGATTCCTCGGCCAACCAGTTGGCGATGTTGAGGAAGAAATTGCCGTTGCCCGAGAGGTTGTAATAGCGGTTCTTGGCGAAATCGGAGTCGCCGACGACCGCGATGCGGGCCTCTTTTTCCTCGGCCGTCTTGTCCGCGGCGGGCGCCGTGTCCGGCTTGACCTTGAGAGAGGCCGCGGCGGCCAGGGTGATCGGGCCCTGGCGGTCCTTGTCCGCCCTGAACCGGGCCTGTTTTTCGCTGAGCTCCCGCTCCGACCAGGAATTGGGGCTCGTCTTGGCCAGGGCCGTCAGCGTCTCGCCCTCGGGCTTGGTCTCGCTCGTCTCGACCGACCGGGCGTAGGGATAGAACGTGGCGTAGTTGAACTTGCGGGTGATGGGGTGGTCCTCGTATTGGGTCACGACCGGCATGAAGTAGTCGCCGCCGAGGACCCGGGAGACGGTGTCGATGACGACGTCCTCGTCGAGCTTGAAGCCGTAGCCGGCGAGGAGCGCGGTCAGGCCGGGGATGGGCGTCTGCGGATCGACCATGAAAAGCACCCGGCCGCCGCCCTGGATGTAGGCCTTGACCGTCTGGAGCTCGTCGGGCAGAAGGTCCTTCTGCGGCCCGGGAACGATCAGCAGGGCGCAGTCCTTGGGAAAGCCGGCCGCCAGGGCGAGCGCCTGCTTGTTGACTTCATAGCCGAGCTTCTCGAGCTCCGTCTTGGCCGTCGAGTAGCCGCCGTCCCCGGTTTCGGCCAGCGTGCCTTCGCCGTGGCCTTCGAGGAAACAGATGGTCTTTTTCCGCTCGCGCGTGACCTTGATGAGAGCGTTGGTGATGTCCTCCTCGGACGATCCCGTCGTCCGGCTTTCCCTGCCGCCGGCCTCGAGGATCGTGGTCCCGTCCTGCGTGACGCCGTATTGTTTGACCAGGCCGGGGTTTCGGTCGGGGTCGACGAACTCGTACTTGATCCGGCCGGAGTTGTAGGCGTAGACCTTCAGCAGGTTCTCCAGGGCCGCCCGGTTCTCGGTGCCCGTCCGGAAAAAGGCCTTGAGGGAGATGTCGGTTTTCAGGCTCTTCAAGACCGTCAGCGACTGGTCCGAAAGGCTGTGGACCTTGGCGGCTGTGAAGTCGGCGCGATAGTTGTGCTTGGAAAGGAAATGATTGGCCAGGACGAGGATGGCCAGGACGAGGACGACGCCGAGGAGCATGTTGCTCGAGTAGAGGAACGACCTTCTCCGGAAGCCCTGCTTGAGCGCGGCGCGGTTGATGACGACGTAGGCCGCCAGGGCCAGCAGGCCGGCCAGGCCCAGGCCCGCGATGAGCAGCGTCTTATGGGGCCAGACGAACCACGACGCCAGCGCGGCCAGGATGAAGCCCGTGGCGATGGCGTTGAGGCTTTTTTTGATGATGTCCATGTCTCACCTCCACCGCCGGGACTGGATCCATGAATGGGTCAGGAACAGCCAGAAAAAGCAAAAGCTCAGGAAATAGACGATGTCCTTCGTGTCCAGGACGCCGCTGACCATCTGGCCGAAGTGCGGTACGAAGGAGATGTAATTGTACACGCTCGCCTTCAGGCCGGACGCGCTGTAGGCCGACCAGCTCAGGATGTAGATCAAGAGGTTCGTGCCCATGGCCAGGATGACGGCGACGACCTGGTTCTCGGTCAGGGACGAGAAGAACAGCCCCACGGCCATGAAGGCCGCCCCGAGGAGGAAGAGACCCAGGTAGGCGACGAGGAGCGGCGGGAGCTCCGGATTCCCATAGAGGAAGGTGAAGATCACGGAGACGGCGGTCAGCGCCAGCATGAAGACCAGCATGATCAGCGAGGCCAGGTATTTTCCGGCGATGATCTGGGCGGAGGAGAGGGGAGAGGTGTAGAGGAGTTCCTCCGTCCCGAGCTTTTTTTCCTCGGCGAAAAGCCTCATGGTCAGGGCCGGCAGAAGCAGAAGGAAGAAGATGGTGATGTTCTGGAAGGTGTAGGAGAAAACGAGCTGATTGATGTTGAGTTGCTGGTAATAATAGGGATTCTGGGCCATCTGGAAGCTCTGGTCGTTGAAGGCGCGCAGGATGATGGTGAAAAAATAGCCCCAAATGAAGAGGAAGAGGGCGAAGACGACATAGCCGACGGGCGATCCGAAATACAGCCCGAGCTCCTTTTTCGTTATGGACCAGACGTTTTTCATTGTTCGGACCCTCCCGAAACGATCTTCATGTAGAGGTCCTCGATGTTCATGGCCAGCGGCCTCATTTCGAGGAGGCCGAGGTCCCGGGCGACGGCGAGTTTCGCGACGTCTTCGCGAAGCTCGCGGCCGCGGCCCCACTCGAGGCGGATGCCGTCCGCCTCGGCGGCCGCCGTTTCGACGCCGGCGAGGCCCCGGAACAGGGCCAGCGCCTCGTCGCCGCCCCGCCGGAGCTTGACCACGACGCCGTCCCTGGCGTCCTTGGCCTGGATGGAAGCCGTCAGCTCCTCGAGCGATCCCGAGGCCATCAGCCGGCCCTCGTTGATGATGACGGCCCCGTCGCAGACCTGGGTGACCTCGGCCAGGATGTGGGTGGAGAGGAGGATGGTGTGCTCGCCGCGGAGGCGGCGGATGAGCTCGCGGATCTCCCGGATCTGGGCGGGATCGAGGCCGATGGTGGGTTCGTCCAGGATGAGGACCTGGGGGTCGTGGATCATTGCCTGGGCGACGCCGACGCGCTGCTTGTAGCCGCGGGAGATGTTCTTGATGAGGCGCCCGCGGACGGTTTCGAGCGCCGCCGACTCCAGGACCTTGGCCACGGCCGCCTTCCGTTTCGCGGCCGAAACCTGCTTGATCTCGGCCACGAATCGCAGGTAGCCCTCGACCGTCATCTCGGGGTAGAGGGGGACGATCTCGGGCAGGTAGCCGATGGCCTTCTTGATTTCGTTGGGCTGTTCGAAGACGTCGAAGCCGGCCACCGAGGCCCGGCCGCTCGTCGCCGGCAGGTAGCCGGTCAGGATCCGCATGGTGGTCGTCTTGCCGGCCGCATTCGGACCCAGGAGCCCCCAGATTTTGCCTTTCTCGACCCTGAAGCTCAGGTTCCTGACGGCCGTCAGTTCACCGTACTTCTTGGTGAGGTCTTGAACTTCGATCATGCATACCTCCGTCTCAAGATGAGGAACTTGAGGTCGGCTCCGAGAGTTGCGTCACATGCGCTCGGGCAGGGGAATGCCCATGAGCGCCAGCGCGCTCTTGAGCTGCTCCTTGATGTATCGGATGGTCAGGAGCCGGACGGCCCTGACCTCCTTGTTCTCTTCGGAGAGGATGGAGTATTGATGATAATAGGTGTTGAACTTCTGGCTGAGGTTGAAGGCGAACTTGGCCAGGTGCGAGAACTCGAGCGACTTGGCCGAGCGGAGGACCTCCTCCTCGAGCTGGGAGGCGTAGAGGACGAGGTCCCAGAAGTCGGCCTGTTCCTTGGCGGCGAGCCCGCCCAGGCCGACCACCGGCCCGGCCGACCGCAGGACGTCCTCCTCGGTCGTGCCCTCGCGCTCCCGGAGCTTGCGGAAGATGCTGTTCAGGCGCACGGCCGTGTACTGGAGATACGGTCCGGTCTCGCCCTCGAAGCTCAGGGCCTCCGCGAAGTCGAAGACGATGAGGGAGTTGCGGGCGAACTTGAGCATGAAGTAGCGGAGGGCGCCGGCGGCGATCTCACGGGAGATGCGGGCCTTGTCCTCGGCGGAGAAGCCGGCGTTCCGTTTTTCGATCTCGGCCCGGGCCTTTTCCTCGAGCCGGTCGAGGAGGTCGTCGGCCTTGACGCCGAGCCCCTTGCGTCCCGAGACCTCGAGGAAGGACTTGTCCTTTTCTTCTTCCGAGGCCGTGTAATTGAGCTCCTTCAGGCTGTCGGGGGAGAGGGCGACCATCTCGTAGGAGAAGTGGATCGACTTGGCCGCCTGGGCCTCGTACTTGAGCGAGCGCAGGCCCTGGACGACGACCTTCTGGAGGTAGGACTGCCGGGTGTCGATGACGTTGTAGACGCGGCTGGCCTTGCCGAAGGACGGGCCGCCGGCGTGCGGGGCGTCGGTGGAGATCCAGAGCGTCCGCCCGCCGCTCTCGGCGAACGGCTCGTAGTAGAAATCCCGTCCCAGCAGGCCGAACTTCCACAGCTGGTAGGCGATATCCTTGCCGACGTAGGTGACGGTCGCGTCGGAGCGGACGATGATCTTCTCGCGGTCGTCCTCGTCCTCGAGCCGCATCACCCAGCAGCCTTTGTTCTCGCCCTCCGTGACGTACTCGATGGCCTGCCGCTCCTTGAGAAGGGAGAACGCCTTCTCCCAGAACTTGAGGTGGAGGATGGTGCTCTCGCAGGGGAGCACGTCGTAGGCGATGCCGAGCCTGGCCATGGTCGCCAGGTGGGCCCGAACGATGCGGCGGGAGATGGCGCGGGACATGGCGAATTCGGGGTCCTCGCCGTGCTCGATCTTCTTCAGGACCTCGGCCTTCCGCTTGGCGGCCTCGGGGTGCCCGGCCAGGTAGGCGGAGACGCGGGCGTAGAGATCCCAGCAGTAGTAATCGAATTTTCCCGGGAGCTTGTCGAGGTCGGCCAGCGTCTTGCCCTCGAGCTCCATGAAGCCGAAGACGACATCGACGACCTGGACGCCCGTGTCGTCGATGTAATTCTGGACCTCGACGTTCTCTCCCTTGAAGCGCAGGCACCGGGCCAGCGTATCGCCCAGGCAGGCGTTCCGCAGGTGGCCGATGTGGGCCGCCTTGTTCGGGTTGATGTTCGTGTGCTCGATGATGATCTTCTCTTCCTCGGGCACGAGCCAGGTCCGGCCCATGTCCGCGAGGAGGGCGCCGAAATATTTCTCGCGGTCGAGGAAGAGGTTGATGAAACCGGCCCCCGCGATCTCGATCTTCCGCACGCCGTCGAGCCCGGCGAGAAGCGCGGCGGCCTCCTGGGCGATGAGGCGGGGCGCCTTCTTCAGCTTCTTCGCCAGCTGGAGCGGGAAGGCCAGGGCCAGATCGCCCATCTCCTGGTTCGGGGTCGGGGCGATGTCGAGTTCTTCGAGGGACAGGGGATAGGTCCCGCGGAGTTTCTCGTAAATCGTTTCTTTCAAACGAGTTTTGAAATCAGCCATAATAGGCCATATTATAGCAAAACGCCGAAGCGGACAAGCCCGCATCCGGCGCCGCGGACTCGGGCCGGGAAAACGGCTTTTCGCCACTTGAACGCCGCGGCGGAATGTGATAATTTTTGTCCTCTTTCAAGAAAGGACGGTTCCATGCTAAAGACCCGTTTCAACGAGCTTCATAAGAAACTCGGCGCCAAGATGGTCGAATTCTGCGGCTGGGAAATGCCCATCGAATACAAGGGCATCATCGACGAGCATATGGCCGTCCGGACCAAGGCCGGCCTGTTCGATGTCAGCCACATGGGCGAGGTCCTGGTCACGGGCAAGGACGCCCTGGCTTACGTCCAGTGGCTGACGCCCAACGACGCCGCCCGCCTTCTGCCCGGCCAGGTCCAGTACACGGCCCTGATGACCCCGGAATCGACCTTCGTCGACGACATGCTGGTCTACTGCATCAACCCGCAGGAGTATTTCCTGGTCGTCAACGCGGCCAACGTGACCAAGGATTACGCCTGGATCGCCGGCCACACCAAGGGCTTCGACGTCAAGACCAAGAACCTGAGCGACGGTTACTCGCAGGTCGCCCTCCAGGGGCCGTTGGCGGAGACCATCCTCCAGCCCCTGACCGACATCGGCCTGGCCGCGATGAAGTCGTTCTGGTGGGCCAAGGGCAAGGTGGCCGGCATCGACTGCCTCGTGTCGCGGACGGGATACACCGGAGAGGACGGCTTCGAGATCTATACGACCGCCGCGAATCCCGCCCCCATCTGGACTTCGATCATCGAGAAGGGGACTCCGCTCGGGCTCCTGCCCATCGGCCTCGGCGCCCGCGACACCCTGCGGCTCGAGTCGAAGCTCATGCTCTACGGCAACGACATCTCCGACAAGACGACCGTGCTCGAGGCCGACCTCAAGTGGATCGTCAAGCTCCAGAAAGGCGATTTCCTGGGCAAGCCCGTTATCGAGAGGCAGTTGGCCGAGGGGCTCAAGAGGAAGCTCACGGGCTTCGAGCTCATCGACAGGGGGGTTCCCCGTCCCCATTACCCGGCCTACGTCGGCGGGAAGAAGGTGTCCGAGGTCTGCTCGGGAACCTTCGCTCCCTTCCTGAAAAGGCCCATCGGCCTCGTCTATCTGCCGATCGAGACCACGGCCGTCGGCACGGAATTCGAGATCGGTATCCGGGACAAGATGCTGAAGGCAAAAGTCATCCCCACGCCCTTTTACAAGAGGGCCGGCAAGAAATAAACGGACAGCGCACGCGGGCCGCGGGCCCGCCGGCTGAGTTCACAGAGGAGGTTTCGATGTATCCGAAGGACTTCTATTACACGAAGGAACACGAGTGGATCAAGGTCGAAGGCGATGAAGGCCTCGTCGGCATCACGGATTTCGCCCAGCACCAGCTCGGCGACATCATCTTCGTCGAACTGCCCCAGGTCGGGACCGAGCTCGCCGTCCACCAGGCGATCGGCGTCGTGGAATCGGTCAAGTCCGTGTCCGACGTCTATTCCCCGGTCGCCGGGAAGGTCGTCGCCGTCAACGAGGCCCTGGCCCAGACGGCCGACCTGCTCAACAAGGACCCCCACGGCCAGGGCTGGATCGTCCGCCTGAAGATCAAGGACAAGAAGGCGCTCGAAAGCCTGATGAAGGTCTCCGATTACGAAAAATTCCTCGAAGGCCTGGAAGCCTGATCCGTTTTTCCGGAAATTCGCCGCAAGGTTGAGTCCATGAGCTATCTCTCTCTCAGTGACCAAGACAAGAAGGAGATGCTGGCCGCCGTCGGCATCCGCTCGACGGAGGAACTGTTCGGCTGCGTCCCCAAGACCGTCCGGCTCAAGAAGGACCTGGACCTGCCCGCCCCTCTGGCGGAAATGGACCTCGTCCGGGCCGTCGAAGAAATGGCGGGCCGGAACGCCTGCTCGCACTACCTGTCGTTTCTCGGCGGAGGGGCCTACGACCATTTCATTCCCGCCGTCGTCGATTCGCTGAGCTCGCGGGCCGAATTCGTCAGCCCGTACACGCCCTATCAGCCCGAGGTCAGCCAGGGCACCCTGCAGATCATTTTCGAATTCCAGACGCTCGTCTGCCAGCTCACGGGGCTCGACATCGCCAACGACTCCCTCTACGAGGGCGCGACCGGCGCGGCCGAGGCCGTCCTGATGGCCCACCGGCTGACCAACCGGCCCAAGGTCCTCGTCGCCCGGACGCTCCACCCGCAGTACCGGGAGGTCATCCGGACATACATCAAGAACCTGGGCGTCGAGGCGATCGACGTTCCCTACGGACAGGACGGCCGGGTCGATCCCGCCGCTCTCGCCGCGCTGCTGGACGACCCGGTCGGCGGCGTCGTCTTCCAGTCGCCGAACTACTTCGGTGTCATCGAAGACGTCAAGGCTCTGTCCGAGGCCGCCCACGGCCGCAAGGCCCTGTCCGTGGCCGTCACGGCCGAGGCTCTTTCCCTCGGCCTGCTCGAAGCCCCCGGAAAGCTCGGTGCCGACATCGTGACCGGCGAGGGCCAGTCCTTCGGACTGCCGCTGAGCTTCGGCGGCGCCTACCTCGGCTTCATGGCCTGCCGGAAAGAGTACGTCCGGCAGCTGCCGGGCCGGATCACGGGCCAGACGACGGACGTCGAGGGCCGCCGCGGCTACGTCCTGACCCTGGCCACCCGGGAGCAGCACATCCGCCGGGAGAAGGCCACGTCCAACATCTGCTCGAATGAAGCCCTCTGCGCCCTGCGGGCGACGATCTTCCTGGAGAGCCTGGGCAAGGACGGCCTGAGGCAGATGGCCTGGCAGAACGCCCAGAAGGCGGCCTACGCCCTGGACGTCCTGACCGCCGTCCCCGGCGTCCGGCGGAAGTTCGCCGGCCCCGTCTTCAACGAATTCGTTCTGGAGTTCCCCAAGCCCTGGACCAAGCTCGACGCCGCGTTGAGGGACAAAGGCATCCTCGGCGGCCTCGGGCTCGAAGGCGCCTTCGACGGGCTCAAGAACTGCGCGCTCGTCAGCGTCACGGAGCTCAAGCGGAAAGAGGATATCGATCGCCTGGCCCGGACGCTCAAGGAGGCCCTGTCATGATCAAGGAAATCCGCGAACCGCTCATTTTCGAACTCGGCGCCCCCGGCAAGAAGGCCGACATTCTTCCGGCCCTCGATGTCCCGGAGAAGAAGGATCTGCTCCGCGGCGTCGCTCTCCGCGGCGACATCGACGGCTTCCCGGAGGTCTCGGAGCCGGAAGTCGCCCGCCATTTCACGCGCCTGTCGCAAAAAAACTATTGCGTGGACCTCGGGCTCTACCCGCTCGGCTCCTGCACGATGAAATACAATCCCAAGGTCAACGAGCGGCTCTCGGGCCTCCCCGGGCTCGCCGGCTCCCATCCCAACGCTCCCGAGGAGCTCGTTCAGGGCAACCTGGAGATCCTCAGGCGGCTGGAGACCTCCCTCTGCGAAATCGCCGGCATGGACGCCTTCACGCTCCAGCCAGCGGCCGGGGCCCACGGCGAGTTGACCGGCATGATGATCATCCGGGCCGCCCTGGCCGACCGGGGCGATCCCCGCAAGTACGTCCTCATCCCGGACTCGGCCCACGGCACGAATCCCTCCTCGGCCCACATCTGCGGCTACGCGGTCAAGGAGATCAAGTCGAACGAGGACGGGATGATCGACCTCGCCAGCCTCGAACAGGAGATGACCGGGGAAGTGGCGGCGCTCATGGTGACCAACCCCAACACGCTCGGCGTCTTCGAGAGCGACATCTGCCGGGTCGCCGAGATCGTCCACGCCAAGGGCGGTCTCGTCTACATGGACGGGGCCAACATGAACGCCCTGACGGGCATCGTCCGGCCGGGCGACATGGGCGTGGACGTCATGCACATCAACCTCCACAAGACGTTCTCGACTCCGCACGGCGGCGGCGGGCCGGGCTCCGGCCCCGTCGGCGTCAAGAAGGCGCTGGCCGCCTATCTGCCGGCCCCCGTGGTCGTCGAGAATGGCGGGCGGTTCGCCCTCGACCACGACCGGCCCAAGTCGATCGGCCGCGTCCGGAGCTTCAACGGCAATTTCTCGATTATCATCCGGGCGCTGTGCTATATCATGAGCCTCGGGCCCAAGGGCGTCCGCGAGATCGCCGAGTACGCCGTGCTCAACGCCAACTACATCCGCAAGCGGCTGGAAGGCGTGTACCATCTGAAGTACGGCGCCGCCTCCATGCACGAGTGCGTTTTCTCGGACAAGTTCCAGAAGGATTTCGGCGTCACGAACCTGGATATCGCCAAGCGCCTGATCGACTACGGCGTCCATCCGCCGACCATGTCCTTCCCCCTCATCGTCCACGGCGCGCTGATGATCGAGCCGACTGAAACGGAAAGCAAGCGCGACCTCGACCACTTCGTCGAGGCCATGCTGACCATCGCCCGAGAGGCGAAGGAGAATCCGGACCTGCTGAAGTCCGCCCCGCACGTCACGTACGTCCGGAGGCTGGACGAGGTGGCGGCGGCCAAGACGCCCATCCTCAAGTGGGAGAAGAAGAACTGACGATGTCCCTGCAAAACCTGATTCTCGGCCTGCACTCGTTCTGGGCGGGCCAGGGCTGTTACCTGGCCCAGACCTACGACGTCGAGGTGGGCGCCGGGACGATGACTCCCGACACCTTTTTTCGCGTCCTGGACAACCGGCCCTGGAAGGTCGGCTACGTCCAGCCCTCGCGGCGGCCGACGGACGGCCGCTACGGCGAGAATCCCAACCGGGTCCAGAAACATTTCCAGTACCAGGTCATCATGAAGCCGTCCCCGGACGCGATCCAGGACATCTACGTCCAGAGCCTCGCCTCCCTGGGGATCGAGCTCAAGGACCACGACCTCCGCTTCGACGAGGACAACTGGGAATCGCCGACCATCGGGGCCTGGGGCGTGGGCTGGCAGGTCCTGCTCGACGGGCTCGAGATCACCCAGTTCACCTATTTCCAACAGTGCGGCGGGATCGAGCTCGCGCCCGTCCCGGTCGAGATCACCTACGGCCTCGAGCGCCTGGAGATGTTCCTGGAGGGCAAGGACGACATCTACGATCTCGACTGGTCTTCCGACGTCACCTACCGCGACCTCCGCCTGCGCGAGGAGAAGGAGTTCTCCGAGTACAACTTCAACGCGGCCGACGTCGAGATGCTCCGGCGCGCTTTCCAGGCGTCGGAGAAGGAGGCGGGCCGGCTGGTCCAGAAGAACCTCCTGCTCCCGGCCTACGACATGTGCCTCAAGTGCTCGCACGCCTTCAACCTGCTGGATTCGCGGCGGGCGATCAGCGTCACCGAGCGGGTCAAGATGATCGGCGCGATCCGGGCCCTCGTCAACGAGATCGCCCGGCGCTTCACGTCGGCGGGGGCGAAGGGGGAGGGGGCCTGATGGAATTCCTGCTGGAACTTCTGACGGAGGAACTTCCCGCCTCCCATATCCGCGCGGCCCGGGAGCAGCTCGAGGCGAAATTCCGCCAGGAGCTCGAGGCCGCCAGGATCGATGTCGCCGCCTTGAAGACCCTGGCCACGCCCCGGCGGCTGATCGTCGTCGGCGACCTCGCGGCGGGGCAGGAGGACCGCGAGGCTCTCGTCACCGGCCCGCCGAAGTCCGTGGGCATCGCCCCCGACGGGACGTTCACCCAGGCGGCCAAGGGGTTCGCCCGCTCCCAGGGGATAGCGGAGACCGTCCTCGAGGTGGTCACGACGGCCAAGGGCGAATACCTGGGATACAAGAAGAAATCCGTGGGGACTCCGACGCGCGAGATCCTGGCGGGCATCGTGCCCCGCATCCTCGGCTCTCTCGCTTTCCCCAAGATGATGCGCTGGGGGGCGAGTTCCTTCCGTTTCTCGCGGCCCATCCACGGCCTGCTCTGCCTCTTCGACGGCCGGGTCGTGGGCGCCGTCTTCGAGGGATTCGCGGCGACCGATGGCACCGTCGGCCACAGGATCCTCGCGCCGGCGCCCATCAAGGCCCGCGGCTTCGAGGAGTACCGGACGGCCCTGGCCTCGAGCTGCGTCATCGTGGACGGGGCGGAGCGCAGGGCGGCGATCGAGTCCCAGATCGCGGACAGGCTCAAACCGCTCGAGGCCGAGATCTATCCGGACGCCGAGCTCCTCGGGGAGCTGACGGACAACGTGGAGCACCCCCTTGTCGTCCTGGGCGGCTTTCCCGAAAGCTTCCTGAGCCTGCCGATCGAGGTGCTGTCCACGGCCATGCGGAAGCACCAGAAGTCCTTTTCGGTCGTCCGGGACGGCAAGCAGCTGCCATATTTCCTCGCCGTCGCCGACGCCGTGGCCGATCCCAAGGGCCTCATCCGCAGCGGGAACGAGCGCGTCCTCAGGGCCAGGCTCGAGGACGCCAGGTTCTTTTGGGAGGAGGATCGCAAGGTCCCGCTGGCCGACCGGGCGGCCGGGCTGCGGAACGTCGTCTTCCAGGAGAAGCTCGGCAGCTACGAGGATAAGGCCCAGAGGCTGAAGAAGATCGTCTCCTACCTATGCGGCAAGCTGGACGCGGATAAGGTCAAGAAGGACGTCGCGGAAGCCGCCGGGCTCTGCAAGGCCGACCTCCTGACGGAGATGGTCAAGGAGTTCTCCAGCCTGCAGGGCGTCATGGGCGGCCTCTACGCCCGCGAGGAAGGCTATCCCGCGGCGGTCCATCGGGCGATCTACGAACAGTACCAGCCGGCGGGCCTGGACGACGATTCCCCCCGGTCCCTCGCGGGCGCGATCCTGTCGCTCGCCGACAAGCTCGATTCCATCGTCGGGGTCGTCGGCGTGGGGATCAAGGTCAGCGGCTCCAGCGATCCGTTCGGACTCCGCCGGAACGCCCACGGCGTCTGCAAGATCATCCTGGACAAGAAGTTCCGCTTCTCGTTTCCTCTCCTCATCGATAAGGTCATCGCCGCGTACGGCGACAGGCTCACGGTCAAGCGGGAGGCTGTCAAGTCCTACGTTCTCGAATTTTTCACGGAGCGCCTGCGCTTCATCCTGGAAAAACAGGGCTTCCGCTACGATATCGTCGGCGCCGCGCTGGGCGCGGGCATCGGCCATGTCCAGGACGTCCTCCTGCGAGTCAAGGCGCTCGACTCCCTCACGGCCAGCCCGCAGTTCGAGCCCTTCATCCTCATGGCCAAGCGGATCAACAACATCCTCCGGGACCAGCCGGCGGCCAAGCTCAACCCAGACCTGTTCACGGAGAAGGAGGAGCGGGATCTCTACTCGGCCTTCTCCATCATCGAGGGGAACGTCGCGCCGATCGTCGAGCGGGGGGATTTCACCCGGGCCCAGGGCATCATCTTCAAGCTCCAGCCCGTTCTCAACGCGTTCTTCGAGCGCGTCCTGGTCATGGCGGAGGAGAAGAGGCTGAGGCAGAACCGTCTGGGCCTTCTTCAGGCCGTCAACAGGATGCTGTCCATCATGGCCGACTATTCGCAGGTCGTGGTGGAAGGCGAGAGGGCGGGGAAGCCGGGCTCTTCGCGCTAAATACTGAATTCGCTGGATTTGTCGGAGCCCTCGCCGTTGGTCGGCTCGCTGAACTTCTGCTCGAGGGCGATGATCTTCACCAGGATGCCGGGATAGTTCTGGCCTTTCTCTTCGCCGTAGGCATTGAACTGGATGCCAGCCTGGTATTTATAGCTCTTGCCGGGGTTGAAGGAGGACCAGCGAACCCGGCCCTTAAGGACGAGGGGGATCCTTTCCCCCGGGACGGAGATCTGGAGGACGACCTTGGACTTGAACTTCAGGGGCTTCTGGGTCAGGAACCGGACGCCTCCCCGGCTGATATCAAGGACGGGGCAAAATTCGTTATCGAAGCTCGTTTGGGTCGAGAACAGTTTTTCCCTGCGGTAGGAGATCGTCGCTCCCGGGATCTTGAAACGCTGGCATAACCGCCTTTCGATCCCCTTATCT
>Ga0315282_10005403_pt1 | contig 21806 bp, 21 predicted proteins | sample YL17G07_20_MG_FD_203693 | JGI IMG/M metagenome (GOLD analysis project Ga0315282, IMG submission 203693) | Sediment microbial communities from Yellowstone Lake, YNP, Wyoming, USA - YL17G07_20 | ecosystem: Environmental > Aquatic > Freshwater > Lake > Sediment | place: USA: Wyoming | collected... | reverse complement strand
TTCCAATTCCGTCTCAGGAGGTTCTTCACCCCTTCGGATGTACTGAAGAGTATGCACTGAAGAGTGTGGTGAACTCCCGGATTTAGGGATGTGAGCGTGCATACGCACACTCACATCCCTAAATCCGGGGCCTTTCACCATATATCCCAATGCCCGAGTTCGGGTTATTAAAAGTGTATAATTTCATTCAATACTATGAATTTAATCGAGCGCATGCCAATAGAAACTTTTCCAGATGTGCTCGGTGGAGTATGATTTGTGATTCCAGGTGTAATCGATGAATCAATTCCTGACTACCGAAACCCTGATTATCGAGCTTCTGCTCGTTGCTTCCCTGGTCGCCATTGTCGTCCGGCGGCTGCATGTACCATATACGGTGGCGCTGGTGGTGGTTGGGCTGCTGTTGACAAATCTATCTACAATAAATGTAGAACTGACGCCTGAATTAATCCTGGGGTTATTTGTCCCTCCGCTGGTGTTTGAAGCGGCTTTTCATCTCAACTTCTCCGAGTTGCGCCGGAACCTGACCACGATCCTGGTGCTGGCTGTTCCGGGTGTAATCTTAACCACCCTGATCGTAGGAGGGCTGTTGTCTTTTGCGACCTCGCTCAGCCTGCTGCCGGCGTTGGTCTTTGGCGCTCTGATTGCAGCTACCGATCCTGTTGCAGTGGTAGCCTTGTTTCGCCTGTTAGGGGTACCCAAAAGGCTGGCGGTCCTGGTTGAGGGGGAAAGTTTACTCAATGACGGGACGGCTTTGGTGCTGTTTAACTTGATGTTAGCCGTAGCGATCACCGGCCAATTTAATCTGTTGAACAACCTGGCTGACTTCGTAAGGGTATCAGCAGGCGGGGTCGTAATCGGGCTGGTGCTGGGTTGGGCAATCTCGCGCCTGATTGCCCGCATTGACGATTACCTCATCGAAATCACTCTGACAACGGTGCTCGCTTATGGGGCATACTTGCTGGCTGAGCAGCTTCATTTCAGCGGGGTGCTGGCAGTAGTTTCGGCCGGATTGATCACCGGGAGCATGGGGCCACAGGGAATGAGCCCTACCACGCGCATTGTGTTATATAACTTTTGGGAATACATCACCTTCCTGGTAAATTCGCTGGTCTTCTTATTGATTGGAATGCAGGTTGATATACCTGCTTTGCTGGGCGCATGGCAGCCAATCCTGTGGGCGATTGGGGCAGTGCTCCTTGCGCGTATGGTGGTTGTTTATGGGTTGAGCTGGGTCACCGGACGCCTGGCCGAACCGGTCTCCTGGCGCTGGCGACATATCCTGGCCTGGGGCGGGCTGCGCGGCGCCCTCAGCCTGGCGTTGGCGCTCAGTCTGCCTGTCACATTTGGCCCGGACCGTATTTTGTTGCGCACAATGGCTTTTGGGGTGGCGTTGTTCACACTGCTTGTGCAGGCCACGACCATGAATTCGCTGGTCCGCAGGTTGAAGATAATTACTATTGACCCGGCCCAGGTTGATTACAAACAGCGTCATGCCCGGTTGACGGCGCTTCGTTCCGCCGAAGCACACATCGAAAGCCGCTACCGAGAGGGACTGGTTTCCGCCCCAGTGTGGGAGAAGCTCAAGCCAAAATTGCAGGAACAAACCGCGCTGCTGGCCGATGCCGTGCGGGAACTCCTCCGGGTGGAACCTGCGCTGGAGTCTGAAGAACTAGATACCACCCGGCGCGAAATTTTACGCGCCCAGCGTTCCGCCTACCTGGGAATGCGCGGGGATGGCGTCATCTCTGAAGAGATATATGAGAACCTGTCGGCCGAGGTGGATGCTGCGTTGGAGGAAGGCGGTGGGCCATTCTGGTTCGTACCGCAGGACTCACTCCCGCATAGGCTAAAAGATGGTATTACCGGGAACGCAGATGTCGAAGAAATACGAATCGAGTCTGGAGCGACCTGTGATGGAATGCAGGTGAAGGATGTGCCATGGCCGGAACATTTCGTCATCGCCAGCTTACGGCGAGGTACTCATTTGATTATTCCAATGGGCGATACAGTCCTATGCGCTGGAGATATCCTGACGATGGTCGGCGAAGCTGTCACACTCCGTGAAGCCCGGCGGTTATGCCAGAAGGGCCAATAATAGGCCAGTGTCAAATAACATTGTTTATGGGCAATAAATAAAGCCATGCGCCGATTATGAGCTGGGCTCGTGAAAATGCTCAAGCTCAAGATCCAAGATCTTTTGAACGTCCAAAAGTCATGAAGCCATCCTCTCGTCATGTCATCTGTATTAGGATGGAGGAGAACCTATGATCTTCGTCGCTGCTTATAACAAAGACATCACCATCGTTACCGACGGCAAGAACTACGGTGAGGCTCATAGAAGCCCTTCCGATCCACCCAGTATCCAGCGAGAGATCGGCGCGGCTGCCCTGCGCATGTACACCAACTGGTCCGAGCAGATCCTCCAGATGTACGGCTATCCGTCATACTGCATTGCACGGATCGACAACGCAATCTTCGTGGAGCTGGCTGGTCGAGCCTATTTCGAGGCCGGGCTTCTCAACCGCGCAGGGCTGTGGAAAACGGTCTCCGACTTCTCTGAGCCGCTGCACTTCGATATTGTTGCTTACGCAACCAACTTCAACGAGATCATCCGGCATATGAGGGAACTTTCCGGCGCCGAAAACTTTGTTTTATGAAGAAGAGATAATTATTAGCAGGAGGATGGAGATAGTGACGCTCACAAACCTATGGTGGGGAAAACTGTAAATAAATGGCAGAGTAAAGATGCGATTCCCGAACATTCACTGCATACCTCCAGTTCTACCTGACGGGAGAACCCTTTGTCCTTCCCATCCAATTCAGATCATCGAACACGCCAAAGTGTTCACGGAAGATGCGGTAGTAAAGCAGTTCCTCTTTCGTATTCAACTTCCAACCATTAGGCAGGTATCGTTCCTGTACAAAATCAACATTGCTGATCTTCTTTTCGGCATGCTGCGCTAACACGTCTTCTACCCCCGCCCCTTGCCAGAACTTGGCTTTGGGACGATTCAGTACAGATTCGGGCATTTTGCCGGTCATTGCTTGACGTAAGATCCACTTCTCCACCCCGTTGTGTAATTTGTACTCTGTCGGAATCCGCATTGCATAATCCATTACCTCTGGATCAAGAAAGACCACATGCGCCACAGTGCCATGCGCCGATGCGCAGCGATCCACCCGTTGCAGAGCTGTGTTATGAAGGCGCGAAGTGATATCAATCAGTTCATCTGACAGATCGGCTGGATCCAGCGATTTGAGATAATCGTATCCGGCAAACAATTCGTCGCCGCCTTCGCCCGAGAACACCGCGGGCGCGTAATCGGCGGCAAGTTGAGCAACCAGGTAATTCATAATACTGGAACGCACCAGCCAGGCATCGAACGACTCCAGGTGATAGATGACTTCTGGTAGAACAGCCAGCAAGCCTTCAACTTCCACTGTGCGAACATGATGCTCCGACTGAATGAACTCTGCAACGATCTGGGCATATGCAACATCTGGAGCGCCCGGCAGTCCGGCGGTGAAGGTGTGAAATGGATGAGAGTACCGTCTGGCCAGGGTTGCCAGCACGCTGGAATCCAAACCGCCCGACAGCCAGGCGCCCACATTTCCAATATTGGAGCATTTTTCCACGGCAGTTTCCAGCCTCTGAAGTAGTTCTTGTGCAATCATTTCAGGTGCATCTTTAAGCACGGGCAACTTGTCAAGCCGAAAATATGCTTCCATGTGCTGGCCATCAAATGTATTTCCAGGCGGAAGCTCATGCACGTCACGAGTAACTTCCAACAATCCTTTGACCTCGGAAGCAAAGCAAAGCAATCCATCCTTTGTCCACCCGTAGTACAGCGGAGCCACACCCAAGGGATCGCGTTTTAGCATCAAATCGTTTCCCTGTACGAGGGCGAAATGCCCACTTCCCGCATCATCCCGGGCAATGTGTGAATTTTGTAGATGTTTGGAGGCCGCGGACTGGTAATCCGGCCAGGCGACCCCCATTGTAACTAAAGCCGTTTCAATGATTTCTGTGGTGTGGCCGCGATGGACAATCTTATCAAGCATACTTTTTACCTCGGTTTGTTTACCCGGGTGTGCAATTCCTGCAACTCCAGACATCTATTTTCTCCTTTTATCTGTTTAGGTGCTCTGCCGTATCGACCACGCTCAGGTCGTGGAAGTTTTCCTGGCAGAGGACCGAAGAGGTGCGCAGCAGCCCCACCAGGCGTCCGGCCTATTCGACCAGGGGTAGTGACCCAAAGTGGTGTCTGGCAAGCAGGGCGGCGGATTCACCAATGCTGGCGCTGGCAGAGACCGAGATCACGTTCTTTTTCATGCAATCGACGATTCTCGGGGCAGAACTCATGGGTTTCCTTTCAAACAGGCGGGCTGTCTGTGTTTATTCATTTTCGGAGCACCTGGTTGCGTTGTGCCGCCAGGTTGACAAGCAGGCTGCCAAATTGACCATAAGAGTATCCAATTTTTTCTGCACCCAAAACCAGGCTGGTTTCAGGGCCGATATCCGCATTATGGTTTACATCCAAAACGTAAAAAATCCCATCCTGCAAGCGGATATCCATGCGGGCGTAATCACGGCAGTCCGTCGCAAAATAAGCCTGAGCAACAACGTCATTCAGTGCGCTTTGATCGGTCTGGCTAAGGTCGCAAGTCATCCTGGGCGCGGTCAGGCGATAGGCCAAAGAAGTCTTATCAAAGTTGGATTCATAAGTGCACAACCGGTCTTGAACATCGCTAAAGCCCGAATAATCGATCTCCCCTGGCGGCAAGACGTGTAGCGTGTCATTGCCGAGCACACCGACATGGAATTCGCGGCCGTCGATAAAATCCTCGACAATGGCTGGCTGTTGAAAGTCATCCAATACGAAATTCACCCGCTGCGCCAGCTCAGCGGGTGTTTGCACAACGGCTTCGCGCGTGATGCCATAGCTGCAATGTTCAAACGCCGGTTTGACAATGGCTGGAAACCGCTCCCAGGTTATGGTCTGGGCAGAGGCGAACACATTCCAGTTGGGGGTTGGAATTCCGGCCCTTTCCAGGCGTCGTTTGATTCTGCGTTTATCCTGGCTGAGGGTCAGCGCGTTAAAATCTGCGCCTGTATAGGTGAACCCGAGCATTTCCAGCTTTTTGGCAGCCAGGGCGCAGCTATGCGGGATTCCTGGAATATCTTCACACCAGTTGAACACGATGATCTCTTCCGGGTCATGTTTTTGCAGTAAAGCAGTCAGGTCACTGGTTTCCAGGATGGCGCTGATCATTGGGTGCCCGAGGGCTTTCAAGGCATCGGTCAGTACCTGCGCCAATTCCAGGCGCTCACGAATATCATCCTGCGGCCATTCCGGATCCACATTGTAAAGTATCAGGATGGGCAGATCAGTTCTGCAGACAAGGTTCCACAAAGAGCCGTTCATTCAAACACGCCTTCATTGACATAGCGAGTAAGTTCACCCACACTAAGGTTGTTGATGCCCAGTTTGTCGAGAGTACGCCCGCGCCGCCAGTAATCGGTGCGGTGGATGATGCACGCCAACCGGATCATCGCATCCATGCCGTGTACCGATACGCCGTACCGTTCTCCCAGCGCGGCGATGGGCACCAGACTCATGGGCACGTCTTCAAAAATGTAACGGTGGTTGAGAGTGGGCGGGGCCTTGATGCCGTAATAGCCGGGCTGGTTATGGATGGCCTCAAGCAGGTCTTCACCGGTCGTGTCATAGGCCAGCTTGAGCCACTCGAGCGCCGTGCGACCACGGATACCAAGTGAAGAAGCCACGGTAACGCGCTCGCGGTCGAGCGCCTCGAGCACGCGCGCCACCGAGGGGGTGACACCATCGATGTAGAACTGGTAATCGCCGTGCGTAGATTCAATCCAGCCAGCATTGAGCATCGTCAACGCCGGATGGAAGATGGCGCCCATGTTGTTCAGGCCGGTTTGTAGTACGTTACCGCCGTCGATGAATTGCGGGTAGGCCTTGTGGATTCCATCCAGTACCAGGCGGTTGCGCGTGGCCGGCAGGGCGGCCAGCGGCACGGCCTCTTTGATGCGGAAGATGCGAGACTGGGCCGGCCCGTCGCTACGCGATGCGTAAATGAAAGTTTCCGCTTCAGACACGGTTACGTCCGCCTGGCAGTTCTGGTCGCGCAGCACCTTGGCGAATTCAATCGCCCCGCAGGTGCGCCCAGGGTGCAGCAATACAATTTGCCCATCGGTTAGGTGCGGCGCGCAGGCTTTGGCTACATCGGCGTGCGCCGAAGAGGGCACCACCACCATGATCATCTCAGCCTGCGCCAGAGCTTCTGCGATGGATGACGTGACGCATTCGAGCTTGCCAAACCCACGCGGACCGCCTTCGTAGCTTTCCAGGTCGATCCCTTGCAGCTCTTTGATGGCAGCGATGTGCTCAGGGGTGCGGTTATACAGCGTGGTTGGGAAGCCCATCAAAGCCAGGTGCGCGGCCATGGCCTTGCCGCCGTGCCCGGCACCGATGATGGTATATCTTATCTTGTCAGTCATTTGGTTACCCTCCGGTTTGAAAAAAATGCTTCCAGACGGACTATCTCGGGTAAAGGGTTACCATCTGGTTGGACGGCCAGGCAGGCGCCGTTGACGATGCGGGTGGCAATCTGTCCCCGCCCGTAGGGGTTATTGCGTAGCTGTGGCGCATCCAGTATGCCCAGCGTCACCGCTTTTGCCAGGGTGGCGGCGTCGCTTTGCGGGTCGGGAGTGTCTGGCGAGGCAACGGAGCGGATGGCCTGCAGTGTGATCTGCGCTTCGGCTGTCAACTCCTGCGCCCGGCGCTGGACAGCCGGATCGGCGGTCATATCCGGTGCACCCTGCAAAAAGTTGGCAATCGCCCGCCGCGCCAGTTGGCAGGATTCGATCACCTCTTTGGCAGTGGCGGCATGGTGGGCTTCAGTGTAGCCAACGACGTGGACGATGTGCGGGCGCAGGGCCATTTGCAGGTACACGCTGGTTGCCAGGTGTGCCCGGGCGGCATCCGGGTCGAGCGGGTAGCTCAACAGTCCGGTGCGGGTCTGCATCCAGATGCGAAAATTGGGACCTGCCAGGGGTTCGATCAACCGCAGTACGGCCAGCATCTTTGCCAGGTCCATTGCGTCTGAATGTCCCGGCGGGCTGTTAAACATGAGCTGAGCAATGTAATCCTTGACGCCAAAGGTTCTGGCGTTATAGGCCGCCAGGTAGGCAGTGACCACAAACACCACATCGGGGGCGTCGCGCATGCCCCAGTGGTGCGGTTCGTTCAACTCTACCGGAATGCCGCGCTGGCCATACCAGGCCATTACCTGCTGGTGTTCGCGGATCGAGCCTTCCAGGTCCCAAGGCCCGCGTCCGTCCATCTGGTTGAACCAGAAAAGGGGAATGGCGCACCAGGCGATGTTGATCGTGTCGACGTACATCTCCGCCAGGGCGATAAAGTCATCCGTGCCCGAATAGGTGCGCAGAAGAGGGAAATTTCCACGCCGGCTGTCCTGATAGAGGGCGCGGTAATCTTCTGCAGAACGCACAGGTACACCCCCGGCGCCCTTGCGGCGCGGGTTCTGCCGTTCCGGGTGGAAAAAGTTTTCCTGCGCATCCTGGTCGATCCCCAGCGAGATGACATCCAAAACACGTGCCGCAGCGATATCCTGAACGCCTGCCAGCGTGGCTGCCATAGTGGGCAGACCAAAGTGATGGCGCAGCAAGGGAAAGGGGTCTTTCCATTGGATGCGGGTGATGGTGGACTGGGGATAATCGCTTTCGACCCGGTCCGAGAGCCTCTGACCTTTGAGATATGCTAGCACCTCTTCGGGTGCCTCGCTACCGTCAAAGGTGCGTTCGAAGAAGCCCAACTGTCGCGCTTTTTCCGCCACCGGCGGTGTACCGCCAAAAGCAAAGCGCACTCCCTGGCTGCGCAGCTCGTCGGCGGCTTCGGCAAATTCGCCCAGCAAGCGCTCACCGGTTTCAGGCGTCAGGCGGTAACTGACGCCCACCAGATCGGCTTTTTCAGTCCTGGCGACCGCGAGGATCTTTTCGATTGGCACCGCCGGTCCCAGGAACACCGTTCGCCAGCCGGCGGCTTCGGCCAGGCGCAGAAAGTTCGTAATACCGGCAACGTGAACACACTCCCCCAATGCGGCTGCGATGACCGTTTTTGACATGAACACCTCCTGTAAAAAGAGCGGCTCTTCAGCCGCTCTAGATGGGAAATCCTGCAGGGAGGGGTCACGCTTCAATTAAATCACGCTCCTCCCATGTTGCAGCAGGTCCGAAGAAATGGCTGAAACTTCAGCAGGTATGATATGGCAAACCTGTTTAAGTTTTTGATGCAACATTTCAGGCGGGTCTGGAATCCAGATCATGCGCGGTTCTGCCAGTATTCTATTCGCTGTAGGGGTCATCTTTTTAATAGGCCGTTGGAGAACGTGATAACTTGGGTTAATCGAACGCGGACTGGTGGATGGCATCGCCAGAAGCACAACGCAGCCCATTCGCCAAAATGTTTGGCAATATTATAAACGATCCTTTCAAAAACTACAACCGCATGAACGATTGTTCTTTCGGCGTAACCAAGTGTATAATACATTCATCAAAACGTTTTGGGGAGGATATGCCAGTTACGATCCGTAATTGTGCAATAAATTTAATCCCTTCATTACCACCATTACACGTGCCAGGAATGGTTATGATGACGTGGCGGATGACACCCGCAAACTTGGGGGTGAACGTGTACAACAATTGGACTGTGCACCCAACCACGCCGCGCCCAACTGCGCAACCAGCACACCAACACTATCTATAAATAAACTCGCGATGACTTTTATCCATTCCCAATTTCATTCTTGGAGGTGAAGCCATGTTTCTGCATCGCGCCGATCAACGCACCCGGGCAGGCGCCGGTATCCTGGCATTTGCGCTTGCTTTTATGGCTCAATATTTACTTACGGGTGAAATTTTTACCCATTTTCTCGATTCCAATACATGGGAATGGAAACCGGCCTTTACCTTTGGATCGCTTCTTTTATTTCTATCCATGGTTTGCGCCATCTGGGCATTCCTTCCGATCCCTCCATCGCGAGAGGAGATGAACATCCGTTCCCATCCGGAATCGGACAATATTAACTGGACCTGGACCAAATATGCCTTAATTTGCTATTCCATATCCTCTCTTTTATACCTGATGACAGGGGAAAATATTCTAGCGCAGGGCTTATGGCTGGCTGGCATCTGTTTTCTGGTGATTCCATTATGGCGGCATGCCAGAGCCATCCCCTCAGGAAATCCCATTGACCGCTGGGAATGGGGACTTATCATCCTGATAACTTTAATCGGTTTTGGTCTGCGGTATTGGAATTTATTGGCAATACCCTCTCATGTGGATAATGATATTGCCTTAATTGGAACCTACAGTCTCAAACTAATCCAGAGTAGCAATTATAACTGGATTGGCCCATCAGACTCAGGGGGGCTGTTGTCTTATGATCAGCTCATTGCCTGGAGTATGCGGTTGTTTGGTCAAAACCAATACGGTGTTGTGATGATCTCCGTCATCTTTGGCACCATATCCCTTCTCTTAACTTTTTTAATGGGACGGGAATTGGGAGGTAAGAAAGTTGGCCTGATTGCCATGGCTCTTCTGACCATAGATTATACACATATCCATTTTAGCCGTATTCTTTTTGGCGCCTCAGCCACATTCTTCGCAGTTCTCGCTTCCTACTTTCTCCTACGAGGTTGGCATTCAAAACACCCGGCCTGGTTTGCTCTCTCTGGGGTTTCCATCGGTCTGGGTTTATTGACTTATGAATCTAGCCGTATTTTGCCTGTTATGATCCTGATTCTGATTGTCTGGCAGTGGTTATGGCACCCCATGGATTTTCGAGCCACAATTAAATATTGGCTAATTCTAATTCTTGGCGCGCTCATCGCATTTGGCCCCTATCTGGTTTATACTCTGCAAAATATGACCAGATTTAGCGGAAGAGGCAACGATATTATGCTCTGGAACCCTCAGATTTGGCAGCATGAGATGGACGCCTACCACACCACCAGTGCCATAATGGTAATATGGGAACAAATATGGCGCACCTTTCTAACTTTGCATCTCACAGGCGACAGTAGTCCACATTTCGCAATCCAACGCCCAATGGTCTCACCCCTGACAGCCGCGCTGGTGGTTTTAAGCCTGGCTTATTGCATTCCGCGTTTAAAAAACCTAAAATACTTTTTACTCATCCTTTGGGTTGGGATTGCTTTCATTTTCGGTGGTGTTTTAACCTATGATCCGCCTTTTTGGCCGCACCTTAATATCACCATTCCGGCAATAGTTCTGCTTGCTGCTTTGGGTGCCGATAAACTGACTTATCTTCTGGAACCCCTTTTTAGACGATACGGTCAGGCAATAGTCAATTCTGTTCTTGCAGTTGCCATCATCACCACCGGTTTTCTCAACTGGGATGCTTATTACAATTATGTGAAAGATAATGCCGGTCCAAGGGTCAGGATGTCGCGTTATCTTGCATCTTTACATCCTGGTTATCAGGTTTATCTAATCGATTCGGAGCATAATTGGAATGATTTTATTTTCCAATTCTTCAATCGGGGCACGCCCGGGCAAAATATGGACCCTGAAACCCTAACCACATTACCCCCTGATATCAAACAACCCTCCGTTTTTATTTTGTATCAACATCCAGAACTGTTGCCTTTTTTACAACATCTATACCCCTACGGGATTACTAGCGCCCATGATAATAATGAAAATAATCTTGTCTTTATCTCCTTTGAAGTTGTGCCACCCGGCATAAGCCTTCAACCCAAGACCCCTCCTGTCAATGAATTATCGCTGCCAGGCTGGTGGATCATCATTGCCTTAATTACCATCGGGATTGGCAGTCTGAGTATCAAACTATGGAAACAATATCACACCACATCATCATCATAAAGGTATTCCAAATCACTTTTCCTCTTTTCGTACCGTATTCTCACTCATTATCGTCTAAAAATTAGGTGATCATTTTCTCTGGGCGGAGATAGATTAATAAAATGTCAGAGTGGCATAACCCCTTTGCCACCTCTTTGTTCTAGATGACAAAAAGAAAATTTTTATATATGAAAAGAAAAGCCGGTGACCATTATCAACTATAGGGAATTATTTCCAAGCGTCACATTTTTATTCGCCTTTTGATAAAGGTTATAATATGAATAACTAAAACGTTTTGGGACGCACATGCCATTTACTATTCGTGATCTGGCCAAGAAATTAAATCTCTCCATCACCACGGTCTCACGTTCCTTAGATGGATACAGTGATGTATCTGAAAAAACGCGTGAGCGAGTGATCCATGCTGCTCAAGAAATGGGCTATTCCCCCAGCTCGGCTGCCCGCCTTCCAGGTCAACAAGCTGGTAGATATTTCTGTGATCCACGGTGGTATCGGAACAGTTCTGATCGCCGCCTATGCAGGCAAGCCCATTGTAGGTGTAGGCATGCAGCCCGAGCAGGATGCCAATATTGCTTGCCTGGTCAGAAAAGGTTTCGCGATAAGAGTACCTAAATCTAAGGACCCATCCAAAAAGGTACAGGAGGCCATCCAGCTTTTGCTGCATGATGAAGAAGCAAGAAAGAAAGCAGAAGAATTTTCAAGGGTCATGGAAAAATGGGATGGTCCTTTGATGGCAGCTGAATTACTATTTAAGAAATTTGGAAGCTAACGTGGACGAAAATAGGGTAAAGTCTAGTTGAGTTAGGATGGTGAAATTACATAACAAATAACGTGCACCTAATTTTCGACGTCGAAAACTCCCGTATGCATATCAAAGAAATTACTTGCGCTTGATTTTCCTTCGGAAATATACCTCCGCGTGCAACATGCTAATTGAATTTACGGCGCAGAACGGCTCCCAGCCTTCTATAAGCAGCCTCGGATAATTAGTATCCTGGTAAGCCTGGTCCCCTTTGAGCTTGAAGCCAGGATTAATGAATAGGTTGATATTATTATCCACGCGTATTGTTCGTATCGTATCGGCGAATGAATTTTCACCGAGAGACCGACACAGCAGAGTTCCCGTTGATCAGTCATTGAAGGTGTCCTTTGCTTTATTTGTGATTTCATAATTCAAGGATATTGCGTGAAAGGAAAACAAACAATCCCCTTTTGGGGGATTGTGAGGTTAAAAACGGGGGATAACTTTTTTTATCAGCGGCTCATTTATTTCTGGCATCAACCGCCAATGAGCCTTTCAGGACCTGAAAAGGTATAATAGAATAGATGACCGCGCTGACCATCCGCCTGTTTGGTTACCCCCAATTCCTGGTCGATGACATCCCGGCAAAATTCGAACGCAAAAAGACCCTGGCTCTGGCGGCTTACCTGGCAGTGGAAACCACCCCGGGCAGCTCCGGCTTTGCCCGCGGAACCCTGACCACCCTCCTCTGGCCCGAAGTTCCCCCGGAACAGGCCGGCGCTTACCTGCGCCAGGCGCTGTGGGATTTCGCAAAGTCAGCCGGAGAGGAATGGATCGTTCGCGACAGCGCCTCGATCGGCCTCAACCCGCAGGCCGAGATCCAGGTGGATGTGCTCCACTTTGAAAGCTTGCTGGCCCGCTGGAAAACTGGCATGCAAGAGGATCGCGCTGCCCTCGCTGCCCTCAACGAGCTGACCGGACTCTACCAGGCGGATTTCCTGTCCGGCTTCAGCTTGCGCGACAGCCCGACCTTCGATGACTGGCAGGCGCTCACCAGCGAGACGCTGCGTACCCACCTGCTGCAGGCGCTGGAGGCACTGGTGCACCTGCACTGCCGCGACGGAGAATATGCTGCCGCCGACCCACCTGCCCGCCGCTGGCTGGCGCTCGACCCGCTCAATGAAACCGCTCACCGGGCGGCGATGCTGCTGTACGCCCAAAGCGGCCAGCGCATGACTGCCTTGCGCCAGTATGAAACCTGTCAAAAGCTGCTGCGCGCCGAGCTGGAGTTAGAGCCCGAGTTGGAGACGACCCTGCTCTATCAACGCATCCGTGATGGGGTTATAACTCCAGAACTGTCCAGCCAATCGCCTGAAACGTCGCGGCCCACCGGCACGGTCACCTTCCTTTTCACCGATATCGAAGGCAGCACCCACCTCTGGGAAAGCCATCCGGCGGCCATGCGGCGCGCCCATGCCCGCCACGAAGCCATTTTGCGCCAGGCGATGGCGGCACACGGCGGCTACGTCTATAAAATGATCGGGGATGCCTTCCAGGCCGCCTTCTCCACCCCCGCCGCCGCCTTGCAGGCAGCCCTGGCTGCCCAGCGCGCCCTGCATGCCGAACTGTGGGGCGAAACCGGGGAGCTCAAGGTGCGCATGGCGCTGCACAGCGGCGTGACCGAAGAGCGCGGCGATGATTATGTGGGTCCCACCCTCAACCGCGCCGCCCGCCTGCTGAACGCCGGGCACGGCGGGCAGGTGCTGTTGAACCAGACTTCTTATGAACTGTTGCGCGAGCACCTGCCGGAGGATATTTCGCTGCTCGATCTGGGCGAACACAGCCTGAAAGACCTGCTCAACCCCGAACACATTTACCAGCTCGTCGCGCCCGGTTTGCCGTTGGATTTCCCACCGCTGGTCACCAGCGACCGGCCCATCCTCCATTTACCACCTCAAACCACCCCTTTCATCGGCCGCCAGGCCGAGCTGGCTCAAATTTTGAGCTTGCTGGAAAACCCCGACTGCCGCCTGGTCTCGCTGGCCGGCATCGGCGGCAGCGGCAAGACGCGCCTGGCCATCCAGGCCGCCGGTCAGGCCACATCCTTCCCCCACGGCGTTTATTTTGTCGACCTGGCGACCGCCTCGACCCTCGCCGAAATGGTGTACCGCATCGCCAGCGCGCTGGAACTGGTTTTTTATACCCCGCCTGACGCCAGCTTTTCGCTGCAAAATGCCCAGGCTCAATTGGTCAGCTTCCTGACGGCCAAAAGCGCCCTGCTGCTGCTGGACAATTTTGAACAATTGACCACCCAGGCTGACTTTTTAAGCGAGCTTTTAGCGGCTGCCCCACGCGTCAAACTGATCGTGACCACCCGCCAGCGTCTGGACCTGCCCGGCGAATGGTTCCTGCCGGTCAGTGGATTGGCTTACCCGGGCGCGCAGGAAAGCGAGTTGGCGCCGCAGTTTGCTGCCGTGCAGTTATTTGTGAAAAGCGCCGGGCGCAACATCCCCTTCCAGCCGGCGCCCGCCGATTGGCCGGCCATCGCCCGCATCTGCCAGCTGGTTGAGGGCATTCCCCTGGCGGTGGAAATGGCAGCCGCCTGGGTGAAAATGCTCTCCTGTCCGGAGATTGCCGCCGAAATCGAGCGCGACCTCGATTTTCTCGCCTCTTCCTGGCGCGGCATGCCGCAACGCCACCGTACCTTGCGGGCTGTCTTCGACCTCTCCTGGGATTTGTTATCCGACCAGGAATGCCAAGCTTTTGCGCGTTTATCCGTTTTTCAGGGTACTTTCACCCGCCAGGCGGCGCTCGAAGCCGCCGGCGCGCCGCTGCACCTGCTGGCGGCGTTGTGCGACCATTCCTTCGTGCGACGGGTGTCCTCCGGGCGTTTCGAGATCCACTCACTGATGAAACAGTACGCCGCCGAAAAACTGGCCGCCCAACCCGCCTTGCAAGACGAAGTCCATGCCCGCTACGCTCATTATTATGGTGAATGGCTGGACCAGATGTACCACCAGCTAAAAGGCCCCCAGCAGTTGAGTACCTTATCCTCGCTGCGCGCCGAGGCGCCAGACTTGCTGGGCGCCTGCCACCTGATGCTGCAGCAGCAAGATTTTCCACGCCTGCAGCGCGTGATCATGGCGGTGATCCTGTTCTATGAGATGGACGACCAGCGCGTTCAAATGCAGGCCGTGATCGGGTTATTGGGCAAACTGCTGAGCATACTGAGCCCACTTATCGCCACCCGCCCGCAGACTGCACCGGGCCCGCTGCCCGCCGCCTCCTATCCGGACCTCTATATCCTGACGCTGGCCGCTTTACGCCGTTTTATCGGCAGGGCATCCTCCCAATGGGATGAATCCAATCCCCTCCAGCAAGAAAGCCTGCAAATCGCTCAACAACTACCCGACAGCCAGGCAAAGGCCTTTGCGCTCCTGCTCAATGTTATCGGTCCAGGTATGCTCTCCCCCGCTCAGCGGTCAGAAATAAGCCAGCAGTGTATCGCTTTTTTCGAGACCAGCGGGGATGTATGGGCCACCGCTCTGGCAAAACTGGTGGCTGGGGATAACGACACCTTCGGTGGGGCAGATAGCAGGATGGCACTGGCTGATTACCAGGCCAGCCTGGCGGCATTTACCCGGCTGGGTAATGCTTGGGGGCGTGCCATGTGTCTGATCGGGCTGGCAGAAGTCGAACGCCGGGCAGGCCACCTGCCGCAAGCCGCCCGCCTGGCGCGTGAGAGCCTGGACATCTTTGAACAGATGAACAACCAGGAACGGATGCTGCTCAGCCGTCACATTTTGGCCGATATAGCCGAAGCTATGGGAGAATTTGAGGATGCGCGGTCTTGCATCACGGCCAACCTGGGCTATTTATCCCAATTCGGAGATGGGCCATATCAAAGATATTTCCGCCAGCGGCTGGAAAAACTGGCAGACGGCCAAAGCTCAACCTTCGGTTTGTAGTGACACCTTCGCGTCAACACCCTTCAGGGTTAGTCGTTGCTTCTATGAAAAAAACGGCTAAAGCCATTACTACGAACCTTTACTTTTATCTTTGGCAGACTACAGGAAAAAATATAGACCCAATTCGATTGAGTCAGGGCCGAGTATCCAATGCCTGCGTGCGATCTTTTTACAGCCCGGTCAGAGATTCACCCTGATTTCTCAGCCGTTCTTCTTGAGGTTCTTTTTCTCTGCCGCCCGATCTTTCCGCAGTTTTGCCCTGGCTTCTTTCGCTTTCTGACGCTGTTCTATCTTTTCTCTTTCTTTTTCTGCATTTTTTTTGTCAGCCAGGATGACTGCCGCCACCATCTTGATCGGATTATTCGGGTTGATGCGGTAGACCTGGCGCAGGCAATCTTTTTTCTCATTCGAGTCGGTGACCACCTCAGCCAGCAGCAGCCAGGCTTGCTCGAAGTCAGGCTCATTAAAAATGAGTTCGTCCAGCAGGGTTTTGGCGCTGGCTTTATCCCCCCGCTCCATGGCTGCTTTGGCTTTCTCAAATATCACTTGCCGATCATCCATCTTTTATCTTTCCTGCCACTCACCTGCCAGGTGGCACCCCAGGGTTATTTGTTAAAATTTTTTGCTCCCCAGAATATTACCACACTGCCGCCTGCAAGGCGGTGAAGGACAGGTCCACTTTTCTCTAACCCATCCCTTGACCTTTTTCTTGCGTTCTGTTGCGTGATCTACCTTAATCGCCGGCTCACCTCAATATTATCGGGGGCAATCGCCAGCACCTGGCGCAGGCATTTTTCCACTTTTTCCGGTCCGCTGGCAACCTGCGAGAGCAGCAGCCAGGCGCGCGCGTTTTTTGGCTGCATGCTGATCAGGTTATCCAGCATCATCTCGGCCTGGGCATTATCCCCCTCCTCCATGGCTTCTTTGGCTTCTTTATATAAGGGGTGCAGGTTTTGCAATTCTTCATACTCTTGCCGCGCCGCCACATTGTCCGGATTGATCGCCAGCGCCTGCCCTAAACAATCGGCAGCTTCTTTCTCTTACTCAACCACCTCTGCCAGCAGCAGCCAGGCCTGCTCGTTGCCTGGCTCGTTGAAAACCAGCTCATCCAGCAGATTTTTGGCCGCGAGCTTATCGCCGCGACCAACCGCTTCACTGGCCCGGGTATATAAAGATGGACTGTTTTCCATATCACCTCCCCATTCGTGCTGTTCAGCCTGGGACCAGGTCGCCATGGCTGCCGGTTATTGCTTGTGCGTCGCCAGGTAAATGCATCACGTGCACCACGCCGGTCAGCACCAGCAGCCCGCCCGCCAGGTAACGAAACCGCTCCATTTTAACCTCCCGTTGGATGGTCGAATGGTCTGAAATTATTATATTGCGGATTGATCAAGATACAATACCGAAAACCCGCAAGCCAGGTCGTGCTGCGCCATCCTGCCCTCTCCCGCATCGCTCCGTCCGGCGTCGCTCTGTCCTGTGTCTCGCAGGACGGCTCACCTGGAATGGCCCACTTGAGAGACGCAGGTGGGAGCAGCAGCCCGCAACTTTTCGGGTCCTAAAGCGTAATTTATGTAACTGTAGACAGGATATGCCCCTCTTGGGGGTGGATCCAACAATGACCTGCCCCTGCCGGGAACGTTTGGTTAGAATCTTCCAAACCTAACTCACGGTTCATTAAAAACATCTCCTTCGTACACTTTGTCTTCTATGTTCACTTTATGTTATGCTTTTTCTTTGCCTTAAACCTCAACCCGCATCTGCTGCTATAATATTCCCAGAAGGACCCCCCATGAAAAACCTGACCCGCCGCCAATTGTTCAAAGAGACCGCCATGGCCAGCGCCGCCGCCCTGCTGTTCAGCAGCGGCTGCGCCCCCGCCGCTAAATACGCCAAGCCCGCGGCCGTTAAAGCCTTCCCCGCCGCTCCTAAAAGCACCGTCGTGCGCGCCCGCCACGCCGGCGTATGGAGCGGCGACGCCCTCCAACCTGCCGTGCTGACCCAATTGCTGGACGCCTCGATCACCAAACTGACCGGGCAGAACGACGCCCTCCAGGCGTGGAAGTCCGTCTTCCGCCCCACTGACAAGATCGCCATCAAGGTCAATACCATTGAAGGTTCGATCGACTGGACGCACGTCCCGCTGGTCAACGCCGTAGTGGCGCGCCTGTTGGCCGCCGGTTTCCCCGGCGAGCAGTTGTTTGTCTTCGACCGCCACGCCTACGAGCTGACCGGCGCCGGATTCACCATTAATCAGGACGGCCCTGGGGCGCGCCTCGTGGGCACCGATGGCGACTATACCTCCGGCATCCCGTTGTTGGATACCAAGGTCGGCATCAGCAATATTCTAATGAACTGCGACGCCCTGATCAACATGCCGCTGGTCAAGCAGCACATGTATGCTGGCGTCTCCTTTTCAATTAAGAACCACTACGGCACCTTCGATTCGCCGGACGATTTCCACTACGGCCAGCGCATCGAGCAGGGGCTGGCCGAGCTGAACGCCCTGCCCGCCATCAAGGACAAGACCCGCCTGATCATCGGCGATGCCCTGGTGGTGGTGCTGGGCGATAACTGGACCTCGGAGGAGAAGAACGATTCGATCTTTATGAGCTTCAACCCGGTCGCCACCGACACCTACGCCCTCAAGCTGCTGGCTGAGACTAAGGCCGCCAAAGGCGCCGATGAAAGCGTCATCGCCGAATATACCGCTAAGGCCAAACCCTGGCTGGCGCACGCCGTCGAGCTCGGCCTGGGCACCGCCGACCCGGGCAAAATTGACTACCAGGAATTGAAACTGGGATGAACTCTGCGTTAAAAATCCTCTTCTTTTTCTCCCTGGTGATCCTCTTCCTTGCCACAGGCTGCGTACCCACCTCCACCCCGCCGCCTCCAACCCCCACAACTATCCCTGAGCCCACCCAGGCGGCGCAGTTTACACCGCTGGATGGCTTCTTCCCCGCCGCGAGCGCCATCCCCGGTTGGGAGGCCCAGGACAGTCTGCACACCTTCACCCGCGACAACCTCTACGACTTCGTCGACGGCCAATCCGACAGCTTCTTCGTCTACGGCTTCGAGCAGGTCAGCGTGCAGCGCTATACCAACCCCCAGGGCCAGATCTTGAACGTCGAGCTCTGGCAGGCTGCCAACCCGGCGGACGCCTTTGGCATTTTCCAGCTCAACCGCTCAGCCCAGGCGGCGCCCTTCGGCAACCAGGGCACCACCGCCCCCGGCCGGCGCATCACCTTCTGGCAAAACCGCTACTACGTGCACCTCAACGCCCCCCAGTCCCTGCCGCCGGCCGAGCTGGAAGCCTTCGCCCAGGCCGTCACCGCCCGGCTGCCAACCGGCGGGCAGCCGCCCGCCATCCTGCAGCGCTTTCCGAAAGAGAATTTATCCGGCGAAGGCACCCGCTTTTTCCACGAAGAGCTATCCATCCAGGACGACCTCTACCTGGGCGGCGAGAACGCCCTCGGTCTCAGCCCATCCACTGACGGCGTGCTGGCGCACTACACCCTCAACGGCAAGAATGTGCGCCTGCTGCTAGTGGCATACCCCAGCGCCGAACAGGCCGCCACCGGCTTGAAGGCACTGAAAGCCGCCGGGCTGGACGGGCTGCTCGTCTCCGCTGCCAAAAACACCCTGCTCGGCGCCGTCTTCGGCGAGGTTGACCCCGAAGCCGCCCAAAAGCTGCTGGACGAAGCCATGCAATGAAAACCAATCTACATTTCACGGCGTAGGTTCGGTTTGGAAAACCGTAAACCAACATTTCTCCCTATTGCGATCAATGTTGGGTTTCAAGCGAAGCGTCTTCAACCCAACCTACCGATCTTTTAATATTTTTCTATATCCTGTCCATCCTGCCGCAGGTCTTGTTACCCTCTTCCAGGAGTTTCCCATATCCCCCATCCAATACCTTCCCACCCCCTACAGCTATTCCTCGGCGTTAAAAGCCGGCGATTTCGTTTTCCTCGGCCTGCACCGCGGCGCCGGCGATAATTTCCCCGCCCGCATGACCGCCACCACCCAGTTCATCGATGCCGACTGCCTGCTGATGATCGACGGCACGGCCTGCGCCCGGGGTTGAGTCGCCACGTTTTGCAACCTTGTGAAGGCTTCATCGCCTTCGCAAGGTTATATTATTCCCCCTTCATCCGCTGCCGGATTTCCAACCTTACAATTGCGAAGCAAAGTACCCCGCATGGGTATCCTGTAAGGAAGAGGCGGGGTTTGGATACTGATCAACGGCGCTGGCGGGGGCGGTTCCAGGATCGCATTCAAGTCAGCCAGAAATCCGACCATGCCCACGATCACCGCAGCCGCCAGGCCAACCGTCATTTGACTATCTTTGCCCCAATCCTGGTAGAGCCGGTAGCTGAAAATAAAGACACCGATGAACAAAATGACGGCAATGATAAGATAGAGAAAACGGTTTTTCTTCATTCCTGCCCCGCGGGTCGCCTATGATTACCACCTGAGCTCTATTTTCGCGCAAGCCCGGTAGGAACGCAACGATAAAGCTCCCCGTTTCCTCTCTGGATACAAAATGCCTCAGAAGAAGGGCAGCCTATACCCTATGAATAGCAATTTTTATGCTATGATGAAATGAACGTTAATATGGATATTAGAATAAAAAATTGAAGGTTTGTTGATATGGATATTACCAACCTGTTTACAGACCCAGAAATTGTTGCGAAAATTCAGGCCAGGTTACCCGGGTTATTTTATTTAGCAGAACTCGAGAACTCCCGCGCGGGTAGGGTTGGTATGGAGGTTGGTTCGGCCAGGGAAAAAATCCTGATTGCCTTACTTATCTATAAATTTGGTCTGGAAAATGTTGAAACCAATATTTCAATAACTGAACCTGAAGTGGATGTGAAAGTTTTTGGGAATCCAATCTCGATAAAAACATTGACGGGAAAGAAATTAGGGACTGTAAAACTGATTTGGACAGTTGATGCAGAACAGGCTTTGAGGTTCAGCCGGGAATATAATCCAGTTATGATACCATCCTTGCCCAGGTGAATTGGGATGGCCCAGGCTGGTTGTTTTATTTTCCATGTTCAGCCCAGAGAGAGACACTTCAACGAATCGGCAGAGAGCGATACATGAAGCTTCCTAAACCTGGCACCAACCCGCGTGGCGTTGAAATTTCCATGGAAGCGCTCACTATCTTTGCCAATCACCCGCAAAGCTTGAAAATTCCAGTAAAATGGCATAAAGAAGCCGCCAGTTACTACCCTTACCGGCGGTGGGTAGAACTTTGGGAAAGAGACTAGACCGATGAAAAAAGGTTCAAAGACCAGCAGTTTTGGCACAAGCTCGAGAATCAACCATGACTCGTCGACCTATTATGGTTCGCGGTTATATTCAGAATTGTCTAGTAATAATGGTGAAGAGACGATCCCTGATAATGAATTTCCAATTGAATATGAGAACAAAATCATATTAGGCACTTCTGAAAACATGAAGGAAATACCGGATAATTCATTACACTTAATGGTCACTTCACCACCCTATAATGTAACCAAAGAATACGACGAAGATTTATCACTCAAAGAATATTTGCAATTACTCCACAATGTATTCTCCGAAACATACCGGGTGCTGGTCAATGGTGGCAGGGCCTGCGTTAACGTAGCCAACCTGGGTAGGAAGCCATACCTGCCTTTATCTGACTTTATCTCGCAGATCATGCTTGGAATTGGTTTTCAAATGCGCGGCGAGATTATCTGGAATAAAGCCGCCGGTGCGGGTGTATCCATGGCCTGGGGTAGCTGGCAATCCGCCTCAAACCCTGTCTTGCGTGATGTTCATGAATATATTTTGGTGTTCTCTAAAGGTTCATACATGCGTAAAAAACCAGATAGTAAGGAGAACACAATCTCTAAAGAGCAATTTATGGAATGGACGAAATCAGTCTGGACTATGAATCCTGAATCCGCTAAAAAGATAGGACACCCGGCGCCATTCCCAATCGAGTTGCCTTACCGGCTTATTCAGCTCTACACCTTCAAAGGTGACATCATCCTTGATCCATTCATGGGCAGCGGTACCAGCGCAATTGCTGCACTGAAAGCTGAGAGAAAATATGTTGGGTATGACAACGACCCCCAATATGTGAAGCTAGCAGAA
>Ga0315282_10005402_pt1 | contig 21807 bp, 18 predicted proteins | sample YL17G07_20_MG_FD_203693 | JGI IMG/M metagenome (GOLD analysis project Ga0315282, IMG submission 203693) | Sediment microbial communities from Yellowstone Lake, YNP, Wyoming, USA - YL17G07_20 | ecosystem: Environmental > Aquatic > Freshwater > Lake > Sediment | place: USA: Wyoming | collected... | reverse complement strand
GAGGCTACGGCGATGACGAAGCCGGAGTCCATCATAAAACCGTCCATCTTGGTGCCCCGCCCGATGGTGATGTTGCGCAACGCCTGGGCGCACAGGTCAAAGCACCATTTCATCTGCACATTTTTGGGGTCGATGTCCAGCCGTTTGAGGGGTATCTTGGCCAGTTGCTCGTCGTCGTAATTGGCTTCGTGCTGTAGCCGCGAGGTCACCGCCACCATGGCCAGGTTATTTGCGATCATGATGGCATTGATGTCCCCGGCGAGGCCCAGGGAGAAGTCGGTAAGGGGGATGAGCTGGGCGATGCCGCCCCCTGCGGCAGAGCCCTTGATGTTCATGGTGGGGCCGCCGGAGGGCTGGCGGATGGCGCCGCCGACCTTCATGCCCCGCTTGCCCAGGCCTTCAATCAGTCCCATGGTGGTCACGGTCTTACCTTCGCCCAGGGGGGTGGGGGTGATGGCGGTCACATCAATGTAATAGCCATCTTTCTTGCCCTTGAGGCGGTCCAGGATGGCCATGTAATCCACCTTGCCGAATTTCCTGCCGTAGGGGATGCGCTCTTCAGGCAATATGCCGATCTTATCGCACTGCGCGTTGAAATCAAGGTCCTCTTCCGCGATCTCCGCGATCTGCCAATCTTCCTGTTTGGTTGGGTCATACTTGTGCATTATATTATCCCTCCTTAATTTTTTAGATTTATCCCGGATCCCCGGGATTGTTAGAGTTAGTTAGGCTGTTCACCGGCCTACTAGAATCGCCCAGTTCTCTCGTGGTTTCATTTTTCAATAATTGATCGCTTACGATGCTGCTTTCTTGTTTAACACCATTTCGCAGTAATTCGCCAAATCCATCCAGCGTACCTCGTCTATCTCGCCTCTTTCAAATGCCTCCAAAAAAGCATCATCAATGATCGAATCAGCGCCACCGGCCGAGAGCTGGTACATCTGTTTCACTTCCAAAATCTGCCTTTTTTTAAAATACCATCACCTCCTTTATCGCATAATTATTAGTAAAAATTTTTACACTTCTTTCATAGGGAATAACTTTCATCCTTTTTCATTACTTAATTCTTCTTGAAAAATCTCATATTAATTTTATGTGCTCCTTTGCTCCCTCTGCAACCTGCCAATCTGGAAGTTTTCTTGGATCTGCCTCATTGTATTTTTTGGAAATCAAGTGAAACCCATGTTTTTACCCCCCTTTTCTTTTTGATTTTTTTTGTTGACTTTTTTGATTGAAAAAAGGCAACTCTAAGATAATGAAAGGAATTGTATGTCTTAAGTCTAACGGATCCCCCCTTTCTCCCTACGTGTTGTCAAAAAATGGTTTTCTTGCCTTGAAAGATTCTCAAATTTTGAGGCAATTTAATATGTGACAAGAAGCACAATATCGATTGAAATACTAGAATAATTAAATATTTCTTGTCAATAGAATTTTGCGAGATTTTTGCGGGAAAAAAGTGTTGACAATAAAAAAAATTTATCCTAAGATTTCTTTGCCAATCTGTAAAGGGGTCTGCATCATGATTAGAGGGTCGCTTCCCCCTTTTCTTCCAAAAGCGACCCTTTTTTTTGACTTCAATACACGATTCTCCTGACTAAACTAAAGAGACAAACTTTTTCACTTCCCTCTTCACTGCTACCCCTGTGATGAAGAATATAAGCTGGTTCATTTAACAAAAAATTCTTAGACGCGTTTCAATGGATGAAGGGGCCCCCGGTCCCATCCTGATTACGGCTACTTTCGTTGGTTATAAAGTGTACAATCTTGTAATAATGTCAACGGGATGCTCTCCCAAAATTGTGAAGAGCCTTCGTTAAAAAAAGGCACCAAAATTCCTTACAATGGATAATTATCAATATATCAAAGGGTCGTCACCTAAAGATTGCCCCTCCTGGGAACTACTTCAAAAGGCCTGAGTAAGGATTGAAACGGATAAGGACAAGGGCAACCTTCCTATAAATAGCTAAGAACGTCGATGGCTAAGAGGAATGGAAAAAGTCAGAACGATGGAACAGGGTGTCCTGGAATAATTCATCGGGATGCGCAGTTTGATCCAAACTCATACACCTGGACCCGAGAGAGCTTGAGGTCCAGAAAGAGCATGTCGCCGACCTGCTGACCTTGCAATGCGGTAATGTCCAACTACCTCCAAACGGTATCGAACTTGATCTCCAAGAATCGGGACGGGAGGGGTCGCGAAACCCCGGACCTCCGGCCATAGGCTTCAGGCCCACAAGAACTTTTTTGAAGTCTGGAGGAAAGCTAAGTCACTATTTTTAAAGGGAGAGTTAGAGGGACTTATTCGCGAAAAAGAGTGTGTTAAAAAAATTGACTTCATTATTTTTCTGATCAATAATGTATTAAAATTGAAAAATAGTTTTGGCGGTGAAGTTCGCCATTAAATGTCTCCTCCCTTATCGGGGACCGATAACTTCTACTGGTTTTGCTGGTAGAAGTTTTTTTATTTTAGAGGGAAAGGAGGTGATGTTATGAAAACAAGAAAGGAGTTTCTCGAAGCTGTGATGAAGATGGCAAACCTAAAAGATTTAGGACAGGCGGATGAAGCAGCCAGGGCAGTGATTTCACTTACAAAGCTAATCATCGGAGACGAACTGTCTCAGAAAATTGCAGACGTCTCGCCGTCCGATCTTCGTCAGGGTTGGGAATCAATCAGGACTGCACAAGAAGGTGATTTTGAGCGTGCTGACCGCTTATTTGAAACTGGGGAGACCGATGAGGAACTAGAAAGAGAAAGACAATTCAAGATAAAATCTGAAAGTTAATCAGCAGAGGCGATGAAGTTCGCCTTAAAATGTCTTCTGAAAAGGGGAACGATAACTTCTACTAGACAACTGGTAGAAGTTTTTTTTTGGATGGTTAGATGGAAAAAAGAAGAGGAAGATGGATCGATTATTTCGATTTGAGGGATGCCTTCAAAATTCCAGGTTGTCCTCTCTGCAATCGCGCCAGGAATCTCTCTTGGAAATTCCTTGATAACCTCTTTTACGAACGAGTGACGGACGTCTGGACCCGGGTAGGATTAAGGAAGTCAAAAGGATTCTGTAACTGGCATGCCTGGATGAGTGTTAGTCTTCCATTTGGCAATTCAGGTATCGCGATCATCTACAAGGATCTCCTTGACGCTGAAATTGGCGGATTATCGAAATGGGTTAAAAGGAAGTCTTTCCCAAACAAGAGGATGGATTTTAGGTGTTTGAGGAAAAGATCAGACCCCTTTTTTTCTTCTTGGGGCAACAAAACTTCTTGCCCCATCTGTAAGTCCGTTGAAGAGCATGAAAAGATGGCTATGGGTGTCCTATTAGATTTTATCGATGAGGAAGCTTTTTGTCAGGAGTTTGAGAAGTCACCCGGAATCTGTCTCAGACACCTCGTCCATATTATGCGGACCTTCCAGGAACATCCAAACCTTAAGCTTTTGGTTGAAAAGCAGTTACAAAAATACCAATCCCTTTCAGGAGAGCTCGCAGAATTCATTCGGAAACTCGACTACCGATTCTCAAAAGAACCAAGGGGTTCCGAAGCTGATTCCTGGAAAAAGGTGACAGAGCAATTCGCAGGTCAGAAAGAAATCTTTGGAAACGAGATGGGTCGTTGACAATGAGTGAGAAGGTTCAAAAATCGATAAAAGAAATTGAAAAGGCAGACCATCTACGTGAACTTTCCAGGGTCATCCAGTACCTAAAAGACCGTGAATACGAAGAAGGTGGATTCAGTTTTGTTCAAGACCTTTATCCGAATGTGGAAGACACCTATTATGCAATAAGGACGTTGCAATTGCTGGTGACCGACATAGAGCGAATCAAAACGGCAAACTACCTGAAAAGTATCATATGGAAGGAAATCTATTTTCCAAGAATTGTTTACATGCTTCTCTATCTTCATCTCTCTCTACATATTGAATTACCTCTTCCCCTTGTTGAGCTCGCGAAAAAGGATAGGTCAGGATTTCAAATTCTCGATGCTCAATATTATTCCGATGAGATTCAGAAACTTCTTAACGAGCCTTTGAAGCCGATATCCTCTCAATCTCCTTTCCAATTTCACGGAAAGGATAATCTGCAGAGTCTTCGGAAGAGGGTCTCGATATTACTTAACCACGGGGTTGACCTTGAGAAGCGGGAAATCGTCAGATGGGTTCAGTTATGCCAGAATGGAGATGGCGGATTTGGGTTTTACCCTGGGACTACCTCCTTTATGGAGAACACGTATTGTGCCCTCGACATCCTATCGAAGCTCAACAGCTCACCATATGAGATCGACGTCTGTCGGGAATATATTCTCAATTGCCAGACAAAAAGCGGCGGCTTCGGTAGAGCCCCTATGAGTTTTCCCTTTATTGAAAGCACATTTCATGCGGTTTCGGGATGGCTCCTTCTGAGACAAATGGGGGCAAAAGAGAGATGATCTTATACTGTCCGAATTGTTGGTCTCCTATTGAAGAAAATGAAGAAGTATGCCATGAAAGCCAGGCAGAAATTGAGTCCTTCAATCATCTAAGCTATTTTGAGGGATTTGTCAGAGCCTTAAATCATCCTGAGAGGACAACCAGAATCAGGTTTAAAACCAAGAAAGTGACTCAAGCGATCAGGATGGCATTAGATGATCCGAGTCCTTCCGTGCAGGAATTAGCAATGAAAATTCTGCGAGGACGCTCTAAAAGAGGAAATTTTAATGGGTCATGAATCGCAGCCCCCAAATAATACGAGGATTTCGAAAGCGACAGCCCTCAAATTTGTTATCCTGTTGGGGGTTGTAAGCCTCTTTGCAGATATGACCTATGAAGGGGCTCGCAGCATCACCGGGCCGTACTTGGCCCTCCTCGGGGCAAGTGGAACGGTAGTGGGGATAGTTGCAGGCTTTGGGGAATTGATCGGATACGCCCTGCGCCTGGTCTCCGGCTATATCAGTGACAGGACAGGGAAGTACTGGACGGTCACACTCTTTGGATATTTCGTCAACCTGTTGGCTGTCCCTCTTCTTGCCTTGGCAGGACGCTGGGAGATTGCTGCCCTTCTCATGATTGCAGAGAGGATGGGAAAAGCGATTCGCAACCCCTCCCGTGACGCGATGCTTTCGCATGCTACCCAGAGTATAGGGCGTGGTTGGGGTTTCGGATTGCATGAGGCGATGGATCAGATCGGCGCAATCCTCGGTCCGCTTATCGTTGCTGGAGTCCTATATCTTAATGGAGGTTATAGGATAAGCTTCGCTATTCTGCTCGTGCCAGCTCTTTTAGCGTTGGCTGTGCTTCTTGTGGCACGAGTGCTTTACCCCCGTCCCCGCGATTTGGAGGTTGCTTCTGTCGAATTAAAAACAGGAGGATTTTCACGAATATTCTGGCTTTATCTTGCTGCGGTCTCATTGGTTGCAGCGGGCTACGTCGATTTTCCCCTGATCTCCTTCCATTTTGAGAAACTATCCGTGGTATCCAAAGTCTGGATTCCTGTATTTTATGCGGTCGCCATGGGAGTTGACGCTCTTTCCGCCCTTTTCTTCGGCCGTCTATTCGACCGAATAGGCCTCTCAATTCTGATTGTAGTTTCCTTTCTCTCTTCCCTTTTTGCCCCTCTCGTCTTCTTGGGAGGATTTAATTTGGCTCTTGTTGGGATGGCTCTATGGGGTGTAGGGATGGGGGCACAGGAATCGATCATGCGGGCGGCAATTGCAGAAATGGTCCCGACGAACAAGAGGAGTACAGCCTACGGGATTTTCAATGCAGGCTTCGGACTCTTTTGGTTCTTGGGTAGTGCGTTAATGGGAGTCCTTTATGATGTTTCGATTTCGTCTCTTATCATATTCTCGGTAGTAATGCAACTTGCTTCTATTCCCTTCTTCATTTCAATCAGAAAAAAACCAAGGTGATTAATGCTATCGCCCTTAGGTGTCGGGGAAGATGGATGTTAAACCTGAATCAAAAGAAGGCTTTACGGTTGAAGTTGGGATTACTGCAGGATGAACTCAGACGCCTCAGGCGGTTACTGCAGAAGAGTGAGGGACAGAAGCTACTTCTCCAAATTGTAGACGATCTCACTGAGGAAGAAAGAAGCCTCCTAAACGAAAGAATAGATCGTCTGATCGGCCATGTGATTCGTCTAAAGAATTCTTTTGACCTGACGAAAGAAGAGAGGGTAGTGCGCCAGATCGTTAAGGCCACCTCGGCTTACCTATCTGTGCAGATGGAAGAAATTATTTCGGACAAATTAAAGGGATACGGCGAGATCACCCTGGAAGTGAAAGAGACCTTGGACCCCATACTGATCGAAATAATCTCAATTCTTCGCCAGATGGAATCGATTGTTTGACTCTGGGGGATAGACGAAATACTGAAAGTTTAAATGGACCGATCCTTACGCGAGGCATTTGGGTATCGTGGCTGTCCGATCTGTCATGTATTGGACAAGGACGAAACCGATTTCATGGCCCAATTGCAGTACCAAACAACCAAGGAAGAAGAAGCGCGTCAGCACGTGGTCTCGGCAAATGGTTACTGTAACTTCCACTTTCACCAGATGGCCCGCTTGGCAAGTCCGGCGGGAAATGCCGTATTGACCAAGGACTTGATTGATGCAGAAATCAAAGAAATTGAAAAGGGCTCTTTTGGGCCAACTTTGAGAATCGACTGTCCGGTCTGCAAGTATACGGACGAACGGGAAGAGGTCTACGCAAAGGAATTCAATGTTCTCCTTTCTGAAGAGTTCTTTCAGAAAGAATACGAAGCAACAGATGGACTATGCCGGATTCATTTGAAAAGGGTTCTAAATCTGCTGCAAGAAGGTGAGTTGCATCAATTTATGCTCACCTCCCATATGATGCATTTGAGACTCTTGAAAGTGCAATTAGAGACCTTTATCTCGAAAGTGCGATCAACCTCAAGAGATTTCAAGGAAGAGAAAGAATCATGGTTCGTCGCCATCGAAAAGATGGTTGGTAAAAGGGGCCTGAAGATTCGATCCCGGTAAGAAGGGGCGAATGAAGAAGGACGAGAGAGATTGCAAGGAAACCAATCTTAAAGTTTGGATTTGGATGGCAGTTATTGACATCGTAGCGATTGTAATAACTGGCCTACTGATCTTAGCACGACATTAGCAATGCATTTCTTTTGGCACCTTGCCCGAGGGCTCCTTTGGCCCAACTTTGAGAATCGAATGAACAGTTGAATTTGCGCTTGCGGCGTGTGTGGTCTGCTACATCGCAGTTTCTTTACCCCGTTAGAAAGGCGCACTGCTCGCGGCGGGGATGATGGTCGTTCCTTTCTCAGCGAACACGTGGTTTAATGCCACGTGTGAGCCTATCCTTTAGAAAGTAGAGGACTTTCTAAAGGGGTTTACTCAATACCCGAGCGTCTTTAAGGAGGGAAAGCTCTTGAAAGGCGACATGGCGGCAGCGGTCAGAAAAGGGATGATTGTCAACATCGCCGCAGATGATCTGCGAGTAGGAGACCTGGTGCTAATACAAACATGGGAGATTGTTCCGGCTGATTTGAAACTGCTGGAGGCGTTCGACCTGGAGGTGGATGAGTTTGGGCTGACAGGGGAAATCATGCCCGTTCCGAAATGGGTCGAACCGGAAGCCGACGTTCGGGTATTTCAAGGGAGCCACGTGCTTCGGGGCCACGGAAAAGGGGTTGTGATCGCTGCGGGTGAGGATACGGAGTATGGCAAGATATTGAAGCAGTCCAGCCGATACACCAAGGATGAAAAAATCCAATTGTTGAAATCTCTCGTTCTGCGACATCTACAGAAAAAACTGTTAAAGCGCAACATTTTTTTGAGGCACGAGGGGGTTCTCGATGAGATAAGAAAAGTTGACGTATTCCTTTTTGATAAAACGGGTGTGCTTACAACACGGGACATTAAGGTAAGAGAGATTTATCTTGGCGGAGGAAATTCCTCTATCGACTGCGTCAGGAACCGTAAACCATGGGACATCATCATGACTGGCTGCACCCTCTGTCACGACTTTGCGTATCACCAAACTATGGCGTTCGCCAATCCCGTCGATCGCGCTTTGATCTCCTTTGCACAGGAAAATGGAGTTAACATAAACGAATCCTTACGTGAGTATCAAAGGATATATCAAAAACCCTTCAATTCCGAAGAAAGATACATGGCCTGTGGTTACGATCATGTTTACAGTGGAAAGCGCATTTATTTTGCCAAGGGAGATCCCGAGGTTCTTTTGAAAAAGTGCAATAGCTATTTGACCCCTTTGGGAGAAAGAAGATCCAAGGACTTCTCGTTTTTGTCGGCCCTTCGGGTCAAGATGAAAGAAATGAGCTACGGTGGCAGCGTAGTCATTGCACTGGCTTACAGTGAGAACTCTTTCGTAGGGCCTCCCTCGAGCTATACGTTCTTGTGTTTGTTACGGCTGGAAAATCCTCTGAAGCCGGACGCTAAGGCGGTTCTACGTGAGCTGGGTGAAAAAGGGATCAGAAATGTGATCTTCACCGGCGACAGGACAGAGACGGCACTGAGAATTGCTGTGGAAACCGGCGTTGAGAATGCAGCAAAATTTTACCTGACAGGGAGAGACATCGAGAAGATGCCGCTTTCTGAAGTTGTTAAACAGTCTGAATATGTTTCCGTATTTACGAGGTTATCACCATCGCAGAAAGGGATCATCACCAGGATTTTTCAACAAAGAGGCCACCGGGTCGCCGTGATCGGCGATGGAACGAATGATGTGATCGCACTTAAATCAGCCGATGTGGGAATATCTTTTGTCGAGCGGAGTTCCCCCGTGGCCAAGAGAGTAGCAAAAGTTCTGATTAACGATTTAACGGATATTCTCCGCGTCGTGGGAACGGCACGTCAGGCTTACTGGCAGGTTAGATTTATTACCGCTTGCATAACGCTCTTGTTGCTAATGTTGCTACTCGGCGGCTATTTCTTCACCATATGATGGGATTAACCTTCTGATCTTTCTGGCAAGATAGCCCTTTACCACCTTACCTAACTCAAGATAGTTGTGGTTGGTTCTTGGAAAGATTTTGTGTAAGCAATATGGTGAAATTGATTCGATAAAGTAGGAAGAGGTGCACCGGATATGACAACAGAACAATGGATCGCCTTAGGGATTTTTGTCCTCACGTACGGATTGATCATTTTGGAGAAGGTGAGCAGGACAATTGCTTCGATCCTCGGGGCCGTTCTGGCCTTTCTCTTCATTTTAATGCCTCAGGATCTCCTCCGCTATGAAAACTGGGAGACGATCCTTTTTATCTTCGGTATGATGACGGTCATTGAAACAATGAGTGAGTCGGGTTTCTTTCGATGGTTAGGCCTTCACAGTGCCAAATGGGTCAAACTTGATCCCCTGAAACTCTTCATTCTTTTTCCATTCATCGCAGGGTTTCTTTCCGCGTTTGTGGATAGCATTACGGTGATGCTCTTTATGGCCACGTTGACTGTGGAAGTATCAAGCATCATCGGGATCAATCCCCTTCCTCTTATTTTTGCTGAGATCTGTTCGGCGAATATTGGGGGTGCCTCGACGATGGTTGGGGATCCTCCCAATGTCATTTTGGGAACCTATTTCCAACTCTCCTTCATGGATTTTGTGAAGAATACAGGAGGGATTGCCTGGATCGGGTTTGCGATCAATGCCCTCTTTTTTATCTGGTTTTACAAGCGGGGGATCTTTTCAGCAAGAAGCAGGCTCCGTCAAGATCCACAATGGCTTGAGCAGCAGGTCAATACCTTAAATCCAAGAGAAGCAATTAAGGACAGGCGGCTCTTCATCGTCGGTTTGATTGCCTTTTTTTATGTGGTGATCGTACTGGTTACGCACCATATCACCCACCTTTCTGTTGCAACGTGCGCGCTCACCGGGGCATTAATTGCGATGCTTCTCGGAGGCCACAAAATGAGTAAGGTGGTGCTGAATATCGATTATCCTACGATCATTTTCTTTGCAGGGCTTTTTATCATTGTGGGTGCCATGGAACATGTGGGGCTTCTTAAAATGGCCGCTGCTGTGGTTAAAGAAGCCTCCGGCGGGAATTTCTTCATCGCTCTGTCAATCATCCTATGGATCAGTGCCTTTGGGTCTTCAATCGTTGATAATGTTCCTTTTGCCGCAACGATGGCACCCATCCTCAAACATATGAGTGCGGCCTTCGGTTTTTCGCTTCTGCCCCTGGTATGGTCCACCGCTTTGGGCACCGATATCGGAGGGAACGGAACGCCCATTGGGGCTTCTGCGAATGTCGTGGCTGTAGCGACTTATGAGCGGATGACGGACAAAAAAATCGGTTGGGGATATTATTGCAAAGCATGTTATCCCGCGATGATGGTCGTAGTGGGTGTCTGTAATTTCCTACTTTATCTTTTCTACACATGAGGTTTTTGGAAGACCTTGACAAAATTTTTTCAAAATGATTAGAATGGTTTGGTGATGGAGTCCACCTGAAACCGCCTCTAAAGGCTGATGACTCCTATCGAGGTCAATAGCTCCTTGGTAGGAGTCATTTAAAAGGTGGGCATTAAAAAAGAACTCCTACCAGGGAAAACTGGAGGGGTTTTTTTATGGGCTTTTTTGGAAAGGCTCCATCGCCAGCCTACCTCCCAACGGCAAGTCTCTCACATTGCGAAAAGATATATTATTTCTCGGAGGACTCTTCTTTACTGAAGGAAAACTCTCTCTTCTGAAAGACTTTTTATGGCCCTAACACGCTTTAAGATAATTATAATTCTCTTTTCTATATGGATCTTGGCCATTGTTTTGCCCGCACTTCGCTTTGCCCCTGGAAACTGGAGCCTCCTACGGATGGAAAGCATTCAAGAACATGGTTCTCCGGGGATGCAGGTCTTTGTTGAAATCATAGGAATATGTTTGATTTTCAGCATGGCTTTTCTGGGAATCCTGATAGCCGTATCCGTTTGGAGGAGACGGCGAAAGAAGCAGGAAGATGATTACTTTATTTACAAAGAAAATCCTCCCATTACCTGGGCGGTATACGTGGTGATTGTTCTTCTTTTCGTGGGTTTGGGCGGTATCATTTGGCTTTCCTGGCGGCATGCAGATATATTCGAGAATCTTTTAGAGCCGCAGCGCCCAATAGAAACAGAACAGGTTCAAGGCCAACCTCCTGCCGCTCACAAACCTTCTACTTCCGAAACGACAAGACCTGAAGTTCATACAGTATCTTCCCCTAAGTGGAGGGGTCCCTTAATCCTTGCATTGTTGGTTCTGTTGGGTCTGAGCATTAGATATATCTTTAAAAGTAAGCCCCTACAAGAAGGACTTGAGCCTCCACAGGTTGTTCAGATTGTTGCCAATGCCGTGAAAGAATTGGAAAGGGGTGGAGAACTCTCTGACATTGTACTCCGCTGCTATCGAGATATGTGTAAAATCCTCGGTCGAAAAGTGACAATGACCAGGGACTTGACCGCCCGGGAGTTCACGCAACTTTTGCTCCAGACGGGCATTGATGAGGAGGGAGTGACGAGACTCACTGATCTCTTTGAGCGAGTTCGTTATGGTCGTTACCACACCGGCCCAAATGAACAAGCTGAGGCCCTTACTTTATTGAAAACCATTGAAGAGAGACATGGGAGGTCGTCGAATGAGACCTGATCGGCGTTGGCTGTTTCTATCCATATTGGTCCTGTTTGGGTTACTAATCTATGCCCTTTTCCCTCTTCTCGACCTGTTTCTGGTTGTTCTTAGGGAGGGAATGAATTTGCTTCTTGCTGTACCACAGATCGTTTGGTGGTTGATTGGAATCACAATCATGATCGTATGGGGCCTTCACCTCCTTGTTCAATTGGGAAAGAGCGCGTTTCCAACAAGACCACAGCCTCAGCCTGCTCCGCAATTTCGCGGACGCATGGGTGAACTAAGAAGCTCGCTTTATGAGGCCCGCTGGGAAACCTACTCGCAAGATAAAGTTAGGCAACTCTTGTCTTCTCTTGCGATTCATCTGATATCCCTCAGGCTGGACATCTCCGAAGAAGAAGCCAGAAAGCTTTACTTCAGGGCCGATTGGACTGAGGACGAGATAGTCAAAGCCTATTTCTATAAGGAAAGGGCAGCTGTTAAAAAAAGACGGCTCTTACCGAGATGGTTCAAGAAGTCGGGACCCTCCTTGTTTCTAAAGGAGACAGGTCAAATCTTGAATCGTTTAGGTCATTACAGCCATTCAATAAATGGAGGGGAATTTGACCACGCAAACGATAAAGATTAGACAGGTATCTGAAAAGAGTAAGGGAATTTTGGATGAGGTTGAAAAGGCGGTGGTAGGCAAGCGCACTTTCCTCGAAAAGCTCTTCTGCACGATCCTTGCGGATGGGCACGTGTTGATCGAGGATCTCCCGGGTCTTGCTAAAACGCTCACGGCTCGAAGCTTCTCAGTCGTACTGGGAATGACGTTTAAGCGGATCCAGTTTACGCCGGATCTTCTGCCGGCGGATATTACAGGGGGATACATATTCAATCGGCAAACAGGGACTTTTGAACTGGTCAAAGGCCCGATCTTTGCCAATCTTGTCCTTGGCGACGAAATCAACCGGGCTCCCGCGAAGACCCAGGCTGCGATGCTCGAAGCCATGCAGGAAGGGCAGGTCACATTGGAGGGTGAAACGTTTCATCTGCCGCAACCCTTCATTGTCCTGGCAACGCAAAATCCAATTGAGTATGAGGGGACGTTTCCACTTCCCGAGGCCCAGTTGGACCGCTTTATGGTCCGGCTCTCCGTAGGGTATCCAAATGCCGAAGAGGAACTTGAAATGCTCAGGCGTCGCTGGGAGCGCGGGGAGGATGAAGTCAAGTTGGAGCGTATTACAGATGTTAACGAACTCAATGCGATGCGTCGAGCCGTGGAAACGGTTTATATTGAGCCTGACGTGGCACGATACATTGTTTCGTTGGTCCAGGCTTCGCGGACAACCACCCATGTATCCGTAGGGGCAAGCCCCCGGGCCTCTCTTGCCCTGCTTAAGCTTTCGCGGGCCAAGGCAGCTGTGGAAGGACGTGACTATGTCGTTCCGGATGATGTGAAGTTCATTGCAAGGGAGGTCTTCATGCACCGGATCCTGCTCAAACCCGATCTATGGGCCACAGGGTCGACCCTTAAGGAGGTAGTGGAGTCGGTTATACGCAATGTTCCGGTTCCCAAAGTTGAATGAGTATGACAAGATCCTGGTTGCTGGTTACTTCACTTTGTATGATTCTCCTGTTTACAGGATTGCTGCTCAAAAATGGGGTCCTGCTCGCTGTAGCATTACCTTATCTTCTTTTTTCACTCACGCCATTCTGGCGAAGCATGGAGGAGCCTAACCTCGTGATCGAACGCCGCTTGGAGCCCCAGTATCTCTTGAGCGGCCAACCCTGCCGCGTGACCCTTTCCATCCAAAACGTGGGTAATAACCTGGAAGAAGTTTTTCTTTCCGATGTTCTCCCTGCAGGATTACGAGTTGAGGGAAATTCCACATACCATGGGATGCTCCGAGCTGGCCAAACCGAAACATCTCTTTGCGTTGTAAGAGGCGTTCGGGGGAAGTACGAATTCTCCGGAGTTAAGATGTTGACAAATGACCTGCTGGGGATGTGTTGGCACGAGAAGTTTGTCCCTTCTCCGGGAACCCTTGCAGTTCTCCCTGCCATGGAGAGACTGGAGAGTTTGAAAATATCTCCACGGCGTACTCGTGTTTACACGGGAACCATCCGGTCTCGGGAGAGCGGAGCAGGTGTGGAATTTTTCGGGACCAGGGCCTATGTTTCCGGAGACCCCCTGCGGCACCTCAATTGGAAAGCAGGAGCACGCTGGGACCTTCTGATTACCAATCTCTTCGAGCAGGAACGCGTCGCAGACGTAGGCATCATCCTGGATGCACGAAGCGTCGTTGAGGTAAGGGCCAATGGAGAATCCCTTTTCGAACATTCCATACAGGCTGCTGCGTCACTGGCCGAGTACTTCCTGCGTGAAGGCAACCGCGTGGGGCTTCTTATTTATGGACGGATGGTCGAGTGGACTTTTCCGGGCTATGGTAAACAGCAACGAGCGCGTATTCTGGCCGCTTTGGCGAAGGCGGAACTGGGTGAACACGCAGTGTTTAAGGAGCTGGAACATTTGCCTACCCGCCTCTTTCCATCAGAATCCCAGATTGTGCTCGTCAGCCCTCTTCTTTGCGGAGATGTCTCCATGCTCCGTTACCTGCACGCTCTTGGCTATCGTGTGCTCGTCATCAGCCCGGACCCGATTGCTTTCGAAAAGCGCTGTTTTCCGCAAGACGAGTGTGCCGCTTTGGCCGAGGGAATTGTCCGCATGGAACGGAATGCAACTCTATCGAAATTACGTCGATCGAGCGTGAACGTGGTGGAATGGGATGTGACCATCCCGTTGCGTATCCCGATGAAACAGACGATGGTAGGTATGAAGAGATGGTCCGTTGGGTAAAACGCCTTGCGGCAGTAGGTAACATCATTTTTCTGGTTGCCCTCTTCTATCATCATGGGCACACAGGAGCCGCCATCATTGGAGGGCTCCTAAATCTTGCATGGGCACTGGATGAATGGTTCCCGTCTCAGATCCGCCGTTTTTTCCGGCCATGGGCACTTGTTATCAATCCGGCATTTTTGGCCTATGGGGTCCTAAGCGGTGGACCTTCAATCCTGGCTCTGTTGCTGGCCGGAAGTTCTCTCCTCGCCTGGAATGCAGGGCTCTTCCTGGAACGGTGGGGCGATGCTCCGGTGACCATTCAATATCAGTATCTTCGGCAGATCGGAGCCCTGGTAGCATTAGGATTACTGGCAGGGTTTTCTGCCGTGATATTACAGGGACGCTTCGCGCTGCTTTTTCTCCCGGTGTTCTTCTTGATGTTGGTCGCCGGGTTTCTATGGCTGAGGATCGTTTCCAGGGCTTTAAAGGATAGGACTGCCGGCTAAGATAGAGTGGACGGACGCTATGCATAGGTCGACAGAAAGAGGTAGGGCAAATCAAAGGAGCTCTGGAGAGAGGAAAGAACGTAATCGTCTTTGGCAAGTACGGAATGTAAAATAATTACATTTCCCTTCCCTCTGATGTTTATTTGCTGGTAAGCAGAAACGGGGTGAAGGGAGGAAGGAGTCCTTTATGCCGTACATATTATGGTTTGATAAAGCTGGGAAGGAAGCCCATTATTTAGTAGGAGGTAAGAATGCCAGCCTTGGTGAGTTGATCAAAGCCGATATCCCAGTTCCACCTGGCTTTTCTGTCACGACAGAGGCTTATGGTGAGTTTTTTAGTGGAAGTGGGATGAGAGGGAAGATTCAAAAGATTTTATCCACAATTGACCTTCAGGATGTCGGTTTTTTGGAGGAGGCCAGCAAAACAATTCGGGAGCTTATGATAGAAGCTCCATTACCCAAAATATTAGAGGAGGAAATATGTTTTAACTATGAAGCCTTGGCTCAAGTGCTTGACGTTCCAAACCTCCCCGTTGCGGTCCGTTCCAGTGCCACAGCCGAGGATATGCCCGGAGCAAGTTTCGCCGGGCAGCAGGATACCTTCCTGTGGGTAAGCGGTTCCGAGGAAGTTCTGAAGAAAATCAAATTGTGTATGTCGAGTCTCTTTACATCCCGGGCGATTTCATACCGGGTTAAAATGGGGTTTCCTCATGAGAAGGTCTTGATCAGCGTCGGCGTCCAGAAGATGGTCGACGCCAGAGCAGCAGGTGTCATGTTCACTCTAAACCCAATCAATGGAGATCCATCAAAGGTGGTCACTGAAGGGAATTGGGGGCTGGGAGAAAGCGTTGTTTCGGGAATTTGCAATCCAGATAAATTTGTTGTGGACAAAGTCACCATGGAGATAGAAAGAGAGATCTCGGTAAAAGCATGCGAGTGTATCTATGATCCGACGAGATCGGGAGTTTGCCAGGTGGATATTCCTCCTGAACGGCGGGAGATCCAATGCATTGAAGATCAAGAAATCATTGAGCTGGCACGGTACGCAAGAAAAGTAGAAGAATATTATGGGTCTCCTCAGGATATCGAATGGGTCATCGATAAACATTCCCCCTTTCCTTTCAATATATTCATGGTGCAGTGCCGGCCAGAAACGGTTTGGAGCCAGAAGAAAAAGGAGCCAATTCTTGGAAAGAAAAGCGCTTACGAGCTCCTGATGGAGAAGGCTTTGTCACGTGTAAAAATTGGATCTTAGGCAAATTGTAATCGTCTCAAGACAGAGAGGCTCATTTTTATCCTTTATTTTAGAGGAGATAAAAATGTCTTCAGTAAAAAAGCATGTGATTTGGTTCAAAGATCGTTCAAGCAAGTATTACCGGTAGGTTTTTTCCTAATGGTTTTATAAGAGGTTTTTCAGCAGTCTTTTAATGTCAGTTTAAGGAGAAGAGAGATGAGCGGCAAAAGTAGTTTTCCCTACCGCAAGTTTGACCGGAAGCCCCACCCACATATTGTGAAACAGATTTTGGAAGACAGAGAATTGATCGAGATGATGAAGGAGATTCTTATTCAGGAAGGGAGGCCCTGTCCCTTCTGTCACCGGAAATTGAGTGGGGACAAAAAGGAGAGGGAGATCTGGTAATTTCATTTCAAAGGGGAGGGATACTTTTCGTCTTTGAGAATTGGAAGCGGACGATGAAGTTCGCCGTCAGATTCCCCTGCAAGAGGAGGGATGATGACGACTACCGGTTGACTAGCCAGTAGAAGTTTTTTGGGGAATCGAATGAGATCAGGGAAATGGACCTACTAATTCAAAGCAGCGGTTTTGCCAGGGCGCTCATTATTTTCCATATAGTAATGCAGGCTTCGGGTTATTCCGGTTTTTAGGGCGTACATTAACGGGGGGTCTCTATGGTTTCTCACTCTCATTGGTATTGGAGTTTGCGTCTATCCCATTTTTTATGTTGATCAGAAGGAAGCCCGGATGATTTTTATGATTCCGATAAGAATGAGGAAAAAATGGAAACAAAAGATTCAGAAAGAAAGTTAGAACGAGTCGATCTTCCCGTCTCAGGAATGTCTTGTGCCAGTTGCGCAGCTAAGATTGAGAAAGGGTTGGCCGGTATTGAAGGCGTCACAAAAGCGACTGTCAACTTTGCCGCCGAGAAGGCCACGGTCGTCTTTCACCCTGACCAGACGGATGTCTCCCATCTGATCAAAAAGGTCAAAGAGCTCGGTTACGAAGCAAAAGTTGAGAAGGTACTTCTCCCGATCCAGGGGATGTCCTGTGCCTCCTGTGTCAATAAGGTTGAAAAGGCACTCTGTGCTCTCAGAGGAGTAATTCAGGTGAGTGTCAACTTTGCAACAGAGAGGGCATCCGTCGAATATATTCCCGACGAGGTGGCGATTCGAGATTTCAAGAAGGCCATTCAAGAAGCCGGTTATCAGGTCCTGGAAGTGAAGGAGGAGGATATTGTTGAGAGGGAAAGACTTGCCAGAGAAGAGGAACTCTTTCGACTGCAGTTAAAGTTTATTGCCGGTGCTATTCTTCTTGTTCCCATTCTGATTCTCATGTATGGGCCAACCCTCCTGGAAGAATGGTTTGGTCTCTCCCGGGAGGCGAATTTCTTCCTCCAGTTTATACTTGCCACTCCTATTCAATTCTGGGGGGGCTGGCAATTCTATGCCGGGTTCTGGAAAGCGACCAAGCATAAAACGAGCGATATGAACACATTGATTGCTCTTGGAACCTCGGCTGCCTATTTCTACAGCCTAATCGCTACTTTCCTTCCAAACCTTTTTATGGCCAAGGGGTTAATGGCTGAGGTCTATTTCGATACCTCTGCAACCATCATCGTTCTCATTCTTCTTGGAAGATTCCTGGAAGCCAGTGCAAAGGGGAGAACCTTGGAAGCGATCAAAAACCTGATCGGTCTTCAGCCGAAAACGGCTCGGGTGATTCGAAACAGCAATGAACAGGATGTCCCGTTGGAGGACGTTGTCCCGGGTGATCTTGTTGTGGTTCGACCCGGGGAGAAAATTCCCGTCGATGGTACTGTCAGAGAAGGTTATTCTTCCGTTGATGAGTCCATGGTCACAGGGGAATCCCTACCCATCGAAAAGGAGCTTGGAGATACTGTCATTGGCGCCACAATCAATAAAACGGGAACATTCAAGTTTGAAGCAGTCAAGGTAGGGAAGGATACGGTACTCGCCCAGATCATTCGATTGGTTCAGGAGGCACAAGGCTCAAAACCGCCTATTGCCCGCATAGTGGACGTGATTGCAAGCTACTTCGTCCCGATCGTCATAGGGATAGCCATTCTCACTTTCTTCGTCTGGTATTTTTTCGGTCCCTATCCTGCACTGACCTATGCCCTTCTCAACTTCGTCGCTGTCCTCATCATTGCTTGCCCTTGTGCGCTGGGACTGGCAACTCCCACCTCCATCATGGTGGGTACGGGTAAAGGTGCAGAGAACGGGGTTTTAATCCGAGGAGCAGAAGCTCTGGAGACCGCCCATCATTTGGACACCATTGTTTTAGATAAAACCGGGACTTTGACCAAGGGAGAACCTTCTGTGACGGATATTATCGGATCCCAAGGGTTTGCCGGGCAAGACATTTTAGCCCTGGCGAGCTCTGCGGAGAAAAGATCGGAACATCCTTTGGGTGAAGCAATTATTAAAAAGGCAAAGGAGGAGGGCTTGAGTTTTTTGGACCCGACGGACTTTCAAGCCATTCCAGGACGTGGCATCGAGGCGACCATCGACTCAAAAAGAATCATTCTCGGAAATTTAAGACTGATGGAAGAGAGGAACGTAACCCTCAACGGATTGTTAGAGAAGGCGGAACTCCTCTCCAACGAAGGAAAGACGCCGACGTACTTGGCGGTTGATGGAAAAGCTGCCGGTATCATCGCTGTCGCTGACACGTTGAAAGAAGATTCAAAGGAGGCTGTGGAAGCTCTTCATCGGATGGGATTGGAGGTGATAATGCTCACAGGTGACAATGAACGAACTGCAAAAGCGATTGCCCGTCAGGTTGGCATCGACCGGATCTTAGCAGAAGTCCTTCCCGAGGCGAAGGCGGAAGAGATCAGACGCCTTCAAACTGAAGGGAAGAAAGTTGGGATGGTGGGGGACGGCCTCAATGATGCACCTGCCTTAGTCCAGGCCGATGTGGGGATTGCGATTGGAACCGGTACGGACGTGGCCATGGAGTCGTCAGACATTACCCTAATCGGCAGCGATCTACGTGGAGTAGTAACTGCCATTGCCTTGAGCAAAGCCACTATCCGCAATATAAAACAGAACCTTTTCTGGGCTTTTGCTTATAATACTATCCTTATTCCTGTGGCTGCGGGGGCCCTTTACCCGTTTTTCGGGGTTCTGCTGAGTCCTATCTTGGCGGCGGGGGCAATGGCATTTTCGTCGGTCACCGTCGTCTCCAATGCCCTCAGACTTCGTGGATTTAAGTCCCCGATGATCTTAGAAAAAGACGCTTTAAAACAGGGGAAATTGGAGGATTAATGTTGAACCCGAATCACAAAAGTGAGATCCATAAGAGATTTTAAGGAGGAAAAAAATTCATGGTGGGTCGCCATCGACAAGATGGCTGGAAAGAGGGGCTTGAGGAAGTGAACTCTCAGGAAGAAGGCCGGGATGACTCGCCTGATAAACAAAGGATCCTTAGTCTATTGGCAGAACCGGGCTGCCTTCTGTGCCGCGAAGAACGGAAAGCTGAGGGTGTATTCTTTGCTTGGTTTGTGATTGAAAGCTACAGTCAACTGGAGAGCCTCGAAATGGTGGAGAAGGCCCTCGGCTTTTGTACCCGTCACACCCACGTTCTGCTCTCACGGTTAGCTCCCAGCATTGTGGCCTATGTGTACCGTTACTTGATTGCCGCAGCTCTTGGTCGCTTATCCCGTGTCGAGAGGGCTCTGTCTACCACAGACGGTTGGAAATCTGTCAAACTTCATCTTACGCCTCAAAGCTCCTGTCCGGCCTGTCTCACGATGAAAGAACATTTGACTTGGCTCGTAAATCTCATCCGCAGGACATGGAGAGATCCGGAGGTGCGTTGTGCACTTGAAAGAAAGGACTCTTTTGACTTGATGCACATCCTGCAAGCATCGTCAATGCTGTCCTGGGATGAGCTATCCTTTTTCACCACTGTCATGCAAGACCGCCTTGCCGACTCCGAAAGAGCAGGCGAGCCCCCAAGTGACGAGTCCCTTGTGGCTCTTATCTGGGGTGCGCCGTTGGAAAATAAAGAGTTTGTATGGAAAGAGGAGACGCAAAATCCAACCAGTGGTTGCGGTCCCGAGGAGTCCTGGTCACCCGCACTTGCGGAACTCCGTAGGAGTCTCAGAGAGCCTGGCTGTCCAATATGCAGGGCGGAAAGAAAGGCTCTGCAAGTGTATTATGGCTGGCTTTCCGGCGAGATAAATTCAACTCCGTCGTATCGTTGGTCTGATGCCATTTGGTTCTGCCGAGAGCATGCCTGGGATTTTTTTCGCGTGGGAGAGGAGGCGGCTGTCTCAAGACTTGGCGAAGCTGCGACAGAGTACTGGCTGATTGAGCTTGAGAAACTCAGAATTGGACTGGAAGACAAACCTGAGGATTCCTTTACGCGCCGTGCAGTTGGGGCTGCCAGGCGATCGAGAAGGAAGGCATCATCTGGCAAAGATCTGACAGCGTGGCGATCGTTTCAGCGCCATTTCACTGAAAGTGTGAAATATCTCTGCCAGTCTCCGAAGTCCGTACTTGTCAAGCTCCGGGAGCGCTTTTTACGAATCCATCCCTGTCCAGCCTGCACATGTGTACAAACTGCGGCTGAGAAAGCCTGTAATTTGCTCGCCCGAGGCCTTGAAGACCCCGGCACGCGCTTAGTTTACTGTGAAGGAAGTAGCGTCTGTTTCCATCACCTTCCCCTGGCTTTGGAATTTGTGGCCAGTGACGATGTCCGGGGAGTGCTCTTGCATTCCCAACGTGTTCGTCTTGAGGTTCTTGCGTGGGAACTATCGGAGTTCAGTCGAAAAGTTAACTGGTCGGTACGCTACGAGAATAAGGGATCAGAGCAGAGTTCCTGGAAACGGGCTGTAGCTCAATACAGCGGTACGTTAGCAATCTCCTGAACTCCTTGGTCTAAGAAGCAAAAACAGGCCTTCTTGAGATGAACGAATAGAAGAAGGGGCCTGGGGATTCGATCCCAGTGAAAGGGGACGAAAAGGTAAGGCTCGACCGGAACTCATCGAACGGGGCGTGATTTCACCGAACTCGGTGCATTAGCACGGTAAATAGAGAGGTACTGGGAGAAGACGATATGCGGTTGATGTGCAAAGAATGGATCTCCACAAAGATGCCTGAACCATCTCATAGCGGATACGTTGGCGGGATTGATTGATACGCTTTCCGCGCACACTGCTCTTGTGGAATATATTTTCTATCATCTAAGTCGATACCATCGTTCCTTTCGACTCGAATTTCAAGTGACCTTCTTCATGAAAAGGGAATCTTAAACGGAAAGGTCAGGATTCAAGTCTATTACGACAAGAAAGCGGAATAGGTGAAGAAAATTCTGAAACAATTCGGCGTCGGTTCAGAGGATGAGATTGCCATCGGAGACAGCAAAGGGGATATGGAAATGTTTCAGAAGGCCGAGGTCTCCGTCGCCTTCAATTCTTCCTGCAAGTATCTCGATCAAATTGCCAGCCTGTGCGTCCGGAGCCAAAATCTCGCAGATATGATTCCTAAGTTACGCCCTCTATAAGAAGGAGCGGACGGCGTGCGGAACATAGCGCCAGGGAGAATCAAAATCAAATGAGCTGGGAATTAACATTGATGAGGTGGGCTGATGCGTGGTGGAGTTCATCCTTTTTGGATCGCTTCGTTCCCTGGTTC
>Ga0315282_10005401_pt1 | contig 21808 bp, 17 predicted proteins | sample YL17G07_20_MG_FD_203693 | JGI IMG/M metagenome (GOLD analysis project Ga0315282, IMG submission 203693) | Sediment microbial communities from Yellowstone Lake, YNP, Wyoming, USA - YL17G07_20 | ecosystem: Environmental > Aquatic > Freshwater > Lake > Sediment | place: USA: Wyoming | collected... | reverse complement strand
GTGCGGCTGCGCCTGTCAGCGCAGCCGCACCCCCCACTCGTACGGGATCCGCTCGCTGTCGTGCGGCAGCTCGTCCTGGTCGGGCGCATCGTAGGCGTAGACCTCGGTCGGTGCGTTGACGATGTACGCCTCGTCGGGGCTCACGCACTTCCAGCCGTGCCACACGCCCGGCGGCACGCGCACCAGCGCGGGGTTGTGCTCGCCGATGAAGAACTCGTCGATCTGCCCCCTGGTCGGCGAGCCGTCGCGCTCGTCGTAGAGCACCAGCTTGAGCATGCCCTTGACGCAGACGATGTTGTCCCACTGCACGTGGTGCAGGTGCCAGCCCTTGACCACCCCGGGGAAGGTCGTCGTCATGTACATCTGTCCGAACTTGACGAACAGTTCGTCGTCGGCGCGCAGGCACTCCATGAGACGGCCGCGCTCGTCGGGGATCACCTTCAGGTTCTTCGTCATCACGCCGTCGATCATCGTTCCCCTTCCTTGTCTGCCGCGCCGTGCCGGCGGGCGGGGGTGCGGCGCTCTACGCTACACCACGCCGATCTGGCTCGAGTCGCCGACCATGAAGCGGTAGGCGGCCGGCTTGCCCTCGGAGTGGGCGATCGTGACGTCGCGACCGATCAGGCTGTCCGTCACCCGGGCGCCGAGCCCGCTGATGCGGCTCTCCTCGAGGACGATCGAGTGCTCGATCTCGGCCCGCTCGATGGTCACACCGTGGTAGATCGACGTGTAGGGACCAATGTACGCGTCGGCGATCGTGCAGCGATCGCCGATGGTGACGGGCCCGCGCACCGTACAGCGTGTGAGCACGCTGCCCGGGCCGACGACGACCGGCCCTTCGAGCGAGCTGTCGACGAGCTCGCCGCGCACGTCGCCGGCCAGCGTGCTCAGGATCAGCCGGTTGGCCTCGAGCATGTCTTCGAGGCGGCCGGTGTCCTTCCACCAGCCGCTGACGACGTGGTGCTCCACACGGAGTCCACGGTCGACCATGTCCTGGATGGCGTCGGTGATCTCGAGCTCGTTGCGCCACGAGGGCCGGATCGCCCTGACGCTGTCGAACACGGCCGCCGTGAAGAGGTATACGCCGACCAGTGCCAGGTCGCTGCGTGGCTCCTTGGGCTTCTCGACCAGACGCACGACGCGCTCGCCCTCGACCTCGGCCACGCCGTAGGACTGCGGGTCGGGCACCTGCTGCAGCAGGATGAGGGCGTCGGGCGAACTCTCACGGAACCGCTCGACGAACGGCACGATGCCGTCGCGCAGCAGGTTGTCGCCGAGGTACATGACGAAGGGGTCGTCGCGCAGGTAGTCCTCGGCGATGGACACGGCGTGCGCGAGGCCCAGTGGGGCCTCTTGCCTGATGTACGTGGCTGCGAGGCCGAAACGCTCGCCGTCGCCGACGGCCGCCTCGATCTCGGCCTGCGTGTCGCCGACGATGATGCCGACCTCGGTGATGCCCGCCTCACGCAAGGCCTCGAGACCGTAGAAGAGGATCGGCTTGTTCGCGACCGGGACGAGCTGCTTGGCCGAGGTGTGGGTGATGGGCCGCAGGCGGGTGCCGGCGCCGCCGCTGAGAACGAGTCCCTTCACGCCACCCGCGCGCCTCGCGGGGCCGTCAGATCGACTCGTAGTCCTCGAGCTCCTCGTCCGTTTCGGTCGAGATGAGGTCGAGGACGTTGCTCTCGTCGATCGCCTTGCCCACGAAGACGACGCTGGTCTTCTCGAGCGGACCCTGCCAGAGGGTGACCTTGGCGCCCGGAGTGAAGACGTAGGGCTCGCCGCTGCGCAGCACGTTGGTCAGCGTCGAGCGTTCGACGTCGCGCTGGACCTCGGCCGAGTCGATGGCGAAGGGCTCGCCGTCGTCGATCTGCAGGCGGGGCAATCTCTCTTTCTCGATCTTCACGCGGCGGATTATACAGCAGGCTGTCACAGCCGCGGCGGTCCACCCTTTGCAGCGGCGTCCAAAACGTCTAGGGTAGCGGCGAAGGATGCCAGCCTGGCTGGTCATGCACTGGGGAAGCTGGACGCTGTGGGGTGCGCTCGGTCCGAGGGGGCCACGGACACATCCTTCGGTCTCCGCGTCACGCCATGCCCATCTCCGGTCGGGCTCGTTGCCGACGACGCCGGCGGCATCCGCGAAACGGCAGGAGAAGGGGAGGAAGCAGACATGGTGAGACACGTTCGAAGTGGATCCTCCGCGAGGCGCTGGCTCGTGCTCATGGTGGTGCCGCTGCTCGTCGCGGGCCTGGCGTGGGGCCTGTCGAGCGCTCTGGCCGACAGCGGCAGTCCGGCGCCGGCCGCGACGCAGCCGGGCGAGAAGGTCACGTTGCGATTGGGACTCATGAACGTGCCCGACAGCCTCAATCCCTTCGTCGGCTACGAGAACTCGGCGTACGAGGTGTGGTGCCTCAATTACGATTTCCTCGTCGCCTACGCGCCCGACGGATCGCCGCGGCCGGCGATCGCCGAGAGCTGGTCCACGAGCCCCGACGGCAAGACGTGGATCTTCAAGATCCGCAAGGGCGTCACCTGGCAGGACGGCAAGCCGCTCACCGCCAGGGACGTCGCCTTCACCTACAACTACATCGTCAAGAAGAAGCTCGGCGCCTACAACTCCTACACGAAGCTGATCGACTACGCCGAGGCGACCGACGACTACACCTGCGAAGTCCACTGCACCAAGCCCAAGGCAAACATGCTGCGGCTGTACATCTACGTGTTCCCCGAACACATCTGGAGCAAGATCGACAACCCCGAGAAGTACCAGATGACGTACCCGATCATCGGCTCCGGCCCCTTCAAGACCATCGAGTACAAGACGTCGCGCTACACGCGTCTGGTGAAGAACCCCGACTACTGGGGCGGCGAGCCGACGGTCGACGAGATTATCTTCGAGTACTACACCAACAACGACTCGATGGTGCAGGAGTTCAAGAACGGCAAGCTGGACGGCGCCTACGACATCCCGGCGGCCCAGTTCCCGGCCCTCACCAAGACGTCCGGTGTCGAGACCTTCGAATCGAACGTCTGGTCCTTCGAGTACCTCACGTTCAACTGCTACGACGAGCCGGCGTCGCTGGGCAATCCGGTACTCAAGGACGTCAAGTTCCGTCAGGCCCTCAACTGGGCGGTCGACCGGGAGAAGCTGGTCCAGGTCGGCCTGAGCGGCTACGGCAGGCCCGGCTCGACGGTGTGCCCTCCCGATGAGTACCCGACAAGCTGGAACGCGCACTACGAGCCCTCGCCCGAACAGAAGTACGGTTTCGACATCGAGAAGGCCAAGCAGCTTCTCGATGCGGCGGGCTACGTCGATTCCGACGGCAACGGCATGCGCGAAGACAAGAACGGCAAGCCGATCACCCTGCGCCTCTGGGCGCGCAACGAGACGATCTCGAGTCAGCGCGAAGGCAAGCTCCTGGCCGACTGGTTCTCCCAGTGCGGCCTCAAGATCGACTTCGACGTCGTCGACGACGGCGTCCTCGATGCCAAGCTGTACAACTACAACGACGCCGGCGCCTACGCTCCCGACTACGACATGTACCTCTGGGACTTCGTGGGGTACGCAGACCCCGGCGACTCACTGGCCTGCTTCGTCACGGACCAGATCGAGTGGTGGAACGACCCCTGCTGGTCGAACGAGGAGTACGACACCGTGATGGACCAGCAGATGGGCGAACTCGACCCGCAGGCGCGCCTCGAGATGATCCACCGCCTGCAGGAGATCTTCTACGTCGAGTCGCCGTACATCGTACTCACGTATCCCAACAACCTGTCGGTGGTCGACACGTCCAGGTGGGAGGGTTGGGTGCCGTTCATGGGCAGCTCGCCGTTCTACAACGCCTTCAACATCGACAGCTACGTGAAGCTCCATCCGCTGGTGAAGACGACCGGCACGACCGAGTCCAAGAGCAACACGACCCTCTACATCATCATCGGTGCGATAGCGGCCGCGGTGATCGTCGTGGTCGTGCTCGTCCTCGTCCTGCGCAAGCCGAAGGTCGTCGAGGAGTGATCGGACCACCGGGCGGGGCCGCGAGAGCGGCCCCGCCCATCGCCTGATGCGGGCGGGGGGCCGGGCGCGTGCGCCCGGCCCCCCGCCCGCCTCTGCGCACCGCCACCGTGTTGCGCCGCGGTCCGCGTTCGCCGCTGGCCGGACATTCTGCGGCCTGCGCAGCCTCGGGGCCTTGAACCGGAGGGCCCGAAAGTGATTAAGTCATATGCAGCGAGCGCGCGCTCGACGCGCCGCGCTACGGGGCGTACAGGGAAGGGGTAGAGCCATGGGCAAGCATCTTCGGCACTCGGGCCGGCGGTATGTCGTCGTCGCGCTGGCCATCATCCTGACTGCAGGCGTCGCCTGGGGGATCGCCGCGGCCTTCACCGGTGCTGCGGCGCCGGCGCGGGCCGAGAACAAGCTGATGCTCAAGCTCGGCTGGACGCAGCCGCCCGACAACCTGAACCCCTTCATCGGCTACCAGTCGTCGTCGTACGAGATCTGGTCGATCAACTACGACCTGCTGTGCGGGTTCGACGCGGCGACGCTGGAGAACCTGCAGGGCGACCAGGCGACCGGCCTGGCGACGAGTTGGGAACACAGCGCCGACGGGCTGACCTGGACGTTCCACCTGCGGCCCAACGTGAAGTGGTCGGACGGTGAGCCGTTCACCGCCGACGACGTGGCGTTCACGTTCAACTACATCATCGACAACGAGCTGAGTGCCTTCACGATGTACACGGCCCTGATCGATAGGGTCGAGGCGACGGACGACGTCACGGCAGTCTTCCACTGCAGCAAGCCGAAAGGCAACATGACCGGGCTCTGGGTGCCTATCCTCCCCGAGCACATCTGGTCGAAGATCGACCCGAAGATCGTCGAGTCGAGAATCACCAACGACCCGTCCGACAAGGGCGAGTACGGCACCCACGGCAAGCCCATGATCGGCACCGGCCCCTACCAAGTGGTCGAGTGGAAGAAGAAGCAGTACGTCCACATGGTCGCCAACCCCTACTACTGGCGCAACAAGCCGGCCGTCACCGACATCTACTTCCAGGACTACACCAACACCGACTCGATGATGCAGGAGGTCAAGCAGGGGACCATCGACGGGGCCTGGGGCCTGGCCGAGGCGCAGTACCTCACGCTCAAGAATGACACGCGGGTCACGACCGACAGCTACGAGTCCATCGGCGTCGACGAGCTGGGCTTCAACTGCTACACGGGCAAGGCCAGCAAGGGCAACCCCGTCCTGAAGGACTGGAAGTTCCGCCAGGCGCTGAACTGGGCGATCGACAAGGAGAAGATCATCAGCGTCGCCTACGGCGGCCACGGGGCGGTGGCCGATTCCCTCTGCCTGAAGGACTACTACCAGCCCGAGCTCGACTGGCACTGGAACCCACCGGCCGACCAGGTCTACACGTTCGACATCGAGATGGCGAAGCAGAAGCTCGACGAGGCCGGCTACACCGACACCAACGGCGACGGCATCCGCGACTACCAGGGCAAGCCGATCGAGCTGCGCCTCTGGGCGGTGGCCGACAACGAGACCTACCCCAAGTCGGGCAAGCTCATCGCCGGCTGGCTCAGCGAGTGCGGGCTCAAGATCGACTTCCTGACCATTGAGCCGGGCGCCGCGTCGGACAAGATGTATGCCTACGACGACGCCGGCAACTTCGCACCCGACTACGACATCTTCCTCTGGGGCTGGGGCGGCGACGTCGATCCGACGTTCATCCTCAGCATCTTCCTGACCAGCCAGATCGAGAACTGGAGCGATTGCGCCTGGTCGAGCCCCGAGTACGACGACCTGTTCATGCAGCAGGCGACCCAAATCGACCCCCAGAAGCGCAAGGAGATCGTCTACAAGATGGAGGAGCTCGTATATCGCGAGTCTCCCTACATCATGCTCGCCTACCCGAGGAACATCGAGTCCTACGACACGACCAAGTTCGAGGGCTGGACCAGGTCGCCGGCCGAGAAGGGCGGGGTCTGGTTCACGACGATCCCCGACAGCTACGTCAAGCTCAAGCTCAAGCAGGGGGAGACGACTGGCACTGACGGGGGCGGCCTCAGCACGACCAACCTCATCATCATCATCGTGGTCGCCGTGGCGGTAGTGGTCGGCATCATCGTGGCCATCATCCTGATCCGCCGGCCGAAGGCCGTCGAAGAGTGACGCGAACGAAGGCGGCGGGCGCGCCGGCGGCGCGCCCGCCGGCGTTCTGACGAGGGGCGGGGCGCCGCCGGTGGGGGGCCCCCCCCCTCGTCGTCTGTGCGAACGGCGCCGGCCGTCAGCCGGCCGCGGCGCTGTAGGCCAGGTACGGCCGCCAGGAGTCGTGGATGTCGTCGACGTGCAGGAAGACGAAGCTGAACGGACCCGGCGGACGCGGCTTGCGGGCCAGACGCATGTTGGCGACGTGCGGCAGGCGGTCACCTTTCCTGAGGTTGCAGGGCGCGCACGACGTGACGACGTTGTCCCAGCTGTCGGGGCCGCCCTTGGAGCGCGGCACCACGTGGTCGACGGTGAGGTGGCGCGAGCTCCCGCAGTATTGGCAGCGGAAGCGGTCGCGGGCGAAGACGGCCCGTCGCGAGATGCGGCGCGTGGCGGTGCGTGGCACCGAGACGTACGAGCGCAGACGGATCACGTGCGGGACGGAGTACTCGGCGCGCTCGGAGTGCCAGGCTCGACCGGAGTGCTCGACGATCTCGGCGCGCTGCTTGAGCATGAGGACCAGGGCGCGGCGCAGCGTGCAGACGTTCAGGGGCTCGTACGTCGTGTTCAGCACCAGCACCTTCTTCATGGGCGCATGATAGCAGAAGGTCCGGCCGCGGGACGGGCGTAGACTAGGCACGATGGACCTCTTCTCCCCGTCCGACGAGCAGCTGGCGGCCGAGGCGCCGCTGGCGGCGCGCATGCGGCCGCGGACCCTGGACGAGTTCGTCGGCCAGGAGCACGTGGTCGGGCCCGGCAGCGTGCTGCGCGCCGCGATCAAGCGCGGGGAGCTGTTCTCGATGATCATGTGGGGTCCGCCGGGCAGCGGCAAGACCACCCTGGCGCGCGTCATGGCCGCCGAGACGGGGGCGCGGTTCGTGCCGCTCTCGGCGGTCAACGCCGGCACGGCCGACGTGCGCGCTGCGATCCAGGGCGCGCGCGAGGCGCGCGCCCTCTCGGCAGCGCGCACGATCCTCTTCATCGATGAGATCCACCGTTTCAACAAGGCGCAGCAGGACGCCCTCCTGCCGGCCATCGAGGATGCCGTCGTGTTCCTCATCGGGGCGACCACCGAGAACCCCTACTTTGAGGTCAACTCGGCGCTCCTCTCGCGCTGCCAGCTGTATCGCTTCACAGCCCTGACCGACGACCAGGTGCGACTTCTCGTCGAACGGGCCTTCGACGATGGCGAACGCGGCCTCGGCGGCCTCGGGCTGACGCTCGAAGACGGCGGTCTGCCGTTCCTCGTCTCGGTCGCCCACGGCGACGCCCGCGTGGCGCTCAACGCGGTCGAGACGGCCGTGCGCTCGCGCGTTCCGCGCGATACGCACGGCCCCACCGAGATCGGCGTCGCCGATCTCGAGGACGCGGCCCAGAAGAAGCCGCTTTCCTACGATCGCGACGACGCCCACTACGACACGATCTCGGCCTTCATCAAGTCGATGCGCGGCAGCGATCCGGACGCCGTCGAGTACTACCTGGCGGCCATGCTGGCCGGCGGCGAGGACCCGAAGTTCATCGCGCGGCGCATCGTGATCTTCGCCAGCGAGGATGTGGGCAACGCCGATCCCACGGCGCTGCAGGTCGCCGTGGCCGCGGCGCGGGCGGTCGAGTTCGTGGGGCTGCCGGAGTGTCGCATCAACCTCAGTCAGGCGGCGCTGTACATGGCATTGGCGCCCAAGAGCAACGCCGCCTACAAGGCGATCGATGCTGCCCTCGCCGACGTTGAGGGTGAGGGGAACGAGCCTCCTCCGGCCCACTTGCGCGACGCCAGCTACCGCGGCGCGAAGAAACTGGGGCACGGGACGGGGTACAAGTACCCACATGCCTTCGGCGGCTGGGTCGAGCAACAGTACCTGCCGGACAAGGTCGCAGGGCGAACGTACTTCACGCCGCGACGTGGCGTCGAGGCCGAGCTGGCGCGTCGGCTCGACGAGTTGAAGGCTCGCACCGGTCCTGACGAGGCGAAAGACGGCGTGCAGACGACAGAGACAGGGGGGACGACCACATGCTGATGTTCGCGGTAGGGGCTCTGCTGGCGGCGATCGTCGTCGCGCTCATCGCCGTGTACGTCTACGGGAACCGGGTCAAACAGGGGCTCGAGGCGAGAACGCCGGTGTCGCAACCCGACGGACCGCTGTCGCTCTCGGTGTCCGAGGAATCGGCGGCCGCACTGTCGAAGCTGTCGGTCGAGCCGATCTTCCTCAAGCAGAGTACCGACGGGACGCGCGTGCAGATCGACAACCGTCCGCTCGTCTCCGTGGCGATCCTTACGGACGAGATGGCGGGGGCCGCTCTGCGCGAGGTGGCGGTTTCGATCTGCGAGCGGTACGGCCACACGTGGACGGCCCTCGTGTCGATCGGCGACGAGGGCGCGGTGTCGGTCCAGCGTCTGTCCTGACCGAGCGCTACGCTGGGCAGCGAGCGGCGTCGCGTATACGCTGCGTATACGGGGTTGTAGACTGGTAAAGAATCCGGCGCGATGTGTCGAAGTACACTCCGCCGGTCCTCTCGAGTCGCTGCGGAGGGCTTTGCAAGACCGGGGGTCAAGGAGGCTTCGATGATACGGCTGTTCAAGTTCCTGCTCGGCGTCGTGATCGGCGCGTCGGCAGCGCTGCTCATTACGCCGAAGACGGGTCGCGAGGTACGCAAGGCGCTCCTTGGTCCTCAGGTGCGCGAGCTCGTCTCGAGCCGCGTGGCCGAGCTGGCCAAGCCACGCGAGGCGCCCTTCATGTCCGGCGAGGCCGCTCCCGTCACAGCGGTCGACGAGGTCGTCGTGGTGTCCGAGCCACCGCCGTGGGAGGAAGAGGCCTATGCCCCGGAGGTCGTCGAGGAGCCGGTCGTCGAGGAGCCGGTCGTCGAGGAGGCGCCGCCTGTCGAGGAGACACCGTTCGAGGAGGCGGTCGTCGAGGAGGCGCCGCCTGTCGAGGAGACACCGTTCGAGGAGCCGGTGGTCGAGGCATGGCCGGCCGAAGCCCCCGTCGAAGAGCCTGTCGTCGAGGAGCCGGTAGCCGAAGAGCCGGTAGCCGAAGAGCCGGCCCTTGAGGAACCGACCGAAGAAGACCTCCGCACTCGCATCGAAGACACGAAGTCCGCTCTCGTCTCCGAGATCGAGAAGCCCTTCGAGGCCGAGGCGGTCGCAGAGGAGCCCGTTGCAGAAGAGCCGCTGATCGAAGAGCCGCTGATCGAGGAGCCGGTCGTCGAGGAGGCGCTGATAGAGGAGCCGCTGATCGAGGAGCCGCTGATCGAGGAGCCGCCGATCGAGGAGCCGGTCGTCGAGGAAGAGGTCGTCGAGGAGCCGCTGATCGAGGAGCCGCTGATCGAGGAGCCGGTCGTCGAGGAAGAGGTCGTCGCAGAGCCGACCATCCCCGAGCCGGTGGTCGAGGTCTGGCCGACCGAAGCAGTCGGCGAGCCTGTGATCGAGGAGCCCATCACCGAAGAGCCGGTCGTCGAAGAGCCGGTGACCGAAGCGCCGATCGTCGAGGAACCGACTGAAGCGCCGGGCGAGATCGTCGCCGGTGTCGAGCCCGAGCCCTTGGGCGAGGGCGGTGCGGCGCTCGACGCCGACCTCGATGTCCACCGCGGCGAGAGCACCATCGCCGAGGCGGTGTCGTACGTGGCGGTCGAGGAGGCCGCCGAAGAAGCGCTCGAGCCCGGTCCGGCAACGGCTGTCGACCTCGAGGCGGTGGCCGTCGAAGAGCCGGAGGCAGCCGTCGGGGAGCCGGCGATCGAAGAGGCGGAAGCACCCCCGGCAGAACTGGAACCGGTGGCCGAAGAAGCGCTTGCGGCTGAGGCGGCGCCGGAAGTCGAAGAGCCCGCGGTCGAGGAGCCGGTCGTCGAGGCCGCGCCGCTCGAGGAACCCGTCCCTGCGGAAGCCCCACCGGGAGCCGAAGCGGCCCCCGTCGAAGAGGCGGCGGTCGAAGAGGCGGCGTCTGCGACGGTCACTGGAGAAGTCGCCGAAGAGGCTCCCAGGGCCGAGACGGCCATCGATCAGGCCGAGATGCGGCGCCGTATCGAAGAGACACGAGCGCGCCTCAAGGCCAAGGCGTTCGATGCCATGATGAGCGGTGAGGCAGCGCTGCTGGCTCGCGATTCGGGTGAGCAGGAAGTGCCGCGCGAGGCCGACATCGAGGTCGACGAAGAAGTCGCCGGCACCATCGACGAGTCCCTGTCGCAGGAAGACTACTGATCTGGCGGTCGCCGCTCGCGGCGACGCCGGCGACGACGTGCGGGCGGGCCGCCCTCGGGCGACCCGCCCGCACGTCGTCTCTCACCCGCCCCCGTGACCGCCGCCGGCTGGGGGGCCACCAGCGGGTCGTCGGCGGGTGACTGACCGTGGAGCTGGAAGCCGAGCAGCGCCGCCGCCGCGACGAAGGCGATGCTCAGTAGCACCGGCAGGGCGGGGATCGTGCGGTTCTCGAGCAGCAGGAAGAAGTACCACCACACCGTCCACCCCAGATGCAGACGCAGCGCGAAATAGACCACTGCCGTGGCGAACAACGCGAGTCCGGCCCACACCGGCAACCGTGAGCGCCACCAGGGGCCGGGTCTGGCGATGGGCCAGAGGGCTGCCGCGGGGAGCACGAGCACCAGCGAGAACGGGTTGAGGGCGGCCAGGACGACGGCCATGGCGAGCAGGGTCGTGTGGGCGGTCGTCACGATCGCGATCGGCGCCGCGGGTCGGCGCCGCGCCAGGCGATGCTCGATCGCCATGGCGTAGTGGTAGGTCACAGCGAGGAAGAGCGCCAGGAGGATGACGCGCAGGTAGCGCGGGCTGTGGGCGACCGCCGACTCGGGAGGGACGACGGCGCCCGGGCTGCGGGGCAGCAGACCGACGAGGTTGGCCAGATACACGATGCCGAGCGTGGCGTACCACGGGACGAGGCGCAGAGCGAGGCGCAGCCAGGCGACGGCGACGCCGGTGTGTCGGCGGACCAGCTGTACCCAGAGACCGATGGTGACGAGCGCGAGCGGTACGGCGAGGACGATGAACGAGTAGGCGACGAACCCGCCGCCCAGGTCGCGGTAGCGCGAGAAGAAGAGTCGCGGGCCGTGCGGCGGCGGGATCTCCGGTCCTGCGTCGAGGGTGACGACCATGCGGTCGGCCGTCTTGCCGACCTTGGCCAGGGTCTCGACGGAGACGGTATCGACGGTGTCGGCGGCGGGATCGCGCGTCGCCCCGGCGCAGGAGATGGACAGCGCGGGAACGCCACGCGACACGAACGGGCTCTGGCCGCCCGGCGTTGCCGGCAGGGCGAGACGCATGAGCTGCGCGCCGACGTGGGGCAACGGGGCGCGCAGGTTGGACTCCACGTGTGCCGCGGCACGGGCCAGGATCCAGAGCCACGGCGGCGCCACATCAGGGGTCACGCTCCAGCCGTTGAGGCTCAGGGCCTTGGCACCGTGCCCGGCGATCTGCCGCAGGCAGATGACGGCGAGGGTCCTCTGGCCGGAGCAGCGGGCGGCGAACTCCTCGGCGCCCAGGTCGCCCAGGGTGTCGCCATCGGTCCACAGGAACACGATGGTGTGGGCATGGCTGGTCGTCGCGTAGACGCGCGCCAGTTCGAGCACGGCGGCGATGCCCGACGCGTTGTTGTCGGCTCCTTGAGTGGACCGTGGTGGCGAGTCGCGCCCGGCGAGCACCACGATCGCGCCGCCGGGGCCGCCCGGAGCAGCCGCCCACACGTTGCGCAGCGTGACTTCCTGACCGTTGACCGCCGCTGTGAACTCGTCGACGTGCGGTTCGAGTCCCAGGCCGCGCAGCTGATCGGCGAGCCAGGCGGCGCAGCGGGCGTCGGCTCCCGAACCGGCGGTCCGCGACGGGAAGCGCTGCGCCACGTCGCGCAGCGACGCCATGGCGCGATCGCCGTCGAAGCTGACCGGCTGCTCGCTGGGCTCGAGGACGTCGGGAGGCCGAAGGAAGAGAAGTGAAAGGGACGCTGCGACGAGGGCCGCGACCCAGGCCAGACGATAGAGCCTGAGGTCCGGCAACGGCGCCTCCCGGGTCGTCGGCTAGGGCGGTGGTGCGGCGCCGCGGGGCTGACCCCGCGGCGCCGCACCGTCGACTGGCGATGCTACCAGATGCCTGCGCGCCGTGCCCGCCGTCGGTCGCCGGACACAGAGGGGGCGGGGCGGCTCACGCCGCCCCGCCCCCACGACCACTCGCTTGTCCGGTCTCAGAGCTGTGGCAGACGCGCGATGGCGGCTTTGATCTCGTGCTCGGGGTGATCGTAGTCGGTGAGCTTGCCCTCGAGGTAGTCCTGGTAGGCGCCCAGGTCGAGGTGCCCGTGACCGGTGAGGTTGAAGAGGATGGTCCTGTCTTCGCCCGCCTCCTTGGCGGCGAGCGCCTCGTCGATGGTCACAAGGATAGCGTGCGCCGACTCGGGCGCCGGGATGATGGCCTCGGCCTGGATGAACTGGGCAGCTGCCTCGAAGACCTTGCTCTGCTGGACGGCGACCGCCTCGATAAGGCCGAGGTCGTAGGCGTGGCTCAGCATCGGCGCCATGCCGTGGTAGCGCAGGCCGCCGGCGTGGATGCCGGCCGGGATGAAGTCGTGGCCGAGCGTGAACATCTTGAGCAGAGGCGTCATCTGCGCGGTGTCGCCGTGGTCGTAGGCGAACGGGCCCTTGGTGAGCGTCGGACAGGCCGTGGGCTCGACGGCGACGAAACGAGTGCTGTTCTTGCCGGCCAGCTTTTCGCGCAGGAAAGGGAAGGCGATGCCGGCGAAGCTGGAGCCGCCGCCGACGCAGCCGATCACCACGTCGGGGTAGGCATCGGCGATCTGCATCTGCTCGATGGCCTCCTCGCCGATCACGGTCTGATGCAGCAGGACGTGGTTGAGGACCGAACCGAGCGAGTACTTGGAGCCGGGGTGGGTGACCACGTCCTCGAGCGCCTCGGAGATGGCGATGCCCAGCGAGCCCGGGTTCTCCGGGTCGTCGGCGAGGATCTTGCGCCCGAACCCGGTGTGCTCGGTGGGGCTTGGGTACACGGTGGCACCGTAAAGTTCCATCATCACGCGCCGGTAGGGCTTCTGCTCGTAGCTGACCTTGACCATGTAGACGGTCAGGTCGATGCCGAACATCTTGCAGGCCATCGAAAGCGCCGAGCCCCACTGGCCGGCGCCGGTCTCGGTGGCGATGCGGGTGATGCCCTCCTGCTTGTTGTAGTAGGCCTGGGCGACGGCCGTGTTGGATTTGTGCGAGCCGGCTGGGCTCACGCCCTCGTACTTGTAGAAGATGCGGACCCCTGCCGGCAGGTCGAGCGCCTTCTCGAGCCCCGTCGCGCGGATCAGCGGCGTCGGCCTCCAGATCCTGTAGATCTCGTAGACCTCCTCGGGGATCTCGATGAAGCGCTCGGTCGCCATCTCCTGGGCGAGCAGGCCCATGGGGAAGATCGGCGCGAGGTCCTCGGGGCCGGCCGGCTGCTTGGTCGCCGGATTGAGCGGCGGCGCCGGCGGCTTGGGAAGGTCCGCCGCGATGTTGTACCACTGCCTGGGGATCCTGGATTCGTCAAGCTGGATCTTCTTCAACGTGACGCACCTCCTCCTTCTGTTCGGACACAAAGTGGGCGCAATGCTAGCACATCCTCGGGTCGGTCGACCGAAGGGCTGGGACTGTTTGCCGGGGTGCGGGCGCGGCCCGCGTGAGGGGTGTCGGGATCAGGCGCGCGAGGCGCGCCAGGCCCAGGCGCGAGTGCTGCGATGCGCGATCCCGATCATGGCGCGGATTGTACCACGGGCGGTCAAGGCCGGGTCGAGGAGCATCCCGGGACCTTAGTCGGCGCTGTCGCCCTCGGTCGCGGGCGCTTCGCCGTTGTCGTCGTCGGCAGTCGCCGTCTCGGCGGCCGCGGCGCTGTCGTCGGCGGGGACAGGCAGCGGCTCGATGCGGTCCTGGATGGGATACGGGGAGCCGGGGTGGGCGAAGAGGTAGCCCTGTCCGTAGGGGATCTCGAGTTCGCGCAGCATGGCAAGCTGCTCTTCGGTCTCGATGCCCTCGGCGATGAGCGTGATGCCGGCGTCGACGCAGAACTCACGCAGCGTCTTGATGAGCTTCTGCTTGACGGTCGACACATCGAGGCCGCGGATGAGGCTGATGTCGAGCTTGATGAAGTCGGGCTCGATCTCGATCATGGTCTGCAGGCCGGAGTAGCCTGTGCCGGCGTCGTCGATGGCGATCCGGAAGCCGTGCTCGCGCAGTCGCGTGACGACCTCGCGGAAGTGCCCGAAGTCGTCGATGATGCTGCGCTCGGTGATCTCCATGACGGTCTTGGACCTCAGGGGCTCGGGGGTGGCGGCGACGAACTCCTCGACGAACTTGTCAGAGCGCGCCCGGAAGAAGAGGTTGACCGGCTCGGTGTTGATGAAGCGCAGCGCGTCGTCGGGCAGGGTGGTGCCGCCGCGTGCCGCTATGACCCGGCACATGCGGTCGAGCTCTTCGACACGGCCCTGGTCGCGGGCCACGTCGAACATGACGTCGGGCCGGTGGAGCTGACTCTGGATGGGGCCACGAGCCAGTACTTCGTAGCCCAGCACGTCGAACGACTGGAGGTCGATGATGGGCTGGTAGACACAGGTGATCTGCTCGTTGGCCAGGACATGGTCGAGCTCGGCGATGAGGCGACTGTAGTTCTCTTCGCGCTCGACCTGGATGCCCCGCCCGGCCTCGTCCATGGCCTGCAGCAGGGCGCGCCTGAAACGCACCTTGGGCGACTGGGAGAGCCGCGCGTAGCCGACGTAGACCTGGATCTTGGCCAGCAGCTTCTCTTCGAGCTCGTCTTCGAGTTGTCCGAGCAGGTTGGTCTCGAGCCGGTCCTTGACCTGCCGCAGGTCCTGCTCGTCGATGGTCCCCTGCTCACGTGACGGACCCAGGATGATGAGGAAGGCGTTGCCCAGACTCGAGATCGAGACGAAGTCCTCGATGCGCAAGAAGAGCCCTTTGGCGTTGAGGAGCTTCTGGCCGACTACGCGAAAGACGTCGTCGACGGCCTCGAAGCCCTGGATCTGCTCGAGGCCGTAGACGCCTTCGAGAGTCACGTACATGAGACCGAGCTGGTTGTGGGCGGCGAGCTGGCGCTGGACCTCGACCTGGACGTGGGCCAGCGTGGGCAGGCCCGTGATCTCGTCGAAGTAGACGGAAGCGTCGCGCAGGACGTCGCGCACCGTCTGTACGAGGTGCTCGACGCGGAAGGGCTTGGTGATGAACGCCGAAGCGCCGGAGCGGTTGGCCTCCATCATGGAGGCAAGCTGGGTCTTGGCGGTGAGGAAGATGACGGGGATGTCCTTGGTGTAGCCGAACTGGAGCTCGCGGCAGACCTGATAGCCGTCCATGCCCGGCATCATGACGTCGAGCAGGATGAGGTTGGGATGCTCGGTGAAGGCGACCTCGAGGCCGCGTTCGCCGGTGTTGGCGGTGAGCACCTCGTAGCCACGCGACTCGAGGACGTCGCGGACCATCGTAGTGAGGTCTTCGTGGTCGTCTATGACGAGCACTCTGATCTTGGTATCGGTCATCTTGCCGTCCAGCCTCTGCACCGTTGCGCTACTCGCTTGATACCCTCTCATACATAATGCCGGTGGGCAAAGGAAGGGGAGCGGAATGAAGGGCCACGGGCCCGCTGACCCAGGTACGACTCCGTGCGTCGCCGGCGTGACGACGTTCCTGCGACTACCCCATGTCGGTGATCTGACCGGCGTCGACCTGGCGGTGGTGGGTCTGCCGTTCGAGTCCGGCACCGACCTGACGGAGGGAGCGAGCTTCGGGCCCCGGGCGGTGCGCGAGGGCTCCTTGAGCCTCAGGCCGCTCTACAACGTCGCTCAGCGGGTCGCCGTCTTCGAGCGCCTCTCGGCGGTCGATCACGGCGATGCCACGGTCGTCACAGGTGCGGCCGGGCCCTCGCTCGAGGCCTTCGAGACAGAGCTGGGCGCCGTCCACCGCGCGCGCGTGGTCCCCCTAGGCTTGGGAGGCGACCGGACCGTGCTGGTGGCCGAGCTGCGGGCGGCGGCCGCGGCGCATGGGCCGCTCGCCCTGGTGCTCTTCACCGCGGAGGTGGACTCTGACGATGTCGGGGGCGAGCCGCCGGAGAACGGCACGCCGGTGCGGCGGGCGATCGATGAGGGACTCATCGACGCCCGCCGCTCGACGATCCTCGGCCTGCGCGGCGGCGCGTACGGTCCGGACGACGACGAGCGGTTGCGCGAGCTGGGCTTCGACGTCTTCCCCTGGGACGACCTCGTGCAGCTGGGCAGCGGGGCGGTGGCCGCCGCGGTGGAGCGGGCCGCGGGCAAGGCCTTCCTGAGCTTCGACATCGACTTCGTCGACCCGGCCTTCGCGCCGGGCACCGGCGCGCCCCGGTGTGGCGGCCCCACCTCAGCCCAGGCGCTGGCCCTGGTGCGCGCCTGCCGTGGCCTCGAGATCGCCGCCGCCGATGTGGTCGGGGTCGTCCCCGATCGCGACGTGTCGCGCCTCACGGGGACGCTGGCGGCGACCGTGGCCTGGGAGATCATGAGCCTCGTCGCCTGCGAGGCCGGGTCTTGACGCCGACGGACCCGCGGCCGGAAGGTACGGGGGCGAAGCGGAGAGACCCGATGAAGATCGCCTGCCTGCAGCTCAACACCCAGGAGGACAAGGCCGCCAACGTGACGGCCGCGGTGCAGCTTGTCGAGGAGGCCGCGGCGAGCGGCGCGCGCCTCGTCGTGCTGCCCGAGACGTGGACGTACAAGGGGCGCACCGCCGGCCTCGCCGCGGCCTCCGAACCGGTCGACGGTCGCAGCAACTCGGTACTCGCCGGCCTGGCCCGCGAGCACCGCATCTACGTGCTCGCCGGGTCGATCTACGAGCGCACGCCCTTTCCCGATCGCTACGGCAACGCCAGCGTGCTCATCGATCCACGGGGCAAGCAGATCGCCTTCTATCGCAAGATCCATCTGTTCGACGCCGTGGCCGGCGAGGCCGTGTACCGTGAGTCGGACCATCTCGAGTCGGGCGACGAGCTGGTGACGGCCGAGGTCGACGGCCTGACCGTCGGCCTGTCCATCTGCTACGACCTGCGCTTCCCCGAGCTGTACCGCGCCCTCGCCCTGAAGGGCGCCCGCCTGCTGCTCGTGCCGTCGGCCTTCACGGCCCACACCGGCGCAGCTCACTGGGAGGTCCTGCTGCGGGCGCGGGCGATCGAGAACGGCTGCTTCGTGGCGGGCGCGAACCAGTGGGGACCGCACGCGCCCGACCGCGAGTGCTACGGACACAGCATGATCGTCGATCCCTGGGGCACGGTGCTGGCCGAGGCCGACGACGGGGTCGGGCTCTGCCTCGCCGAGCTGGATTCGGCGGCGGTCGACAGCGTGCGGGGCCAGATCCCGGCGCTCTCGCACCGGCGTCCGGAGCTCTACTCGGGCTGGGAGGCCTGAGCGGCGGGACGCCGGCGCCGCGCCAGGAAGGCGACGGCGACCAGGGCGATGACGAAGCCGGCGACGGCGCCGGCGGCGAGATTCAGCAGGCGCCCCGAACCGGTCGGCCCGTCGGCGGGCGCGGCGGGGCTGATGATCGCCGGCGACTCCACATCTTTCACGACCACGAGGGCGAGTTTGTCGGCGGCGATCTGCTCTTCGAGGGCGGAGCGCTGTTCGCTGGCCGCCTGCACGATGGTCAGGTACGGGGCACCGGCGATCGCGCGCTCGCTGCCCGTGCCGCCGCGGGTCGCGCCCTTCAACGCCGCCTCGGCGAGCGCCAGGCGCCGGTCGACCTGCTTCAGGCGGGCCTGGTCGGCGGCGAGCTGGTCGTTGAGGAGTGCCGTCTTCGCGCTGGCGTAGCCCGACAACCGCGTGACGAGGATGCCGGCCAGCGCGTTGGCCGCCGCCGCGGTCTTCTTCGCCGAGCCCCCGCGAACGGTGATGGCCACGTAGTTGGTCGGCGCGCTGGTGCCCTTGACGGTGATGGTGGGGGTCTCGACCCGGAGACCGCGGCGAATCTGGCCGCTAGTCATCGCCGCCGAGCCCGACGACTTCAGCCCGTCGACCGCCTCCTTGATGACATCGGCGCCGGCGACGATCTGTGCTGCCGCCCGCGGGTTGGAGTTGACGCCCACGATGGCGTTGCCGTTGGCGTCGGTCGGCTGACCGAGGTAGACGGCCGCCGTGGCCTCGTAGGTCTTGGGCTGCGCATACCAGATGACGAGGCCGGTGACCGCGCCGACGACGGCCAGCAGCAACACCAGCCACCAGTAGCGAAGGACGGAGCGGACGTAGGAGCCCACGTCGATGTCGTAGTCGTCGGTCTGCGTCATGGCTGTCATTCCGCCTCTGCCGGTTGCGGGCCGCTGCGCGCCGCGCTCACGCGGCGCCGTCGGTAACGATATCAGCCGCCGAGCGCGGCGCGCACGTCGGCGGCGCGCGCGAGCGCGCTGCGTACGCAGCGTGCCACGCGCGCCGCCGCCTCCTCGCTCATGCTGCCGTAGCAGGGCAGCGTGAGGACCTGGTCGCAGAGGGCGACGGTCTCGGGCAGCTGCGGCTCGAAGCGCTCGCGCAGGTGGGCGAACGCCGTCTGACGGTGGACGGGTGGCACGTAGTACCGGCGCGTGTCGATGCCCTCGGCGCGCAGGGCCTCGGCCACGTGGTCGGGGCTCAGGCCCGCCTCAGGACGGATGCGCAGCGTGAGGTCCTTGAACGAGGAGCGCGTGCCGGGCCGCACGTGCTGGAACTCGAGTCCCGGTATGAAGGCGAGGATGTTGCGGTAGACGTCGGCCAGCGCGCCGCGCCGCGCCGCCTCGCGTTCGAGGACCCCGAGGCTCGCGAGGCCCATGAGGGCGCCGGCCTCGGGAAGGCGCGCGTTGAGACCGCAGAAGAGCGGGTCGAAGGTACCCGGATTGCCGTACTCGCGACCGACAACGACGCGCTCGGCGAGCGCGTCGTCGTCGGTCGCCACGACTCCGCCCTCGCCCGTGATGAGCAGCTTGGTCGGCGAGGTGCTGAAGCACGAAGCCAGGCCCTCGCGGCCCACCGGACGGCCGTTGACCTGGGCGCCGAACCCGTGGGCGGCATCGTAGACGACCGGCACGCCGGTCTTCTCGCTGAGGCGCGCGAAGGCGATCGTGTCGACCGGTGCGCCGAACACGTGCACGGGGACGATGACCGCGGTGTGGTCAGTGATCGCGGCCTCGACCCTCTCCGGGTGGAGGCACCAGGTCTGGGGATCGACGTCGCAGAACACCGGCTCGAGTCCGGCCCAGGCGGCGGCGATCGCGGTGGCCATGAACGTGAAGCTGGGCATGATAGCCTCGCCGCCGTTGGGGCGCTCGGCGAGTCGCTGGTACACGAGCATGAGGCCGGCTGTGCAGGACGAGACCGCCAGCGCGTGGCGCACCCCGAGGTGCTCGGCGAGGCGCTCCTCGTACTCGCGCAGGGCCGGTCCCTTGGTCAGCGCCCCGCTGGCGAAAGCCACCCCCAGCCCGGCCTGCACGCTCTCGACCGGCGGCAGGGTCGGCCGCAGAAGCCGCAGACCGTTGGGGAACGCGGGCGGGCCGCCCAGGAGTGCCAGAGTCTCGTGCGTCACGGGGGGCATCCTACCGCAGGGCGCGGCACGGCGGGCATCCCGCCCGCCGCGCCCAGAAGCCGGCTCACCAGGGGTAGTCCCACTCCTCGTAGTAGGTTCCGGTGCCGCTCGGATAGCGGAAGGCGTCGATGTAGACGTACGTGCCGCCGCCGGTGCCCGCGACGCCGCTGTTGGCGACCATGATGGTGTGCGTGCCGGTGCCCAGGCCACTGTAGGCCGTGACGGCCGGACTGGTGGCGTTGTTCCACCACTGGGTGGTCGCGTTGTACATGTTGACGGTGCCCTTGTCGATGCCGTCGATGTAGACCTTGGCCGAGCCGCCGAGGCTGCCCCTGCGGTAGACCAGGTCGATCGAGTCGCCGCTGAAGGTGAAGGCCGCCAGGGCCACTGTGCTCGGCTCGCCCGCATAGGTGCCGCCGTGAGCCGAGGCGTTGGCGACAACGCCCCACTTGTACAGCGTCATGCCGTCCATGTTGTTCTCGAAGTTACGGCAGGCGCCGTAGGTGGCGTCGTTGGCGGCGGAAGCCTCGACCGAGTCGTGCGAGGCCTGGAAGTTGTCGTGGTAGACGTAGGTGCCGCCGCCGGCGCCCGCCACGCCGCTGTTCTTGATGTAGATGGTGTGGGCGCCCGCCGCCAGGGCACCGCTCGTCCAGGTCTGCTTCCACTGCGTGGTGGCGTTGTAGCAGCTCACGCCGGCCACCTTGTTGCCCGCCGCAGTGCCGTCGATGTAGATGTCGGCGCTGCCGCCCAGCGAGCCCTTGCGGTAGACCCAGGTGATGGTGCCGTTGGTGGCCGTGTAGAACGACGCCGAGATCCTTGCCGCGGTCGACGGCTCACCGGAGTAGGAGCGCTCGCTGGCGCTCGTGCTGCGGACGACCGCCCACTGGTAGTTGGCCTTGGGGTTGGTGTCGGCCGTCTGGAACGAGTACGTCGCCTGCATGGGCATGCTGCTGTCGGGCTGGCCGCCAGGCTTCGGGTAGTCGTCGTTGACGATGTCGGTCCAGGTGTTGTACATGGGCGGCGTCCCGCTGCGGTCGTAGGTCTCCCACAGCTGGGTGACCACCTTCCACCAGGCGCCGGCCTCGGCGGGCGACACGATGTAGTTGCCGGGCCACGTGTCGCCGACGGTGTAGCCGCCTGTGAACCAGTGCAAGACGCCGCCCGGCTGGCGCTCCTGCAGGTACCCGTCCCACCGGCCCCACAGGTCGGAGGTCGGCGGGACGGACGTGCGCGTGAGCGTGCCCGGGAAGTGCTGGAAGACCGTGCGGAACTCGCCTGCCACCGGCGTCTGGACCTCGCTGTCGCACGCGTAGGAGTTGCCCGTCTTCGGCCAGCCCGGCTGGGCGATGCCGTTCAGCGTGATGCTGAGCGTGTAGGGGCAATCGCCCACGTACGGCGACACCCCGATCCAGAACGTCTGGCCGACGTCGGCGGCACGGATGGTGTATGTATCGGTCTGCGGGTTGGTGCCCGCGTACAGGCCCGCCGGTGTGTTGTCGACGTAGTCGGGCGTGAACAGCAGACCGTCCGCCTCGTACTGCGGGAACACCGGCGCGGCGGGAACGCCGCCCGGGCCCGTCCACGAGAGCGAGATGTTCAGTGTGCCACTCGTCGTGGGGCTCCAGGTGTAGAGGTCGTTGTTCGCCCAGCTGTACATGATCCGGGTCTGGGCGGCGCCGAAAGCTGGTCCGCAGAGGCTCAAGAGAGCTGTGGCCATGAGCAACGCCACGGCGACCGACAGAAGCAATCTCGTTCTCATGGTGCCCCTCCCCTTCCCCCAGGGTGCTGCCGCGAGGCATCCTCTCCTATCCGTATCGACCTGGATGGGTCTGGACTTCACGTACCGTCACGGTGACAGCATACGTCCGGCGCGGCGGCCGGGGACGTTCAATGCGCTTGCCGTGAGCGACGCGCTAGGCCAATGGCCAGCGATACGGCGGGAAGAAGGCCTCGTCGGCGAGCGGGCCGGCCGCGCGACGCGCGGCGGTCGCCCGCTCGCACTCCTCCTCGAGGTGCACCTTGTGTCCGATGTGGAACGAGGCCCGCAGCGGCGAGAA
>Ga0315282_10005400_pt1 | contig 21809 bp, 21 predicted proteins | sample YL17G07_20_MG_FD_203693 | JGI IMG/M metagenome (GOLD analysis project Ga0315282, IMG submission 203693) | Sediment microbial communities from Yellowstone Lake, YNP, Wyoming, USA - YL17G07_20 | ecosystem: Environmental > Aquatic > Freshwater > Lake > Sediment | place: USA: Wyoming | collected... | reverse complement strand
GCGGTTGTTGTGGATCAGCCCGGCCAGGATGATGCGCGTCAGGAACGATTTGCCGGTGCCGGTGGCGCCGAAAATGCCCGAGGAACGCTGGACGAATTTGTCCAGGTCGATGCAGACCGGGTGACCCTGCTCGCGCGTGCTGCCGACCACGAAATTGCCTTCTCTGGCCGGGTCGCCGAAGATAGCGGCCACGTCGCCGGCCAGCGCCAGGCGCACCGGGGCGTGGTGGGAAGGTATCGTCTTGACCGGCAGGGGTCGAGGGTCTTCGGGGTGCGCCTGGCGCCATTCCGGGTAGCGCGGCGAGCCCGGGTCGGGGCCGCGTTCCAGCATTAGCGCCGGCAGCACTTCCAGGTTGGTGTATAGGGTTTGCCCGTGAAGCAGGCTGGCCAGCCCGGCCGGCAGGCGCGTCTCGCTCTGTTCGTCGGCAAAGCGCGGGTCGGTGGCGCCCAACTGCAAGTCGGTAACCAACCCATAAAACAGCCAATCACCGCTTTCGACCACCACAAACCCGCCCTCCTGCACTTCCTGAGGTGATACGGTCAGGCGCACGCGTAGATTCTCTTTTAATCCGCCACCTACTAAATAGCCGATGTATTGGGAATTTTGGATTTTTGATTGTTGATTTTTGATTACCCCTTGAGTTGCGGGGGTTGCGGCTTGCGGATTATTTTGGGCCATGATAACTCCTCTTGGGAGAAATTTTCGATTTCAGATTTTGGTTTCTGATTTTAATTGTGATTCAAGATTGGGATTTATCAGTGGATTGCATATTTTTACGGGCGGTTTTGGCTGAGGCGGTAAGGATTGCTACGATTTCATCGGCTTCTTTCGTCAAATCCTTGGTCTGTATTTCTAGCGCTAACCTGGCTTCCTACAATAATTCTATCCAATAAATGCTCTCATCCGCTTCTTCAATCACAATCCCGGCTTTGGACATAAAGTCAGGCTTTGAGCACCCGCGGTAGGCAGCGCGATAATTCGCACCTACCGAAGTCCCGGCTCGCAGCAGTTGCCGGCCAATCACATCTGCAGTTCTGGTTTTTGGAAGCGATTCCACCAGCTTAATTACCTCCAACCCAAACCTCTTTGTCCTCTGTTTCAATTCCTCTGCATTCATAGTAAATTCCCTAATCCTCAATCAGCAATCGACAATCGGAAATCCAAAATCATCGATCAAAAACCTTCAATTCTGCAATGGTCCCCAGCGCGCTCATCAGGGTCGGGTAATCGTCGCGCAACAGGGTGATCAATTCCTGGGCGGCGTTTTTACTCCACTCGGGGTTACCTCCGGCTTTTTGCGCCGGGGCGGCCTGCTGCAGGTGGGCTGCCAGCAGCTCGCCGACCGGCAGGTCGGCCGCGCGCAGGATGTGCCGGAAGTAGCCAAAGCGCCCGGCATTGGTAAACTGGCAGATTTCCTCCGGCGTGCAGGGGTAAATGGCATCCAGGGTGAGCGGCGGGCGTGGCGGCAGCAGGTGGACAATTTGCCCGTCCGTCTGGTAGCCGGTGAACAGCACGCTGATCTCCACCGGCACGTTGCGGTTTAGCCGGTTATCCAGGATCACCTCGTCCGAAACCCCCTCGGCGGTGACCAACTGCCGTACCAGCCCATCGTCGTCGATGTGGATATCGTAGATCAGCCCGTAAACCTGGTAACGCTCGTCCAGCGGGATGCGCACCAACCCGCCAAAAGCCGGCGCGGTCAACTGCGAAACCCGGCAGCCCACCACGCAGCCGGTGGTGCTGGAGCGCAACAATCGCCCAATCTCAATTGTGCTCATTTTGTATACCTCGTGCGCGAACCGGAAAGGTCCTTAATGGTTTGTTTTTGCGATCTTTCGCCAGCCGGGATGCCCAGGCGCAGGTATTCGGCGGCGATCATATTTTCCAACTGCTGCTTTTCAGCATGACTCACCAGCGCCACCTCGTGGGCACGGTGCAGGGCATAAGGGTAGGGGTGCGAGCCCATTTGCTGGCATTGGGTTACCAGGGCGGCGTGCAGCAGGTCGAGCAGACCGGCATTCTCCGCCACCCAGGACGGGATTTCGACCCGCGCCAGCCAGGGATGCTCCGGGCGGCCTACGTTCACGTAGAAGAAATGCAGCGCCAGCGCGCCTTTGAAATGACGGCTCGAGCTGGACTGGATGGCAAACACGGCTGAGCGTTCTCCTGGCGCCAGGCGCTGGTGGAATAAATCCCCGTCAATCACAAAGCGCAGCGGGCGGGTGCGCATGACCTGTTCCAGTCCGATCCCTGGCATGACCAGCTCCAGCAGGCGCACCACCAGGTCGGCGCGGGGCTTATCCACGTAGCCGGCGGTGACCACGCCCTGTTCGGCCAGCCGGCGCAAGACATCCTGGTATTCTTGAAAGAGTTTTTGAAATTCAGGCGCTTCGTTCGGCTCGCGGAACAGCTCCAGCGGGCCATCGGTCAGCGTCACCACCGGCAGGGGTTCTTTTACGGCGAGTTCCACCAGCAGCTTGCGCTCATACAGGTCGCGCAGTAGGGCGACATATTCCTCGGTCAGCGGGCCGCCGGCGGCGGTGTGCAGGGTATCGCCGAAGAGCAGCGTGCTCTGGGTGATCTCCTGCGGCGCCTGGGCTGACCCTGCCAGAAGGCGGATGGCGCCCACGTTGATCACGCCAAACTCGACCGCAGCGTGCCGGTCGGGGTTGATCTGCGAGCCGTCAGCTGAAAGCAGGGTCAGCGGCAGCGGCAGGTATGGGGCAGGTGTGGTGTGGGTCAGGGTCTCACTCACCGGCAGGGCACAGCGCAGGCCGCTGTTGGCGGCGGTGGCCTGCTCGACCAACGCACAAAGCTCTGGCAGCCGGTTGGCGTTGGTTTGCAGCAGTTCAAGTGCAAGCTGGCGTTTGCTCTTGAGCTTCTGCTCGCGCTCCGGCGCCTGGCGGCCCATCTCTTTGATCTGCAGCCTGATTTCTTGAAAATTAACTGGCATAGACTCCCTAATAGCAGGTACGTTCGAACATTTGTTTGATTATAATGGATTTGGGGGATGTTGACAATAAGGCTGAAACTTAAATTTATATAGGTTCTCTACTCGGCGTATCCTTGAAAGAAAAAAGTACCAAGTATCTGCTCAATCAGAGCCGTTTTTCGGGTTTCATCGAAGGAATTTACAGGATAATCAGGATGAACTGGATGGTTCAAAAACAAGTTATGATTAGCTCTTAACCTCTTCTTATCCTGCCGCAGGTCCTGTCCATCCTGTTAATGTTCTATGGTTTACGCGCCATCCCATATTCTGGTTGAGTAGTTACAGTTCTTTAAATAAATCAATAGTTATATTAATGTCCACCATTTCCAACCTGGCCTGCCTGGGGTGACCGTGCTCAAACCCGGTGACCTGGTGTTGCGTGTGCATTATTGGTTAGCCAGGCTGAAGCTGTGCTAACCGGCCTGGACAAGCCGGCAAGCACGTCATGCGCAGGTTTACAAAAGTGGAATCTACCCGTCAGTCACTCGCCCAGGTTTGTGTTAGACTAAATGGTGGAGATTTCTTTATGTTGCGCAAATTTTATCGTTTAGCAATCGCTTTACTGGTCCTGGCGAGCTGTGTCCCTCAGTCACCTGCCTCGCATGTCATCTCACCGCCGGTTACGCCGGCTGCCACCCGGCTGTCCCCCGATGAAACATCCCTGAAGCAAGACTCAGCCGGTACGGTAACCCCCACTTCAGTCCCGCCTACCTCAACTTTACCAGCGCCACCCGCTGTTCCAAGCGGCACAGCCACCCCTGCTCCAACCGTCACGCTTTCCCCTACCTTCGTCCTGCAGGCCATGGGGCCGGACACCTTCCCGGCGGGCGTGAATCCACTGACCGGCCTGCCGGTACCGGATGTGAAGGAACTGTACGTCGCCCCGGTGCTGGTTTCGATCACCGATTCGCCCCTCACCACCCGTCCCCAGGCTGGCCTGACCTTCGCCTCGTTTGTTTACGAATATTACCTGGGCGAGGGCGCCACGCGCTTCCTGGCGGTTTTCTACGCCAACCCGCCTACCCAAATGGTCAACGGCAAACTGGAAAGCGATTCCGTAAAGGTAGGCCCGATCCGTTCGGGCCGCCTGCCATATGAAAGCCTGCGTAAACTGTATAACGGCTTCCTGGTGTTCGCCGGGGCTTCGGATTACGTGCTTTCCAGGCTGCACAATTACCTGGTGGTCTATGGAAGCCAGACGATTGATATCAACCAGGCTTTCGTCAGTGTAAAAGAGATGCGCCAGTTGGCTGGCAGCGGCGCCAGGAAGTTCGACCCCACCACCATGACCGGCCTGCGTTTCGACCCTCAGCCGCCGTCCGGTCCACTCTCCGGTGGAAAACCAGCCAACCAGTTATGGATCCCCTACAATTTACGCGCTCAGATCCTCTGGCGTTACGACCCGGCCAGCGGGTATTACAACCGTTACCAGGACCAGGATGACGGGGCGACCTTCGTTAAGGCAACTGACCGGCTCAGTGGAAAAACCGTGGAATCCAGCAACGTGATTGTGATGTTCGCTGATACGCATTTCTACGACCTGACCACGTTCAGCATCGACCTGATGAATATTACCAAGATGGAAGCAGTGCTTTTGCGGGATGGGAAGATGTACCCGATCTACTGGAAGACGGTGGTCGACGACTACAGCCGCAAGACCGGTCTGCTGCGCCCGCCGCGCTTTGTCGATGCCCAGGGCAACCCGGTAGCGCTGAAACCCGGCCAGACCTGGGTTGAAATCGTGCCACGCTTTACCCCCTATTACGAATCGGTCATTTCAGACAACTACCTGTATAAGATCAACAACAAGCAGCCCGGATCAGGCAACTGGACGGTGCAGTTCGTGGCCCCGGCGCCGGAATATCCGGATGATCTCAGCAGTGTGCCGCTGCCCTGAGCGAGAAGGGGTAAAATGTGGCAAAAAACAGGTCTGCATCGGGGGCTGGCCCCGATGCAGACCTGTTTTTTGCATTTATTCTCCCCTTCCCACCGGGAAGGGGGGACCAAGGGGGGATGGGCAAGGGGTTATGAATTACCTGGTGTTCACCTGGGCTTGCAGGCGCTGGTATTCAGGGGTGGCAACGTAGCGCCGCAGCTGCTGTATGCGTTTCACGATCATCGGGTGGGTCGAGAGTGACTCTGCCAACAGGTTGCCGACCGAATCATCTTCCTGTTCAATGAGCTGCAGGGCGCGCTGGAACTCTGCCTTTGTATCGATATTGCCCGCCACCAGTTTGACCAGGGCCGAGATGGCTTTTTGCGGTTTACCGCAGGCCAGCAGTCCAGCCCGGTCAGCCGAGTATTCACAGGCCCGGTTCCAACTGCGGAAGGCCAGGGTCAGCACAACTGCCGCCCCCAGCATGACCGGCACACCGGCCATCCCACCCAGCAGGGTGTTCAGCCCGGAATGCCCCAGCGCCACGTGCCCCATTTCGTGCCCCAGGATGAAGCGCAGCTCGTCTTCATCCATTACTTCCAGCACCGAGCTGTAGACCACGATCACTTCGGGGCTGGTCAGGCCAAAGGTGTAAGCGTTCAGTTTATCGCTGCGCACGATAAAGACCTGCACCGCCGCGGGGTGCAGCCGCTTCTGGCAGTCCTGTAAGATGCGCGCCAGGTTGGGCGTGCGCTGCACGCTGACCGGAAAACCCGAGCGCAGCAGCGCCTGGTGCTGCGAACGGTTCATCCAATAGCCCAGGCAGACGAACAGCAGGAAGAGGGGAATGACCAGGCAGAACGAAGCGCTGGCGGCCACGACCAGGATGACCAACACCAGCAGGATGGTGCCGGTCAGGATCCACTGTTCATTCGGGTAGCGGTAGCTGGTCAGGGGCATGGCGCCTCATTTTCACCGGCAGGGCGGGTGTCAGGCCCAGCGTCAGGCCAGCTCCAATTGGTGAGCGCCTCTTCCAGGTGATGAGCGGTCATGTCGAGGTGCAGCGGGGTGATTGAGACAAACCCTCCTGCCAATGCGCCAAAGTCGGTGCCCGCCTCGGGCAGCCCGGTTGGGGAATCGCCGCCGATCCAGTAATACGGGCTGCCGCGCGGGTCATCGCGGACCACCAGCTTATCGCGGTAGATACGCAGCCCCTGGCGGGTGATGCGGTAGCCGGCCAGCTTTTTGCGGGGAAGTTCAGGCACATTGACGTTGAGCAGGATGCCAGGCGGCAGGCCGTTTTTCAACACCAGTTCAGCCACCAGCCGGGCGACCTGCGCTGCCGGGCCGTAATCGACTTTTCTGCCTTCCGGCGGGCCATCTAGTGAGATCGCCAGGGCCGGCACACCGGCGATTACCGCTTCCATGGCGGCGGTCACCGTGCCGGAATAGGTCACGTCGTGGCCGGCGTTGGCGTGTGGGTTGATCCCCGAAACCACCAGGTCGATTGGCTCTGACACCAATCCCAACATGGCCAGCGCCACGCAGTCGGAGGGCGCCCCGTCGCTGGCCAAAGCCGGCGTATCATCGGCAAGCAGGACATGCTTCACCCGCAGCGGGCGGTTGAGCGTTTTGACATATCCGGAAGCCGACCAGTTGTGGTCGGGCGCCAGGATGGTGACTTTACCCAGTTTTCGAAATTCTTGCACCAGCGCCAGCAAACCCGGCGCATGGACACCGTCATCATTGGTGCAGAGGATGTGCATGTTTTTACCTTTAAAGTGCAGCAAACTGTTCGTTCAATTGCTCGACAAGCTGCTGGCGCTCCATTGCCGGCAAGAAAGCTGCCCGGGCGGCTGCCAGGATGCGTTCACGCAGCGCCGAAAGAGGGATGCCCAGGCTGCTGCACGCCAGCCGGTATTCGTTGCCCAGCGTGATCTGTGAGACGCTGGGATCATCGGTATTCAGGGTGACGTTCAGGCCGGCCGCCAGCATGCGCACCAGCCCATGGTCATTCAGGGTGGGGGTAACCCCGCTCTGGTAGTTGCTGGTGATACACACCTCAAACGGTATGCCGCGTCCGACTGCCAGCGCCACCACGCCCTCGTCTTCCAACACGCGTAGCCCGTGGCCGATGCGATCGGCTTTAAATTCTACGATGGCCTGGCGCACGTTTTCCGGCCCACCCCATTCACCGGCATGGATGGTGATGGCCAGCCCGCAACTGTGTGCCTGTGCGAACACTTCCAGAAAAGGCGCGGCCGGGAACTGGGCTTCGTTGCCGGTCAGGTCCAGCCCGGCGATGCCCTGCGCCATGCGATCGGCAGACAGGCCGGCGATCTGCTCGCCCAGGGCGACCGGTTCATGGCGGTTGATGCTGGCGACCAGGCGGGTTTTCACCGCATATTCCTGGCTGGCCTGCTGCGAGCTTTCGCATACCCAGTCCATTACATCGGCCAGCGGGTAGCCTTTGGCCCGGCTGAGCGCCACCGGGCTGAAGCGCAGCTCCAGGTAGCGCAAGTTATCCGCCGCGGCGTCGGCAATGGCCTCGCGGGTGATGCGCCGGATGATTTCCGTTGAAAGGTAAAAAAGGCGAAGGATCTGGAATTTTGACAGGAATGTACTGGAGTTCAGCGTATCATCCGGCTGGATCTGCACTCGTGAGGGCAGCTCTTGCCGGTCGGGCAGGTTGAGGTTGTGCTGCTTGATCACCTCCAGCATGGTTTCCACCCGCAAAGAGCCTTCAAGGTGGCGGCGCAGGTCAACCTTGGGGATCTTTCGGAAAAACTCAACCTGCTCTGGTGCAGATGCTGGATGCCATCTCATATCCTAAGATTATATCCCATCCCATAAAGCAGGTATCCTTATTCCTCCTGGATTAAATCCAAAAAGGCGTCCACCACCCGCGGCTCGAACTGTTTGCCGATTTGCTGGCGAATGTAGTCGCTGGCATCTTTCACCAGCCAGGCCTTGCGGTATGGGCGATCGGAGGTCAGCGCGTGCCAGGTATCGACCACGGCAAAGATGCGCGCCGCCAGCGGGATTTCTTCACCCTTCAGCCGGCGCGGGTAACCGCTGCCGTCCCAGTGCTCGTGGTGGCAGCTGTGACTTGGAAACGCCCTGCCCCTGGATGCGCAGGTTCAGCCAGTCCTGAGTGATGCGGGCCGAGCTTTGCACAATTTACATCTCCAGATCGGTCCAGTTTTTCAAGGTGTAGTCCTTGCGTAGCTGGTAAAAGTAGAAAATGCCAGCATACAGCGCTAAAACCAGGGCGGCAAACACCACTCCGAGCAAGATGGTAAAACGGCTTTGGTTTCGACCCGAAAGGTTCATAGGTGGAATGGGCCTGCAAACAGGTTTGTTCTTGAGTAGGGCTTGCTATAATTATAGTATCCTTTTTAGAGGGCGAATACAGGGCAAATGCATAAGCATTGCCACGCCGAATATCGTTGGGTTGGGGTCTTCCGAAACCTAACGATTTCTCTATTTCCCCCTGGCCCGCCTTGAGCTGAAACGCTCCTGCCACCAGTCGCTGACCAGCAAGGTGGCGGCTTGCAGTATGTTGATGCGCATGCCGCCGACCGGGATCTCCAGCTCGCTCTTGTCGCAGACCGTGCTCAGGTTGGCGTTGTCGACGCGCTGCTTCAGCTCGGTCAGCCGGCGGTGCTGTTCGGCCGGATCGCTGACCGTCAGCACGATGTGGTCGATTTCGCCCATTAAGCGGGTGGCCTGGGCGATGCGCTGGTTGGTGGCATCCGCCACCTCGGGGGCGATCACCCCGGCCTCGCCTTTGATCAGGTTCATGCGCCGCCCGGATTCATAGGTGGCGGCCACGATCTGGTCGCGGTTCATCCAGGTCGTCTCGTAATTCAATACATACTTCCAACTCGGGGCCAGCAGCGCCTGGCGGTGTTCTTCCAGCGTGCGGCAGAACAGATGGTAGCCGTGTTTTTTGGGCTGTTCGAAGGCCTGGCTGCCGGGATCGACGAACGGCGCCAGCGGGGAGATAAAGGGGATCACGCGGTGCTCGCCGCCGCGGGCATAGCGCGTGAGCATCTGCTGCGAATACTCCACCGTTTCCATCACCGATTGGTAGGTCTGCGTTTTCAACCCAACCATGAAAAACAGGTCCAGGCGCTGGCAGCCGGCCTCCAGGGCGTAATCGATAGTGTTTTCAATAGCCACGTTGGAATACGGCCGCCCGAAAGCGCGCCGCACGCCCTCGTCGTGCGATTCCATCGAGATTTCAACTATGAAATGAGGCAGGGCCTTTGCTACCTTCTGGAAAAACGGGCGTGAAGCCGCGTCGAACAGCTCGATGAAAACCGGTTTTTTGTAACCGGCGATGGCGTCCAGGAAGCGGTCGGCGTAGGCTTCGCCCGGCTGGCGGATATCCCCCAGCACGACGACCGGCCCGTGGCTGAACTCGCCGATGCGCCGGATATCCTGCGCCAGGATTTCAGGCGAGCGGTAGGCCGGCCGCGGGCGGTTGTGGATGCTGCGGAAGGTGCAGGCCGAGCCGCCGCAGGTGACGCAGTTGTAGCGGCAGCCGCGCACCGTCAGGACGGCGGTGATCGGGTACTGCAGCCAGTTGCGGAAGGGTTTGTAACCCGCCAGGTCGCGGTAGCGCACCACTGCCTTGAGCACGTGGGTATAGTCCAGCAGGAGGTCGTCCAGGTCGGTTGGAGAATAGGTCAGCGGGTTGACGTGGAAATCCCCGGCGGCATCTTTCCACACCAGGTTGGGGATTTTTACTAGTTTTTTATAATCGGGCGAGCCGGCTGACGGGCGGGCGGCCCCGCCGGAGCGCAGGTACTGCACCAACTCCAGTAGCGGCTCTTCGGTTGAATCACCGCGCACGATGAAATCCACCGCCGGGTATTGGATCAGCTCGTGGTGGAAATAGGTGGAAGAAAAGCCGCCGAAGATCACCGGACGTTTGGGGTGGAGCTGCTTGCAGATGCGGGCGATCTCGATTGAGCCGTGGGCATGCGGTAGCCAGTGCAGGTCGATGCCAAACGCCGCCGCGTCCAGCTTGCCCAGGTACCTTTCGACGTCGAAGCTGGCGTCTTCCAGCATGCGTACTGCCAGGTTGACGATGCGCGTGCGCAGGCCGTGTCTTTCCAGGTATTCGGCCATGGTGGTGAACCCGATCGGGTACATTTCGAAAACCGGTGTAGAAGGCACCAGGTCGCTAACCGGTCCATACAGGATTGATTTGCGCCGGAAGTCATAAACGCTGGGGGCGTGCAGGAAAATCAGGTCAGGGGTTGCCATGTAAGTTTTTTATCTCGTTCGAGGAATGGTTATGTGATATATTCAAAAAAACGGAGAACTTAATGATCTCCGCTAACAGCCAAAATTATACCTCTTTTCTGGATAAAAAGAAAGCATAAGGACTGACCATGGAAATCAATGATACCAGGCACGAAGTTGGCGTGAAAATTCCGCCGCCGTACTCAAGGTCGATCAAGGTACTGCTGGCACCAGACCGGCACAACGTCCCCGAGGTAACTTTCAGCGTTGTCCACATCGAACCGGGCGGGCAGACCGATTACCATGCCCATGACCGCCCCGAGCTGATCTACATTGTCTCCGGGCAGGGCATTGGTGTGTGCGAGGGCGAAGAATCTGCCCTGCGCGAAGACGTGGTGCTGTGGGTACGCGCTGGAGAAAAACACCAGATAAAAAATACGAGCACGCTAGATTTGAAGCTGGCCACCGTTTTCGTCCCGGCTTATACGGCCGAGGAGAACTACAGCCGGTGTGTGAAAGCTGCGAAAATGTGAGGACCTTTCCATTAGCATGTAAGTGGAAAGGAGAAAAACATGCCACCTACCCCTGATAACCAACCCTATTTCCCTCCGCCTGAATCAAAAGGCGGCTGGCGCTGGCTGATGGATGCGGATGAGGTGCGCAGCCTGGGTGGAATGGATCCGCTCAAGCTCGAACTGCTGCACCCGGCCCAGGAAGAAGAGCATGCCGGCGATTCGTGGTCGATTGCCATTATCCGGCACGGCTACCTGGTGAAGGAAATCCATACCTTCAACGTGCTGGTGCCAACCCGTTTCGATGTCTGGTCGTGTACGAAATCGTTCACCGGTACAGCCTGGGGGTTTGTCTTCGATGACAGCCGCCAGGACCACCTGCCGGGCGGCATGCATGTGGAGCTGGATACCCCCGCTTACCTGTTCATCCCGGAGGGCTACCCGCTCAGTGACCCGCGCAAAGAAAGAATCACTTTCCGGCACCTTTTGAGCATGACCTCTGGCATCCTGGGTGAAGCAGCGGGCGTGGTAGGCATCCCCACGGCGACCGATCAGGGCCCTTTTGAGCATGCGCTTGGGCGCTGCCCGAACCGCTATGGTAAGTGGGCAGACCGGCTGGCGGGTGACCCCGGCACGCACTGGGAATACAGCGATCCTGCCATCTGCCACCTGGCGCTGGCGTTTGCCCGCATCATGGGCAAGGAGATGGAAGCGGTGCTGCAAGAGCGGGTCTGCACTCCGATTGGGATTGAGAGCTTGAGCTGGGATATCCAGGGCGGCAGCGGCTTTATTGGGCCGCATACCAACGCTCATACCGGCGTGCATATCTCGGCGCGTGAGTTCGCCCGCCTGGGTTATCTGTACCTGCATCAGGGTGTTTGGGATGGGCATTCCATTATCCCGGGCTGGTGGAGGGAGCTGTCCACGCAGCAGTCTCAGGAGCTCAACCCTGAATATGGTTACACCTGGTGGGTCAATAATCAAGGCACCCGCTGGCCTGAACTGCCCCGCGATACGTATGCAGCCAGCGGCTACCGCTCAAACCGCTGTTATATTATCCCATCACTTGACCTGGTGGTGGCGCGCGTCGGCTCCGGTCCAACCGTCTGGGACGAGCAATACCTGATGAAGAGCGTGGTGGATGCAATTGTGGCGTGAGCCAGGTCGAATTGAGGGCTGGGTGGGCGTGAAGCGCCCACCCAGCCCTCAATTCGACTTTTTCTTCCCAAAATTGGTCTGGACGATTCTTCCAGACATGTGATATACTTGCTCCGCTGTGCCGCTGGCACAGCTTTATCACGCACGCCCTCTGACCAATCCGGCGTGTCCCGCCTGAAACGGGATGAGGAATTGGGCTGAAGAGAGCGGAGGCCAAACGCAAAAAGGAGTGTTTCAATCATGGCAACTGTTATTTCTATGAAGGCCTTGTTGGAAAGTGGTGTCCATTTCGGCCACCGCACCAACAAATGGCACCCCAAAATGAAGCCGTACATATTCACAGAACGCAACGGCATCCATATCATCGACCTGCAACAGACTGTCAAAGCCGTCAATACGGCTTACAACCTGGTGCGCGATACCGTGCAGCAGGGCGGCAACGTCATGTTCATTGGCACCAAGCGCCAGGCGCAGGAAACGGTCAAGGATGAAGCCATCCGCTGCGGTATGCCCTATGTCACCGAGCGCTGGCTGGGCGGCATGCTCACCAACTGGACGACCATCTTCGAACGCATCAAGGAATTGGAAAAACTCGAGCGGCTGCGCGATACCGGCGAGATCAACCGCTTGACCAAGAAGGAAGGTCTGCTGATCGAACGTGAGATCACCCGCCTGCTGATCCGCCTCAGCGGTGTGCGCAACATGAACAAGACCCCTGACCTGGTATTCATCGTGGATGTCAGCCGTGAAGCGACTGCGGTACACGAAGCCAACCTGTGCGAAATCCCGGTAATCGCCCTGGTTGACACCAACTGCGATCCAGCCGGAGTAGATTATGTCATCCCTTCGAATGATGATGCGATCCGCGCCATCAAGCTACTGGTCGGCAAGGTTGCCGACGCCGTGCTGGAAGGCAAGGCCATGCGCAAAGACGAGGAGATGGAAATGGCCGCGGCTGCCTTGGAAGGCCTCCCGCCCATCTCGGCGGCAATCCGCGCTCGCCTCTCTGAAGAATCGACCCTCGAGGACAAGGACTTGTTGGGTGAAGCAACCCTGGCCAAGCTGGGCGGCGCTAAACCCGAAGTTGTCGAAGAACTTGAAGATCTGGCCGGCGAAGAATTAAAATAATTCAAAACCTCATTGATTAAAGGGATCAGGAATGGCAATTACAACTGAAATGGTGAAGCAGCTGCGTGAAGCCACCGGCGCAGGTGTTTTGGACTGCCGCAAGGCTCTGGAGCAGTCAGAAGGCGATATGAAAAAAGCCCTGGATTTCTTGCGTGAGAAAGGCCTGGCAATGGCTGCCAAGCGCGCCGACCGTAAGGCTTCGGAGGGTATGGTGGAACTTTATTCCCATGGCAACGGCCGGGTGGGTGTAATGGTGGAAGTCAACAGTGAAACCGACTTTGTCGGCCGCTCGGAGTCCTTCCGCACCCTGGCACACGAGCTGGCCTTGCAGATTGCGGCGATGAGCCCCCTGTATGTCAAGGAAGAAGATATTCCGGCTGATGTGCTGGAGCACGAGTCCAAGATCGCGGCTGCAAAGGTACGTGAAGAGGGCAAACCCGAAGCGATCATCCCCAAGATTGTGGATGGCTACCTCACAAAATATAAAGACGAGGTGGTGTTAATGCGCCAGAAGTATATCCGCGATGAATCCCTCACGGTACAGCAGTTTGTCAACCAGACAGTTGCTTCACTGCACGAGAACATTGTCATCCGGCGTTTCGTGCGCTGGCAGTTAGGTGAAGGCACCGAGGAGCTTTAACTGTAAAAAGGCCAACCGTATGGTTGGTCTTTTTTTTAGAGATTTCAAAAGGAGACGCGATGGAAACCTTATGCTACCACCGGATTTTGCTCAAGCTGGGCGGCGAAGCTTTGGCGGGCTCACAGGGTTTTGGGATTGACCCGGCGCGGGCCAGTCACATTGCTCAGCGCGTGCGTGAAGTGCGTGAAATGGGGGTAGATGTCGCCATCGTGATCGGCGCCGGCAACCTGTGGCGTGGCCGCACCGGGATTGATCTGGGGATGGACCGGGCGACCGCCGATTACATGGGCATGCTGGCCACGGTGATGAATGCCCTGGCGCTGATGGATTCTATGGAGAGCATCGGGGTAATTACGCGGGTCCAATCTGCGATTGCCATGCAGTCGGTGGCCGAGCCGTATATCCGCAGGCGCGCAATCCGTCATCTCGAAAAAGGGCGGGTGGTGATCTTCGGCGGCGGCACGGGCAACCCATATTTCTCAACGGATACGGCGGCTGCCCTGCGTGCCATGGAAATCGGGGCGGATGTGCTCATCAAGGCCACCAAAGTGGACGGGGTCTACGACAGCGACCCCAAGATAAACCCCGAAGCTAAGAAATTCGACCACCTGACTTATATCGAAACGCTCAACCTCCGCCTGGAAGTGATGGACAGCACGGCCGTCTCACTGTGCATGGAAAATAAGCTACCCATCCTGGTGCTCAACCTGTGGGACGAACACGCCCTGCTGCGGGGGCTGCTCGGTGAAAAAGTCGGTACGTTGGTCAGCAGCTAGGGGTGGACATATCCCTTACAGGGTGCTTCGCGAGGGCCCGCCCCTACACAAAATGCAACCAGGGATGTAGGGGCACAACGGTCCCATTCATGATGTCATATTTTGAGCCATCCAGTTGTGCCCGATCCGGGGAATGCGCAAGAAGAAATCGGGTGTTATAGAAAAAACCCGATTTCAAAGAAAGGCGGATTCGGACAGGCGCTTACTCGTAAATGGCAAAATTCGGTATAAACTTGTCCGGGTCGCCGGGCAGGCTGACCAGCGCTTCGCTGGCGCCGCCGGGTGCGCCAATGCGGATTTCCCAACTGCTGCTGGTACGGTGCAGGAAAATTACCTTGCCATCCTTCAGCCAGCTCACCGCCATCACCGGATCGACGTCGCTAAAAGGCACTGCTGCCTGCCCGATCTGGCCTAGTTTTGCCTTGTTGTCGGTCCCGCTGGAAAAGATAAAGCGGCTTGAATCCGGCGCCCAGCCCATGAAATCGAGCTGCCCGGTCTGGTAGATGGTATCCCCGCTGTTGTCCGAAACGGAGATGTGCAGCTCGCGCTGATTGTCAGCCGGCGCGCCATGTTCTTTCAGGTATACGATGTGGTTCAAGTCAGGCGAAAGCTCGGGGCCCAGCAGCGGCATACTGGTCACCACCCTGATCATCTTGGCCGGCGAGCCGTCGGCGGGGATCTCCCATATGCTGGTGTTCTGGCGGGGTTCGGCCAGCGGCTCCTGCGGCAGGATCGCTACCCGTAAAAAACTTAAATCTGGCGACCATTTTGGCGTGGCGTAATACTTGTATTCACCGTACGTGCTGACCAGCGGATACTCCAGCACGCTCTGGCGGCGGTTCGTGCCATCCGAGTTGATCAGGCTGATCGTCTTGGGTGTCACCAGGGCGATCTGCTGGCCGTCCGGCGAGAAATAGAACACGCCCCCCTGGCCCGGCGGCAGCATTTGCTTTAGTTCGCCGGTGTCGATGTTCACATACCAAAGGTCATCATTGACCATCATGCCGGGTCCATCATGAGTTGGTGAAGACACAATCGCCAGTTGGCGCGTCCCCGGAACCCAATCCCACACGTAGGGCTGCGCCCCAAGCGCATCGGGGCTGTTTTTCATGGCGTCGAATTCTTCCAACGGGATTAAAAGGCGCTCATTGGTCCCATCGGCGTTGATCAACCACATGCTGAAGTTGAGGTAATTGAAGGTGCGTACGAACACAACCAGGTTGCCATCCGGCGAGATGCGCGCCTCGGTTACATCTCCGGTGCTGACGATCTTGCGCGCCGCGCCGGTGCCATCGATCCAAATCCACAAGTTGCGACCGGCATCGGTATAAGCGATGCGCATTTCGGGCGCCCGCGCAGTAACGGGCGGCTCGGTTGGCGTGGCAGTTGCGGTTGGCGGGACGGGCGTAGCGGTGGGGGAGGCGCTCTGCGGGACAGGCGTAGCGGTGGGGGCGGCGCTCTGCGGGGGTGTGGTAGGGACGATAGCGGTCAGTGTCTGGCTGATGGCGCTCCCCGCGCTGGCCGTCGGCTCAGTTGCCGACGGAGTAGTCAGGTCGCAGGCCAGCATCGCAATCATCAGGATAAGGACAGCCGACAGGATGGGCAGACGTTTCGGGTTCATGGGCGTATCTCCGCTGGAATACCGGGTGAATACAATGAATGGTTTCTATAGATTATTATACGTCCGATATTATCAGAAGATAATGATGCTGTTTGGATTTGATCCAGATTCGGGGATCATAGTCGGAAACCCCCATTCCCCGACCCCTTCCTCCGTTTAGACAGGAGAGGAAGTGCCGATTTGAGGATTTTGAACCGCTTTCGCGGTGCAAAATCCTCAAATCGGCTTTCATTCTTTTATCATATAACCCGGTAAAACACCGGCGGCGTGCGGCGTTCGGCGTATGTCTCTGCGGCATAAGCCAGGCGCAGCAGCAAGTGTTCTTCCCAATACCTGCCGATAGCCTGCATTCCGATCGGGATGCCCTCGTTTGAGTATCCGGCCGGAAAAGTAATGGCTGGCAGCCCGACCAGGTTGGCAGGAAAGATGTAGCGCATCATTTCAGTGTCGGTGCTCAGGTCTGACCAGCCTTTAGCCAGCGCCTGAGGCGGGACGATGGGAGCCGGCAGGCCGGTAGCCGGGGTGATCACGGCATCCACTTGCTTGAAAACTTCGTCAAAGATGTGGATGGCACGCGTGCGCATACGCTGCGCCTGCAGGTAGTCGCGTGAGCTCAACACTTTTCCAATCACCAGACTGAGGCGGGTGGATGGTGCAAACCTCTCCCCTTGCTGGAGATAAGGATACATGGCCGCGGCTATCTCGGCCAGGATGGTGACGGCATGGGCGATGCGCATCGCGTCCAGCTCGGGGATGGTAATTTCGACCAGGGTCGCCCCGGCCTTGACCAGATTGGCCAGCATGGCGTTGCAGGCCGCCGTGATTTGTGGGTCGGCATGCTCATTCCATTCCCGGTATACCCCCAGGCGCACCCCGGCCAGGTCCGGGTTATCCCAGCCGCTAAGGCTGGGCTGCGGCTGGCGCAGCGTCAGGGGTTCGCTGGCATCCGGACCGGCGATGGCGGCGTAAGCCAGCATCACATCCTCCACGCTGGCCCCGATCGGTCCCAGGTGGCCCACACTCCAGCCTAAAGGCACCCCCCCGTGTTCGCTGACCCGGCCAAAGCTAGCCTTGAGCCCGACCACCCCGCACAGCCCGGCCGGGATGCGGATCGAACCGCCTCCATCTGCACCAATTGCCACCGGGCACAGCCCGGCTGCCACCACCGCGGCTGAGCCGCTGGAACTGCCGCCCGTGTCGCGGCGCAGGTCCCATGGGTTGGCTGCCCGGTCATGGTGAATATTGGAGCCGTTCGGGTTAATCCCGATTTCGTGCATGTTGGTTTTACCGATCAGCAGCGCCCCGGCCGCCCGCAGGCGGGCTGCCACCGTCGAATCGGGGCGCGGCGGTTGCTTGCCCATGAAGTTAGTCCCGACGGTGGTCGGGTAGGGCTGCATATCCACCTCATCTTTGACCGCCACGGGCACACCGTCCAGAATGCTGAGCGGTTTGTCCTGGCGCAGGCGTTCGGCGGCTGCGCTGGCCTGTGCCAGGATATCCTCGCGCTGTATGGCGATGAAAGCCCTTAATGGCGGTTCCAGACGTTCGCTTTCGCCAACCGCGGCCAGGACCTTATCCGTAACTTCCAACGGGTTGGTTTTGCCACTTTGATAAGCTTCGGCATAATGGCGGATGGTGAGGTATGGCGTAGGTGGGTGCGGGTGATCCTTCAGGGACTCGAAGCTGATGGACGGGAGAGCCGAATTTTCCTGCGCTTGGGCGGCTTCGATGGGGTAAAGGGTGGGGGCTTCATCCAGCAGCAAACGGCGCAGTTTGGGGATACCGCCATTTTCCAACAGTGAGCCCATCAGCAGCGCCTGCCCAAGCGGGTTTTCCACTGCGCTGGCAAAAACTTCCAACTGCATACCGTATAACCTGGGTAGATTCAGGGATTTTAGATCATAAGCTGTCATGGGTAATTCCTTTTCTTTCTCTTAATAAATGTTAACCCCGGTCAGCGGTTATTGTGTCGCTGAAGGTATTGTCAATTCCACTCAAAATATTCAATCACGATTATAATAGTTGAGAAATTTTCTCAATTAATATTACCTGACTTTACCCGAGGATAGCTGAAATGCACGTCACCACCAGCGGAAGGTATGGATTACGCGTGATGCTTGACCTGGCGCTCAACAGCACGCAAGGGCCTGTTTCCCGCCAGGATATCGCCGCCCGCCAGGACATATCAGCAGAATATATCGCCCAGTTGATTAAACCCCTGGCGAAGGCCGACCTGGTTAAAACAGTCATGGGACCGGGCGGCGGCTACCGCCTGGGGCGTGAGCCCGGCCAGATCCCGGTCGGTGATATCATTCGGGCGCTCGAAGGGCCGATTGCGGCGGTTTACTGTGTGATCCCGGACGGGGCGCTGCGCTGCGACCGCGCCAAATCATGCACGGCTCACCTGTTATAGACGCGGCTTTCCAGGGTGATTGAAGACTTCCTGGATTCGGTGAGCCTGGAAGACCTGCGCCTGACCGCCAGCCAATTGGAAGGCTGCGACCCGGTAGTCTGTAATGACACGGCCGATACTTTCCTACGCGGCTTTGGCGGACTGCTGCCCCTCGATTGTCCTGAAGAAGATGATGGAACGCACGCCTGACGGCTGATAAACAGGCTTTAAAAACAAGAATATTGAACGAAGAGATTGTATTGTAAGATTTTAAGGAGCAAAGTATGCCATCGTTTTCACGCCTGGCGATCCAGAACCTGGATGATTTTATTTACGGCGTCGCCCCGCAGCCGGTCTATCTCAAAAGCGGATTGGTGATCGGCGGCGGCCAGGTCTACCCGGAGCTTAATTTCACCCTGCCCAATATGCAGGTGACGCAAGAAACCATGCCGGAAGTCCGCCAGCAGTATAGCCAGATGATCAGCGAGGCCTGCGCCCGGGCAGTCGAGCTGCATGCGCCCGGGCTGGTAGTTGAATTTGAGCTGCTGCCCGACCTGACGCTCAAACCGGAATGGGGCGCTGAGGTCACCAAAATCCTGCGGGATGCGCTGGATGACGCCGCCGCCAAACACGGCCTGAAAGCCGGTCTAAGGGTCACCCCCAACGATATCAGGGAATTCGAGCGCCCGCCGCACATGCGCAGCGGGCCCTTCACCGACGAGATGTTCCGCTGTTTTGAGTTGTGCGCCCAGGCCGGGGCGGATATGCTGGCGATTGAATCGACCGGCGGTAAGGAAATCCATGACGACGCCATCCTGCAGGCGGACCTGCCGCTGTCGGTATTCGCTTTGGGTGTGCTCGGCAGCCGGGATATGGCCTTCTTGTAGCAGCGCATCGTTGAGATCAGCCGGAGATACAACGTGATCCCTTCCGGTGACTCAGCCTGCGGCTTTGCCAATACGGCCATGGTGTTGGCTGAAAACCACTTCATCCCCAGGGTGTGGGCGGCGGTCATTCGCGTGATGGCGGTGGCGCGCAGCCTGGTGGCCTTCGAGCAGGGTGCAGTTGGGCCGAACAAAGACTGCGCCTACGAGGGTGTTTACATCAAGGCCATCACCGGCTGCCCGATCGCCTTGGAAGGCGCCGAGGCTGCCTGCGCCCACCTTTCGCCAATCGGCAACATCACCAAGGCCGTGCCTGACCTGTGGTCGAACGAGTCGGTGCAAAACGTGAAGCTGCTCGGCGCCATGGCGCCCACCGTCTCGGTCGAGCAGTTGATCTATGCCACCCGCCTGATGAACGCCGCCTCGGCCCATGGACGGCAGGCCGCCCTCGCCCTGCGCGACCTGTGGGTTGAATCGGATGCGCTGCTCGACCCGCAGGCCTACGTGTTGCGCCCGGATGTGGCGCTCGAGTTTGCCGGGGAGATAATGGCCGAGCCGACCCCCTACCTTCGCACCCGCTGTGCCGCGCTTGCGACCATCGCCTGCCTGAGCGCAGAGCCTGCCGCCAGCCTTCTGTCGCTTTCGAAGCTGGAAACGCGCTGGCTGGCCCGCCTTGCGGCTGCCGCGGCTGATTTGCCGGAGAGCGAAGATGAGTTCATTGCCGGTATGCTGGAAAAGGTCGACCGGGCAAAAGTGCGCCTGGAAGAATATGGGATTTAGGTTGCGACTTTGAAGGCGCCTCACCGGTGTTGACCGCCACCATAGCGTGAAATAAAAAACCCGAGGGACCTTTTACAGTCGCCTTGGGTTCGTGCCTCAGTCAGGCTTAGACGTTATGAGTATAACGGGTTAGAAAACCCCGGCAAGCCTAAACGTTTTCTTTAATTTTCATAGTCATATGGCGTTGGTGTCCATTTTGTTCCCTGGTTTATGATAGATACTGAAGTTGTCATTCTGGTAGAAATAGCGCCTAACGGTCAGGGTTGAGCCGCGTGCGGTGTTGGCGAGTTACCTCGCGTGAACCAAAACGACAAACTGGCAAAACGGCACTGAATTCGGCGCGCGAAGCGCGTCGGCTCCAACCCGTTGGTAGGCCGCCTTGCCTTTTTGCTAGAACCAATCCTTTAGTTGCTCTCTACGCTTTTGTCTCAATAGGAAGCGAGGATTCGTGAACGTTATTAATCTGCCAACGCTCTCCCTTCTTGACAAAGACGAAAGTGAAAGCGTTACGACCGCCAACCGCGTCACCGGAAGTCGTTTGAGCTGAATACCGGAAGACCCCTGTAGCCACTGCCACATCAAGGGAAAGCGGAAACACTCGTCTTTCTTCTGCAGTCACATCCAGTTTTACGACGCCTTTGAAGAATCCATTTATCCATTCTTCAAAGACCTTCCGCGATGGACGAATCTCTTCGTTTTCAATCACGGTCATTTCATCGGTATCAACGAAGAAAGACATAAACCCACGAGCATCACATCGGCGAGTAGCCTCGAAGTATTCGTCGAGTGTCTGGATGATTGCCTTTTCAATGTGCCCTTTTTGTTGGGTGTCCATCTTTTCTTACTCCCTCTGGCAATAGGTTCTTGGCTTTGCCGCACACCTTTGTTGGCGATGCCTCGTTAGATCTGCGGTGTCTTTCAATCAAGCTCATCTAGAGCGATAGCGGTGGTAACCTTATCTTGTCTGCTGTTGTCATTAGCTCGCTCAAATGTTGCGTTGGGTGGCCTAACGGATGGCGTTACCGGAAAGTACGGGATTTGGCAGGTAAAACCCAACAGGTGAAAAAGCCAAAGGCGCAGAATCCCTGAAAGTGTGGGCAACGCCCGCACTTGTCTACGGCACGCTTTGTTGGGCGTTTTTTGAACACGAAAGACGTATTGATGTAAACCATACTTGACATTGCTTCAAAACTGCATATAATGTAAAGTATACCTTACATCAAGTTAATATTCATGAAACTTCATAATCATTTGAAAGTAATTCGTCTCCAAAGAAACTTAACTCAAGAATATCTTGCTGGTGTTGTAGGCGTCACACGCCAGACCATCATATCAATTGAGAAGGAAAAGTTCGTGCCGTCTGTAAAACTGGCATTGGAACTTGCATCAGCATTAAATGCACCTTTTGATACCCTATTTTGGCTTGAAGAAAGCCGAGGAGAAAATAATGACTAAGAACATGCTACCTTACTACCTGAGTCGGACAATTCTTTCTGCAGCAATTGGATTATTGCTTTTTGTAACAGGTTCAACTTTATGGATGGTAATTCTCATAAGCGGGCTTATTCTTGCTTTTTTTCTCTGGGCACCACATAGTGGGCGATATTCTGTTCACCCTGAACTTGGTGTTACTGCTCTCCGACGGGATGAGCGTACCCAAGTTATTAATGACAAAGCGGCGCGAAATGCTTTCATTGCGCGTGCCGGTCAAATCGCACACATTAACCGGAGCATGCCGCACAGTCGGGACAAGAAAAATACTGGCATAAGATATTGTACATTAAGTGTGCGGCA
>Ga0315282_10005399_pt1 | contig 21813 bp, 18 predicted proteins | sample YL17G07_20_MG_FD_203693 | JGI IMG/M metagenome (GOLD analysis project Ga0315282, IMG submission 203693) | Sediment microbial communities from Yellowstone Lake, YNP, Wyoming, USA - YL17G07_20 | ecosystem: Environmental > Aquatic > Freshwater > Lake > Sediment | place: USA: Wyoming | collected... | reverse complement strand
CGCCTGCGCGATCGCGGACTCGTCCGCTTCCTCGGCGTCACCACACACGACCGCGCGCTGGTTCCGACGCTCGCCAACAACCCCGACATCGGCATCATTCACGTCCGCTACAACGCCGCGCATCGCGGCGCCGAACGCGACGTCTTTCCCCTGCTGAAGGCCGACAACCGGCCGGGACTGGTCGCCTACACCTCGACAAGCTGGAAGCAGTTGCTCCATTCGCGGCGCCTGCCCGCAGGCGAACGCGTCCCCACGGCGGGCGACTGCTATCGGTTCTGCCTGTCACACCCGTCGATCGACATGGTCGCGACAGGGCCGGCAAAAGCCGCGCATGTCGAGGAATCGCTGGACGCCGCCGAGCGCGGCGTGATGTCGGAGCAGGAACTTGCGTGGATGCGAAGAGTCGGCGACGCGGTGTACCGGGGGAAATGATCTGCCAAGGAATCAGGATTCAAATTCTCCTGATTCCCGATTCCTGATTCCCGAGTCCTGATTCCTGACTCCTGGATCAGACGCCGAACAGCTCGGGATCCCACTTCAGTCCCAACGCGGACGGCGGAGCCATGTAGCCGGCCAGTGCCGAGGCGGCGACGACCGCCGGATTGGCCAGATAGCCCTCACCGCCGACGCCCATCCGGTTCTGCCAGTTCCTGTTGAACGAGGTGATGGCGCGCTCCCCTTGCCCGAGCGCGTCCGGTCCCTGACCGAAGCACGGGCCGCACCACGACTTGCGCACCTCGCCGCCGGCCGATCGGAACACGTCGCCGATGGATTCGCCGCCAAGCCGGGGATCGGGCTGCTCGATCCGGCGCGCGACGCCGCCCGATCCCGGAAAGACGAGGAACGGCCGGGCGACACGGCGCAACCCCTGCCCGCGTGCCGCGCGGATGACCAGCGCCGCCTGCAGCAGGTCGTCGTAGCTCCCGTTGGTGCACGACCCGATCAGCGCCTTGTCGAATTCGATGCGCTCGCCGACGACTTCTTCGGCAGCCTGCGCGTTGCCCGGACTGAATGGCTTCGCGATCATCGGCACCACGCCGTCCAGATCGACCGCCTCGTCGATCTCGTAGACCGCTTTCTCGCCCGGACGCACGCGGGGGTACGGCCGCTCCACCATGCCCCGCGCCCGGTACCACTGGGCGGTCACTTCGTCTTCCGCGAACACGCCGTTCATCGCTTCCGCTTCGGCCATCATGTTGGCGATGGTGTTGCGGTACGAGATCGGCAACTGGCGTTGCTCGTCCACCAGTTCGACCGACATCCCCTGCGCCTGCTTCGCGCCCCACCGTCGCAGCAACTCGAGGACGATGTCCTTGCCCGACACCCACGGCTGCAGCCTGCCGGCAAACCGCACGCGTCGCTGTCGTGGAATCGTGAAGTAGACGTGCCCGGTCGCCCACCCGAAGCCAAGCGTGGTGGAGCCGACTCCGATTCCGACCGCGCCGTACGCGCCGTACGCGCGGCTGTGCGAATCGGCGCCGGCGATGAACTGACCGGGCAGGATCAGTCCCTGCTCGGGAAAATAGAAGTGGAAGATTCCGTCGCCGGGGTTCGCGTAGTACGGCTTGCCGATGAGGTAGCGCTCGGCGAACGCCCGGCCGATCGCCGTCTGGCGATCGTCGGCTTCCCTGCCGGTGAAGACGAAATGATCGTTGGCGATCGCAGCCTGCCGCGGATGGATCGTGTCGCCGCCGGTGATCTGATTGAAGGTGTGGATCGCAAACGGGGCGGTGCCGTCCGAGGCAGGCAGCAGGTCCGCGAACACGCGCAGCGTGGCGCCGGGCCGGACGATGGCGTCCTTGTCGACGCGGTGCGCCCAGGCGATCTGCTCGGTCGTCGTCATCCCTCGCGCCGCCTGCGCGTCGGCGAACTCGACGCACGGCCGCCGTCGCACGGCGTCCGGGAACTCCCGGCGGCCGACGGCGAAGATGCCGCCGCTTCGCCGAATCTCGTCCTCCTTGGGTGTGAACGGCAGCGGCTGGTAGGTTTTCTGCTGCGTTTCGTTGGCCAGGTGGCGGGCGTCCGGATCGAAGCTGAAGACGTCCTCGTCGCGCGCGTCGGCCACCGCCTCCGGGCTCTGAACGACGTGCAGCCCCAGGTTCAGCGCGTTGCGCCGGAAGATGTCGCCCATGTTGTTGCCGCAGACGACCACGAGCTCCAGGCCCGCTTCTTCGGCGACGGCCTTGAGGCCGGCGGGGCTCATCTCGCGGGACGACCCGATGGCGAACCGGTCGCCGGCAATCAGGAACGTCTGGCCGGCGTGGACGCGCGCCCGGAAGTCGGGAATGAGATGACGGAAGGCGCCCGCTTTCCAACGCTCGTCGAGCGATTCCAGGCTCTCTGACACACAATCGGCCGAGGGCGTGATTTGATCGGTGTCGATCGCGTCGCGTTTCCGGCCGGGCACTTTCGGATCCCAGACAATGAGCGCGCGGCCGCGAATCAGGCGCGACCGCTGCCCCGCCGCCGGCCCATCGTCAGCGCCCGTCGCAACTCGCGACGGGTCGACGCCGGGCAGTGGTTTCGCGGGCTGAATTGTCTGCATGAATCGATGCTAACACGGGGGAATGGGTGCCTGGTGCCGTGCGCTGAGTGCCTGGTGCGGTGCTGAGTGCCGGGTGCCTGGTGCTTCCGCTTGCCAAGCTGAACGGAAGACCCATAATGTGGGCCACTGCCGACCAACCCGGATCGCTCGTGCCGCACGGCGGCAGAGCCAGCCGAGCCGGCTCCGTCCTTGCAGCGAGCGTTGACGGCGGGAGAGCGTGGCGTTCTTCGAACGCGCTCCTGCGAGAGGGTTTCGAACGGATGGCACTTCTCGAGCGGCTCGCGTCGCGCCAGTTCGTAGTCGTGACTGGCAAGGGCGGAGTCGGCAAGACCGTCATCAGCGCGGCGCTGGGCAGTCTTCTCGCAGATCTCGGACGCCGCGTTCTGCTGCTCGAAGTCGATCCCCGTGAAAACCTGCACCAGGCGTTCGACGTGCCGCCCTCTGGCGGCGAAGTGGTCCGCATCTCCACGCACCTGTCGCTGCAGAACCTGCAGCCCCGGCAGGTCATCGAAGATCTCGTCCGCCATCACCTGCTCGTGGAACTCCTGGCGCGCCGCGTGACCGCCAGCCCGATATTCCAGCATTTCGTCGAGGGCGCACCGGGGCTGAAAGAACTGGCCGTGCTCAGTGAAGCCGAGCGCGTGATCAAGGCGAAAGGCAAGGGGCGATCCGCGCACGCCGCCTTCGATGTCGTCGTCCTCGATGCTCCCGCCACCGGCCACGGGGTGTCCCTGCTCGCGGCGCCGCAGCTGGTTTCCGAGGTGATCGAGCGCGGGCCGATCGGCGCGCAGGCCAGGGAACTGGCGAGAATGGTCGCCGATCCCGAGCGAACCGCGATCGTCGTCGTTACCCTCGCCGAGGAGATGCCCGTCCAGGAGACACTCGAACTGCGCGATGCGCTCGAGGTGCAGGTGGCGCGCTCGCCGGAACTGCTCGTGGTCAACTCGCTCTATCCGCCCTTCCCGGGCGGCCGCGTCGAGGGCCCGCCAAACGACGAGTTCCTGCTCGACTTGTGGCGCACGCGCCGCGAAGTCAACGAGCGCGAGCTGGCCCATCTTGCCGCGGCGTGGCAAGGCGCCAGGGTCGAAATCCCGATGCTGCCCGCCGACCGCGGACCGCGGTTGCTTGCCGGAATACGACAGCAGATGCTCGAGATGGGACAGGCGGCATGAACCTGCGCGACGGCGGTCTCTCGCTGGTTGTGGTCGTTGGCGCCGGCGGCGTCGGCAAGACCACGCTGGCTGCCTCCCTGGGGCTCATGTCGGCTCGCTACGGCCGCAACACCCTGGTGATGGCGTTCGACCCGTCCGCGCGCCTGAAAGACACGCTCGGCGTCGGCGAACAGGCGCGCGACTGCGAGGTGCCGGTCCGGGCTGGAACCGAAGGGACCCTGGCGGCCAGTCTGCTGGATGCCAAGCTGACCTTCGATCGCCTGGTGCGGCGCTACGCGCCCGACGAGGCGGCGACCAGCCGCATTCTCTCCAACCGGTTCTACGGCCACCTGGCCGGCAACCTTGCCGGCATCCTCGAGTACATGGCCGTCGAACGGTTGTTCGAAGTGGCCGGCGAAGGCCGCTACGATCGGGTCATTCTCGATACGCCTCCAACGCGCCAGGCCCTCGATTTCCTGGGAGCCCCGTCGCGCATCGTCGGGTTCCTGGACAGCGGTGCGCTGAGGCTGGCACTGCGCCCGTGGTTCGACGACGAGGGGCGGTTGAAGCCAACCGCGCACCTGGGGATGCTCGGGCGCAGCGTGGAGGGATTCCTCGACCGCATGGTCGGCATCGATTTGCTGCGCGAGATGGCCGAATTCTTTCAGGCGTTCAGCCCGCTGTTTCAGGGGTTCAGGGAACGCGCGGAGAGCGTGCAAGCGTTGCTGAAATCCCCCGACACCACTTTCGTGCTGGTGACCGGACCGGGCGAGGAACGGGTACCCGAAACGCTGTTCTTTGCCAGGCACCTGGTGGAGGGCGGGTACCATCTTGGTCCGCTGATCATCAACATGGTGCACCCGCGAACCAGCGCCGAGTTGCTGGTTCGGCCCGATCTCGGCGACGGCGCCCGCCTGCTTTCGTGGCTCGGCGAGCGAGACCATCGAGGGGTTGCCGCCTTTCGGCGCCTCATCCTGGGCGGGCAGACGCTGGTCGATGTTCCGCTGCTCGCGCAGGAACCAACCGACCTTCCCTCGCTCGAGGCCCTCGGCCGGATTGTCGCCCAAAAAATCGAGGGGTCGCTCGAATCGTTTGCGGGCCCGTTCCGGCAATAGCACCTCGCACGCTGCGCCGCAGCAACGCACCGAGCACTCAGCACGGAGCACCCAGCACCCGTGAATCTCCTGTGGACACCCGTTGCCGCAGTGCGTTATATTGATTATGCCGCACTGCGGCATCGGGCCTTTTGCGCGGCAGGTAGACCAGGTGAGGCCTCACTCGCCCCTGCGCGCCCCGGGAGAATGACCCCGTGATCAGACTCATCAAACGCTACGGAAGCCGCAAGCTGTACGACACCGAGGAAAGCCGGTACGTGTCGCTCGAGGAGATCGGCGACTGGGTGCGGCGCGGCCAGCAGGTGAAGGTCGTGGACAACACGACGAGCGACGACGTGACCGCGCAGACCCTGGCGCTGGTGATCGTCGAGGAGGGTCGGCGAGGCAGCTCGTTCTTCACGAGCGACCTGCTCCACGACCTGATTCGGCGCGGCGAACGGGTGTTCAGCAGCGGCGTCGAGCAGTTGCAGAGCGGGGTCGATTGCGCCTTGCGCGCCTCGCTCGATCACATTCCGCCGCTGCGCCAGGTCCGGGAGGAAACCGCGCATCTGCGCGCGCGCCTCGAGGCGCTCGAGGCGTCACTGGCCGAGATCGAGACGGGCGAGGCCGTCTCCTTCCGCGCGAACGATCACCGTCCGTTGGAGGCCCCTGCCAATGCAAGCATGCGTACGGGCCGCAGGAAAGGAGTGCACTCATGAAGGAGACCGACGACAAGGCCAGGCTCGGGAAGACCCTGCGCGAGGATCTGTCCCAGGCCGGGCGGGACGTGTGGCTGGCCGGCCTGGGCGCCGTCGCGCTCATCCAGAAGGAGGGGCGTGACACGTTCGACATGCTGGTTGAGAAGGGCCGCACGTTGGAATCACGCGAGCGCCCGACGCTCGATCGCATGCTGCAGGACGCCGCAGGCCGGGTGCGGACGCTCGGCAAGCGGGTGGAAAGCGGTTTGCAGGATACCAGCAGGACGGTCTTGCAGCGCTTCGGCGTGCCGTCCCACGCGGAAATCAACGCGCTCATCATGCGCGTCGAGCAGTTGACCGCGAAGGTCGAGGCGATCAGCCGGAAGGAGGCCGTCGATGATCAGGAAGGCTAAGGAAATGCAGGCCGACATGACCGAATCCGCCTATCGGATCTGGCTCGCCGGCCTCGGGGCGGTCGCCTACGCGCAGGAGAACGGCACCAGGCTGTTCAACGAACTGGTCAAGCGCGGGCGGGAGATGGAGGCGCGCGCGAAGGTGCCGCTCCCGCGTCCCGACGTAGCGGCGACGCTGCGCGACGCCACGGGCCGCGCGACGACGGCGTGGCAGCATCTCGGCAAAGGCGTGGACGAACAGGTGACGGCGGCGCTGCACCGGATGGGCGTCCCGACCCGTCACGAGATTGCGACGCTGAGCAAGCGCGTCGAGCTGCTGACGGCCAGCATCGAGAAGCTGAAGCCGAAGCCACGCGCGCTGGCGAAACCGCTCGACCGGACAGGTACGCGGCCGGCATCGACCCCGGCGAAGAGCTAGGGGCGGGCCGTGGGACGAACGGGTCTGACGGGCAGGTCGCCTCGCTCGGCCGCGTCACGTACGGATCCACCGATTACACCGATTACGCCGATTAGGCGGCTCGCTGCGCTTCGGGCAGAAATCGGTGTAATCGGTGTAATCGGTTGATGAATTTGAATCTGCCTGGCGCGCCAACCACGCAGAAGCTGGCGAGCAATGTGCCGCGAACCCCGGCGAGCGGGTTCTCGGGCGGTTGCCGGCTCGCAGTGTTCACGACGTGCCCAGATGTCACCGGGAGGGGTGCGATGCGATGGGGATGATTCAGGAAGGTCCGGAGGTCCGGAGGTCCGAGCGTCCGAAGGTCTGACGATCGACTTTCGGACCTTCGGACTTTCGGACTTCGGACGTCAGTCGATCAGCAGCTTCCCGTCCTCCATCACCTTCTCTTCGTCGAACCAGACCGACGGCTTCGTGACGAGGCCGTCCAGGTGGCTGGCGACGCGGACGCTGCCGCCCATCGACTTGTTGTCGCCGAAGGCGATGTGGATGGTGCCCATCACCTTTTCGTCCTCGATGATGGCGCCCGTGAGGATCGCTTTGTCGTTGGTGCCGATGCCGAACTCCGCGACGTTCCGGGCGTCGCGCCCGTGGGGCTCGAGCAGCTCGATCAGGCGGCGTGCCTCGTCGCCGCCCGTGATGTCGGTGGCGTAGCCTCCCTCGACGACGATCCGAATCGGCTGGCGCACCATGCCGACGCTCGCCATCGCGCCGTCCACCACGACAATGCCACGGGACTGCCCTTCCAGCGGAGCGAGATACGCCTCGCCGGTCGGCAGGTTGCCCCATTGCCCGTCTTCACGAAACAGCCCGGAGCTCGCGTGGGCCTTCCGTCCCGCTATCGGCATCACGATGTCGGTTCCGGCCGGCGCCTTCACCCGCACCAGCGAAGTGCGGTTCAGTCGATCGCACAGCGCCGCGGTGCGGGCGGCGATGCGGTTGTAGTCCGCGTTCATGCACCGCACCATGATCTCTTCGGTGACTCCGGGCAGCGTTGCGACGCGCACCCCCTGCGCGCTCGCCGCCCGCCTGGCGTCGGTGTGGGTCAGCGACTTCGACGTGGGACACAGGACCACGTCCACCTCACGCATGAACTGCGCGACCGGCGGCGGCGGTTCCTCGCCGTTGGTCTTGCGCGGCAGCATCTCGACCATGAACACTTCGGTGCCGAGATCCCGGGCCGCCCCCTGGAGTGCATAGGCCAGCTTGCGCATCGGCTCGTCGGTGACGATGAGAACCTGCTCGCCGCTCTTGACGCCCATGCAGTCGCGAACGGCAATGAGAGCCGCGGAGTGAAGCTCAGGAGAGATGGTCATAAAGAAGTAGTGAGTAGCGAGTAGGGGCGGAGCTTGCCTCCGCCCCAGCCGATCATGCCATCGCGAGCAGCTGTTCCTCAACCAGGCCCCGGAACAGCGGTACCTTGTACCCGTTCTGCGACAGCGTTTCTGCGCCCTTGACGGCGGCCTCCGCGGCCCGCGCAGCCAGTTCGGGCGTCAGCTTGTTCCCCACGAGCGCCTTCTCGGCGTCGGCCGCGCGCCACGGCGCGGGCGCAGCGGCGCCGAGCACGACGTGAGCCTGCTTCACGGTGCCGGCTGCGTCGAGGCTGACGGCGAGCGCAACCGAGGCGAGCGCGAAGTCCCACGCGCCCCGGCTCCTCACCTTCCGGAAACTGCTCTTCGTTGCTCCATCCGGCGCCGGCAGCAGGATGTCGGTCAGCACCTCGCCTCGCGCGAGCACCGTTTCCGCCGTGACCGTCTTTGCCGGGAGCACGAAGAACGTCGAGAACGGCAGCGTTCGCGCGCCGCCGGGCCCGGCGATGCGGGCGCGCGCACCGAGCGCGACCAGGACGACGGCCGTATCGGATGGGTGCACCATGTAGCACGCACTCCCGCCGAAGATCGCGTGGTACTGGTTCTCGCCCTGCATCGCGTAGCAGGTGTCGCCCCCCTTGCGCAGGCAGTTGAAGTCGCCCCGGAAGTACCAGCAACGCGGCCGCTGGCACACGTTGCCGCCGATCGTCCCCTGGTTGCGCAGATGGGGACTGCCGACGGCGAGCGCCGCCTGCGCAAGCGCCGGGTAGCGCTCGACGACATCCTTGTTCGCCGCCACCTCTGCAAGCGTGGTCAGCGCGCCGATGCGAAGCCCGCCCGCTGCCGGCTTCGTGATGCCGCGCAGCGCGGCGACACCCGAGAGGCTGACGACCTTGTCGGCCTTGACGACGCCGTCACGCAGGCAGCCGAGCAGGTCGGTTCCGCCGGCGTGCAGCCTGGCGCCGGGCGATGTGAGCGCCCGCACCGCCTCGCTTACCGATTTGGCCCGCACGTATGAAAAGTTCGGCAGCATCGCTCAACCTTTCTTACCGGGGGGCTTCGCCCCGCCGGACTCCCCTACACGCTCGGGCGTCTCTTGGTTGGCGGGGCCCCCTGCACCCCGCCAAGCTCGGTCGCTTGTGGGGCCCCCTCGCCCCACGCCGCTCCCTCGCAGGGCCCCTGATTCCCCACGCCGCTCGCGTGGCTCGCTCGTTGGCACTCGCTCGCTCGTCGTCTCACCGGGGGGCTTCGCCCCGCCGGACTCCCCTACACGTTCGCCGGCCGCGTTGGCGAGCAGCGCGCAGAGCCGGTCCGGCGTCATCGGACTGTCGGCGCAGCGCACGCCGGTCGCGTTGTAGATCGCGTTGGCAACCGCGGGCGCGGTGGGCACCGTCGCCGGCTCCCCCAGCCCCTTCGCGCCTGTGTTGGTGAAGGTGTCATGCAGATCGATCGGCAGACAGATCGGATCAGGCGCGACGTCCAGCGCGGTCGGCACCTTGTAGTCGTGCAGGTTCGCGTTCACCATCTTGCCCGTCTGGCCGCGATCCAGCACCCGCGTCTCGGTCATCGCCAGCCCGACGCCCATCGTCACCGCACCGAACGTCTGGTTGGCGAAGGTTTTCGCGTTCATCACGCGGCCGCTGTCCTGTGCTGCGAGGAACCGGAGGATCTTCACCTCGCCGGTCCGCGTGTTCACTTCCACCTCGGCAAACTGCGCGGCGAACGGACGCGTGATCCGATCGCGCGGGTTCGGCTCGCGGTAGCCGACGCCGACGATCACCGCGCGCGACCGGAAGCCGGCCAGGCCCCCGATAGCCTGCTTCTTCGTCGGATCGCTCTTCGAGACGATCTGTCCCTCGACGATCGACAGATCCTGGGGCGGCAGTTTCATCTCCGCCGACGCGATCTCGAACAGCTGCCGCTTGACGTCGAGCGCGGCGTTTCTCACGGCCGGCGACTCGGTCGGCACCGTCTTGCTGCCGCCGCTCGCCGAGGCGTACTGCGTGGTGCCGGTATCCGCGTGCTCGATGTGGATGCGCTCGAACGGCACGCCGAGTTCCTCGCTCACCACCTGCGCCATGACCGTCTTCGTGCCGGTGCCGATGTCGCTGGCGCCCATGTTCAGGTTGACGCTGCCGTCCGAGAACAACCGCACGATCACCGTGGACGGCGGACCGCCGGCGCCAGCCTGCCACAGGCCCGCGGCAACGCCGACGCCGCGGCGGATCGCGCCGGCGCCCGTTCCCTTGCGACGCGCCTCCTGCCAGCCGAACGCCTTTGCGCCCTCGGCGAGACAGTCCTTCAAACCGGTGGTCGAGTACGGGAGGTTGTTGTTGGCCTGGCTGATTGCCGGCACGTTCTTCAGCCGGAATTCGACCGGGTCCATGCCGATCGCTTCGGCCAGTTCGTCCATCATCTGCTCGAGCGCCCATGCGCCCTGCGGATGGCCGGGTGCCCGGAACGCGCGCGACGGCCCAGCGTTGATGAAGTAGTCGCTGGCCTCGACGCTGACGTTCGGACAGAGATAGAGGTCGCGCACCACAAAGTCCGCGCCCCCGGCTCCACCCGCACGGTACGCGCCCATGATGCCCACGTTCGTCATCTGCAGCGCGGTCAGCGTGCCGTCCTTCTTCACTCCCGCCTTGATCGTCATCTTCACCGGCGGGCGATTGCCGAACGCGAGCATCGCCTCTTCGCGGGTGACGAACAGTTTGACCGGCCGGCCCGTCTTCTTCGCGAGGAGTGCGGTGATGAACTCGTACTTGCTGGCGCCGAGCTTCGAGCCGAAGCCGCCACCCATGTAGGGACCGATGACGCGAACGTTCGCGAGCGGCAGCTTCAGCAGCTGCGCGACCGTCTGCTGAATCGGGAAGACGCCCTGTGTCGTGTCCCAGAGGGTCAGATAGTTGCTGCCGTCCCACTTCGCCACGCAACCGAACGATTCGACCGGCGCGTGGATCTCGCACGCGGTCGTGTAGGTCCGCTCCCTCGTCACATCCGCAGCCGCGAACCCGGCTTTCAGATCACCGCGTTCGTAGGGTTTTCCCGACGCCACGCGATTGCCGGTGTCGGTGAGCGCGGGCGCCTTCGGCGCGCTCGCTTCTTCCTCGGACGAGACGCACGGCAGCACCTCGTACTCGACCTTGATGGCCCTGACCGCGTCCCAGGCCTGGTACGGCGTCTCGGCCGCGACGGCCGCGACCTCCTCGCCCTCGAAGCGGCAGTGTGGGTCGAACAGGCGGCTGCTGCCGTACCACGCGATCTTTGCTTCCGGCGTCTTGTCGGTGATGATCGCGCGCACGCCGGGCATCTTCTCGGCGGCGCTCGTGTCGATCTTCTTCACCATCGCGTGCGCGTGCGGGCAGCGAAGCGTCGCGCCGTGCAGCATGTCGGGCAGGATGACGTCGGCCGCGTAGGTGGCCGCGCCGCTGACGCGCTCGTACGCGTCGATTCGCTGCATCGGCTTTCCGACCACGCGTGTTTCGGTCCACGGCGGCAGCGGGGCCGGACCTTGAGCCGGCGCCTGGTCTGGAACATCGTCGGTCCAGTAGGTGTCCTCGCGGCTCATGTCGTCCTCCGTTTCCGCAATTCGGCGCCCCGCAGCACGGCCTTGAAGATGAGCGGGTAGCTGCCGCAGCGGCACAGGTTGCCGCTGACCGCCTGTCGCGCGTCTTCGAGCGTCGGACTCGGATTGGCGCGCAGCAGCCCTTCGACGGCCATGATCTGGCCGGGCGTGCAGTAGCCGCACTGGAAGGCATCCTCTTCCGCAAACGCCCGCTGCACGGGGCCGAGCTCTTCGCCGTTCATCAAGCCCTCGAGCGTCGTGATGTCCGCGCCCTCGGCTTCGACGGCGAGCGTCATGCAGGCGTAGCGCGGCTTGCCGTCCACCAGCACGGTGCACGCGCCGCATTCGCCGCGCTCGCATCCGACCTTGGTTCCGGTCAACCCGAGCTGGTCCCGGATCACAAACAGCAGCGACCAGCGCGGCTCGACCAGCAGTCGCTGGCGCCGGCCGTTGATGGAGAGGGTGACGCGGACCATCTCGGCCGCATCCGCCGGCGTCGCCGGCGCGGCGCCCGCGGCGGTCACCGCTGCGGCCGTGGCCGCGGCCGCCACTGCGCCGGTGCCGAGCGTCGCGATGAAGCCGCGGCGGCTCACGCCCTGGGGCGGCGGTGCGTCTTTGTCGTCGCGATCGTCTTCCATGGATGACCTCGAAAAGGTGCAACGTGCGAAGTGCTGGGTGCTGGGTGCTGACCGGGGGGCAAGCGAGCCACGATTATAGCGCGGGTGGCGGTCCTGGCGCGCCGAAGCGGGATGGAGCGGTAGAATCGGGACGAGCCGAAACCCTCGCGACACTCAGACGGCCACGGAGAATTGAACGAAGCGACGCGGTGCTCCGAGCGGGGCACGCACAGGAACTGGAAAGCGCGCTGGCGGCAGCCGGAGCATAGCCGCTCGCCTTGGGCGATCCGGGCAGCACCAACCGCACCGTCCGGCAAGGCTGAAGCCTCGCCCCACCGATGGCGGGAGGGTCAGGCCGGCGTAATCACGCCGCGACATTCACCGAAGCCGATTCTCGCGAAGCCCGGCCGCGCGCACGACCCACGGATGATCACCTCGTCGCCGTCTTCGAGGAACTTGCGCGTTTCGCCGTTGGGCAGCGCAACCGACACGGCGCCACCTGCGGTGAGTTCCAGCAGGCAGCCGCGTTCACGCTCGGTCGGGCCCGACACGGTGCCGCTCGCGAGAAGATCGCCGGGCCGCAGGTTGCAGCCGTTGCCGGCGTGGTGCGCGAGCATCTGCGCGAACGTCCAGTACATTCGCGCGAAGTCGCTGCGAGTCAGCCATGCCGGTTCGTCACCGCGTTCGCGCATCGTCGCCGTTCGAAGACCGACTTCCAACCTGATATCGATGCCGCCGCGTTCGCGGTTGGCCGGCGAATCGAGGTACGGAAGCGGCGGTGGATCACCCTCCGCGCGCGCAAAGGCCGGCACCCTGAACGGCTCGAGCGCGTCGAGCGTGACGATCCACGGCGAGATGGTCGTGGCGAAGCTCTTCGCGAGGAACGGCCCGAGCGGCTGGTATTCCCACTGCTGGATATCGCGCGCGGACCAGTCGTTGACGAGACACAAGCCGAAGATGTGCGGCTCGGCATCGGCAATCGGGATGGTGCTGCCGAGATCGTTTCCCGGGCCGACAAAACACCCCACTTCCAGCTCGTAATCGAGGCGCTCGGTCGGGCCAAATCGCGGAGCGTCACTCCCCTGCCCTCGCAGCTGGCCGTGCGGACGGCGCACTGGCGAGTCGCTGACGACGACAGACGAGGCGCGGCCGTGATACGCGATCGGCACCCACTTGTAGTTGGGAAGCAGCGGGTTGTCTGGCCGGAACAGCCGGCCGACGTTGGTCGCGTGATCGATCGAGGCGTAGAAGTCGGTGTAATTGCCGATGTGCGCCGGGAGCAGCATCTCGACAGCGGCGCGTGGCAGGACCAAGCGCGAAACACGCCCCCGCTCGCCGGCATGGTCTTTGTCGTCGGCGAGCAGATCGCTCAGGCGCCGCCGCAGCGCCGTCCAATGGCGAGGCCCCAGCGCCATCAGCGCGTTCAGCGGCGCGAAGACGCCTTCCGCGTACGGCGCGAGGCACGCGCGACCAGCCTCGCTCGCGTCGCCCGCCAGCAGTCCCACTTCCTGGCAGCCGCGCACGTCGAGGACGTGGTCGCCGATGGCGACGCCGGCACGCGCGGCCAGCTGACCCTGGACCCGGAACATTCCGAACGGCAGGTTCTGGATTGGAAAGTCGCTGGTCGGACTGTTGGCCGACTGCACCCAACTGCGACGGGACGGATCGTGCGTGTAGTCCATGCGGGAGATGGGGCGGAGATCGCTAGATCAGGCCGAGGCGCTTCAAATCCTCGATCGGCTCCTCGAGCGAGCACGATCCGGACGAGATCGCAAAGCGACGTCGCGTCGTCGCCATGTCCTCGCACGTCAGCTCGCGCCCGTGCACGCTCACCCCGGTCTGGTCGAACGCGAAGGCGCCGCCCGACCGTTCGTCCAGCACCGTCTCCAGCAGATCGGTGCCCACGCGATCGGTCCAGGCGAGGCCCGCGGCGACGAACAGATTGAGGAACCCGTGCATCGCCACCACGCGATGGCGCTGGTCGCCGGCAAGCGGGTGGTCGGATCTGATTGCGTGGTGCAACCCCGCCGTCGCCTTGAACGGCACCTTCTGCGCGGCGCACGCCTGCAGGAACCTGGCGACATCCGGAACGCCCGGAAACATCTCGGGGCTCACGCCGCCCGTCCGCACCTTCGCCCGGCCGCCGGCCGCCGCAACAGCCGCGAGCCATTCCTGCGGGTCGGTTGCCAGCCCTATCTCGAAGTACACCTCCGCCGGCTCGGCGATGACGTCCGAGGCGCGCGCGACGTCGTCGAGGCTGTGCACCTTCAGCTCGAGGCTCTCGATCTTCGCGTCGCGGCGGCCCTCGTCGCCATGACGCCGGTTGAAGTCGACGATCTTCTTCACGTCGGCGTCGAGGCTGCGACCGGCCAGGACAGTGAGGCTCCACGACGCCTCGCGCCGCGCGGCGGGCAGCTCGTCGAACCAGTGCTCGAACTCCTCGAGTTGCGCGAGCGGCAGAACGAACCGCCCGAGCATCCAGGCGTCCGCGCCGGCGCGATAGCCCGCGTAGCGCGGCACGGCCGCACGCATCTGCAATTCGGCCGGCGGAAACAGACCGGCATAGTCGATGAGCGAGGCGACAAGCGTGCGGGCGGAATTCATGTCAGCGCTGTTCGATCCACGACGTCTGGTAGCCGGGGTCCTCGACGGCTACCGCCTGCGCGGAGGGGCGAAGGGGCCGGAAGCTATCCAGCATCACCGCCAGTTCGTCGGTCCGCTTCTGCCCGAGCGACTGCTCGGTCAGACCCGGATGCGGGCCGTGCGCGATTCCGTCCGGATGGAGCGTGATGGATCCGTACTCGATCCCCCTGCGGCTCATGAACTCCGAGCTCGCATAGTAGATGACCTCGTCGGACATCACGTTGGAGTGATTGTAGGGCACCGGGACGGCTTGTGGATCAAAATCGTAGGGGCGGGGGCAGAACGAACAGACGACGAAGCCATCGCCCTCGAAGGTCTGGTGGGTTGGCGGCGGCAAATGGAACCGCCCGACGCGGGGCTCGAAGTCCGCGATGTTCAACGCCCAGGGATAGTAGTAGCCATCCCACCCGATCGCGTCGAACGGGTGGTGTGCGAGGACAAATTCAACAACCCGGTTGTCCTTTTTCACCAATACCGGGAAATCCCCGGTTTCGTCGTGCGTCTGGAGCACGGCGGGCCGGCGGATGTCGCGCTCCGAGTAGGGGCTCTGCTCGAGCAACTGGCCGTGCTCGTTGCGGTAGCGGCGCGGTGTGCGCACGTCGCCGGCACTTTCGATGACGAGCAGCCGGATGTCCGGCTGGGCGGGTGGGGCTGGCAGGGCCTCCGCACCTGCCCCAGTCCCCTCACTTGCCTGCCCTGAGCGAGCGGCCCTGTCCTCGGCCGCGAGTCGAAGGGCCCGACCTGCCTGCGCGGGACTGAAGCGGTAGCGGTGCACGATGCCGCGCGGGATCACGAGGTAGTCGCCCCTGCCGAACGGAAGATCGCCGAACAGCGATTCCAGGACCCCCGCACCTTCGCTGACGAACACGATCTCGTCGCCCTGCGCGTTGCGGTAGAAGACGTCATCGCCCGCCTGGGGCCGGACGAAGGAAATCGCGACGTCGTTGTTGAACAGCAGCGGAATGCGATCGAGCGTCGGGCTGCACGTCTGCGGCAGCTGGCCCGTACGGAAATGCCGGTGGTGGAAGGTCTGTTCCTTGTCGCCGTCCCATGTCAGTTCCCGAACGAGGCGCACCCGGCGCACGCCGGTCGGCTGGTGCACGTGATAGATGAGCGACGAGAGCCCGTCGAAACCCTTGTTGCCCATCAACTCTTCGGCATACAGCTGGCCGTTCTGCTGCCGGAACACCGTGTGCCGCTTGCGTGGGATGGTGCCGAGCTGGTGGTAGATCACAGGTTTCCTCGCAGCGCCTGCTCGCGCTCGATCGCCTCGAACAGCGCCTTGAAGTTCCCCTTGCCGAAGCCGCGACTCCCCTTCCGCTGGATGACCTCGAAGAACAGCGTCGGCCGATCCTCGACCGGCTTGGTGAACAGCTGCAGCAGGTACCCTTCCTCGTCGCGATCGACGAGGATGCTGAGCGCCCGCACGCTGTCCACCGCTTCGTCGATCCGGCCGACGCGATCCACGAGCGTCGCGTAGTAGCGCTCGGGGACCGACAGGAAGGGGACGCCGTTGCTCTTGAGCGTCTCGACCGTGTGCGTGATGTCGGTCGTCAGCATCGCGATGTGCTGCACGCCCGGCCCGCAGTAGTAGTCGAGATACTCCTGGATCTGGCTCTTCTTGCGCCCCTGCGCCGGCTCGTTGATCGGGAACTTGATGGCGTAGGAGTTGTCGGACATCACGATGCTCATGAGGGCGCTGTACTCGGTCGAAATGTCCTTGTCCTCGAACGTGATGTAGCGCTTGAAGCCGAGCACGTCCGAGTACCACTGCGCCCACTCGTTCATCCTGCCCAGTTCGACGTTGCCCACGACGTGATCGACGCGCAACAATCCGGCATCGACGCCCGCCGCGCGCTGCTCGACGAAGCCCGGCAGGAACGGCCCCGAATACCCGTTCTTCGAGATGAAGGAATGGATCGTGTCGCCGTAGGTGTGTATCGCCGCGTGACGAACCGTGCCGTTGCCGTCCGACATCTCCCGCGGTTCGCTCGCCGGCGTGGCGCCCCGTCTGACCGCTTCCTCGAACGCGCGGCCCGCGTCGTCGACCAGGAAGGCGATGTCCCGCACGCCGTCGCCGTGTCGCGCGATGTGCGCGGCCGCTTCGTGTTGCGGCGTCAGCGGCGAGGACAGCATCAGGCGAATGGTGCCCTGCTGCAGCAGGTAGGACGCGACGGTGCGCTGCCCGGTTTCCAGGCCCGCGTAGGCGAACTGTGAGAATCCGAACGAGCGACGATAGTACTCGGCGGCCTGCTTGGCGTTGCCGACCCAGAACTCGATGTGATGAATCTGCCGGAGCTTGAGAGGATTGTCGGTCATATGTGCCCTTATTTGCATCATAGCAGCCCGAAGACCGGGACCGATCCTGCAATCCCGTGCGGCGAACGCGACCACGGCTGGGCTGGTGCGGGTCGCGGAAAAGCGGAGGCAAAGATGAGAAGGATGCTACCTAAACGGACCGGCGACGGCTTCCGTTGCGATCAGGAAATGGTGAGGCCTGTCGCTTCAAGCGAGCCGCCCATGGGCAAGGCATGGTTCTTGCTCCCGAAGCAGGCGTCGCACCGGAACGGGTGCCGGGTGACAGACAGCGGTACGGTACGCCAGTCGAGAGTGATCTGTTCCCGTACGATCGGGCAATGCGATCACGAGTGCGAGGGTTTGCGTGGTGCCGGTCGTTCTCATCGTCGATGATTATTCTGACACGTGCGATATGTACGCGGCTTACCTCGATCTGGCCGGCTTCCGATCGCTGAAGGCGAACGACGGCTACGAGGCCCTGCGGCTGGCAGCGGATCATCTGCCCGACGTCATTCTGATGGATTTGGGGTTGCCGGGAATCGACGGCTACGAGGTGACGAGGCGGCTGAAGAACGACCTTCGAACCCGCCACATCCCGGTCATCGCGCTAACCGCGCATGCGACCCCGCAACAGTTCGATCGACTCGTCGCGAACGGTTTCGACGACCTGATTCTGAAGCCGTGCCTCCCGGACGTGCTCGCCGAGGAGGTCGAACGGTTCATCGAGCGGAGCCGTCGCGAAAAAGCGATGGCCGGACTACCGTCCTCTTCGGCCGCCTGAGCACCCCTCACTGCCCGGATTGCCTGGTCAGACACAGCACCGCCCAGGCCAGTTCCGACGGCTCGACCGGTTTGGTCAGGTGTGTGTTGAAGCCGGCCGCGAGGGCCTGGTCGCGGTCCTGCCGCCTCGCGTAAGCCGTCAGCGCAACGGCGGGGACGAGGCCGCCCTGCTCGGCCGGCAGTTGCCGCACGCGTCGAATCAGCGAGTAACCGTCCTCGCCCGGCATCCCGATGTCGGCAACAATCGCCGCCGGCCCGACCTCTTCGAATACGCCGAGGGCTTCCTCGACCGACGCCGCCGTGGCGACGGTCGCGCCGTACTGCTTCAGCGTCATCTTCACCAGCTCACGGGTGTCCTCTTCATCGTCCACGACGAGCACGCGCACGCCCGCGAGGCTCTGGAGCACCCGACGAAGACCGTCTGCCTCTTTCTTTCCGCGTTCGGGCACCGGCTGCGCCCCGGCGGCCGCGGTGAGCGCGGCAGGGAGACGCACGACGAAGCAGGCGCCGCGGCCCGGACCGTCGCTGCGGGCGGTCACGGTACCGCCGTGAAGCTCGACCAGGTGGCGCACGATCGCAAGGCCAAGGCCGAGTCCGCCGTGACGGCGGGTGGTCGACGCGTCGCCCTGGCGGAAACGATCGAACACGTAGGGCAGGAAGTCGGGCGCAATTCCCATCCCGTTGTCGGCGACCTCGATCTCGATTTCGCCCTCGACCCGGCGCGTGTGCACGTCGACGCGGCCGCCCTGTCGCGAGAACTTGACCGCGTTCGAGAGCAGGTTCCAGACGACCTGCAGCAGGCGGTCGCCGTCACCCGTCAGGCGCAGCGACCGGTCGAGCGACGCGCACAGCGCCACGCTCCTGGCGTCGGCGGCAGGATGAATCGCGTCGAGCGCGGCGTCGACCACCGGCGCGAGATCGAGCGGTTCCCGGTCGATGTGCAGCTTGCCGGTGATGATGCGCGACACGTCGAGGATGTCGGAAACCAGCTGGGACTGGGCCTGCGTGTTCCGCTCGATCGACTCGAGCGCCTTGTCGACCGTTTCGCCGTCGAGTTCGCCCGCCCGCAGCAACCGCGCCCACCCGAGCATCGCATTGAGCGGCGTGCGCAACTCGTGCGAGAGCGTCGCGAGGAATTCGTCCTTGAGCCGGCTCGCCTCGCGGGCCTCGTGGTACAGCCGCGCGTTGTCGATCGCCAGCGCGGCGCGGCCCGCCACCTCCTCGGCGAACATCAGGTCGGTGGACTGAAACGGGCGCTTCGAATCGGTCGACACGAGCGAGATGGCCCCGAGCGTGCGCCCGCGCGCGACCAGGGGGACCATCATCAACGAGTGGATGCCCGCCTCGCGCAGCGCCGCGAGATGACGGACGTCGTGGGCGACCGACGAGAGCAGCTCGTCGGGCACGTTGGCCTGCAGCACCGGCCGGCCCGTCCGGATGACCTCGGCGATGCCGTACGGATCGCGCATCGATGCCGGATAGCGCCGCTGAAACTCGCGCGCCTCTTCGGCCTTCACCGCGTCGCGGTGCGCGATCGCCAGCGAGTGGATGCCGCCGTCCTCGTCCACGATGTCAACCGAGCACCAGTCGGCGAGCGTGGGCACCGCGAGGCGCGCCACCGTCGAGAGCGTGGTCTCGTAATCGAGCGACGAGCCCAGGATGGCGCTGGCCTCGGCGAGGAAGGCCCATCGCTGCCGGGCCGCCTCCGCCTCGCGCCGGGCCGCCTGCTCCTCGACGAACTTCGCGCGCTCCTCTTCGACCCGCTTGCGCTCGGAGATGTCGCGGACGACCGTGATGATGCGCGCCGTGCCACCCGACCGCGAGAGTGACACCGACGCCTCGAGGTCGATCAGGCTGCCATCCTTCCGCCGCCCCTTGAACTCGTACAGCCAGGGCACCGGTTCGCCGGCCAGGCGGCGCCGACTGAGGTCGAGGATCCACGCGTTCGCCTCGGTGGCCTGGATCACCGACAGGTGCTTGCCGATCAGATCCGCCGCATCGTCGTAGCCGTAGAGGCGTGCAAACGACGCGTTGGCGTACGCGATGTGCTCGTCTTCCTCCACGATGATGCCGTCGCGCGACGCCTGGAAGATCGCCGCGAGCCACTCGCGGCTTTCCTTGAGCGCCTCTTCGGCCTGCTTGCGTCGCGTGATGTCGCGAACCGCCGCGGTGACGAACAAGCCGCGCGCCGTATGCAGCGGCCCGAGGCTGATCTCGGCCGGGAACTGGCTGCCGTCCTTGCGGCGGGCCACGAGCTCCAGCGCACCAAGGGGCCGGATGTGAGGCGCGTGCGCGTACACCTCGCGATGGTGCTGATGGAGATCCCGCAGCGACACGGGAATCAGGATCTCGATGGCCGCGCCGAGCATCTCCTCGCGCGTGTACCCGAACACCTCCTCGGTGCGCGCATTGGCAAGGACAATGCTGCCGGCGGCATCGACGACGACGATGGCGTCGGGGGCGAGATCGACGAGGCGACGATAGTCGTCAATCTCGGAAAGTGGGCTCATCAGTACTGTCGCCTGGATATGCCGAAGAATGACGCGGTGACGCGGCGGGCAGACCGGCCGGTTTCCATTGTAGCAGCTGTGCTGAATCGAGCTGCGTCACCAGACGAGTTTCGCGCTCGCAGCCGACAGCGCGAAGCGAAGAGCTTCGGGCGCGTCACGTACGAATCCGCAGATTACGCCGATTCACGCAGATTAGGCGCGTCGCCGCGCTTCGACGGCAGACCGCGAAGCGGTCTGGCCTGCGACGCGGGTGGGCACCCGTTCACGAGAGCCTCGCGATCGTCGGGCTCTCGCGAACGGGCGCCCACCCGCGTCGCAAGCCGCCTGCGGCGGCTGTCGAAGCGCAGCTCCGGCGTCTTCGGCCGCCCTCGCTGTTCGCGAACACGGACCGTGATGCCGCCCGTTCCGGCGATCGTTAATCGTTGTACTCTGCGTAACCCGCCTTCGCTGCGCGGTTGATGTGCAGGCGCAGCTACGGCGAGGCTTCGCCATAGCTCGCGCGAAAGCAGCCGAGCGACGGCGGGTCTGCGGATCGGTATTCCGCAGATTCTCGCACAGGTGAAGCCGTCCGCAGATTCACGCAGATTCACGCAGCGCGGCCAGGGCCGCAACCAAAGGACGCGGCCGGTCGCGGCGCTGGGTGAAGGATGTTCAAAAAAAGGAAACGCTCCACAGGTCGGTTTCCAGCATGATGTCGTCGCCAAACACACGTCATGCGGAGATGACCCATGGAGCGTTTTCTGAAACGGTACGAGGACCGAATCACCGGCATTTTATCAGGGTTTGATCGCTTGTTGTTCCGCGGCAGTCTCCGGTCGATCAGCTACGTCGACGGCCTACAGATCTTCCTCAACGCCGAGCATGTCCTCCTGAAGGACTTCGCCGGTTATGTCGAACGGCTCACGGCGCGGTTGAAGACTCATGCCGCTGACCTGGCCGAGCGGACAGGGCGTCCCTTCCTGTACCTCCCGGCCTCGCGGACGTCCAAGGAGGAGGTCATTCGGCAGCTGCTGAAGACCACGCCGGTCAGCGACGGACTGATCGCCATCTTCCCCGGCGCGTGGAACTCGCATGCGCCGCGAATGCGCGCTATCTCGACGCGCTCTCGGTGCTGGGCGACCCGACCCCCTCGCATCGCCTCCTCGATCCGGTGAGTCAGCCCACGACCCATCACGGCCGCCCGTACCGCGCCTTGCGGCCGATCAGCCCGGAGGAGGCGCCCGTGTTTCGCGCGATGCTGCGAGGCGAATTCCACCTCCACAGCTTTCGCAACGCGGATCTCCGCGCCCAGCTCTACCCGACCGAGCCGGCCGATCCGGTCGTCACGAAGCGGCTCGCCGCCCGCGTGACACGCTCGCTGGCGCTGTTCCGGGCCCACGGGCTCATCTTCAAGGTCGCCCACACGCACCGTTACCGAATCACGAAGAAAGGCCACAACGTCATGAACACGGCCCTGGTCTTCCGCGACACCGACCTGGCGGTCCTGGCAGCCTGATTTCTTGCCAGAAAAACAAATCTGCGTGAATTCGTGTGAATCTGCGGCTCGGTGTTCCGCAGATTCTCGCAGAGCGTACCGGTCCACAGATTGACGCAGATTCTCGCAGATTCCTCAGAGTCTGTGAAAAAATCGCGAGCGGCGCGATAGCCACTTGCGCAACGGTCGAGATCGTACTACCTTGTGCGGGTCATGAGCGACCCGCTGTTTTCTGACATGGATCCGAGGCCGGCGGAGGAG
>Ga0315282_10005398_pt1 | contig 21814 bp, 20 predicted proteins | sample YL17G07_20_MG_FD_203693 | JGI IMG/M metagenome (GOLD analysis project Ga0315282, IMG submission 203693) | Sediment microbial communities from Yellowstone Lake, YNP, Wyoming, USA - YL17G07_20 | ecosystem: Environmental > Aquatic > Freshwater > Lake > Sediment | place: USA: Wyoming | collected... | reverse complement strand
CGGCCCCGCGCCACCGCCGGTCACCCAGTCGCGGTTGAGGCGCGCCACGGTGAGGTGCTGGGGGTGGAAGACGTTCTCCCCGGCCCGACCGCGCTCGTAGAAGCAGTAGATCGTCCCGTCAGGGCCCTCGGCGAGGTCCGAGTAGCCCGCAGGGCCCGGGTCCAGCACTCGGGCGGTGGGCCAGGTCGCCCCGCCATCGGTGCTGAGGCGAAGCGTGAGGTTCTCGCGCGCCCCGCTCCACTCGGTCGGGCTCGCACGGCCCTCGCTGTCGGGGTGAGAGTAAAGCAGGACGTCCGGGGGATCACCCGGCCGGGGGGCCAGGTGGAGGAGGCCGGCCATGCACACCGGCTCGTAGAGCTGCTCATGGAAGGTCGGCGGCGACCAGCCCGTGGCGCCGTCCGCGCTGAGGCTGACCAGCCGTCGTCGGCGAGGCGACTCATTGCGGATGTTGAGCAGCACGCCGCCGGCGGCGAGTTGTACGGCTGCGGTCTCGCTCGGATTGGGCGTCTCCGGGCTGTTCCAGGCGACGACCTCGCCGCGCTGCCACGTGGCGCCGCGGTCGTCGCTGTAGATGACGGACACGATCGAGGGACGATGGGCCTTCCCGCCGGTGGAGAGCCACACCGGGACCAGCAACCGCCCGCTACGCAGTTGGATCCCATGGCCAGGGCCAGGGGCGCAGACGTTCCAGTCGTACTCGGGCCGGAACCGCTCGAAGGTGCTGGTGATCTCTACCGGAGGCGAGAAGCTCTGCCCATCGTCATCGCTGCGCCGGTAGAAGCAGCGCGCGTACTCCACGCAGTACAGGAAGTGCACGCTACCGTCGTGGTCGGCGATGGCGACCGGGTTGTTGACGGTGTGCGTGCCCTCGGCGGCGAGGAGCTGCCGCGGCCCCCAGGTGGCGCCTCCGTCGGTGCTGCGGCGTAGCAGCAGGTCAATGTCCGCCCAGTCACTCGCGCTGTCCCGCCGCGCCTCACAGTAGGCCAGCACGACGCCCCGCGCGGTGACGATGATCCCCGGAATGCGATACGCTGCGTAGCCCTCCGCGCCGGCCGTGAAGAGATCCTGCATCGCGAGCATCGGAGCCGCTCCCCCTGGGGCGCCGAGGCTCGCCGCGATCGTCAGGCCCAGCCCGCAACGCCACATGTGATGACCTCGCCCGCGTCTTCGCGCCGACCGGCGGGCGAGGCTGGCTTCGCCGAGGAGCGGCGGCGGCCTTCGGGCCCGCTCTCAGCCCAGCAGATCCTGGAACTCATCCACTGTAAGGCCGGCATCGCGGATAATGCCTCGCAGCGTGCCGGGCTTGAGGTCGCCGGTATGTACAGGCACGGGAACGGTCTGTCGCGTGGTCCGGTTGATCATCGTCACGTGGCGGCCTCGCTGACGCAGAACCTCAAAGCCGGCCCGCTCCAGAGCCCGGATCACCTCGCGCCCAGAGGCCACTGGCAGCTTCAGCAACCGCGGCGGCCTCCCTGTTCACTGTCAGGCGGTAGACCAGGGCCTCTTTGGCCTTCCGCATGTTGAGGCGCACATCGGGTTTGTCGGCTGGCGCGGAACGGCCGTCCTCCTGGAGCACCTCCAGATACAGGAGGATGGCCTCCTCGGCCATGAGCAGCGCCTCGGCCACCGTGTCGCCCTGCGTGTGGCAGCCTTTGAGGGCTGGGACTGAGACCACGTAGCCCCCGTCCTCCTCCCGCACCAGCACGACCGTGTAGGTCATAGCCTCATCTCCTGAGCGCAACGCGCGCCGTGCCTTCGGCACCTCGCGCGGGGTCTCCTGCCCAACACAGAGCCCCGCCGCGGCTGGCGGCGGGGCTCTCGGGTCGTCCGACAGATCGGCAGTGCTACTTGCGGCGGAAGCGGAAGCGCACCACTCCCAGGGATACCAGTGCCAGGGCGATCAGCGCCGGCACGGGCAGCTCCGGCACGGCAGGATCGTTGGGCGGCGCACCCAGGTGGATCACCGAGACACCCCACATGCCCATGCTCTGGTACGATCCACCCCAGGTCATCTCCGCCAGGTAGTCACCCCAGGTGTCATGCAAGTAGACCGTGCTGTCCTCCGCATGGTAACCCACGCCTAGCATGGTGTGCCCGCTGACCTGGAGTATGACCGGGTTGTCGGCGTTGATCTCGCTCATGTAGTCGGCGAAGGTGAAACCGTTGGCGTTCTGGTTGTCCGTCAACTGGGTGTAGCAGTCCTCGACGGTGTAGCCGCGCGATTCCGCGAAGAGCTCCAGACCGTATGTGCCGTCCGTGTAATGCTGCCAACCGGTGTAGGTGGGTAGGTGCTTGCTGACCGTCTCGAGGACATCCCCCTCCCCCTGTTCATCCACCGACGACTTCTGACCGTCCGACCAGTACCAGAACGTGGTCCAGCCGTCATTGTTGGAGTCCACGACGCCGTCGCCTGGGTAGTTGGTATCCCACTTCCACTGGCTGGTGCCCATGAAGTCGGCGGTGCACCCCGCCCACGTATGCTCGGCCCAGCCGTTGGTCTGGTACCGATCGGGGCCGGATGAGCCGGAGGTGATCCAGTAGTCTGTGATGTGGGCGCTGTTGGCGATCAGCTCATGATCGTCGTCCATCCACAGCGGCACCTCGCCGCCGGCCCACATGTTGTCGTACCCGTGCCGATCGTAGTAGCCGAAGAGCATCCCCGCGGAAGTCGCGGAGCACCCGTAGGTCCAGCCTGCTCTGGGTACACCGTCGAGCATCACGGAGCCGGGCTCGGGGTCCAGACCGGCGGAGCCGGGCCCCCAGTCGGCCAGGCTATCGGCCACGGCGTACGAGAGGCCGCTTACCTGCCAGTCGCTCAAGGCGGCCCGGACGGGGGTGATCATGACCCCGAGCAGCAGCACGACGATCGAGATAGCGGGAAGCAGTCTGCGCATCAAGTATCGCCTCCGACAACCTCGCCCCTGGCCAGGACGCCTGCTGAGCATCGTGGCGGATGCTGTCTTCACCTCGGCCACCCATCAAAACCTGCGCCATCATGTAAAACCTCTGTGAACCCTCCGACCTGCACCGAAAGCGCCTCGCCGCAAGGGCGAGGCGCTTCGACGGTCATCAAAGCTCGAAGCCGGCCTTACTTCTTCTTGGCCCCCTTCTTAGCTGCCTTCTTGGGGGCCGCCTTCTTCGCCGCCTTCTTCGGCATGGTGCACCTCCCTTCGGTCCGTCCTTGAGGCGCTCCAAACAGCAGGGATGTTCCCCGTGCGCGGATACCCTCCTGCTAGCACCTCACACTAACTAGACGGCAGTTGACCTCCGCTCCGCGATCGGTCCGTAGCGGCGTGCCGGAGGTCTGCGAATCACCAGCCGACTGCCCCGGCGCCAACCGAGCCCCTGCGAATCGCCGCAACCGTTCTGTACCGCAACCCGTTGCCCCTGTTGGACGCAGGTCTGTAGCTGCGCCCATCAGGTAGGTGCATTCGGGGAGGCGTTACGGATGCCGCGGTGGCAACAGCAAGCAACCGCCCTCAAGACGCAGATCGAGGATCTGGGACGGCGCCTGGCCCAGGAGGCCCAGCAGCACGGCCACTGGCGGTTGGCGCTGGTCGCGCTCGAGTTCCTGCCGCTGTCGGAGAAGCTGGGGCGCACGGAGCAGCTCCTGACGGCGCCAGTCAGGATGGCACCCCTCTCCCCTCTGCCCCCGGCCGGGCTTGCCGCGTGAACTCAGCAGCGAGGAGGCCTGGTGATGCTCTCGCGCGCACTATGCGGCGTCTTCCTGGCGGTCATGATCCTGGGCACCGCTGGCTGCCCGGCGGTGGTCTGCGGAGGTATGCGCATGAACACGATCGCCGGTTCCGGTACTCCGGCGCGGGAGGAGCGGCCGATTGGTAGCTTCAGTGGCATAGACCTCGCGGGAGAGGGCACGCTCACGGTCACCCTCGGTGAGCGTGAGCGGCTCGTCATCGAGGCCGACGACAACCTCCTCCCCTACCTGGAGGCTGAGCAGCACGGCACCACGCTGCGCCTGCAGACACGACGCGGCGTGAACCTACACCCCAAGAGCCAGATCCACTACGAGCTCACCGCCCGCTCCCTCGACGCGGTACTGCTCTCCGGCTGCGGCGCGATTGAGCTACCCGACCTGCAGGGCCCGCGGTTAGGCGTGGCGATCAGTGGTTCGGGTGACCTCACCACCGGCGAGCTACGGGTCGCCGGCGTGCGCCTCGACATCAGCGGCTGTGGTGACGCGCAGCTGGGGGCCGTCCGTGCAGACCGGGTCGAGACGACGATCAGCGGCTCCGGCAAAGTGCACATCCGGAACGGTGAGGTGGCGCAACAGACGGTCGCGATCAGCGGCAGCGGCGATTACCAGGCGCCGGCGCTGGTCAGCGGCGAGGCGCGGGTGGACGTCTCGGGCAGCGGAGCCGCAACAGTCCAGGCCCGCGACCGGCTGCGGACCAGGATCAGTGGCTCCGGCTCGGTGCGCTATGGCGGAACGCCCACCGTGGAACAGACGATCTCCGGCTCCGGACAGGTGGAGCGGCTCTGAGGGGCAACCCGGGCTCGGCCCCCGGCTGCTGAGCCCACCTGCCCAGCCGTTTCGTGTATGCTCCCCTGCGCGGACACTCGGTTGGGGTTGGGACACAAGCAGCGCCACTGACCCCTTGGCTGCCGGGAACCACCCTAAGCCCCGCCCCGCGGCGGGGCTACCGGGTTCTGGGAGGTCAGCTCCCGGTACCCCACCACAACCCAGCAGGAACGCGCTCTGCCGCAGCGAAGTGTGGTGTTCCGGAGCAGGGGATGCTTGCTGCGAGGCACCACTGAATGGTCCGTTGTCCCCGTTGTCAGGCCCCCCTAGCCTATGAGGGGGCCCCATGCGGCGCATGTCAGGCGCGACGTAGGCTCGAGCCAGGCGAGTCGGACGCCGCCGCTGCCTCCCCTGTTGACGTAGCGGAGCTGCTTGCCCAGCCCCTTCCGGAAGTCCGCTGGACCGAGGAGGGGGTGGAGGTGCTCCCGACAGCCTCCTCCCCACCTTCGGCTGGTAGCGCCTCCATCGCGACGGCAACGGAAGCCACCGCGGCACCTCGACCAGGCCTCCGCTTGGGACGTGTGCTCCTAGTGGCCCTGCTTATCGGCGCCCTTGTCTTCGGCGGCATGTATGCCTGGCAGGTGTTGCCGGCGCTACAGGCGGCCTCCTACGCCCTGCGGACCGCTCGCGCCGACCAGGAGGAGCTCTACCGGCGCAGCACCTCCGTGCTGGCCAGCACGCGCTCAGCGCAAAGCCAACTGCGCGACCAAGGCATCACCGCCGACGTCGACACAGTTCCCGGCTATCTCTACCGGATCACCTATCACGCCGCGCAGAAGGTCACCCCGGAGACGGCGCAGATCGCCTGTCTCGACACCCTCGCCCCGCTCATCCGCGACTGGCCCGATACAGCCTGGGTGGTCAGCCTCTATGCCGGCGAGACGCGTCTCTGCTATACCACTTACAACCCACGCACCAAGCAGGTCCAGACGGCCGGTCCGCCGCAGAAGCGGACTAGGGCCACGCCGACGACGAAGGCGCCGCCACCCCGTCCAACGTCATGACGTGGCGACGTGATAACGTTGTAGCGCGATGACGCCGCGGCCCCCAAGCAGCCCGCTCCCGCGTCGTAGTGCCACCCCCTGGGGGTGCCGATGCCTCACCACCCGCAGGTGCCCGCTTCCCTGATGGCCAACCTTACCTCGTCTCTACTTCCCTGCGGAGGCCTATCCATGTCGCGCCGCCTTTACCCCCTGCGCCCGCTTTGCGGTCTGGCCATTCTGGCGCTCCTCCTGGTAGCTCAGCAGCCGCTGCTGGCCGAGGACCGCGATGAATGGCAACAGCCCGAGCGCGTAGTTGCCGACCTCGCCCTGGGACCCGGCGCCACCGTCGCCGACGTCGGCTGCGGAACTGGGTACTTCACGTTCCGACTGGCGGACGCGGTTGGCACCGAGGGCCACGTGCAGGCGGTAGACATAGACAATGACGCCCTGCGCCGCGTTCGTGAGGGCGTGGCGCGCGAGCAACGCAGCAACATCTCGGTCCTCCTCTCCGAGCCCACCGATACCAAGCTGCCAGCCGCCTCCGCGGATGCCGTGCTGGTGTGCAACGTCCTCCACGAGGCTGGGGCCGCGGATCGCCCCGGCCTTATGCAGAGCATCGCCCAGGCGCTCAAGCCCGGAGGCCTGCTGTTCCTGCTAGACTGGAGGAAGAGCCGCGACGTCACCTTCGACCCCTACGACAAGCTGATCCCCCGCGAGGACCTCGTGGCCCTCGGCGAGAACGCCGGACTCACCTTCGACGCGGAGTTCTACTACCTCAAGTACCAGGTCTTCCTGCGCTTCCGCAGACCGCCGCAGCCCTAACCGCGTCGCACGCACTCGGTCTAGCGATGCCCCCCATAGATGCCCTGCCGCCCACCGCGCTGATCAGGCGTACCCACGGCGCTTCCGCTTCTAGCTGACTGCTGTGTAGTGTTCCTTCCTCCCGGCGCCGCAGGTTTTCCTGGTAACGTTACAACGTCATCACGTCGCCTGTACCGCCCGCCCACCCTCGCTAGCTCCCTTCTCAGCCGTGCAGCGCCGAATCGCCCATCGAACGTCACAACGCAGCGACGCTGCAACGTTATCACGTTGTCTGCTACCGGAATCTGTTATTGACAGAATCACTCAAGTGCATATAATTGCGACCGAACGTCAATGTGTCCCGGTGAGCTAACATGAGCGGTGAGATGGAACTCCTGACGGTGGACGAGGCCGCTGAGGTCCTCAAGCTGAGCGTGCACATGGTGCGCCGTTTGGCCGCCGAGGGCAAGATCCCGGGCGGCAAGGTGGGGCGGCAGTGGCGTTTCTCCCGTCGGCAGTTGCAGGAGTGGGTGGAGGCGGGCGGGGGGATGTGGCGGAGTGCGGATCGGGCTAGGAGCGGGGCCCGATGATCACCATTGCGGTCACCAACCAGAAGGGCGGCTGCGGCAAGACGACCACTGCCGTGAACCTGGCTGCGCAGTCGGCCCTGCGCGGTCACCGCACCCTGCTGGTGGACCTCGATCCCCAGGCCAATGCAACCACGCACCTGGGGGTGGACCGCACCCGCCTGAGTCGCAGCACCTACGACCTGTTGCTCGATCCCGATCTCCCCGTGGTGGAGGTGCTGCACGGCACCTCGCTAGACGGACTGCAGATCATGCCTTCGTGCCTTGACCTGGCCGGCGCCGAGATCGAGTTGGCGGGCGTGGCCGGGCGCGAGCTGTGCCTCCGCGACGGCATGCGGTCCCTGCGTGATGTGGACGTCGTGCTCCTCGATTGCCCACCCTCGCTCGGCTTGCTGACTCTGAATGCCCTCACCGCCGCCGATGCCGTGCTGATCCCGGTGGCCTGCGAGTTCTTCGCCCTCGACGGCCTGGCCGCTCTGACCAAGACCATCCAACTGGTGCAGCGCCGCCTCAACCGCAAGCTCGTCATCCGCGCCATCGTGCCGACGCTCTACGACCAGCGGCGCAACATCTGCAAGGACGCCCTGGCCGAGGTGCGCAGCGCCTTCCCGGAGCTGGTCACCAAGACCATCATCCGCTCGAACACCCGCCTCGCTGAGGCCCCCACCCAAGGCCAGCCGATCGCTCTCTACGACGCCAGATCCTCCGGCGCCGAAGACTACACAGCGCTCTGCGCGGAGGTCCTGCGCGATGTCTAGCCGCCGCTCCCGCGTGCGCGAAGGGCTGGGGGCGCTCCTGCGCAGCACGACGCCCGGCGAGGCCGCGGAGGAGCAGCCGGCGCCGCCCCAGCGCAAGCGCCACACCTCCATCTACCTCACTGAGGAAGAGTGGTCCCTACTACAAGACCTGGAGTACGAGCTGACGCGCCGGCACCACTTGCGCGGGCTGAAGCGCTCGGATCTCTTTCGCGCCATGCTGCACCTGGCGCACGATCAGTTGCGTACTCCGCAGCAAGGACAACGTCTCGCCGCTGAGGTGCGTCGTCTCGCGTCCTCCTGAATACGGCCGCCCGGATCCGGTACGCGCCCGGTCCGGCGCAACGCTTGCCGATCGCGGGGGCAGTGGGTGGGCCCAGCTCTCTAGGTGCCGCCCGCAGTGCCTCTGCCGTCACAGCTCTACACACCAGCCCGGGGCCAGTGGCGTATGAGCGGGAGGCCCGAACAGCCGGAGCAGCAGCGCTTCACGTTCCGTCAGAAGTGGGGCGACGACTTCTTCGCGAGTCGGGGCCACACGCAGGTCCCGAACGCTCTGCTGGAGTTCGGCGCGACCCTCGGTCTGGAGCCCGCGGAGACCGGTCTGCTCTCTCACATCCTCTTCTTCAAGTGGGACGACGGTAACCCCCGACCGACCATCGAGCTCCTGGCCAAGCGCCTCGGGAAGAGCGTGCGTATGGTGCGCCGCTACCTCCGTGCTATCGAGGAGAAGGGCCTCCTCGTGATCCGTCCCTGCTACGATCAGCACGGCCGTCAGGACGCCAACGAACTCGACTTCACGCCTCTCAGGGACCGTATCAACCGCCTCCAGGGCGCAGTGACAGATCTGTCGCAGGGGAGGCTGTCAGATCTGTCATCCTCCTCCCTGACAGATGTGTCCCCCTCCAGGGGGTCAGATCTGTCAGGGTCTAATGAATCAGACGTAGTAGTACCAGACACAGTAACTACCAGACAACAACACCCCCCTCACTCGCGGCGGGCCTCCGCTCGCAGCACCTCACACGAGCACCACGCCCCCACACAACGCCGTGTTGTTGCCGCGCAAGAAAGCGAGGACGACGAAGACGACCTCATCGAAGCCCTCAAGGCCCTGGGCATAACCTCCTCGACCGCACATCGGTTGGCGGGCCGCTATGAGCGGGAGTACATTGCACGCTGGCTGCGTTACGCCCAGCAGCGACTGGCCCAAGGCTGGGTACCACAGGAAACCCCGGCGGCTTGGCTGGTAGCGGCGATACGGTCGGAGGACTGGAGGTTGCCCGCGTGGTTTGAGGCCGCGGAAGAACAGCGTCTCGAGCAGGGACGGCAACAGCAGCTGGCGGCCAGTGAGCGCAAGCGGCTGGAAAGCGAGCGCGCCGAGGAGGAACGACGGGATGCCGAGCAACGCCAGCAGATCGAGAGCGAGCTAGGCATCGAAGCTAAGACGCGGCGTCTCTGGGAAGAGACGCGGACGCTGCTAGAAACGCGCGGTGAGATGTCGCCGGCACTGCTGAGCGCGTACTTGCTACCGCTCGATGACGCAGCCGCGACCATCGTCACACCGGTCAAGTTCTTCTGCCAGGTGATCGAGCGCGACGCGGACGTCATTCGCGAGGCGCTGCAGACAGCGGCGAAGAGCGCAGTACGGAGGGTGCGCGTGGAGCACCGTGACGGCCTCGTCTGAACGCGACTGGGAGCGGATAACGCTACAGCGTCACAACGTGAAGACACTCCGCAGGCCGCGCAGGGGAGGTGGGGCAGGGGTCTAGTGCCACGAGCAGAGCAGCACCGAGAGCCACCAACTCGCAGCGATCAGGGCGCCGAGGCTTAGGGCCGCGCGTAGCTCCATCGAGGTTCTCCGGGGGGCAGGCTGCTGTGGGTATACCCGTAGCGGTAGGGCAGGAGGGTGACGGCGGTCACACAGGGTCACGAGGGGCGCTGCAAACCCCAGCGCACCATGCGGCCCCCCTCGCCTCTGAGGGATGACCGCGGGGCAAGCGCGCCAAAGGGCGCGTAGGGGGGAATGTTGCCCTTTCTGTGGCCTCAGCTAGGGCCCCCTGTGCGGCTTGGCGTTCTACACTAGACGCACCGAGGCCTCGGGTCTCGGCGAGAAGCGCGCCCAAGGCGGGGGAGAGGCGATGCCAGGGTCGGGCCACTGCCGCGGCAGGAGCAGCATCGTAGGCCGCCCGCCTCGCGGGTGGCCTTGAACGGGCGGGCAACCACCGGTCAACGACCAACACGCGGGACATGAAGCACCAGGTTCAGAACTTCCTTGTCCGTAGTGGTGTGCTGCGGGCCTCCCAGGGGCTGCATGGCGTGCTGTGTGGACACGGCGTCCTGATCCTGATGGGGCACCAGGTGCGGGATGATGACGACCCCGCGGACGGCCTGAGGCGCGGGCAGTTGGCCGCGCTCATCGAGTACCTGCAGCAGCACTATCGCATCGTCTCGCTCGAGGAGAGCTACCAGCGCTTGACCGCCCGTGTGCGCGAGCCGCTGGTTGTGCTGACTTTCGACGACGGCTACGCGGACAACCACCGGAATGCCTGGCCGGTGCTCCGGGCCTACGGAGCGCCAGCCACGGTGTTCGTGGCGACCGGTCTGACCGGGACGCGCGAGCGCGTCTGGACGCTGGAGGTGCGTGACTGGCTGCGACACAGTGCGGTGGCGCTAGCGGAGCCGCCCAAGGCGGTCCTGGAGTACCTGAAGCGTCTGCCGCACGACGAGCGGGAGGTGGCGCTGCAGGACCTTCGCCGCCGCCTGCGCGTCACGCCTACGGAGGCGACGGACGCCGAGCGCATGATGACCGCCGAGGAGCTGCGCGAGCTGGCCGCCGATCCCCTCATCACCCTTGGGGCACACACTGCGCACCACGAGATACTGAGTCGGCTGCCGGTTGAGCAGGCGCGACGCGAGATTGCCGAGAGCGTCGAGGCTCTGGCGCAGATGACCGGTCAGCGGCCCCGCTGCTTCGCTTACCCCAATGGTCAGCCGGGCGACTACGGCGCCGAGCACATCGCCATGCTGCGCGAGCTGGGGTTTGAGGCGGCCGTCACCACGGTCGAGGGGCTGAACTGGCCGGGCGGACCTCCGTTCGAGCTGCGACGCATCCCGCTCGGGACCGGTGATGTCGAGCAGTGCATGTGGCGGACGAGCATACTGGCCCACTGCGCGAAGGCTGGGTGAGGGGGCATGGCGCGCTCCGCCCCGAGCAAGTCTCCCCCGGCTGTGGTGTTGGGCCTGAACCTTACCGCGCTGGGAACCATCCGGGCGCTAGCCCGGCGAGGCATCGCCGTCACCGCGATCGCGACGCGGGAGGGCCGTGTCTCTGAGTACACACGCTACGGCACCAAGCTCTTTGATGCGCGCGTAGACGCCGACGCCTGCGTGGACGTGCTCGAGGAGCTGGGCCCCCGGTTTGCCGAGCCGCCCGTGCTGTTCGCCTCCTCGGACGCGCACTGCGTGGTCATGTCGGCTCACCGCGAGCGGCTGGCTGCGTGGTACCGCTACGTGTACCCGGAGCGGGATGTCTTCGCCACGCTGATGGACAAGGGGCGCCTCGCGCTATGGGCACGCGAGCATGGCTTCGCGGTGCCAGGCACCGTGGTGGTCACTGAGGGAGAGAGCTGCCGGGAGGCCGCCCAGGCGCTGCGCTTTCCCTGCGTGCTCAAGCCGACTCTACGCTCCTCAGTCTGGACCCACAAGTGGCCTAAGACAATGGTGCTCGACACCCGCGAGGCCCTGGAGCAGGTCTATCCGCAGATAGCGGACGATGCCCCAGGCTACATCGTGCAGGAGATCATCCCGGGTGGCGACGATGACATCTACTTCTGCCTGGTGTACCTCGACCGGGGGGGCGAGGTGCGGGCGCGGTACGGGGTCCGCAAGATCCGGCAGCAGCCTCCCCTCTACGGAACGGCGAGCCTCGCGGTAAGCTGGCCGCAGGACGAGGTAGCCGAGGCCGCCGTGGCGCTACTGCAGCGAGCCGGCTACCGGGGTATCGGCTCGGTGGAGTTCAAGCGCGACCCTCGCGACGGGCGCCTCTACGTCATGGAGGCCACCGTCGGCCGAGTGGACCTGAACTGCCCGCTAGCCACCGCCGCGGGCGTCAACATCCCGTACTTGGCTTACTGTGACGCGGCAGAGCTGCCGTTGCCGGAGCTGCATGTCGTGCGGCCCGGCTTGAAGTGGTGCAATGAGCGCGACGACTTCGCCGCGGCGGGGCAGTACCGGCGCCACGGCGACCTGTCCCTAGCCGCATGGCTGCGCTCGCTACGAGGGCCATGTACGTACGCCACCTGGGCCCGGGACGACCCTCTGCCGTTCGTACTGCTGTCGCTGGGGTTCAGCGCGCGCGCCGTGGGGATCCGATCCCGTTGGTGGTGACCGGAGGCATACCATGCCGCCTGCCGCCCAGAGCAAGGGCCCGCCCGCCGTGGTGCTGGGCCTGAACCTTACCGCGCTGGGAACCATCCGCGCCTTGGCGCGGCAGGGCGTCCGGGTGACGGCTCTCGGCGTCCGCGAAGGCCGCCCCTCCGAACACACACGGTGGGCACGCCAGATCAGCGATGCCCGGTGCGATACGGAGGCTTGCGCGGAGTTACTGGAGGAGTTGGCCCCGCGGTTCCCGGAGCCACCCGTGCTGTTCGCGTCCGCCGATCACCACGTGCTGCTCATGTCGCGCGAGCGCGAGCGTCTGCAGCGCTCATACCGGTATGTTCTCCCGGCTCCGGAGCTGGTCGAGGCGCTGATGGATAAGGGGAGGCTGCTGCGGTGGTCCCTGGAACACGCAGTGCCGATACCTCGCACTGCGGTCGTGGTAGACGAACAAGGAGCACGGGAGGCCGCAGAGACCCTGCGGTTCCCCTGCGTGCTCAAACCCGCTGTACGGCCGCCGGACTGGACCGAGCACTGGCCGAAGGTGCTCCCGGTGGCTACGCCGCAGGAACTGCTCGAGGCCTGGCACCGGATGGCCGACGCTGGCGTGCAGCTCGTGGTCCAGGAGGTGATCCCCGGAGGCGATGACCGGGTTTGCTTTGGTCTGCTTTACATTGACCGAGAGGGCCAGGCGTGGGCTGTCGCCGAGGGCCGCAAGCTGCGCCAGCAACCCCCGCAGTTTGGCACTACCAGCCTGGCGATCAGCTGCCCGCCGGGCACCGTCGCCGACGCGGCGGTGGCGGTCCTACAGGGAAACGGGTACCTGGGCATCGGGGGTGTGGAGTTCAAAGAGGACCCGCGCGATGAGCGCCTCTACATGACTGAGCCGACCGTGGGGAGACCAGACCTGCAGTCCCCCTTGGCCACAGCCGCTGGCGTGAACATACCTTATGCCGCCTATTGCGATGCCGCCGGGCTGCCTCTGCCCGAGGTGCCTGCTACCCGCGTCGGCCTCAAGTGGTGCCACGAGCGCGACGATTTCGCGGCCGCGGGGGCCTACCGACGGCAGGGCCAGCTCTCCTGGGGGGCATGGCTACGATCCCTGCAGGGACCACGCACGTACGCTACCCTGGCCTGGGATGACCCGGTGCCGTTTGCACTGCTGTCGCTGGGGTTTGTGGCGCGCGCCGTGGGCGTCCGCTCGCGGTGGTGGTGACCGTCTGTGCGCCTGCGCTGCTCGATGAGGATGGCGCCCGCGCACTATGGGCACCGCGGAACCGATTCGGGGCCATGAGGCCGTCTCCAGCCGGGTCGGCGCGACTTGCGCCTGCAAGCTAAGGGGGAGAGCCGTTGTCGAGCGAAGCGGACGGCATCATCATCCGGCGCGCGGAGCCGGACGACGCCAAGCGCGTGCGCGAGTTCCTGCGTCAGGTCTACAGGCCCGGCAGCGCTCAGCACGACGAGGTGCGCTGGCAGTGGCTCTTCGGGGACCATGACCCACCTCTGGGCCGCGTGTGTGACGTCTACCTCGCGTTGACGCCAGAGCAGGACATTATGGGCCACGTGGGCTTGCTACCACTGCAGGTAGCGGTACACGGGGAACAGCACTCAGCCGCGTGGGCCTTTAACCTCATCGTATCACCGGCTCACCGCCGCCGAGGGGTATCCTCGGCGCTGTTCAGGTACGTCGCTAGTCGCCACGAGCGGCTGATCGGCGTTGGGCCGACAGACCGCGGTCGAGCATTTCTGACCGCGCTAGGCTGGACGGAGATGGGCGCCCTCGTCCGGTACTCGCGCGTACTCCACTGGCCGAGCTACCTGGCCTGGCGTATGCGGATGCGGTTGGGCCGATGGAAGGATGCACCGGCCTATGCGCGCGACGTGCCTCCCGCTACGGAGGTGCACACACACCAGGGCGGGGTGACCACCCTACACCGCTTCGACGACTCGGCCGATGCTCTGTGGGAGCGGCTACTCCCGCGGTTCGGCTTCATCGCCGAGCGCACGGCGCGCCTGCTGAACTGGCGCTTCGTGGACCGGCCCGGGGCGGGGTACCGCCTGCTCGGACTGCTACGCGGAGGACTCCTCGAGGGCTGGTGTGTGTGCGCGACCGCCTTGTGGCATGGGTTCCGTCGCGGGTACATCGTGGACATGCTGTACGATCCGCGCCAAGGTGACACGGGGGAAGTGCTGCTGGCGGCGGCCGTGGCGCAGTTGCGGCACCAGCAGGCGATGACGGCGGAGATGGCCACCACGTTCGCTCCGCTGCAGCGCCTCCTGCGGCAGGTGGGCTTCCGTTCCCGAGGGCCAGACAAGCTGGTCCATTGCCCGGCCTGGCTGCGCGAGCTGGAGCTGTCCCAATGGCTGCTGACGCGCGGCGATGCCATGCTGGATGATGAGCTCTTTTATGGCTTCCGGGCGCACGACGATGCCGACCCGCAGTCCCCGGAGGGCGCGTCGTAGGGCGAACCCGCCTCCGGCGCAGCCCCACTAGAAGGCAGACTGTCTTGTCCACTCCGAGAACCACTGCGCCCTCCAGCGCGGAGCGCGCCGTCAAGGACACCGCGCGGCTGTTCAGCGCGCACCTAGTGGTGGGCTTTCTGGCCTTCTTCTCCTCGGCTTGGCTGAACCGCAAGCTGGATAAGCAGGAGCTGGCGCTGTGGCCCCTCACGCTAGCCCTGTCCGGGCTGGTGGCCAGCATCGGCTCGTTTGGCACCGGCGATAGCTTCGTGCGCGTCGTCCCGCGGCTGGTAGCGCGCAAACGGACGCGTGCCGCCCGCGCGTTCCTGAAGACGGGCCTCCTGATCAACCTGGGCGCCTGCGTGCTGCTCAGTGCCGCCGTCTACCTGCTCGGCGATCGCCTCGTGCAATGGCACCTCGTGGAGGCCAAGCTCGCCCCGCTGGTGCGCCTGATGGCGCTGGCGACCTTCTTCGCCGCCTTCCGGGAGCGGTTGAGCTGGGCGCTGAACGCAACCCAGTACTTCCGTCAGATGGCCATTGAGGTGCTGTTGGTGGAGGTGCCGCGACCGCTGCTGATGGTGGCCCTCTACGCTCTGACCGGCGTCCGGGGCGTCATCATCGCTCTGACCCTGGTCCCTGCCGCGAGCTGCGTGCTGCAGGTGATCTGGCTGCGCTCTTATCTCTTCCGTGACTCGGCGCTGTTCGCCCCGCTCACGGTGCTGCGCCGCACCATGGCCTTCTATGGTGTCTCCCTCCTGGCGCTGGTGCGCAGTCGGCTTACGTACCTGCTGGTGCCGCTGCTGTCCTCGAGTGATGCGCTGGCCAGCTACTTCGTGGTAGACAGCCTGGTTCTGTACCTGCGTGTGCTTAACGGCCGCGCTACGACGGTGGTGGGGCCCAAGCTAGTCGAGCAGGACGCACAGCGCCCCGGTGCGCGGGAGGCATTGTACGCTCGCTGCATGCGCTACGTCTTCCTGGGGTTGCTGCCGTGGTATATCATCCTGGCGACGCTGGCCGTCCCGGCGACCCGGCTCTACGGCGGCGGGAAGTACGCCGACGCAGCTCCGCTCTTGGTGCTGCTTGCACTCGAGGGCCTCCTCGAGGCCGTGGTGCTCACTCAGACGGTGCACATCCGCGCCTTCTCCGCACCTCGCCACTCCCTGTTCCGTGCCGCGCTGGATGCAGTCCTGAACATCGCGTTCTTCGTTCTCTTCGTGCCACTCTGGGGCGCGGTCGGTGCGGCATTCGCGCTAACGTTGCGCATGATCGCGCTGGCCGTGCAGGGCCACTACGTCTTGCGCCGTACGCTGCAGCCTCGCTACGACCTCGCCGCGCTGACCGCAGCCGTCACGGCCTGCTTGGCCCCGGCCCTGATTGCCTTCGCTTTCCAGGGAGGGTGGCCTGGCAAGTGGTGGGTGCTCTTCCCAGCCGGGATGCTGGGCGTAGTGGTGTACTTCCTCGGCCTCCGGCACCGCCTACGGGAGGAGGACGCCGAGCTGCTAGTGCGCAGCTTCCCGCGGAGCCTGATGACCCGAGGCTGGATGCAGGCGGTTGCGCAGTGGATGGCGAGCTACGTGCGCCGACCCGCCGCCGCGCTTCCCCCGGACGCGACCCTCCCCCCTGCCGACGCCAGCTAGCCGAGCTCGCCAAGGCACAACGTTATGACGTTGAGACGTTACAGCGTGACGGGGGCCGTAGCCGGACGGGGAGTGGGGGGAGGGCTACTGCATACGGCGGTCGCGGTACTCGGCGATCAGTTGTGTTACGTCGTTGTCATCCGGTGCGCGCTTTGGCGCGTGGGCCCCCAGGCGCTTTAGCTCGTCCCGCAGCGCCTCGGCCGCCAGGTCGCCCATGGCGGTCAAGCTGTGTTCGGCCTCCTGACTCACCTCAATGCTCGGGTCGCTGAGAGCCGTGATGCAGGCCAGGGTCGCTGGCGTGTCCCGGCAGAGCTGTCCGATGATGCCGAGTGCGGTGACCGCGGTCCGACGCACCTGGGGTGCTCGGTCGCGGGCGGCGGCCCGCTGCAAGGCGGGGCGGCATCGCACGCCGTAGGCGGCGCAGAGGGCTCCCGACTGCTGCTGCTCAACGATGCGGCCCAGGGTGCTGGCCGCTAGCTGCCGTGTGCGAGCGGAGGGGGCCTGGGCCAGCGTGTCGGCCAGGGCGGTGATGGCGGGGCCACCGATCTCGGAGAGCGTGGTGGAGGCCAGCACCGCCTGGTCATCGTCGGTACTGTGTAGCTGCGTGGTCAGCGGTGGTACGGCCGGCGCGCCCAACTGCGCCAGCGCCTGGGCCGCCTCCCCCTGCACCTCGGTGTCCGAGGAGTGCAGTAAGGCTGCCGTGGGAGCTACTGCGATGCTGCCGGTGCGCACTAGTGCCGCCTGGGCCGCCCGCTGCAGGCTGGGGTCCTCGGACCGTAGGGCCACCAGCAGCGAGTCCACCGCGCTGCGGGTGCCGATCTGGCCCAGAGCCCGGGCGGCGGCTGAGCGCAGCGGTATGGACTGCCGCCCGTCCGCGAGTAGCCGCTGCAACTGCGGCGCGGCATGGATTAGCTCAAAGTCGCCGGCCGCCTCGGCGGCCGCCAGGCGCACGTCGGCGGAGGGGTCCTGGAGGCCATCGAGGAGCAGGTCCTGGGCGCGTTCCACGGACCTGTCACTGAGCCCGTGGCGGAGGGTCACGATCATCCGCAACGCCTGAGCCCGCTGCAGCGCGTTCGAGGAGCGGCAGTCGGCGACATAGGAGGGGATCAGGTACCTGGTCAGCACAACACCCAGGACCCGGTACCGAATGGCGGGGCTGCGGACGAGCAGTAATGCCAGCAAAGCAGTAGCCACCCCGACTGCCACCCACAGCAACCGGGTCCGCCGTCTGCTCCCTCGCAAGGCATGTGTCCCGCGGGCCGTCGCAGCCACGAGGCGATTATACCACCCGGGCGGGGAGTGTGCCCACCCGGCACGCCCCGCATTCAGAAGGCGCCCGACGCGTCGCCTTCCGCGGCCACCTCCCTAGTGGGAGAGGCGCGCTCCTGACCTTCGTCGCCCCCCGGCATCCGGGCCGGCAGGAACTCTCTCCACGGTGCCGAAGGTTATACCAAGGAGTGCGGTGGAGAGCCATTGCCGCCAGGTCCTGACGAGGGCGTAAACGGCGCGCTACGCGGCCTAATGGGCCGCCAGCGCCGTGTAAACGTTCTGTTGCCGCCATTGACAGCGGCCAGGGCCCGACGTAGACTACAGGTGGTTCCCGCTGCATCCTCTGGGGGGTAGATGCAAGGGAGGTCCGACAGGAAGAGGGGGTTTTCCGCACAGGACGAGCGTAGCACCTTAGCACAGGGAAGAGCCGCCGCTCAAAGCGAGAACCGTCCTAGCGAACATGTAGTTACGTTTGTTACGGCAGTGGTCGCAGTTCCCATCTACCAGGTGCTTGTAGCGCCCCTCGCTGCTCTCCATATGGTTGCGAAGGCGGGGGACGCAGGTGCTACCCCTCCAGGCCTTGTGCTCTGAAGTCGTTCGTTCGCGTCTCGCTCGCGCCGGGGGTCGGGTATCGTCGAACGCCAAACGTGGCTGCGGAGCGACAAGCAGATGGTTGAGGAAGCCGTCCGGTTGACAGCAGTTACTGATGACACCGATTTCGCCCTGGCTGCCGACCACGCCTCACGCCTGGGCACCTACTCTCTGGCCAAACGCATCCTCGATGTGGTGATCTCGTGCCTCGCGATCCTGGTCTGCCTGCCGCTATGGGCGGCCATCGTCATCGTGATCCGCGTCACCTCTCCCGGGCCAGCCATCTTCCGCCAGTGGCGGCCGGGGCAGTACGGGGTGCCCTTTGAGATCCTGAAGTTCCGCACGATGGCTGTAGACGCGGAGCAGCGGCTGGGTGAGGTCCTAACGCTGAACCAGCAGCCCGACCATACGCTGATCCGCATCAAGGATGACCCGCGGGTCACACCGATCGGCCGCTTTCTGCGCCGCACCAGCTTGGACGAGACGCCCCAACTGCTCAACGTGCTGCGCGGCGAGATGAGCTTGGTCGGACCACGACCGATCTCTCGCCCGATCCCCGACCCGCGCGGCCTGTGGCGCCTGCAGGCTAAGCCGGGCATCACGGGGCTGTGGCAGGTCAACGGCCGCAAGGACGCCGACTGCGAGTACATGCTCGGCAGGGACATGGAGTATCTGGCCCACCGCTCGCTCGCCTATGATGCGTGCCTCGTGTTGCGCACCGTGCGGGCGGTCATCTGGGGACGCGGCGCCGGCTAGGTCCGCACGACGCGCGGTAGGCAACAACACCAGGCATCCATGAGCACGCCAAACGCCGCCCGATACTCAACAGCAACGTACGCCGCCGTGCTGGCGCTGCTGCTCGGAGCAGTCGTAGTGTCGCGGGTCCAGGGCCGGGCGGTGGGTAGCAGCGACCTGCCCCTGCAGAGCGTTCCCCAACCGCAGGGCCCTTGGACGTGCGAGCGCCAGAGAGTCAAGCTGGGCGGGACGTACGTGGAGGTCCTGCGGAACTACAAGCACCCGGACGGCTGCCAAGCCCTGGTGATATTGAGGGGGACGCGGACGCGACAAGGGACCCTCAAGGACTATGCCCTGGGCCGGGTGGGGCAGGGCTTCACGCCGGTCTCCGGTAGCAAGGATATGTGGCGGGCGCGTCTGCGCAGCGGCGCGCCAATGACGGCGTCTGTGCAGGACCTCGTCCACCAGGGCAACCACGAGGCCTGTATCATGTGGTTTGTGTCGCCCTCAAAGCAGTGCCCCACCTATATCGGGGCGCAGGTCGCCGGCGCCTGGCAGCGGCTGTTGGGCCGGCACGAACCGTGGTTTGAGGTGTACGTCCAGGCTCAGACTCTCGACGGGCAGAAGGCCCCGATCGAGCAGGCCAAGGACTTGGCCGCGCGACTGGCGGGGGGACTAGAGCAGGTCGTAGCTGCAGTGAGTGCCGGTCGGGACTCGGGGGACGACGGCGGTGCGACCGGAGTAGGAAGCGCGAGTGGCAGCAACAGGAGCAGCAGTGACCGATCCAACCGGGGCGAGTAGGGCGAAGGCGGGGCTGGCGGCACAGCCGGCGGCACGCATCAACCGCTACGGCCTGCTCGGCCTGAAGGCGGCTGTGCTGGCTGTGCTGGGACTGATGCTGTTCTTCCAGTTCCAGAGCCGACGCTTTGTAGCCCTGACGGCTGCTCCCGCCATGGATGCCGCCCAAGTGGCGCGGTCCTGGGCCGAGGAGGGGCAACCGGTCTCCAAGGTGCTGCGGCCCATTGAGTTGCGGCTGGAGCGAGGCGGGGGCACCCACATGGACCACCTCAACGCCCCCCTCTATGTTGCGGCGCTGGCGGCCATCTTCCGCCTCCGGGAGGCGGATGATGCGGCCGTCGTGACCGCGAACGGCCTCTTGCACTTGCTGAGCGCCCTGCTGTTCTACTTCTGCACCCGGCACGTGCTGGGTAGTCGCGCCGCCGTTCTGGGCACGGTGCTCTTCCTGAGCAGTTTCTCGCTAGTGGTTGCGGCGCTGGATGGGAGCGGCTTGAGCCTGACCATACTGCTGCTGCTGGCTGCACTGTACGCAGCCCTGCAGCTATACCCGGCGCACGGTCAGGTGACGGCTCCGCCGTGGCTGGTCGCGCCCCGGCGCGTGCGGCTATGGCAGGCGGTGAGTGGTGCTCTGAGCGGGCTGGCCTTCCTGGCGGGCCACATGTCGCTGCTCCTGCTCCTGCCGCTGGCCTGGCTGGCTGCCCGCGCGCAGCCGGCCGCCGCGGCGCCGGTGGAGGCGCCGGCCGAACCCCGGGCAGCCCGCCGTCAGCGGGGGCTGATCGGCCTGGCGACGGTCCTGGGTCCGGCACTACTGGTGGTTGTGATCGGGTCGGTAGCCTTCCGCGGCTTCCCGCTGCGCCAAGCGCTCATGCCGTCGCTGAAGCAGACCGAGCTGATCATGAACACGAAGGCCTATCCGAACGACACGATCATGATGATGCCCCCGGAGTTGGGGGTGGGGGCGCTGCGGTTCGTGGCCACGCACCCGGCACAGATGCTACGCAAGGTGGCTCAGGGCGCGTTGACTGTCTACGGCGCCGTCCCGCAGATCTGGGGTCTCTATCTAGTACCCCTCGTGCTGCTGGCGGGGCTGGCCTTCCCCCGCGAGGCTTTGGGGTGGAGGCTGTGGGGCGTGCTGTTGGTGCTGTTGGTGCTCCAGGGCCTCACCATTGCCGTGTACAGCGGGAATGGGGACGACGTGGTGGTGCTGCTGCCGCTGGCCCTGCTGCTGGGTACGGGCGCTCTGTGGTGGGTGCTGACGGAGCACCTGCAGCGGCACACGGCGCGCTTGGCGGTCGGGGCGGTAGCGGTTCTGCTGTTGACGCTTCCGTACCTGACCGCGCTCGTGAGCAGCAAAGTGGTGCGGCCGGGGGAGGCGGCGGCCGGGGCAACGGTCTTCCGCGCAGTGAACCTACTCCGTGTGGGGTCCGGGGTAACGGTGGCCAGTGACGTCCCGGAAGCCGTAGTGTGGCGGGCCCAGCGTGCCGCCGTCGAGCTGCCTCCCGACTACAACAGCATCCGCAACCTGGAGAAGTTCGGTGTGCCAGTGGGCGCTGTCTTCCTGTCGTCGGCTGTAGCTAGTGTCCCGGATGGCCACCCGTTGGCGGCCTATTGGCGCCCGTACATGTTCGCGGCGCCTCCGCCCCAGGCGATAGTGGTTGTGGCCGAGCGCACGCAAGGGGAACCCAAGGCAGTGACCTTCCCCTACCGTGACTTCGAGGCGAAGTTCAAGAGGGACAAGCAGTTGCCGGTGGCTCTGCGGTGGCCCGTGGTGCTGCGCTATGGGCCGGCGGACAAGCCGGAGCTGCACCTCGCGGTGCTGAACCGCCTCTGGTTCAGCGATGATGTGCTGCTGGAGCTCGACGTGCCGCAGCCGGCCAAGATCCCGGCACGTCCCAATGCCTCTTAGGGCATCCGAGGAAGTGGCTGGATGAGTGCTCCGCAGCCGGAGACAACCAAGCCGACCTGGTCCTGGCGGGCCGCGCTGTGGGGCCTCGCGGTCGCGGGGCTACTGGTAGCCATGTACTGGTCGGTGGGGGGCTACTTCGCCGGACGCTGGGTGGCCCGGGAGGAGTACTACCACTGCCTGTTGGTCCCGGTCGTCATGGGCTGGCTGATCAGCCGCCGCTGGTCGGAGCTGCAGGCCCTGCCGCGCTATCCCTACGCCCGCGGGCTGTGGTTGCTGGCCGGCAGTGTGCTGTTCTACGCGCTGGCCGCGCGCGTAGATGTCCGGGTAGCCATCGGCGCCTCCTTCCCGCTGGTGCTGTGTGGTCTGGCCCTCACCATA
>Ga0315282_10005397_pt1 | contig 21815 bp, 19 predicted proteins | sample YL17G07_20_MG_FD_203693 | JGI IMG/M metagenome (GOLD analysis project Ga0315282, IMG submission 203693) | Sediment microbial communities from Yellowstone Lake, YNP, Wyoming, USA - YL17G07_20 | ecosystem: Environmental > Aquatic > Freshwater > Lake > Sediment | place: USA: Wyoming | collected... | reverse complement strand
GTCTGTGTGGCATAGTAAATCTTCAGTTGCCCGCCCCCGCCTCGTTTGGCTCCTCTGATACCCTCTGTCTTTATCATTTCAAACGCCTTATTCAATCTGCCGGTAGATATCCACGTTGTTGTCTGCCTGAAAATCTCAGCCGCCAAATCCAAAACGCTCTGAACGTTCTTCGCCTCCGTTGCTGTCGTAAAAGCTATCGGTGCATACCTTAAACCCGGCAGCAGCTTTGTCAAGTAATCCTCATAGTTACCGGTAACGGCCGTCTCCTTTGCAAGGTCCCATTTGTTAATCACTATTATGCAGCTTTTGTATTCATCTGCAATAAATCTGGCGATTTTTTTATCAACTTCCGAAACCTCCGTCGTCGCATCAATCAGAAACAGCACCACATCAGCCCGCTGAATCGACCGCGTCGCGCGAACGTAGCTGTAAAACCCAATACTGTCGGCTATTTTGCTCTTCTTTTTTATCCCTGCAGTGTCAATAACAACTATGGTCTTGCCGTCCTTTTCGAACCGCACGTCGATAGCGTCTCTTGTCGTCCCAGGCGTCTCGCTGACTATGACCCGCTCCGAACCTACCATAGCATTTACTAAAGTGCTCTTGCCGACGTTCTGCTTGCCCACTATCGCTATCTTCATCACCGGCTTCGCCGGCGGCCCCGTCTCAAGATGCTCAAGTTTTTCAAAAATCTTATCTAACAGGACGGCCTTATTAAGGTTGTTTTGCGCCGAGATACACAGAAATTCCCCCAAACCTAATTTGGAAAACTCACCCGCCGCCGGAAACATCTTGGCGTCATCTGCTTTATTGGCAACCCCGATTACATCCAGTCCGCCTTTGGCGAGACCTCGCCTTTGGGCGGGCCCTTCTTTGCGCAAAAGCCGGGCTATTTTCTCATCTAACGGCACAATCCCTTCGCGAATATCGACCATAAATAGCACGATATTCGCCGATTCAATCGCCGTAATGATTTGCTGCTCGATATGTTCGCTTAATTGCTGCACATCGACTATCCCGTATCCGCCGGTATCAATCAGTTCAAAATACTTCTCTCCCTTTTTGATAATAGTGCTTACACGGTCTCTCGTAACGCCCGCCGTCGGCTCGACAATACTTATCATCTCGCCCGCCAGTGCGTTGAACAGACTGCTCTTGCCCACATTCGGCCGACCTATTATCGCTACTACCGGCATCGCCATTTTTACTTCGAATCGAAAAAACTCTAAAACAAGGCAGGATTATAACAGAATTGCACGTCCGTTTAAACAGGGATTTCCCAAACAGCGGAACGACTTGGGAGGTAACAGAGAAGCGCGACTGATTTTTTCAGTAGTTCTTAAATCCTTTCATCCACTCCGCGCCAACCCACAGCATGTCGGCGCGTGTGTAGTTGTAGCGCGTGTAGTTCTCCGCGCTGAAATATGTCACCCCCAACGAGTTCGCAATCGCCACCATTTCGTCGGTGAGCGGGGAGAAGGTGGCGTTCATACCTATATAGTCGATGTACACTTCAGCGCCAGATTCAGCAGATTTGTTGTCTTCAAGCGATATGTTCATGCGACCGTTGGCCTGATTTATGTAGTTGGTAAGATTCCTGTTTTGCCAAGTTAATACCGTGGTTATATTTTCAAACTCATTCAGTTTTGTTGTTTCATTGAGAAGTTCCCATTGGCTTGTACCATAATTGTATATGCTTATGTTCATCTTTTCCACTACGTAAAACACAGCTATCCCATATATTTTCAGCGTGAGCTGCGCTGGCGGAAAAATATTAAAATTCGTGCCAAAGCTGTAGTCCCAGTGTATTTCGCTGAATTCATCATCGATTAATTTTTCTCTGCTCGGAGGATTGTATGATTTAGTATTGGCATAACTTGAAGTATAATTCGCCCCTTTGTGAAATGTGCTGTTCTCCGCAATAACTGTCGTTTCATTTGAAAACTGGTTATAAACCACTGAGCTGGTTTGCACTGCCAAAAAACCTGCAAATATGAACATTGCCATGATTAGAACTATGCCTAAGTTTGAGGCCAGCCTTCCCATGCCTTATACTTGGGCATGAGTAGGTAAAAATACAAATGATAAGTTTGAATTCATTTGGGGGTTTGGGGCTAATATTTTGGAAATTAAGGTTCCGTTGACTCAAGCCAGTGTTCTGCCATTATTGCGAAATCATAGAAGTCTACCTTGCAGTTATGGTCAAGATCGCCCTCAGGGTACGGGTGTTCATGGAAGCCGCAAGTCGGCACGAATGGTATTCCATTTGGTTCATTATTGAAAATTTGTATGTCGCACTTGTCAATAATACCTGCCTGATAACCGGTTGCCAAAGGGCCATTTATAAACATTCCTCGGTAGCGCTTGTTGTTGTCAAGCCTCCTTGCTATGATTGTTATATGGTCGCCTGGAGATGCGCCTTGATCGCCATCTTCAGGCCCGTCACCATACAAACCAAAATTATCGAACTGGTAGGGTTCAGGGTTGCCAAACCTGAAATCGTATCTGCCATTTGTAAAGATTTGGCCGATAACCTGCCCGCCTTCATCAACGAATGTCAGTTCAAGCCAAGGCTCAAAATGGATTGGAACGCCGTTCGCATCATTCACATCCCCGAACGGCCTGCATATACCCGAAAGTTCTATCTTCCTCACGCTCGTGTATTTGTCCAGCTCGCCGACGTTGGTGTAATCCGGATTGAGCCTGAAGTCATCCGGAATCGGCTGCGCATAAGCATTGTCTGCCATTGTGAGGGCTGCGGCTGCTGCCGCGCCGAGAATGACTATGCTCCTGCCTGCATACTTTGCGGCGTCCTTGACGCCTTCCAAGAATCCGCTCCAGTAGCCTGGCTTGGACGCTGGCAATGATGATTCATATCCAAATGCGCCATGCTGGGCTATGGGCAGCGCTTCGCCTGCTTCCGGGGCGAGCGAGCTTCCTATCATTCTGCCTATGCTTCCGATGGCCATAGATGCCTCCACTGATGTTTACCCTTTTGCTCTTGAACTATTATAACATACCAAAAACCACGGTTTCTGTCAAATTATTTACTCTGTTAATTTAGGCAATCTGCACCCAATTTTTCTTAGTTTTTTTCTTTCGAGTATCTAGTATCGAGCATCCAGTATCGAGTTAGAATTTTTCCAAAATTTTCAAACGTTTCTATACTATTTTCAAACGTTTCATATCAATTTTCGAACGTTTCTATACAGTTTTCAAACGTTTTCGAATGTTTTCAAACGTTTGCTCTTAAACCTGCGCCGTTGACCCCTTTCTCCCCATTTTACGAAATTTCTCCCTCCCATTTTTACAAATTTTCTTTACCTATTTTGCTCATACTGCCTATTTTAACGCCACCATTTTTTCTATAATTTTCGATAAATCTCCGATATATACTAAATGGAAACTATTACATTTAATCAGCCGCAAACCAAGCAATGCCCCTTTTGTGCCGAAACTATTCAGGCCCGCGCTATCAAGTGCCGGTTCTGCAACGAATTTCTTAACACCAATAGAGCCAAAGCGTTAAAAGCCGACCCCGCATCTGATTCCCAGCCTGACGACGCTCAAAAAACACGTGATAGAGTTCTGTTCAAAGGCAGGCCCTCCCTGTGGGCGATGATCGGCTCGGCAATACGAGGTCTTCTTTTTCTCGGCATCGCGGCTCTTCTAATGCTTTATCCCCTTGAAGACCTCTCAATCTTTCAACAAACCGAACCCCTTGCCTCACCTGTGGTTACGTCACTCCCCGGCGATGCAATAACAGCACCTGGGCCGGAACCTGAAATCGCTGAAAATACAGCCGAAAAAGCATCACGGCTTGCACTTAGCGAACAGCAGCTTTTATTATTCCGCAAGTATCGGATTGTTGCCGGCCTTGGGCTTGCGATGCTCATTACACTTATACTTTTGATGAAGATGGCCCGGCTCAAAACGACCCGTTACGAGGTCTCCACCGACCGAATCGAGTGGAGCAGAGGACTTCTCGACAGAAGAGTGGACAATTTGGATATGTTTCGAGTTATTGACCTGAAACTTCGCAGAAGCCTGCTCGACTGCATCGTCGGCATAGGCACGGTTACGGTAATAACGACCGACAAAACAGACCCCGAATTTACTTTTGAAAAGATACGAGATTCCCGCAAACTCTACGATGCCATCAAGAAAGCCAGTCTCGACGCCGACCGCCGCAACAACGCCATCCACCTCGAATAAAAACCCCCGCCTTTTGAATCCGCTGGAAGCGGATAAACCCTCCAAACGGAGTAGTAGGTGAAATTGGGTTTGATTGGGTTTGTTTTGACCAAGTGTCCAATTTCGTTTTTTCGTTGTAATGCGTTGTTGAAATTACGGTTATAAACATTTGACTTTTTGATAAATTGGGTTTGTTTCGCATAATTTAGTTGTTTTTGATTGATTGAGTTTCAGCCACAAAGACACCGAGGCACAAAGGGAAATTTAATCGCTGATTACGCTGATAACGCGGAATTAATAGGTCACAAAAAGGTACAAAAGGCTTTAAAGTACTGGGTAGAAATATAAGGGCTTCGAATTTGTGATTTGCTTTTTTCATGGCGTTTCGAAATCTGCCTTCGCTAAAGCTTCCGTCTTCGCTAAAGCTACGCCGGACCCCAATGGGATAGCAAACGGCGCATCCCACAGGGCAGGTGTTCCCATTAGTAAGGCGGACTTGCGCATCTGGTCGAAAAAAGTTCTTGATTCTCGATTCCCGATTCTCGTAACTCGATACGAGAAAAGGGGTAAAACTTTTTTCGATTTTGCCGTTTTTGGTGTGCAGGTAGCTGCGCTTTTGATTGAAAAAAGAATAGCGGGCAGCGGACAGGGAAGGAAAATTAGTTACCCAAATTGCTGTCTTTTACCCCTTCCGAAGGTTTCATTGACATGCCTTTGAGCTTGCGTTTCGCATATTTTTTCTGCATATCTTTAAATCGTGAATCCATATCAAGGTAGATTTGTTGCGAGACATCGCACAGTTCAATAATGTCATTAGCGATCCAGTTTGCCTTCGAGAAACTTGAGCATTTGCCTTCAGCTTTTTCCCAACAATAAGGAGGGGGTCGCCATGAAAAAAGCTCTTTCGCTGTTAGAATCAGAACGGGGTTGAAAGGGTGATCCTCTTTCCAGCTTTTCCGTCCCTTTCTGGCGAGAGGTCTTAGTAACTTTTTCTCACGCTCGACAAATGAATCTCTAAGTATGGCAAAAACCAGAATCGACCCCGGGAATTCGTTTCCCAACATTGCCATTTTATCCACATCATCCTTTTCCAATAGATTCATTGTCTTACATTCAGCAAAGATCAAGTGTCTTTTACTATATCCGAACATCTGTTGTTGTAAGAACAATCCAAGATCAGCCTCTAATCCTCTATTGTCCTTTCTGGCGTTGAAGCTTAAGATAGGAGTGACACGATAACTGTGCTCTTTCATGAAAAACCGTAACGTCAGCAAAACTGAATATACACCGAAAGCGCGGTTGGGTTGATTAAATGGACCCAAGGTTCTATATGCCCACTCCAATTTCTTTGTAGGATAATCTTGTGGTATTTCGAAATGGCCAAGACATTTTGTGCACTGAAGAGTATAGTTAAGTTCATTTAACGGCACCCAAACATGTTGTGTGCAAGTTTGGCACTGTACCCGTAAACCCAAATTGAACATCTTTGCTTCAAGGAAGTTCTTAAGTATATCATTAACCCCACGCGGAAACTCTCCCTTGTTAGCAATCTTGGACATCTCTGCGATAAAAGCATCATGTGGCATTTGGTACCCACCCTCCATCTTCTCAAGCAGATCAATCACTTCCCTCTGGGCAATTCTGGAAATACCCAATATTCCTCCAAGATACTTGAGCATTTGTTTTGCAAGACGACCCGGTGATGATAATTCTATTTCCCATCCTTGTTGCTTAAACCATTCCCTAAAAAGATCCTCACTTTTAGGCAATGATAAAAACATGAGTCCGTTTTTATCATTAGCGAGATGCACTATACCGTTTCGACTAACACGGTATTCATCTATTCCGATACAACCGACCGCTCGTGCCATCCGCTCATCACCCTCGGGGATGACTCTTCCAAGAAGCTCAGGTTCGTTTCCATATAACTTAAACCTAATCTCATTTGCGAATCGCGGTTCCGAACAGTAGAAATGAGGGTATATAAATTCGGGATCAAGTGTCCGTAGAGGGGTATTTTCCTCATCTCCGCTTATACTATATTCTTTTGTGCTTCCCTCAACATCGCAACAAAGTACATGGTCTTTATCCCACGCCCATTCATTCCACAATCGCGGATAATGCTGGATTACATACTTGGACTCATTACGATCACTACTCCTCGCAATGCCAAAATCCCTTACAATATTTTCGAAATCTGTTTTCGGTAAATTTCTCCCCTTTAGGATGGTTGCTTGATTGTTTACAGTATCGTTAATAGGGTAGAAACAGTTTTCGATAAAGTCACTAACGAGTTTCTTGACCGATTCCTCACGCGCCGCTTGGGCTGGCACCGGTAAAACTATTTTACCTAGAGCACGTAAATTCCAATAGTCCATAATATCCAAAGGAATTCCGGCATCCATTACAAAGACTATTTCCCTATCCCACGAATTGACAAGGTTACGATGAATATATAGAGAAGATAATCTTCTTAGAAACGTACAATCCGGCTTTATTCCAGATGCGTAGTCTACCAGGTTCCAAGACGGACATTCAGGATTCAATGCTGAACCAAACATTTTGACCAAAGCTGTACTTGTCTCTTTATCCAGAATCCCAAAGACACTTGCCATAAAAGTTGAATATGGATTTCTAAAAGATGGAAAGCAGACGTGTATTGGCTTCCGACGAACATACTTGAACTCAGTTTTTACATAGTGGTCTAAAATCTCGCGCAGACCAATTCCATATTTTGGAAGACCTTCTTTTTTGATTCCATCTGTAATCTCTTCAATAGAAATTTGCTTTCTATCTGTTATATCTAAATGAGTTTCTTTTGCTCGCCCGATGGGCACAACAAAGTCGGGGTCGAAGTTGGCAAGGTATCCCTGAATAATATCTTTTGCCCGTGTATTCCTTGAGATTCTTTCTATCCATACTTTTGGACAATGTTTAAAAATAGGTATGATCGGATTGTATTGCCCACCCCACAAAAAAGTGTTGGTCTTAATGGCCTCTAAAAGGCCCTTCATGTCGTTATAGTAAACGAGGAAGGCAAGCTTCAAAGGCCTAAGCCGTATCTCTACAGTATTGCTAGACATAAATCTCTGTGCTCTCTGTGACTAACCATAGGATTCTATTTTCTCATTGCAAATCTTTTTGGTTAGTCTCTGTAATATCTTTACTCGTTCGGCTGAGCATTCAAGGTGTTTTGGCAGACATGAAAAAGCTTTCTCCATACCCCGGTATTATTGCTGATCACGGCCATAAAGTAAAGGGTAAATTTGCAAAGTCTGCACCCCGCCGTGAAACGGCGGGCTAAATACAAACGCCCAGACGGCGGGCGTTGAAGGGAGAACCCACGCAATAAATTGCGGGGCTAAATATTTGAGATTGCTCCCTCTTCCAATTGCAACATTCTTTTTTTCAAATTTATCCCACCACTTGCTGAGAAGCCGCCAAGGGAGCCGTTAGCGCAGATTACGCGATGGCAGGGAATAATCAGCGGCAGGGGGTTTTTAGCGAGTGCTCCACCGACCGCTCTGGCGGCGCCGGGTTTGCCGGCCAGTTCAGCCAATCGACCATAACTTACTGTTTGGCCAAATCCTATATCCCTGCAGGCAGTTAAAACCAAACCGGCGAAAGAGCTGAATCCGCTAAGCACGATGGGAAAACCTGCGCTAAAATTTATGCAAGCTCCCTCGAAATAAGCGGTTATCTGCTCCTGGACCGTCTTGAAAAGGGCCTTGTCGAACTCGATACTTCCGCCTTCGCCGAAGCTACGGCGGACAAGCGATGCTCGATTCTTGATACTCGGTTCCCGACCCACGAATGAGGCCCTTAATATCTGGAGTTTGACTTTTTCAGGATTGCTCAACGGCAGACAGGTACGCAAAAGGCCGTTATCAGTAGCGGCAAGGCCGAAATAGCCCCATTTGGTCTTGAAAATTGTATATTTTATCGTTTTTTGCATTTCCGCCATAGGCGGACAAGTTTTAACCGCTTTTAACATTCAAAATTCATATCTAAATATGGCAAATTCATTGACGCAAGAGCAAAATTTTGTTATAAGTGATGGTTTTAGAAAAAATGGCTGAGTTGCCGGAGATTCGCTTGTAATTTTATCCTTCATTTCGGCGTTGGCTTATGTCTCTTGAAGAATTGAGAAATCAAATTAACAAACTTGACCTCCAGCTTGTAAAGCTGCTCAATGAGCGTGCGCGTATTGTCGTGGAGATAGGCAAGCTAAAAAGCGAGGCCGGCGAACCCGTTTACTCGCCGGACCGGGAAAAAAAGGTTTTTGCCACGATTACCAAGGCCAACAAGGGTCCACTGCCGGATAAATGCATGACGGCTATTTGGCGTGAGCTGATGAGCGGTTCTTTTGCCCTGGAAAGACCGTTGCGTGTCGCTTATCTTGGGCCCGGCGGCAGCTTCAGCCACACCGCAGCAATGCTCAAGTTCGGCCAGAGTGTCGAATACGAATCACTGGCCGATATCACAAGCATCTTTGACGAGGTCAGCAAGGGACATTGTGATTTGGGCCTTGCACCGATAGAAAATACCACCGGCGGCGGCGTAATAGAGACGCTCGACGCGCTGATAGATTCCGATGTGAAAATCTGCGCCGAGGTTTTGATGGCGATTCACCATAGTCTATTGGCCAATTGCCCGCAGAACCAGATAGAGAAGATTTACTCCAAGCCGGAGATATTTACCCAGTGCCGGAACTGGTTAAGCGCCACTTTTAAAGAAGCCCAGACTGTTGCCGTTGCCTCCAGCGCCAAAGCCGCCCAGTTGGCAGCGGACGAACCGCTGGCCTCCGCGATTGGCTCAGCCGTTGCCGCGGAGTTGTACGGGCTGAGAGTTGTCTGCGAAAATATCGAGGATAATGCTAACAATATAACCCGATTTTTGGTAATCGGGCGAGATGATGCAAAACCGACCGGTGAAGATAAGACCGCCATCCTGTTCAGTACCGCTCATAAAGCCGGCGCCTTGGCTGATGTGCTTGATGTCTTCAAGAAATACAACATCAACCTGACAAATATAGAATCCAGGCCGAGCAAAAAAAGGCAGTGGGAATACTATTTCTTTGTGGATTTCCTCGGACACAGAACGGAAGAACAGGTTCAAAAGGGACTGGACGAAGCTCGTGAGCATTGCCTTCAGCTTTCGATATTAGGCAGTTTCCCGAGGGCAACGGAATTGCTTTAATATTGAGTATATTCCGCCAAAGGCGGACAAGAGTTCTTAGTTTGCAACCTATCATTTAGGAGAGCTTTGTGAGTTTTATGAGAAAGCCATTTGTGGCCGGCAACTGGAAAATGAACACAAACAATCGTACCAGTGTAGAGCTGGTCGAAGCAATTGTTTCCAAGACCTCAGCAGCTGCAAAAAATAGCGTTCATGTGGCAGTCTGTCCGCCTTTCGTTTATCTGCAGAACGTAGTTAATGCCCTTCGCAAATCGGGCGTTGCCGTCGGCGCTCAGGATGTTTACTATGAGAAAAAAGGGGCCTTTACCGGCGAGGTAAGCCCGTCAATGCTGAAAGATATTGGCTGCACTTATGTCTTGTGCGGCCATTCGGAACGCAGACACGTGATTGGTGAGACCGACGAGCTAATAAATAAAAAAATTGCCGCTGCTATCCTTGGCGGACTTTTGCCGATATTCTGTGTGGGCGAGCTGATTGAAGAACGCAAAGCATCCAGAACAGAAGAGGTTGTAACACGGCAGGTAAAGAAGGGACTGGCCGGCTTAAGTGCCGAGAAGGTCTCTGCGGCAACCGTAGCTTATGAGCCGGTCTGGGCCATTGGAACAGGTTTGACCGCAACGCCGCAACAGGCACAAGAAGTGCATTCTTTGATAAGAAAGCTGCTTGGGCAAATGTATGACACCAAATTAGCTGATGAGATTCGTATTCTCTACGGCGGTTCGGTAAAGCCCGACAACGCAGCCGAGCTGATGCGCCAGCAGGATATAGACGGTCTGCTGGTCGGCGGAGCAAGCCTGAACGCAGATGATTTCGTCGCGATAATTCAGGCGGCAACGTAATTAGCGTATAGCGTTTAATTTTTCCTGTTCGCTATTTGTAAGGGAGATAAATATGACGGTTTTTCCAATGTTGGCAATAAGTTTTTTTGCGAATTTCGTTGCTGTCGTTTTTCTCATTTGTGCGGTGGTACTGATTTTAATCATTCTGATTCAGAAGGGCAAAGGCGGCGGCTTGGGTGCTGCCTTTGGCGGTGGTCTGGCAAGTGGGATTTTAGGTTCCAAAACCGGCGATTTTCTGACCTGGGTTACAATAGCGATGGTGGGCGTGTTTTTGGCGCTTGCTGTGGTAATGGCCAAATTCTACAAACCAGGTATTAGCGATTTCGATGCAGGCCAGCCTCAGCCGACCCAGCAGCTTCCGGCTCAACAGCCCCCGGTTCGACAGCAGCTGCCGCAAAGTTCAGAGCTACCGTTAGCCCCCGCCCAGACCGGCGGCGAAAGTACCGAGGCAAATTCGCTCGGCAAATAACCTCATCGTGTGTTATGCGTCGTGCGGAAAGAAATACGCAATACGAATCCGCCATAGGCGGACAAGTTGAAAGTGTAGTGCAATGATAAATAGTATGACCGGATTTGGTGAAGCACAGGGCGAGATTAACAGCGTAACTTACATCGTGGAAATTAGAACGGTCAATAACCGTTATTTAAAGACCTGTTTAAGACTGCCTGAGACAACGGCGTTTCTTGAAGAAGATATTGACAAGCTTCTGCGAAAAAACCTCTCACGCGGGATGGTAAGTTGTGTGCTCCGGCTCAAAAATGCGCCGGCAAATGTGCTCTTTGATATCGACGAGACGGCCTTGCGGGCATATATGGAGAAATTGAGCCGGATTGCCTCTTCGGCCAATACTAAATGCCCCATCGATATGGGGGGGTTGCTGACACTGCCCGGGATTGTTCGGCCGGCATTGCCGGATGAAAAAAAAGCCGAGCAAATAAAAAAGAGGGTTTTAAGCATTACGCAAAAGGCGATAGACCAGCTCAAGCAGATGCGTGCTGCAGAGGGTGCTGCCCTTGCGGCCGATTTGGATAGTCACTGTAAAGCTATAAAACAGGACCTTGAGCAAATATGTGCTCGCAGTGGGGTCGTTTTGCAGGAATATCAGAAGAAACTAAGAAAAAGGGTCGATGAGCTCCTCGCGGACGCAAAACTTAAATTGGATGAAGATGCCCTTGCCAGGGAGGTGGCGATTTTTGCCGACAGGTCAGATATATCTGAGGAGATTGCTCGACTGGATTCGCACCTGCAGCAGTTCGCTGAGAACTGCGAGGCGAATACTCAGGCGGGGCGCAAGTTGGATTTTATCAGCCAGGAGATGCTCAGGGAAGCCAACACCATCGCCAGCAAGGCCTATAATACCGAGGTTATCCGCTGCGTGGTCGATATAAAGTGCCGGATAGACCGGATTAAAGAACAGGTTCAGAATATAGAGTGAGTGAGGGACCCCATTTTGAGAGATATTACAGAGACTCCAAACGCATTTTTTTCTGCGTCTGGGAACCCATAAAAGGAAGCCTTGACCTCAATGGCGTAAGCCATCGTGATGATTGAATGGTAACTAAAAGCTCAAAACTAAAAGCTAAAAACGGCAGTGGCAAATCCGCCAAAGGCGAGATCTCGCCTAACGGCAAAGTAGTAGTAGTGAGCGGCCCCTCTGGTGTGGGCAAAAGCACGATTTGCAAAGAGGTAGTTAAACGGTTAAAAAACACCCATCTTAGTGTCTCAGTTACCACCAGGCCTAAAGGTGAAAATGAGGTTGACGGCCGAGACTATTGGTTTATATCAGAGCAGCAGTTCCAGCGGCGGGTCAATGAGGGTTCGCTGCTGGAGCATGCAGAGGTATTCGGCCATCTCTATGGAACACCAAAGGACAAGGTGGAAGAGACACTGCGGGCCGGCGAAACCATTATTTTGGAAATCGACGTTCAGGGTGCCAAACAGGTAAAAGCAATATACCCGGCTGCGGTGATGATTTTTATCTTGCCGCCGACCCAGAAGGAATTGGCCGAACGCATGAACCTGCGGGGCAGAGAAGATGTTCAAGCGGCTGAAAAAAGATTGAACGGGGCAGGCATTGAAATCGCAGCTGCGTGGCAATACTATGAACATATGGTTATAAATGACGATTTGGAACAGGCAGTAAAAGAAATAGTGCAAATTATTAAACAGAGCATTGGAGAAAAAGAATGATAGAGGAGCTAAAGAGCACAGACATAATCAACAAAGTCGGCGGTAAATACAGACTAACAGCACTGATTCAAAAACGGCTGGGTGAGTTGATGGAGGGGGCTCGGCCACTGATTGAGGATGCCAGAGGCAAAACACAACTGGAAATCGTTGTTCAGGAAATCCTGCAGGACAAGATTGCCATCGATTACGAGGCCGGTAGTATTAACAAACCTGGAGAATAATTGAGGCGGTGATGCCCGAAAAAAAATCAAATCGAGGTTATCTGAAAGGCTCCCATTTTGCGACGTGGGGCAAAAGGGTGCCCAATATCTTACTGGGTGTCAGCGGCGGAATCGCTGCATATAAGGCAGTCGAACTGGCCAGCAAGCTGACCGGAGCCGGTGCCAGGGTGAATACGATAATGACGGAGGCTGCCTGCCGGCTCATCTGCCCGAAAAGCTTCGAGGCAGTCACCAACTCGGCGGTTTTTACCGGTTTGTGGGACACAAACACCGAATTCAAAACCAGCCATATAAATCTGGTTAACTGGGCTGATATTGTTGTTGTTGCGCCGGCAACGGCGAATATTATAGGCAAAATTGCAAATGGCATCTGCGATGACTTGCTTAGTACGACCCTTTGCGTCTGCTGGCCTCTGATTAAATCAGGGGCGGTGATTTTGGCTCCTGCGATGAACGACAATATGTGGAGCAACCCTGCTGTGCAACGCAATATCAGAACGGTAAAAGAGATGGGTTTTCAGCTAATAGGCCCTGTTGAGGGCCGGCTTGCCTGCGGCACGGAAGGCATCGGAAGGATGTCGGAGCCGCAGGACATTTTGGAAGCAATCGAAAAAATCGCTTCGAAAATTAAACGCAGGAAAAGGTAAACCATCCGGCAAAATGCATTTTCTAATAACAGCAGGCGGAACTCGCGAATATATCGACCCCATTCGCTTCATTTCCAATGCAAGCAGCGGCAAAATGGGCTATGCCCTTGCGCTGGCGGCAATTAAAGCCGGTCATAAAGTTACGCTTATCAGCGCTTCAGATTTGCAGCCGCCGGTGGGAGTGGATTTTGTCGGTGTTGACAACGCTGCTGAAATGCTTGCAGCCGTAAAAAAGTCCTTCGCAAAATGCGATTGTCTGATAATGGCAGCCGCGGTTGCAGATTATACGCCCGTTAAAAAATCAAAAATAAAAATTAAAAAATCAAGTAGAAATTTAATAATAAAGTTAAAGCCAACGGTTGATATTTTAAAGTGGGCGGGAAAAAACAAAAAGAAAAATCAAATTATTGTTGGTTTTGCACTGGAAGATAAAAATTTAAGAAAAAATGCCGGAAAAAAACTTATCGAGAAAAATCTCGATATGATAATTGCCAACAGCCCGGCTGCTGTTGGTGCTGAGAATGCGGCGGTACATGTAAAGACGGCAAACAGCAGATGGATGGAAATGCCGACCGCAAGCAAAAGCGAAATTGCAGGAGAAATTATTCGTCTGACAGCGGATTTATATTGACAGCGAGCTGACTGCGAATGGCAGGAAAAGATGTTTAACCCTAAAAAGTTTTTGGTATAAGATATTCGTCAGGTAAGACGAGTTATGATGGTCCTGGGACAGAATGCAGCAGAACATCAATAAAACGGCGCAGGAATTAGTCGTCCAGGATGCTGACAGCCTGCTGAAGCTGTCGACCTCGAAGGTCAATCTGGTGGCGGTTCTGGTCTTTGCTGTTTGTGCGGCGGCTCTTGTAACGCACTGGCCGGCTTTGTTGGCGCAAGCCCTGTCTTTCGATGACAATCGATACTTCGTCGAAAATTTTCTGGTGCGAAATCCAAGCTGGGAGTCAACCTGGCGATTCCTTACCGAGGTATTTGAACCATCGACCGTAGGGGGGTACTACCAGCCGTTGACGATGATTTCGTTGATGCTGGACTATGCATTGGGGGGACAGACCGACAGTCTGCTGCCCTTCCATATAACCAGTCTTGTGCTGCATATTGCGAACACGGCATTGATAATTGTGCTGCTGTATCAATTATTCGGTCGGGCGTGGGTGGCAGCGGGCGTGGGGTTGCTATTCGGAGTTCACCCTTTGACGGTGGAACCGATTCCATGGGTGGGTGAACGCAAGACCCTGCTGGCGGCTTTTTTCACATTGTGGAGTCTGGTTCTTTATGTGCGTTTCGTCCACAAGGGCAGTTCAAAAGCTTATCGTGGCAGCATTGTGATGTATGCGCTGGCGCTTATGTCAAAACCGACCAGCACACCGCTGCCGGTTCTGATGCTGCTGATGGATTATTGGCCGCTGAGAAGGCTGAAGTGGCGAAGTCTTCTGGAAAAGCTGCCTTTCTTTGTTATTGGAGGCATCTCTGCTGTCATAACATATATTTCACAGAGCCGCACCGCTTCGGTAATTATGCCGGAGTCATACGGCCCAATGCGAGCCCCGCTGGTCATTTGTCACAACATCATTTTCTATCTCTACAAGATGGTTTGGCCGGCTAATCTGTCCTCGCACTATGCTTTTCCCAAGCCGCTTGGGTTATCAACTCCGATGATATTGGTTGGTGTTATAGGCACATGTATATTGGTTCCTTTGTTGGCGGTATCGTTGCGGTGGACGCGAGCGGCACTGACTGGCTGGCTGATTTTCTTTGTAATGGTTTTCCCGACGATGCAGATGCTTCAATTTAGCGACGTGATTGCATCGGATAAATTCGCCTACCTGCCTTCAATAGGAATTTTGATGATACTGGCGGCATTTTTGGGTTGGGTATGTGGTGCCGGTGATGTCCGTCAACATAAACCAAAATGTGTGGTAGCGGCAATTATAGTTCTGATGCTGGCAGGGGCAGAGTCTTTCGCCACGCGGCGGTACCTTGTGGACTGGAAGGATACAGCCAGTCTTTTTGCACATATGGTAAGAGTAACCCCTAAGGCAGTGTCTCCCTGGAATAATCTGGGAGTCGCTCTCGGTGAAAAGAATGACGCAGAAGGGGCAATAAAGTGTTTCAAAGAAGTGATGAAAATAGACCCTAATAATTTTGATGCATACGTTAATATGGGCGTGACACTTGCCGGTCAGGGCAGATATGACGAGGCAGTGTCTTGTTATGAGCAGGCGATACGTTTGCATCCCAAAAATGCAAGTGCATATCGTAATCTTGGAGTGCTGCTGACCGACCACGGACATATTGATGAAGCGATTGCTGTGTTCCACAAGGGGCTGGAGCATAAGCCGGACTTTGCGTGTGTTCTGCATACCGGCCTTGGCACGCTTTTTCTCCAGCAAGGCAAAATAGACGAAGCGATATACGAGCTTCAACTCTCTGTGAGCATGAAACCTGATGCAACAGCATTCAACAATCTTGGAGTGGCACTGACTTTTAAAGGCAGAACTGATGAGGCAATGCAGTATCATAAAAGGGCCGTTAAACTCGAACCCAGAAATGCCGAGGCGCACTACGACATCGCAAATATCCTGCTTTCGCAGGATAAATTAGAGCAGGCGATTAGTGAATACGGGAAGGCACTGAGCATAAATCCGAAATACGCTAAAGCACACGGCAATCTGGGTGTTGCGCTGTTACAGCAAGGCCGGCGCGATGAAGCAGTTGAGCATTTTACTGAAGCGACGAAGATTGACCCGAACAATGTCGATGCACACTACAACATGGCTGGTGCTCTGGTTGACAAAGGCCGTCTTGAAGAAGCCACTAACGAGTATCGTCGGGTATTGCGACTCCAACCTCAAGATGCCGATGCGCGTTGCATTCTCGGCGACGTCTTAGCTAAGCAAGGCAGGTTTGAGGAAGCGGCCGCCGAGTATCTCGAAGTGCTTAAAATAAACCCGCAACATCCCCAGGCACAACAAGGGCTTAAAAATATTTCGCCCAAACAGCAACCCGGCCAAGCAACAAAATAGGTTGCTGCAGTTTTATCTGGCCTAATCTTTTACGCCAAGGTCGTTTTTTGTTAATATGCTCTCGAATTTGTAGCCGGCGTTTGTTATGTTTTCGCCTGCGCCCTGTTTGCGGTCGATTACACAGACGATTTTTTTGACCGTTGCACCGGCTTCGGTGATGACCCTGGCCGCTTCGAGGACCTGCCCGCCGGTGGTGGCGATGTCCTCGACAAGCAGAACTACATCACCTTCTTTTAAGACACCCTCAATTAGTTTGCCGGTGCCGTAGCCTTTTTTGCTGTTTCGGATGATAATCCAGTTTTTGCCGGTCTCCATCGCGGTGGCGGCAGCGAGTGCGACACCGCCTAATTCTGCGCCGGCTATCAAAGTAACATCGCTTGTTACATATTTTGCAAATTCTTTGCCGAGGGCCTTTAGAATGTCCGGGCAGGTCTCGAAAAGGTATTTGTCGAGATAGTATTTGCTTTTCTTTCCGCTGCGAAGGGTAAAATCACCTTCCAGATACGCCGTTTCCTTAATACGCTTTATTAACTCTTCTCTGGTCACAGCACAAAATTCCTTTATACTTTCAGTTCAACTTTTCTGCCAAGTTCCCCACGGTATTTTCTTCTTATTGGTGCCACGACATCCCTTATGAATTCATCGACCTGCTGCGGTGCTCTGCCGATGTAATCGTTTGGGTTTAAGACTTTTTTGAAATCCACTTTTGCAAAAGCGGAATCGTTTTTAAGTCGTTCTATTAAATCGTTTGATTTGCCGAACTTTTTGACCTGCTCGGCGGCAGCGTGTGAGTGGATTCTGATTCTCTCGTGAAGTTTCTGTCTGTTGCCGCCGGCCTTGACCGCTGCCATTAAGATATTTTCAGTGGCCATAAAAGGCAGTTCTGCTGCGACATGCGAAGCGATGACCTTTGGGTAAACAACAAGGCCATCGAGGATATTCGTCAAAATTTCGAGGATGCCGTCGACGGCCAAAAAGGCCTCCGGGATGACGATTCGGCGATTTGCAGAGTCGTCTAAAGTGCGTTCGAGCCATTGCTGCGAGGCAGTCATTGCAGGGCTTGTGGCAAGTGACAGGATAAATCTCGCCAGAGCCGTAACTCTTTCGCATCGCATCGGGTTTCTTTTATACGCCATCGCGCTCGAACCTACCTGTGATTTTTCAAACGGCTCTTCAATTTCCTTCAGGTTTGAAAGCAACCGAATGTCATTGCAGAATTTGTGGGCCGACTGCGCTATTGAGGCAAGCGTGTTTACGACGAGGGTGTCGATTTTCCGCTGGTATGTTTGGCCCGTGACGGCACAGATTTCTTTGAAGCCAAAGGCGGCTGCGGCCATTTTGTCTAATCGCTCTACTTTGTTGTGATTGCCGTCGAAAAGCGCCAGGAAAGACGCCTGTGTGCCGGTGGTACCTTTGATACCTCTAAATGGCAGCGTATAAAGTCGGTGCTTGACCTCATTCAGGTCGAGTGCGAATTCATAGCACCACAGAGTCGCCCTTTTCCCCACCGTGGTCAGTTGCGCGGGCTGATAGTGCGTGAAGCCAAGTGTCGGCAGTGAGCGGTATTTTTTGGCAAAGCGCGCAAGCAGGTTGACCACGGTTGCGAGTTTGCCTGCGGTGATTTGCAGGGCGTCACGAATGACAATCAAATCGGCGTTGTCGGTGATATCGCAGCTTGTTGCGCCTAAATGAATGATGGGCGCTGCCTTCGGCGCCGCATCAGCAAAGGTGTGGATGTGTGCGAAACAATCGTGCCGGAACTTCTTTTCGTAAGCGGCGGCTTTCTTAAAATCAATATCATCAAGGTGCCTGGCCATTTCATTTATCTGGCTCATGTTTATATCCAGCCCGAGTTTCTTCTGTGCTTTCGCAAGTTCCAGCCAAAGCCGGCGCCAGGTGCCGAACTTTTTTTGCGCCCCAAAAAGCTCAGCCATTTCCTTTGAAGCGTTTCTTTCAACGAGAGGACTTACATATAAAGTTTTATTGTCTGCCATTTTTCGCTCTCTTTAATTCGTTTGGTATTACCTATTGATTTTATCCTGAAATTCGGCCAATAGCTGCTCGATTTCTTTGGTATCTTCCTGCGAAAGTGTCCAATCTGATGCGGCAGCGGTTTCTGCAATCTGCTCGGGTCTTCGTGCCCCGACAATAGCGGCGGTAACTTCGCTTCGGCGGAGAACCCAGCTAATAGCTAACTGCGCCAGTGTTCTGCCGTTGCGTTTGGCAATAGGCCGAAGTTGGTCAACAAGCTGTAACGCTGCGGAAAAATGCGGCTCCTGGAAATCAGAGCTTGTTTTTCGATGGTCATCCAAAGGCAGACCTGCAAGACGTTTCTGACTAAATTTGCCTGTGAGCAAACCCCTTTGCATAGGGCTGTATGCGACAACGCCGACGTTGTTCTCTGCACAATAACCCAGCAGCTCATCTTCGACTTCGCGATTGAGCATGCTGTAAGGCGGCTGAAGCGAGGCAACCGGAGCAATCTTCTGAACACGTTTGATTTGTTCTAAATTAAAATTCGATACGCCTATGTATCGCACCTTCCCATCCTCGGCCAATCGGGCCATTTCTTCCCAGGCCTGCTCGATGTCTTTTTGCGGTTCCGGCCAGTGGATTTGGTAAAGGTCTATTATGTCGATGCGCAGTCGCTTCAAGCTGGCCTCACATTCCTGGCGGATACTTTTTGCCTTTAGGCAGTTTACTTTTTCTCTTTTTTCATCCCAGAGCAGTCCACATTTTGTTGCGATGATTGGTTTGATTTTGGTTTGTTTGAGCGCTTTACCGACAAGCTCTTCTGAATGGCCACAGCCGTAAATGGCGGCGGTGTCAATCCAATTGACGCCGAGGTCAATGGCCTTGAGTATTGCGGCGATTGCCTCGTTGTCATCCTGCGGTCCCCAGCCGAACTGCCACGGCCCGCCCATCGCCCAGGTGCCTAACCCGATGGTAGTTAGTTTCAAATCGGTATAGCCTAATTGTCGCCTCTGCATAACCAGACTCCCAAGAAGCATCGGCTTTTAGCTCAACAGCATATTACCGTCTTTTTGCAAAATTTAAACCCTGCGATTACCATCCGCCCGGTTGAAGTATGTCACTGACGGTTTCGTTCCACCACTTCGGGTCTCTGAAGTATTGTTTTAGCATCATTGCTGCCACGACTCCGTCGCCGACTGCTGTGGCTAACTGCATAGCCGCTCCGATTCTACAGTCACCGGCTGCAAATACACCAGGCACTTTTGTGCGAAGATACGCGCACTCGCACTTGATAAACCCGTTCTCGGTCAGGTCCACAAAGCCCTTAAGAAAGTTTGTATTCGGAACCATACCTACAAATATGAATACGCCGTCACAGGGATAATTTTCTGTTTTGCCGGTCCGTACATTTTTGAGCTTGATTGATTGGACTTTTCCTTCACCCTCTATGGCGGTTGCAACGGTGCTGTATTTTATAATCAAATTGGAGTTTGGTTCGCTCGCTTTGGCCAGGAGCTCCTCTTGTAAAACCCTGGTTGCTCTAAACTCGTCTCTGCGGTGTATCAGCGTTACCTTCTCAGCGAATTTGGTCAGGTGCAGCGTTTCCTCCAGTGCGGTATTGCCCCCGCCGACGGCAACGACGTGCTTTCCCTTAAAGAACGGAGCATCACAGGTTCCGCAATAGCTGACGCCTGCACCGGCGCTGCGGAATTCCTCTTCGCCGGGGACGCCGAGTTTGCGATAATCACTGCCTGGCGCCAGAATGACAGTCCTCGTGACATACTTGTCCTTATCGCAGCGAACCTCGATATTGCCATCGTGCAATTTTTTCAGGGCGGTAACTTCGCTGCTGGTTTTGACTTCCGCCCCGAAGGTCACGGCCTGTTTCTGCATTCGTTCAATCAAGCCGGGGCCGTCTATCCGTTCAATGCCGGGGTAGTTCTCTATCCTGTCTGTGGTGCTGATTTGTCCGCCGGGGGTGAGTTTCTCAAGCACCAGAGTTTTTAATCTGTCACGGGAAGCATAAAGTGCTGCTCCCAGGCCGGCCGGGCCGGCGCCGATTATGATGCAATCATAATACTCGGACATAACGAATACCTTTTGGCAATTGGTGAATGGTAATTGGTAACTACTTATTCGCTGCTTTCCTGCAGTTGGTTCTGCTCCAGTATTTTATCCTTTCTTCGTAAGGAGTCCATAGGACTCTGTAAAATGTAGCTGCCCTGTTCGGGGAATTCTCTTAGTATGTTTTCAGCACCGGTGCGTTCGAGGGTATATGTGCTTTCCTGCTGCAATAGCATTCTCGAAATCCGCTTCTGGTTGTCAAGATACACTTGTTCGGAAAAGCCCCGGCCGTCCAAAAATTCTATCCTGAATACATAGGCAGCTTCTTCTTGGGCAACGTCCGCTCCGCTGCTTCGATTTTGCGAAGCAAAGGGAGAGCCCGCCTCAATTCTGGAGACAAGTGCCGGTGTAATTTTACCATCAGCCTCAATTATATCCACAAAGATTTCTTTCTGGTTGCTGTCAAGCATTTGGCTGAAGATATACTTGCCCAGGACATCCGGTATCGCCGCAGGGCCGATTTGGTAATCTTTTTCTTTGGCCTGCAGGTCAAATTCCTTAACGGTCATAATCCCATTTTTATCTAAGACTATCTCAACACCACTTCTGCCGCCCGGACCGATGGTCTCGCTTTTCCAGACAAACTCATTAAAGCTGTTATCGCTTTGAAAAAATGTTACCTGCTCCTGGTCGTGCCGCCCACGAATATAGTAAAAACTCCCCGCCCCGAACCGCCCTGGTTCGGGGGAACCCAGCACTTCCATCGTAAATCCGATGGTGCGTCCTTTCGCATCCTTAATCAGAAAAAAGCTTTCTCGGTCTTCGTTGTCTAAATGGCCGCCGCTTTGCGAGTTTTTTGCGGAAGAGGGCCCCTTTGCAAAACGGGGACCCAAAAAGCTGTCGAGACCCTTACCTTTAATTTCTGCAACAATTTTACTGCCGGCCTCGAGCAGTTGGTTGTCTGTGAATTTTAAGCTCTCAGTGACGGATTTGAAAATCTCTTCCGCCAGATCCGTGTCACCCGCAGCTTGATACACTTCGATATCAAGCCGACGGTTGTTCGGTAACTGCGCGACGCCGAAAAACGTATCGAACAGCGTTTTTGACCCTTTTATATGTGCCCAATCAATAGTGGGAATGCTCTTGTTTTGCAGGCCTTTTGCAAAAGAGGAATCCGGCCTGCCTATCTCGAGTTGGCCTGTTTTTGCGATTTTTGACCCGCTAACCGCAGAAGCCTTTTCCTTAAACAGCACCTCCGGAGTAGTTTTTGTGGCCGCTAGGAGGTATCGGCAGGAGACTATGGCGGTTACGCTGCCGGGGCCGGGGTTGAAAAAACTATCCAAAGTGAAGGCATTTTGCTGATATTTCCATTGTTTTTCGCTTCGCCAGCCGGCACCTGTCGGAATACAGACCGATAAACCGGCACAATTTAATTCTATCGGTTC